>Ga0255053_10001464_pt1 | contig 13036 bp, 10 predicted proteins | sample JV7_2_22_MG_FD_188635 | JGI IMG/M metagenome (GOLD analysis project Ga0255053, IMG submission 188635) | Seawater microbial communities from Jervis Inlet, British Columbia, Canada - JV7_2_22 | ecosystem: Environmental > Aquatic > Marine > Inlet | place: Canada: British Columbia | collected...
CTGGGCCTTTTCCAGGGCCGGATCCACCCTCAGCAATTTGCCGTGATGCTCCTCTTCTTCAAGAATAAAGGCGTTCACACCAACTACTATCTGCTCCCCGGATTCCACATCCATCTGGTACCGGTAGGCAGATTCTTCTATTTCTTTCTGTTGGAACCCGGCCTCGATGGCGTTGACGGCCCCGCCCGCCTCGTCCACCCGGCGGATGTAATCCCTTGCGCCACTTTCAATATTACGTGTCAGCGCTTCAATGGCATAGGAACCTGCGAGGGGATCCACGGTGCCCGTGACCCCGCTTTCGCAAGCTATAAGCTGCTGCGTCCTGAGAGCTATGCGTACAGATTCTTCCGTGGGAAGGGCGAGGGCTTCGTCTCTGGAATTGGTATGGAGTGACTGGGTGCCGCCAAGGACGGCCGCCAGAGCCTGTATGGCCACTCTGACAACGTTGTTTTCCGGCTGCTGAGCGGTCAACGAACATCCCGCAGTCTGGGTGTGGAATCTGAGCATCCAGGAAGCGGGTTTCTTCGCTCCGAAGCGGTTCTTCATGATATCGGCCCAGATCTTCCTCGCCGCCCGGAACTTGGCGATCTCTTCCAAAAAGTCGTTGTGAACATTGAAGAAAAACGACAGTCGGGCAGCAAACCCGTCCACATCAAGACCCTTGTCAACGGCAGCCTGGACGTAGGCGATACCGTTGGAAAGTGTGAAGGCAACTTCCTGAACAGCGGTGGATCCGGCTTCACGCATGTGATATCCGCTGATGCTTATTGTGTTAAAGAGGGGCATCTCATCAATGCAGTATGCGAAAATATCGGTAATAATCCGCATGGAAGGAGTCGGCGGGAAGATATAGGTGCCTCTGGCGATGTACTCCTTCAGGACGTCGTTCTGGATCGTACCTCTGAGCTTACCAGCCTCAACTTTCTGCAGGACGCCAACCTCGGCATATAGAGAGAGCAATATCGAGGCAGTCGAGTTGATCGTCATGGAAGTGCTGACCTTATCAAGGGGAATTTCGGAAAACAGGATTTCCATATCCTCAAGTGAGTCGATGGCAACCCCGACTCTGCCCACCTCTCCCTGGGACATGGGATGGTCCGAATCGTAGCCCATCTGAGTGGGTAGATCGAAGGCTACAGACAATCCGGTCTGCCCCTGATCCAGCAAATATCTGTACCGCTGATTGGACTCCTGGGCCGTACCGAATCCCGCGTACTGACGCATAGTCCAGAGACGTCCACGGTACATGGACGGCCTGACACCACGTGTGTAGGGATATTCTCCAGGGAAACCCAGATCTCTTGTGTAATTAAAATCCTCCAGATCTTCCGGAGTGTATAGAGTATCCAGCGGCGTCCAGGAAATAGTTTTGAACTCTTCCTTGCGCTCAGGATTCTTTTCCCGGGTTGGATCCAGTGTTTCCTTTTCCCAACGGGCTTTTTCTTTCATAGATATGCACCTTGTTGAAAGTTAAAAGTTGAAGGTTTTTTCACCACAGAGTCACAGAGGACACAGAGAAAACCTAGCTTGGGTTTTAACAAATTGTCAGTCAACTTCGAGCAACTCTTCCTCTCCCCTGGCGGGAGAGGACCGAGGAGAGGGGGATATATTGCACCCTCCCCCTGCCCCTCCCGTCAAGGGAGGGGTGTAATCACTGGTTTCCGCCAGCCTTTTGCGTGGCAATTCCAGATTCAAAGCTCAAAGTTCCATGCCAAAACCAGGCGAGAGAAAACAGGTGAGATGCAAGGCCGCAGGGAGGCGCCAGCCGGAGGCGTATATGGCACATACGCCGAGGACTGGCAACGACCGAGAATCCCGCCTTAGGCGGGACCGCATAAAACCCTACTCCACTATCACCAACAGGGATCCCGCTTCTACCGTGTCCCCCTCCTCAACATCAATTTTCTTAACAACCCCCGCCTTAGGCGATTTCATCTCATTTTCCATCTTCATAGCCTCAACAATAATAAGACCATCGCCTTCAGATACTTCATCACCTTCACTGACCAGCACCTTGACTATCTTGCCCGGCATGGAGGTAGTGATCTCCTGGGCGCCCTCGGTCCCAAGGCCTGCACTACTTTTGAGCAGCGCCTTACGCTCATCGTAAAGTTCGAACTCAAAGTGCTCACCTTCGATCATAACCCCGTAGTTGTCCATTGTGCTGTGAATATCCACCTGGAAAGATTTGCCGTCTATGATCAGGGATATGAGGTCATTCTGGGTCCAGTAGGCATCTACCACGAACTTCTTATCCCCGACTTTAATCCTGTGGCAGTCGCCTTCCCTGGTAATGGATATCGGGACCTGTTCGCCGCCAATTTTAGCTATGTAACCCATCTCGACCTCCTGCCCATCATCTTCCAGGCATCAGTACCGGTCCTTACAGGTCCGGCTGTACCCACACCCTCGCGGCTTTTTCTCTGGAGGTGAAGCGCGGCTGCAACAAGGGCGACGTTCTTCATCTCATCTGTCTCGTCGGCGGTCTCCATTATAAATTCATCTCCGATGAACCCCGTGTGGATGTCGCCTGAAAGGAACTTTTTGTTGTTCATCACCCTCTGGTGAAATGGGATCGTCGTCTTGATCCCCTTGATCACATATTCACCCAAAGCCCGCTTCATTCTCTCAATGGATTCCGTCCTGGTAGCTCCCCAGGTGCACAATTTGGATATCATGGGATCATATTGCAAGGGTACTTCATATCCGGCGAAAACACCGCTATCGTCCCGGACCCCCGGACCCGACGGCTTGCGAAGGGTTAGTATCTTCCCTGGCGAGGGCATGAAATTATTGAAGGGGTCCTCCGCGTAAATACGGCACTCCATGGCCCATCCGTTCATCTTCACGTCCTTCTGTGAGATGGATAGCTTTTCTCCCGCAGCGATCTTGAACATTTCCTTGGCTATATCAATACCCGTGATCATCTCGGTAACCGGATGTTCCACCTGAAGCCGCGTGTTCATCTCAAGGAAGTAGAAGTTCTTTTCCTGGTCAACCAGAAACTCCACCGTACCGGCACTCCAGTATCCCGCAGCTTTAGCCGCATCAACTGCCGCTTTTCCCATCTGTTCACGCAGATCGTCATCCAGGGCCATGGAGGGAGCCTCTTCGATGACCTTCTGATGTCTCCTCTGAATTGAGCACTCCCTCTCGAAAAGGTGGATGACGTTTCCGTGCCGGTCCGCAAGGATCTGAAACTCTATATGCCGCGGTTCCTCCACGTATTTTTCAACAAAGACCGCATCATCACCGAAGGAAGATTTAGCCTCGGACCGAGCCGCTCTTATCGCCTCCTTGATCTCCTTTTCCTCCCTGACTATTCTCATGCCTTTGCCGCCGCCGCCGGCAGCTGCCTTTATCATGACCGGAAAGGACATCTCCTTTGCGTGGCTGGCCAGAACATCGTCGTCGTCCACTGTTTCGGTACCGGGAACTACCGGAACACCCGCGTTCTGCATTGTTTTTCTCGCTACGGTCTTGTGCCCCATCATCTCGATGGCTTCTGCGGAAGGTCCGATAAAAGTTATGTTGTGATCCTTGCACAGTTTTGCAAACTCGGGATTTTCCGCCAGGAAACCGTAGCCGGGATGAATGGCATCGGTACCCGTTTTCTCGGCCACTTCCAGTATCTTGTCTATTACCAGATAGCTTTCGGCCGAGGGTGGAGGACCGACACAGTACGCTTCATCCGCACACCGCACGTGCAGGGAATTCCTGTCGGCCTCCGAGTAGATAGCAACAGTGGGTATCTCCAGCTCACTGCATGCCCGGATGAGCCTTACAGCTATCTCACCCCTGTTGGCTATAAGTACTTTTTTGAACATTTACTCAACCTCCTATGGAGTATTATTAACCGAGTTCCAAGTTCCAGGTTCCAGGTTCCAAGGTACTATAAATAATATACATTACATGGAACTTGGAACATGAAACATGGAACCAGGTCGCCTTATACTAGAGCGGTATATTCCCATGCTTCTTCGGCGGATTGCTGTCCCTCTTGGACATGGACATCTCAAGGGCCCTTATCAGGCGAGGTCTTGTCTGCTGCGGCATTATTACCTCATCCACGTAGCCAAGTTCCGCCGCCTTGTATGGATTGGAGAACTTGTCTCTGAAATCGGCCACAAGCTCATCTTTTCTGGCTACTGGATCGTCCGACTCCTTGAGTTCGTTCCTGAAGATGATATTCACCGCGCCATCCGGTCCCATAACAGCTATCTCCGATGTAGGATAAGCGAAGTTAAAGTCCGCTCGAATGTGTTTTGAATTCATCACACAATATGCACCGCCGTAGGATTTTCTTGTGATAACAGTAAGCTTGGGAACCGTTGCTTCACAGAAGGCGTAAAGCAGCTTGGCTCCGTGCTTGATGATGCCACCGTACTCCTGGTCCAGGCCAGGCAGGAATCCCGGCACGTCTTCGAAAACGATCAACGGGATGTTGAAGGCATCGCAGAATCGCACGAACCTGCCTCCCTTGATGGAGGCATCAATGTCCAGGACTCCCGCAAGGTGAGCGGGCTGATTGGCTACAACCCCGACTGAGTGTCCTCCGAGGCGCATGAAACCGACAATTATATTCGGGGCGAAGTGCTCCTGAATCTCGAAGAAGTACCGGTCGTCCGCAACGGAGTTGATTATCTCTTTAATGTCATAGGGCTTGTTGGGGTTATCGGGGACAATCTCGTTGAGGGATTCGTCCTCCCTGAGTGGATCATCATCCGTGGGCTCATATGGTGGGTCATCGGCGTTGTTCTGGGGTATGAATGAAAGGAGCTCTCGAACCATACCCAAAGACTCCTTCTCGTCCTCACCTGCAAGGTGGCACACGCCGCTTTTAGTGGAATGCGCTATTGCACCGCCGAGTTCCTCTTTCGTGACATCCTCATGGGTAACTGCCTTGATGACTTCCGGTCCGGTAATAAACATATAACTCGTTTTCTTTACCATGATAATGAAGTCCGTGATTGCCGGGCTGTATACGGCACCGCCCGCACAGGGGCCCATTATCACCGAGATCTGGGGGATAACACCTGATGCAAGAGTATTTCTCAGGAAGATATCGGCGTAACCACCGAGACTTACCACTCCCTCCTGTATTCTTGCCCCGCCGGAGTCGTTGAGACCGATAAGTGGAACGCCGTGTTTCATGGCCATATCCATGATCTTTACCACCTTCTCGGCGTAGGCCCCCGAAAGAGACCCGCCGAAAATGGTGAAATCCTGGGCGAAGATGTAGATCTTACGGCTATTGATCATACCGTACCCCGTCACCACACCGTCCCCGGGTATCTTCTGCTTTTCCATTCCGAAGTCGGTACACCTGTGGGTGACGAACTTATCCATCTCTATGAAGCTGCCTTCGTCAAGGAGCAGATTGATCCGTTCCCTTGCCGTGAATTTGCCCGATTCATGCTGCTTTGCTATACGCTTTTCACCACCGCCTAGCTCAGCCTGGGCATTTAGCTTCTCGAGCCTCTCGAACATATCCTTCAATGACATATTGAGCCTCCGTTCAGGGAGTTTGGAATTAAAACAATTTTGATAGGGTCGTAAAAAGTCCATCCATGGCTTTTTACTCCGCGGGAAGTGAAAAGCGTCGTTTTCCCTTCCCTCACGAATCCATAACTATATATTAGGGTTATGGATTCGGGCACCCATGCTCGGGCGCAATTGTAATGCGCTGCAAGTCATTGATTTGGGCGCCCCTCAATGGGCGCTTTGATGACTTCATACGAAGTCATCAATTTTGGTCTGGAAAAGAGTGTTCAGTATATAAAATTGTTCGCCCAACAGCAATGATTGTTGGGCGCAGTTTCTGGTTTCTGGTAAAACAGGTTGAAAGTTTCAGGTTTCAAATAGATGTAAAAGGATTCTTATACAGGTAAAGCGACGCCCCTTGAAGGCTCCTCACAGTGCGTTAGATTCAAGGCCAGAGTCCTGAGGAGACTGGAGATGTATATGGCACATACATCGAGGATCTCCGAAGGACGATAATCCCGCGTTCCGCGGGACTGTGAGAGCCGCATAACTAGACATAATCCTGACCCTTGATAAATTCGTAACCCTTCCAGAAAGCCTCAACATTCAAATCCTGCCCCCTGTCAAGACACCCCCTAATAGTCCCCACCGCACTTTCAGTTTCCACGATTCCGGACACTCCCACGAGACTTCCCAGCATCACCATATTAAGGGCCTGCAGATGCCCGGCTTTTTTGGCCAATTCTCCAGCGGGGACGAAGACGCAGCGTGTTTCGGTCTCATTAAAGAGTTTCTCTATACTTTCCCTGTCCGGGTATTTCTCAGGATCCATTCTGGAATGGTAGGGCTGATGCATTTCCTCACATATAATTGCAATCCCGCTACGTTTCATATATGGGATCGCATGGAGTATCTCGGCAAGTTCCAGTGAAATGATCACATCAGCGCAGCCAAGGGAGATCTTGGGACAGATCCTGTCACCGGTGCGGATGTGGCTCCTTACGGATCCTCCTAGCTGTGCCAGGCCGGAGTGTACATAAAAGCTGGCGTTCATGCTTTCTGAAAGCATAGCCTTGGCCAGGATCTCGGAGAAGAAAATTATGCCCTGTCCGCCGATACCGGCGGCAACGACGTTAAATTCCAACCTTCCTCCTCCTCGTGGATAACCATTTCCTGCGAATCGCACCTTCCGGGCAATAGTGACCGCAGAGGCCACAGCTCATACAGTAATCCCTCTCTATGTACACGTTGTCGCCATCACGGGCTATGGCCGGACATGCCAGGGCCTCAATACACGTCTGTTCACAACCTGAAAATCCGGTGCATTTCCCTGGTTTGACAACAACAGGAATGTCCAGCTCAGTGGGCTTTCGGGCAACACAGGGAGCCCTGAGGATCAGGACGTTAACGCCATCTGAGGTCAGAAGTTTTTTGAACGCCCGCACGGTGGGTTTGACCTTAAAAGGGTTCTGAACCCATACTCCCCTCACACCTAAACCGCTTACCACCTTCTCAATGGGCAGACCCGGCTCCTTGCCGTTCCTGGTTCCGGGATTTTCCTGATAGCCGGTCATGGACATCCAGTTATTATCCAGGATCACTATAGGCTGGTCCCTCCCCGATGCCACAGCATCAACTATCGGGGGAATGCCCGAGTGGAAGAAGGTACCGTCTCCCAGAACTGCAACTATCGGTTTGGCCATACCGGCCTCGGCAAACCCCGCCGCCAGCCCAATGCTATTCCCCATGGAGACTTCAGTCCAGCAGATGTTTAACGGCTCGTTTATTCCCAGAATGGTACAGCCAATATCCCCGGCCACGGGCATCTGTGCCGGATCCATCCCAAGTTCCTTCATGGCTTTTATAAGGGCATAGTAGGAATTTCTGTGTGGGCAACCGGCACAGAAAGTCAGAAGTCTTTTGACCTTCATCGCATCGATACGCTCATCAAGACCCAGACCCTGACAGGGTTCAAGTTTCCTTTTGAGTACTGTCGAGAGAGCCTCACGGACCTGGTCGGGGGACAGGTCTCCAACCCTCGAGAGTAGTCCATCATTCTTGCCGTAGATTCTCGGCGATGTCTGCATCCTGGTAGCTTCTGACCTTACTACCATTTCGATAATGGGCTCCAACTCCTCCAGCACCAAAACGCTTTTGACAGATCCCAGGAGACGGGCTACCTTTTCACCCGGCACCGGATGAGCGGTGGAGACCTTTAACCGTGTAAGGTCAAGATCGTGCTTTTCCAGGACTTCCATCAGGTAGTCCCATGCCAGGGATGAAGCTACAATCCCGACTTCACTCCCTGTTTCGGTAAGCACGTTCAGGTGGTCCGCAATTCGGGAAGCCCGGTCAACCCTCTCAAGAGCATCACGGTGTTGTTGAAGACATCTTATTGACCCGGCTTTGGTGTACTTATCTATATCGAAAGTGAAGTGCGCTTTCTGCTTCAGTCTCCTGATCTCGCCCAGCTTCACCTTTCCGAAAGTGTATGAGAGTACAGTCGTACTCCGGAGGAATACCGGTCCTCCTATCTTTTCAGAAAGACTGAAGGCAAATCTTGTAAAATCAAGCAATTCCTGGGGATTGGCGGGTACAAGCATGGGTGCTGAGGAAAGCATGGCATAGTACCTGGAATCCTGTTCCACCATGCCGTAATAAACGTTAGGATCATCACCGACATAGATCACAAGGCCGCCGACTGTGCCTGATGAAGCAACAGACAGGACAGTATCGGAGGCGACATTCAGACCCGACATTTTCATGGTGACCATTGTACGGAGACCGGCCCACGAATGGCCTGTGGCAATATCCATGGCCACCTTTTCATTAATAGCCCAACTGGCCTTCAAACCTGCTTTTTCGCGGTTCAGGATCTCTATCACAGGTGAGGTGGGAGTTCCGGGATAACCGGTTACCATAGAAACGCCCGCCTCAATACATGCGCGGGCTATAGCTTCGTTCCCGGCCAGGAGAAATTCCTTACCGGGGCTGTCGATCAGTATCGGAGATTTCATCTAACGCTGCTTTATTCCTTATTGAAAACTACAGTTTTGATTTTGGACCTTGGATTTTGGATCTTGGACACCTCTTAATCACCTCAGCATCGCGGAAATTTCCTTAAATTCCGGAGTTCCTGCCTTGCCAAGGATCTGAAACGCCGCCGCCTCAGACGATGTAATGATAGCACCTGCTTTCTCCATGAAACCAAGAGCCCGATCACGATTGCCATCAACACGTGAACAGACAGCATCCCATGGCACATGGACGTTATAGCCCATTTCGAGGAGGTCAACGGCAGTCTGGAGTACACAGATGTGGGACTCCATACCTGTGAGAATCACATTTTTTCGACCGGCAGCATTTATGGCTTTAATGAAGTTATCCTCCTGGCAACACGAAAAATCGATCTTCTCAACGAACTCTGTACCTTTAAGGTTATCAGCGAGGGCCTCTACTGTTGGCCCCAGGCCCTTTGTATACTGTTGCGTGAGCACTATCGGCATATCCATCAGGTTAGCAAGCTTTATAAGAACATTGATGCTTCCTTCTACCTGTTCTCTTCTCTCCATGACTCTGGCCAACCTTTCCTGAACATCGACGATAAGCAGGAAGGTGTCCTTTGCTTTCAACTTCATTTTATCAATCATGATCTTCCTTTCAGCAATATCTATCTTCATCAACTATAATAACCTCTTAAAAAGTCCATCAATGGGCGCGTTGATGACTTTTTACAAGTCATCCTTAATAGGGTCGTAAAAAGTCCATCCATGGCTTTTTACTCATCGGAAAGCGAAAAATGTCATTTTCACTTTCCTTACAAATCAACGACTTGCGGTGCAAGTCATTGATTTGAGCGCCCCTCCATGGGCGCGTTGATGACTTTTTACAAGTCATCAACTATCAAGGTTATTCAGGGACTCGTAACCCAACTGGCTCGAAATCTCGGCAGCTGCCTTTCTGAGGAGAGGAACGTATTCTTTTTTTATCCTGTCCATACTCAGTCTTACAGAGGGCGCCGAGATTGAAAGAGCTCCAATTACTTTTCTTGTATAGTCAAAAACAGGCGCTCCGACACAGCGGACACCTTCATCCCATTCTTCGTCATCAACAGCGTAGCCCAATTCTTTTATCAGCCTGAGATGATCCAGGATCTTGTCCCTGTCGATGATCGTCCTGGGCGTGTAGCTCTCCAGTTTCTTCTTGGTCAGCACACTCATAATATTTTCCATGGATTCGTAGGCCAGTTGAACCTTGCCGATAGCCGAGCAGTAGGTCGGCACCCTGCAACCAACCCTGGACAGGACCCTTACGGTGTGGCTTGACTCCACAACATCCAGATAGAATGCGAACTTATCCTTCAGGATCCCAATATATATGTTCTCATTGATCTCCTTGTTTAGTTCTTCCATCACTGGACGGGCAACTCTCAGCAGCCCCGCATGACGTATGTATGTCTGACCAAGCTCCAGTGTCTTCAAACCGAGACGGTAATTGTCATTTGACTGATTCTGCTCAACGTAACCTCTGTTGGTGAGCGTTGCCAGTATTCTGAAGATGTTGTTCTTGTGAAGCTTCAGACGACGGCTTAGTTCAGTTATTCCAAGTTCGTCCTCTTCACCGTGAAAAGCTTCAAGAACATCCAGGGCGTGGTCAACAGACTGAATAATATAGTCTGATTTCTTACGCTTCGTCTGGGTCATTTATTACCTCCAGATATTCCCATGTTAACTTTGATAGGGTCGTAAAAAGTCCATCCATGGCTTTTTACTCAGAGGAAAGCGAAAAGTGTCATTTTCGCTTTCCTCACGAATCAACAACTTGCGCTGCAAGTCATTGATTCGGGCGCCCCTCAATGGGCGCGTTGATGACTTCTTGCAAAGTCATCAATTTAAGATACTAATATGACTGAACTAACCACTACCAACTTGCAACCAACAACTTAATCGAAGTTGACATGACACCCGACCAGAATGACAAGGAATTGTATTGATGAGAGGGAGATAAGTCAAGGGTGCTGCTTTGGTATGTTTAAGAAAGCAGCAGTAGTCAGAATTCAGGGGTCAGGAGTCAGAATGCAGTTCAAAAAAAAGTTATACATTATAAGTAGTTACTATTCTGGATTCTGGCTTCTGGCTTCTGGATTCTGTTTACTGGGACGCGGTCGATCCGTCCATCAGTCAACCGATCGGCCTATTTCGTAGCCCATTTTCCTGGACGCATCAGTCGCGTGGCGCATAACTGCGGGAATTATCTCTTTTTCAATGCGCTTTTCGGACATCCTTTCGGACGGACCGCTTACAGACAGTGTTCCCTGGATCTTTCCATAATAATCACGTATCGGGGCGGCAACACATCTGAGACCCAGGGTCCATTCCTCCAGGTCCACGGCGTAACCGTCCTTACCTACCTTTTCAAGATTCTTTTTCAGGCGTCGTTTGTCGGTGATCGTGTTCGGGGTCATCTCTTCAAGCTGCAGGTTCTTGAGAATAAATTCCGACTGCTCTTCCTCTGAAAAAGCCAGAAAAACTTTCCCTGTTGCAGTACAGTGAGGTGACACCCTTGTCCCCAGTCGGGAAATGACCTGGATCGTCTGGTCTGCTATTACCTCATCAAGATAGAAAACATAATCGCCCCTCAGAACCGCCAGATAGGCATTCTCCTTCAGTTCATCGGAAAGGGTAACCATTTCAGGATTGGCAACCGAAAGGAGGCTGACATGTCTCAGGTAGGCCTGGCCGGATTCCAAAGCCTTCAGGCCGAGCCTGTAGTTCCCGGTCCTTGAATTCTGCTCTATGTAGCCACGGCTCTCCAATGTAGCGAGAATCCTGAATACGTTGTTCTTGTGGAGGTTGAGGATCTTGGACAGTTGGGTGACACCCAGTTCCGGTTCGTTAACGCGGAATGCTTCGAGGACATCCAGAGCATGGTCAACGGAATGAATAATGTAATCGCTTTTCTTCCTCTTAACCATTAACCGCTTTCCACCGAAAAACCCGCCGCCTATTAACCGGTTCCCGCGGGGACCCCTGAATTCATGATGATCATTGATGGACACGTAAAAGTCATGGAAGAACTTTTTACGACCCGATATTATCATCGCGCCCAAGTGTGGGCGCCCGGATCAACGGCTTGCGCAGCAAGACTTTGATCCGTGAGGAGAGTGAAAACGACGCTTTTCACTCTCCGTGGAGCAAAAAGCCGCTCACGGACTTTTTGCGACCAAATAATATAAACACCGGGAGTGCCCCTCCAGGAGGGGGGGCAAGCTAGAGGGACACCCCCTTCTTCCCATTGCTGGGAAACCTCTATTCTGAAACCCTGATAGGTTCGTTAACTCCCGATTTTCTCCCCTGCTCCAGTCGGTCCACTCTCTCCTGGGCCGCAAGCTTATAACGTCGTATTCCCTTCCAGAGTTCAATGAATTTTCTGTAGTGTTTCAGAGCATCGTCTGTGCGGTGCAGCTGCTCATAAGCAAGTCCGAGGTTATTGTGTGCCTCCGCAAAATCTGGATGCATTTCAAGAACCTTTTCATATGCCATGGCAGCGTCAGGATAACGCTCGAGAAAAAGGAAGGCTGTGCCGAGATTGTTCAGAGCCTCCATAAAATCCGGTTTCATCATGACCGCTCTTTTGTAACACTCTAGAGCCCGGGCGTAGTCCTTTCCCTCATAAAAAGCTATCCCCATACTATTGTATGCCTCAGCGAAATTCGGATCGATCTTGATGGCTCTTTCAAAATACTCTATTGACGCTCCGAGCCTTTTCTGTTCGAAAAGTTCATCCCCCTTTTTCCAATGATCGTGCGCTGTGGGATTTTTTGTAAACCGGTCTCTCATCTATGATGTTCCCCTCTCGAGCCTTCGGCTGCGGTTCAACGTTTAACGTTCAATGTTCAATGTTAAAGTTTTCGATAAACGTCATTAATTTTAGATCAACGTTAAACATTGAACGTTGAACCTTGAACATGAATTACCAATACTCCAGATACTCCCCAAATATCTTACACCCCAAAACCTGCGCCAGATCACAAAGATACTCTTCAACATCACCAATATCCAGATCCTTGGTCACAACCTCCAGGGTCAACCCGTCAAGAGCGAAATATAGTGTCGGCATCTCCCAGCTGTCGGGGACAAACCGGGCGCCCCGTTCTCCGAGCCTGTTGAAATTGCCGGGATTATCTTTCATCTTCATGAGCTTCTCTTCAATCTCATCAAGTGTAAGTTTTCTTTCCAATTCAAGAACTTTGAAGTTAAAGTCATCTAACATTTCTTAATTCCCACCCTCAGTTTAAGGTCATATTTTAAAAAACTGTTTTCATCCGCTAAAAACAAAAGCACCTACATCCGCAAAACAGGAGCAATCAACCTGCATTTCCTGATGTAGGTGGAATAAAAAGCTGGAGGGAGCAGGACGCTCCCTCCAGCATAAGGGTTTTATCCCTCTTCTGCAGCCAGATCCCTCTTGGTTTTGCGGCCAAGATAGATCCTGTTGGGATCGCAAACCATCCTTGCGATCTTGATCTCCTCGTGTCCCGGAGCTTCGAAAG
>Ga0255053_10001466_pt1 | contig 13016 bp, 15 predicted proteins | sample JV7_2_22_MG_FD_188635 | JGI IMG/M metagenome (GOLD analysis project Ga0255053, IMG submission 188635) | Seawater microbial communities from Jervis Inlet, British Columbia, Canada - JV7_2_22 | ecosystem: Environmental > Aquatic > Marine > Inlet | place: Canada: British Columbia | collected...
TGAGGAGCCGCCACGCGAATTATATCGTTATACATTTTAATAGTACCGCTATAGTCCAGAAACTTCATACCCAGAGAATATTTCCCTCTCGTGACGGGCTGCCGGAGATAACCACACTCCACCAGAGTTAACGCTATTCTCCTTGCGGTGGGTTTGTTTATTTCGGATAGTCGGGAGATATCCTCTAATGCCAGTTCGTCGCCGTGGTCTAAAAATAGTTCGAGAATTTTAAAAGTCTTTTGAATAAGCTTCATAATATCCTCTCCATTACTAATAATCCGATTGTCTCAAATTAAACCTTCAAATCGGCTATTCGTCCACAAATTTGGTGAAATAGTCTTGTTCTAAACTTGACATTAGTGCCTAGGTTAGTCTATCATCAGTAAAATGTGAAATCAACATTTCATATTATGGAATTCGCGGATTAACAGTGATTTCAAGAAAAATAGCATCGAAAGGAGGTGCAGTATAATCAATAAATTTATGGCCTCAGAATGGAGAGTCTATTAATGATTATGGTCTTATTATTCACTGGTTACGATGAAAAAAGGAGGATAAAACATTGAAGAGAATATTACTTGTAATATTAGCACTGGTTTTTGCATTTAGCTTACTACTCGGCAGTTGCGGTGAACCAGAAGAGACAACCACACCGACAACGGCACCAACCTCAACAGCACCAACCTCAACGGCGCCAACCTCAACGGCGCCAACCTCAACGGCACCAACCACTACAGCACCAACCACTACGGCACCAAAATACGGTGGCGACCTGAAATATATCTACGCTTATTCACCTGGTGAAAACATCGGATGGCCACTCGACCGCAATACCCAGAACATCTGGGGTACAAACTGGGTATTTGCCGAATCAATTGTTCAGCTTATGATCGATAACACCGTTGTCCCGCATCTGGCGACAAGTTGGGAATTCGCCGATGACTATTCATCTATAACGTTCGAACTCAGACAAGGCGTGAGGTTCCATGACGGGACCGATTTCAACGCCGATGCCGTCAAGTTTACCCTGGATGCTAATATCGAAGAAGGACAAACTAATGCTCTGAACTGGGAATCGGTAGATATTATCGATGACTATACCGTTCGTCTTAATTTTGTACAATATGAGAATTCTTTCTGGCAGGACATCACCGGCACCAACTGCTTCTTCACCTCTCCAACCGCTTTCAGGGACAACGGCATCGACTGGGTTAGGGAGCATCCCATCGGCACTGGACCATTCAAGTTCGTCAGCTGGGAACGTGATGTTAACATGTTATTTGAGAGAAACGATGATTACTGGCAGGAAGGTAAACCATACCTCGATTCGATTGAATTTATCACTGTCAAAGAAAAAATGACGGCACAATCGGTAATGGTAGCAGGAGATGGTCATGTCCTCGCTCTGCAAGCGGGCAGGGAATTGTATGACCTTGATAATCTTGGATTTAATATAACCGCCTACGCTGCAGGTACCGACTTCCTGATCCCTGATACAGCCAATCCCGAGTCACAATTTAGCGATATCAGAATACGCCAGGCTATTCAATATGCCATAGACAAGGTAGCCGTTGCTCAGGCACTCGGCTACGGATATATGACGGCTACCTCCCAATTAACTCCTCATCTGCATCCTTTCTACAACCCTAATCTCCCGTTAATAGAATATAATGTAGAAAAAGCTAAGGAATTGCTGACTTTAGCCGGACATCCTAATGGAATCACCACCACACTCTACGTGGAAGCTAACTACCAGATTAAAGCCTTGGCTATACAGGCACAGCTGGCCTCAGCCGGAATCATCGCTGAAATCGAGATGCTGGAAAATCTCAAGTTCTGGGAATACAATATGGGCGGCTGGGAAAACGGCATACTCTTCGCCGGATTTGCCTGGGGGCCAAACTGGGCTAAAGCTTACAAGAGCTTCTTCCCGCCGGCAGGACCGTTCTTCGCGAGTGTTCAGCCACCCGATGTAGCGGATCTTGTCAACCGGGCAATCGCTACTACTGATCCTGATGAACAGCGAGCGCTGAACTATGAACTGTCACAAGTACTTTATGATGACGTCACCGTCATCCCCTATCTCTCGGATGCAATGGGTTGGGCCACAGCTCCGAGTGTTATGGACCATCATCTACTTGAAGGAGCAGACTGGCAGTACTGGTTCCCGGCCGATTGTTGGCTAGACGAATAGAATATCAAAAATAATTAGTACTTACATAGAGGGGGCTGAGAATATTCTCAGCCCCCTAAAAATGTTATAATCGGGAAATAGCAGTTTCCAAATTTTAAGCTGTAATATTTAAGCTGTAATAACTGTATGGTTGTTACAGTATTATCCAGAGGTATCTCACATTGTATTCAGTCCTCTACTAGCGTAAGGCATAGCAAAATACTTCAGTATAAAACGAAGGATGAAAATTTATAAATTTAGGCTGGAAAAGGAGTGACATTATGGCGGAGAACATCAAACACGGCAAATACATCACCGAACTTGGAGCAATAACCTCCTTGTACAAACAGATTAACTCCGATCAAGTGGCCGCCATAGGCGGTAAGGATTTAGATGGCGCCAATTTTTCTCTGGGATGGTCTTACCTCACCGAACCATTCGTCATGGTGGCGGAAGCGCATACTCATGATTTTGATCAGATAATATTCTTACAGGGTGGAGATCCCGCCAATGTTACGGATTTCGGGGCGGAGATAGAAATGAGTTTGGGAGAACCTCTCGAGAAACACCTTATAAATTTTACCTCCTGCATCTACATTCCAGCAGGGTTGATGCATTGCCCGCTGAACATTAAAACCGTTAATAAACCGATCATGTTTATAGATATTACCCTTTCACCCGGGGCTTCTATCAGACCCTTGCCATCGACGTCTAAACGTGACTAACTGATAAATATGAAAAAAGTAATTAGACCGGTTGATGATATATCAAATGGTTTGCTAATATCATATAATTTACATTAATTTAGACATCGAAAAAAGCGAAAGTAATAATGACAACTTTCATCATTCGAAGATTAATACAGGCAGTAATCGTAATTATAATTGTTACGTTGTCTGTATTTCTAATGATGCGCATCCTGCCCGGTGATCCAATCTACATGTTATTCACCCCAAATCAAGTTGTAGACCTAACTGAAGAGGAAATTCAAGAAATCAGGCGTGAAGCAGGTCTGGATAAGCCATTACTCGCACAATATTTCACCTGGATGGTTGATGTCCTTCAGGGAAACCTCGGAAAATCGGTACTGCATGAAACCTATGTATCTGACGAAATAGCAAAACGCTTACCCATAACGGCCTACCTGGGAGGTCTGGCCCTGGTTATCGGTCTTATAATTGGTATTCCTATGGGAATAATCGCCGCCATCAGGCGCGGTACGTGGATGGATACCGTTGCGACTTCTGTGGCGAATATAGGTATAACCATACCTGTTTTCTGGCTCGGTATGATGCTCATCTTCCTCTTTGCCCTAAAACTAGACTGGTTGCCGGTGATGGGTTTTACCTCTCCCTTCGAGGATTTCTGGTTAAGCCTCAGGCAGATTATTATGCCCGTGGCATGCCTGTCCATCTGGCCTATTGCCGGGACGGCACGCCAGACCCGCTCCGCTATGCTTGAGGTACTGAGTCAGGACTATATTCGCACCGCCTGGTCCAAAGGCCTAAGTGAACGTGTCGTCATTCTAAAACATGCCCTGAAAAACGGCCTTATACCAGTTCTTACCTTAACCGGTATGGGCATCGGGATGATAATCGGTAGTGCGATACTGGTAGAGCAGGTATTCAATATCCCCGGCATGGGCAGATTAGGTATAGATGCTATCTTCGCTAAAGACTATGCCTTCGTACAGGGGGTTGTCCTGATTACAACCGTATTGGTGGTATTGGCCAACCTGCTGGTAGATATATCCTACGGCTGGGTTGACCCGAGGATAAGGTATAACTAAGGGATACGAGGAATAATGACAGAAGGTACTTTAGGCACTATACAACTGGAAAAGCAAGCACGGACCAGTGAATTCCGGCGTTTCCTGAGGATATTCTTCGGTCGCGGTCTGGTGGTTTTCGGTACTATTATTATTGCGCTTTTCCTCTTTACAGCTGCTTTTGGGCCCTGGATAGCACCTTATGATCCGTATGTACAGGACTTGGGCGCAACACTCGCTTCACCTTCAAGCGAACATCTTTTGGGAACTGACTTCTTTGGACGAGATGTATTAAGCCGCTTGATATACGGAGCGCGTAACTCCCTGATGGTAGGTGTAGTAGCGCTGGGTATAGCCGCTATCATCGGAATGGCCTCCGGGCTTATTGCCGGGTTCTTCGGCGGATGGTTGTACACCGTAATCATGAGAATGGTCGACGCTCTTATGTCATTCCCCATGATATTGCTGGCCCTCCTGATTGCCGCGCTTCTTGGCGGTGGATTGGTTAATGTTATGATAGCCCTTGGAATTGCCATGATTCCCGGCTATGCCAGATTGATGTGCGGCCTTACACAGTCGGCTAAGGAAAGTGATTACATCATCGCGGGACACTCACTGGGTAGTAGTAGTATGCGGATCATGTTTCGTCATATTCTACCTAACACATTCCCTCCCATAATCGTGCTGATAACCATGCAAATAGGAGCCGCCATTCTGGCGGAGGCGGGACTCAGTTTCCTGGGTATCGGTATTACCCCACCGGCGGCTTCCTGGGGCGCCATGATCAACGAAGGTTATAATCGCCTAAGGGATACACCTTTGCTCTCCTTTGCCCCCGGGGTAGCAATTATGCTGGTGGTTTTCGCTTTTAATATGGTGGGAGACGGTCTGAGAGATGCCCTCGACCCCAGACTCAGAGGAGTTATTTGAGCGGAAACTCTTAAACCAAGCACTATTATGCCCTCTCAGCAAACTCATTTCATAAGAGTGCCAAGTCGATTTTTTGCCCGGTTCTGGAAGATTCGTAGATACCGAAAACCACCTTTATCGTACCCAGGTTATCTTTACCACTGGTGATAGGTTCCTTACCCTGTTGGCAGCATTGCGCAAAATGGAGAATTTCATTAACAAAGGGATCATCGCTGGCTAATCCCTCCATAAACGGTTCAATCGGCACGAAATCCCCAAAGTTCTCGGTTTGTTTTTCTCCCTGCTCCCCTCGTTGGCTGGATGATATCATCCCTTGTCCGAATTGCTCTACCCGGCTTCTGGCTTGGGTCGAATTCGCATATATCGTACCATCTTCGCCAAAAATCATGTATTGAAGTCCCTGAGGTGACCGGGTAGGTGAAGAAATAGCTAGTAAATTTCCAATTGCTCCGTTTTCAAATTCCAGGGTAGCACAGGCATATTCTTCAGCGCCGTTTATATACTCTGAATGAACTGTCCGGCAAGCACCACTCACGCTCTTAACATCACCAATATAATATCGTAAAAGATCAATCTGGTGAATCATACCCCATATCAGAATCCCACCCCCGGCTATCTTTCCATCAATCAGCCAGTGTCCACCGGGGTAACCTGTCCGCATGTTATGTATCAACTCGCAGTTGGTTACCCGAATGGTTCCCAGTTCTCCCTCATCGATTCTATGTTTTATCGCTAATGTATGAGGGAGGAAACGTAGGTCTTGACCTACCATGAATACTACCCCTTCCCTTTCGGTGGCTGCTATCATCTCCCTGCACTCCCGCATAGTCCGCCCCATTGGTTTTTCAACTAGTATGTGCTTACCAGCTGCTGCTGCTGCGATTACCTGCGGTTCATGCTGGTCATGAGTCGTACAGATATCTACGGCATCTAGGTCAGCATTCCTCAGCAATTCATTGAAATCTGTGTACAGAGCATCTACATTCGCTTCATTCGCAAAATTCTTTAACGCTTCTTCACGGATATCACACAGAGCGGTGAGTCGAACTACATCAGTGAATTGATTGTAGGCAGCCAGGTGTGAATGAGCAATACTTCCGGTCCCAATAAGACCAACCTTCAATGGATTAGGCATCGCAAACTCCCTCGATAGAATTATCTCTACAGTCTATGAATAAGCACTGTCGATATTAAAATCGGTCCATGATGAAATATTCGTTAATTATTTACTTGCCAACGCATACAAATTCTCTGGTTAAACTTTCTCCAGGAAACGAAAATAGAACCTACTCCGACGAAAGACATTGTCATCAAGATACACCTATAATCACAATCCAGGACTTTCCCAGAGTGATTAAAAACCAGCATACAGTTACCCGATATAATTTACTCTATTATTTTAACTCGTCCTTGATGACATGTTCTTCCACAACCCATAATCCTGCCCCCGGTTTCATTTCCGCAAATTTATCCCCGTCTTCCATCAACGCTTTTCCCTCTTCGGAACGGACAAATCTCATAGAGTTTTGAAACGCCTCGACATCGTCATACCACATCTCGACGATACCATCGCCTTCGTACTCCATCCCCGGTACCTCGACGAGGTGGTTCTGGACGTATCTTCTTAATCCGGGAAAAAGCCGGGCAGCCAGGGGACCGTGTTGTTCCTTCCAGTATTTGTTATACTCTTCCCGGGTCAGTCCGGGTTTTCTATGGGCAACGGCAATCGATTTAATCATTTCTTGACCTCTCGTAGTTTTAGATTTATATATCTCGTTAATCAAGGTACAATAGATATGGAATTAAGTTTGACACAAAGATAATGTTCGGTTTATCATCTTAGTAATACCGACCTTGACTATTATACACATTTCACGAGTTACATTGTATACCGAATAATGATGAATCTCCTACGTTTATCACTAAACAACCAGTTCGTACTAAACTGCAACAGGGAGAAGCAGATATGTCGGGGAAACTAATTCTGATAGTTGCCAACGAACCCGATCCCGAAAAGGAAGAAGACTATAATGAATGGTACAGCGGAATGCACATTCCGATGATGTTTGAATATAAAGGTATGAAGAAAGCCAGCCGCTATCGCCGGTTGGGAGAAGATAAGGAGTATTCCAAATACCTGGCGGTTTATGAGTTCGACAATGAAGAAGACCTGGCAGGATTTTCCAAGAGTCCCGAATTTGCTGCTGCGGTGAAAGATTTCGACGGGAAATGGCAAGACGGCGGATTCAAAAGTAAATGGGCGGCTTCTTACGAACTGCTCAAATCATGGGATAAATGAACTTAATGTATAGATGGATATTAAAAAGTATACCTTTAGAAAATGGCAGAATTAAAATATCTCAATACCTTTTCAGCATCTTTAAAGAGGACTTAAAACTGCCGGCCGTAAACGGTTCTAATGTTGACGGGGTAGAGCCGATGATTGAAATTTGAGTATTAAGATTCGCATAGATATTGCAAAGAATATCGATAGCGAGTTCACCCATACGTAAGGGGGATTATTAAAATGGCAAGATTCCTGCTATTCGCCTTCAGCGACTGTAAAGACCCGGCCCGCGAAGACGAGTTTAATGAGTGGTACGACAACATGCACATACCCGACATGCTGGAGGTACCCGGGATGATTAGCGCGACGCGGTGGGTCAGTGCCGAATCCCGCGAAAACCAGCAGCGGAAATACCTGGCACTTTACGAATTGGAAACCGATAGCGTTGAGGAATTCGATGGTAAGGTTCGGGAGCGGGGTATGAGGACGGTCAAAGAGGGTCGTTTCAGCGATTTGCCGGAGTTCGACCCACACAATATTCCCCGTGTATATAAGCAAATAATGCCGGAAAAGAGAGCCAAATAGGCCCGGAAAGAGAGAAAATGGATAACACAAAATATGATAAATATATCCTTTCGGGTGACAGGCCTTGGAATCCGCCCGGGACCGGTGCCGTCGTCGCCTGGATTGACGATCAGGTGAATAACGGAGCATACGCCGGCAGCCACCAGTACTACATTCACTGGGTGCCGCTTATCCCCGAAGGATTGCCCGGAGTTGATTCATGGGAAGATATGGGACATGGACCGCATGAGCATAAATTCCCTGAAGTTGTGATACACCTCGGGACCGACCCGGACAACCCCCTGGACCTGGGGGGAGAGGTCGAATTCTGCCTGGGACCGGAGATGGAAAAGCACACTCTGACCACCTCCGACTTGGTCTATCTGCCCGCCGACTTTATACACGGACCCTGGATAATCAAGAGTGTAACCAGGCCCTTCATCATGATAACTGTGGAACAATCACCGCAACACACGGAAAAATCACACCCGCACCTGGTGTCCGATGAGGAAAGAGACAAACTACTTTTCATCGACCAGGGATATGATAGCGAAGAGAGAATAATGACACTGGCCAAGAAAATGAAACGGGAGTGGTAAGTCTTTTTACTGCTTTAATACGGGTTTTGGCGTAATGGCTTTTTCACTAATGGGGAATACATAATGACAGAACTTTTAAAAGTAAATAACCTGGCAACGTACTTCAAAACTGAGAGCGGGCTGGTTAAAGCTGTGGACGGTGTTTCCTATCATATTGATGAACAGGAAATAGTCGGCGTGGTAGGTGAAAGCGGCTGTGGCAAATCAGTCAGCCAGCTTTCCGTAATGCAGTTAGTCAGGGCTCCCGGTGAGATTGTAGGTGGTGAGGTTATTTTCGAAGGGGATAATCTACTTCAATACGAAGCCAACGGTCCTGAGATGCGTGATGTTCGCGGTGGAAAGATTGCTATGATCTTCCAGGAACCGATGACATCCCTCAATCCCGTCTTGACTATCGGGTATCAATTATCAGAAATGTTAACGCTACATCTCAAGATGGACGATGATGCTGCCAGAGAAAGAGCTGTCGAGCTCCTCACCCTCGTTGGTATCCCCAGTGCTGAAAGTCGTATCAGCGATTATCCTCACCAGTTCAGCGGTGGTATGCGGCAGAGGGTTATGATAGCCATGGGGCTTTCCTGCAATCCCAGGATTCTTATCGCCGATGAGCCGACCACTGCCCTGGATGTAACCACGCAGGCTCAGCTTCTGGAGCTGATGAAGCATATGGTTGAGCAGTTCCGGGCTTCACTGGTTATCGTTACACATAATCTTGGTGTTGTTGCCCGTTACGCACAGCGAATTTATATTATGTACGCCGGCCGTATTGTCGAGTCGGGCACGACTAAAGATATCTTCGGCAATCCGCTCCATCCCTATACCGTCGGGCTGCTTAAGTGCATACCCAGACTGGATGAGGAAGAGGGAAGAAAGCTGATTCCCATCGAGGGACTGCCCCCTAACCTGATCGGTATGCCGAATACCTGTGCCTTCCTGCCGAGATGCGACCAGAAATTCGATAAATGCTTACAGCAGCCATGGCCCTCTCTTTCCCAAATTGAAGGCGGACATTATGTCGCCTGCTATGTTCACAGTAAGGAGATAACCGGTGAACCAGCCACAAAATAACAACATTCTGAATGTCCAGGATCTGAAAATGTACTTCCCGGTAACCCGGGGTCTTCTACGAAGAAAGGTTGCCGATATCAAAGCGGTTGACGGGGTTACTTTTAACCTCAATAGAGGTGAAACCCTGGGCCTCGTCGGTGAGAGTGGCTGTGGAAAAACTACTGTAGGACGCTGTATTCTACGCCTGTATCAACCTACCTCCGGACAGATTATATTTGAGAATGAGGACATTTCTAGCTATCCGAATAAGAAGTTAAGGACTATCCGTAAAGACATAGCCCTCATCTTTCAGGACCCTTATAGTTCTCTGGATCCTCGCCAGAGTGCTGGCAGCATCGTCGGTGAGCCGCTTAAAATCCACCACTGGGTCTTTAGTAAAGCTGAATACAACGAAAGGGTAGAACAGTTATTCAGCCTGGTAGGTCTGGACCCCGGCATGGCTAACCGCTTCCCCCATGAGTTCAGTGGTGGTCAAAGGCAGAGAATCGGTGTGGCGCGTGCTCTCGCCTGTGAACCTTCTTTAATTATCTGCGACGAACCCATCTCAGCTCTGGACGTTTCTATACAAGCACAGATAATCAATCTGCTGGAAGAACTGCAGGAAGGCATTAAAGGTCTGACTTATCTTTTCATTGCCCATGACCTTTCCGTAGTAAAGCATATCAGTGATAGAACGGCCGTTATGTACCTCGGACGTATCGTGGAAATCACCAAGTCAAGGGAGTTATACGATAATCCGCTGCATCCTTACACCAGGGCCCTTCTCTCGGCCATACCGATAGCCGATCCATTTGTAGAAGAAAAGCGGGAACGTATCATTCTTAAGGGAGAAGTCCCCAGTCCCTTAAATCCCCCTTCCGGTTGTAGCTTCCATCCTCGCTGTTTTATGGCTATTCCAGAATGCAGTAACGAAGTGCCACCCCTACGCGAAATCGGTGGCGAACATCAGGTAGCCTGCATTCGAGTGTAGGAAGAGATAGTAAAAGAAATAGAAATTTCAGATCACTTGAATAGTAAAAAGACACGTGTGAAGTTATTACGAAGCCCTCTCCTTTCATAATAGGCGAGCTCTGCCAGGGGAGATTTCGGTTTAGAATCCATCCGTTAACTATTTGTCAGCTAAATCTGTTCAAATCCTGTGGGTAGGTTGTACTATAGGGTAGGTGGAACCTTTGAGTTGTTCTTCAGTTTCACCTGATTGTAACCATTCATTCTTGCTTCAGCATAAGGCTAGCGTGAGTATGACGGGCATCATGCGGCCTGATAACCTTCACCCCGGCCTTTGCGGCCAGCATGGACCAGGCGCGAGTGATTGTATTAGGCCGCCAGGGTGTACCGTCGATACTGCATAATACCAAGGCGCTATCTTTTATGGTGATATCCAGCAACAAGGCTTCCGTTTCCTTTTGTTTGCGGCATTTAGACAAGAACAGAAGCGCAGAAGGCGGTGAGGCAATAGTCCGGCGGCTTCTCTCCGACTTGGGATATGAAATTAGGTAGATCTACGTAGAAGAACTGGGTAGTATAACAGAATTCTGAATGAAATGAGGAGTGTATAATTCAGGTTGAGAGTCGATAAAAAACGAGCTCTCCGGGAGCGTTGCGCCAAATAGCAGCTTCTGGAATGGACATAGCAAAGTATGTCTCATTGGGGTGTGGCTATCGAAAGAAAGCTGTTGGTCATAGTCGGTGCCTTCCTTATTGTTTCCGGTCTCCTCTTTCTTGTAGTAACGGCCGTTGTGGCTACCGGTGGCCCGCATGAAGGCACCTTCACGTTAACAACAGATTCGTGTGCCGGTTGCCACCGGACTCACACCGGTACGAGCGGGAAAATCCTGAATGCCTCCAACCAGTTTAACCTGTGCGTAAGCTGCCACGATGGATCGGCTGCATCTCCACAAGTAACATTTCGAGACCTATATCTATCATTAAACTCCATAAACCTAAGTCAGGGTGGTATCTTTTTATTTGTAAAACCTAAAGTAACAAAATGACGCTTTGTTACTTCCCGGATAAAATGGTTCCTTTTTATTTTCCAACAGAAAGAACTTGGTAAAAACTAGAGTCTTTGCAGTATCTCTTCTTTTAGCTCACTGGTCTCTTCTGAGAGTTGTTCTATTGAAACTTCCTCTCCAGATAACCTGAAAGCTCTCTTACCCGCTTCGGAAATCACGATAACTGCAACTGGCTCTTTAACACCAAAAAATGAAGCACCGTTATTTATTGGCCAGTTGTTCACGGAAACTTGTACCACTGGGATTATAGTTAGCCCGTGGATTACTATGGTATCGTTGATTATTACTTCTTTCTTTTCCATTTAGTCAAAAACAGCAACTTCAGCACTCTTATTGTAGACAATGAAAAAACAAATCGCATAAACGGTGGGGCTAGTTGGATAGGGCTCAGTCTTATCGTTCCACACAAATCGCCTTCAAAGACCACCTCGTCTTCAAAAGACGGTTCCACTCTTATCTGGTGATATCCCAAGGAACTTAATACGGAAGTAGCCGCGCCGATAGTAGCAAAGAGAATACCCGTATCAGCCGGGTCATCGAGTCCAACTCTGAAATTTGCACTGAAATCTTTAATTCTAAGATGAGAAAATATATTCTTCAACAAGTTAACCAAACTTCTTAGAAAACCCTTAGTTTTCATTATCTGAAGGATGGTTTTTGCTTTTATCGTCCGTTTTGTACGTTTTGGCCTACTTTCAGTAGTATTCTCCTCCCCATCTGATTCTTTTTTCTTTCTCCCCAGTTCTTTATTAACCAGACCAAACAACCACACCATCTTCATCTTGAACTTTGGTTTCCCGTAGGCTTCCAAGTGAAACGACATGTCAACCGGTATACAAAGGACAAGAATGATGAGAAAAACCAGACTAGCTAGTGCAGCAACAACCCACAACTATTTCTATCCTTCCTTTTTCTTCTATTCGCTTTTTTGCAGATATTTTTCGACAATCCGCGGGACAGCTTCACCAAGCTTCTCTATGGCAAATGACATGCCCCCCATTATCGGCTCTACCCTTACCCCTTCTTTATCGATGATAATAATAGCTTTAGGTCTAATCCAGGCACCACCTCCGGTACCACCACCAGCACCTTCTCCCTTCTGCTTAGCCTCACCCTTGCCCTGACCACCACCAGCACCAAAACCAAAACCAACACTTATCAAGGGAATCACAGTGGTCCCCTCAAAAGTCATGGGCTCACCAACCACAGTTCTAGAGTTAAGCACCTTCTCAATTTCTCCTAAGGTTGTCTTAACCAGGTTCTCTACTATTTCCATAACTACATACCTCCTCCGTTATTTATTCTAATTCTATTACAGAAGTTAGCTTAATACAATGAATACTCAGTTAATTAGGAGCGAGTAGTAGTGACCTCCCCCCACAAAAAAGGATACTAAATATGGAGTCGGAGCTACCCATATTCTGGGTAAAAGAGTTCTTTACTTAAGCAACAATAGTCTGGAATGTCACATTTTAGTCAATTGTCGGATAACAATCACCTACATTGTTACCTCATTACACAATATGACGTTTTGTAATATATTCTTGCCTGGTAGACAACCTTCCAATAGAATATAGCCTCCTTACGGGAATCTTATTTACATAAGTATTGC
>Ga0255053_10001467_pt1 | contig 13013 bp, 8 predicted proteins | sample JV7_2_22_MG_FD_188635 | JGI IMG/M metagenome (GOLD analysis project Ga0255053, IMG submission 188635) | Seawater microbial communities from Jervis Inlet, British Columbia, Canada - JV7_2_22 | ecosystem: Environmental > Aquatic > Marine > Inlet | place: Canada: British Columbia | collected...
TCAGAGCACCGCGCGGCCCGGCGAGCCCGCGCGCCTGGTGGCGGCCGTGCTGGACGCCAGCAGCAGCGCGGCCCACTTCGACGGCGAAGTGACGCTCGACGCGCTGCCCGACGGCCTGGCCGGCCCCACTCGGATCGCACTGCGCGACGGTGCCGGCGAAGTGAGCCTGGCCGTGCAGGCCCGCGGCGTCTACCGGCTGGCGGGACGCAGCGGAGACCTCGAGGCCGTGAGCAACCCCCTGGTGGTGGACGGCGCGGCGCCGCTGCTGTGGGCCGACCTGCACGGCCACTCCCAGCTCTCCGACGGGACCGCCACGCCCGAGGACTACTTCCGCTACGCACGCGACGTGGCGGCGCTGGACGTGGTGGCGCTGACCGACCACGAGCACTGGGGCGTGCGCTTCCTGGATGAGCGGCCGGAGCTGTGGGAGACGATCCGCAGCCAGGTGCGGCGCTTCCACGCGCCCGGCCGTTTCGTCGCGCTGCTGGGCTACGAGTGGACGAGCTGGATCCACGGCCACCGGCACGTCCTGTACTTCGGCGATGAAGGGAGCATCCACAGCTCCCTCGATGAAGCCACCGACGACCCGCGCGAGCTGTGGGCCGCGCTGTCCGGCCAGCCGGCGCTGACCTTCGCCCACCACTCGGCCGGGGGCCCCATTCCCACCAACTGGGCGATTCCGCCGGACCCGGCATTCGAGCCGGTCACGGAGGTGGTTTCGGTGCACGGAAGCAGCGAGGCGTTGGACGCGCCCGGCTCGATCTACTCGCCAATTCCCGGAAACTTCGTCCGCGACGTCCTGAACCGCGGGCTGCGGCTGGGCTTCGTGGGCAGCGGCGACTCCCACGACGGGCACCCCGGGCTGACGCACCTGGAGTCCGCCTCGGGCGGCCTGGCCGCGATCCTCTCCCCCGAGCGCACCCGCGACGGCGTGCTGGCCGCGCTGCGTGCGCGGCACAGCTACGCCACCAACGGCCCGCGCATCGTGCTGCGCGCACGGCTGGCCGGCTACCCCATGGGCAGCGTCGTGCCCCACGCCGCGCTGCGCGACGGTGCGCGCCTGCAGGTGGCCGTCTTCGCCCCCGGCGAACTCAGGCGGGTGGAGCTGGTGCGCAGCGGCGCGCTGGGCGTGCTGTGGGAGCAGGAAGGCCAGCGGGACGTGTCGTTCGAAGTCGCGCTGGACGACCTGGCGCCCGGCGAGTACCTCTACCTGCGCGTCGTGCAGCTCGGCGGCGGCGCCGCCTGGTCCAGCCCCTTCTTCGTCGAGTGAGGGTGACATGGCGCGCCTGCATGTCTTCGAGTTCGAGGACCAGAGCTGGTTCCCCGGGCTGCTGCGCGCCCAGATGACCGACTACCTGGTGTACGCCGTACGCCAGCTCCGGAGCTTTCCGTCCTACGCTGCGTCGCGTTTGGCGCCGGCACTCCGCGCCCGGGGCGAGCGCCGGATCGTGGACCTGGGTTCGGGCAGCGGCGGCGTGATGCCCGAGGTGGTCCGCACCCTGGCCGACGAGCAGGGGATTCAGGCGGGAGCCCTGCTCACGGACCGCTACCCCCATGGCGCACACGCCGCCGAGGTTCGTGAAGAGCCCACGGGCCGCGTCGACTTCCACCCGGATCCCGTCGGTGCCACCCACGTCCCCGCCGATCTTCACGGCGTGAGAACCCTGTTCCTCTCCTTCCACCACTTCCGCCCGGAACCCGCCCGCGAGATCCTTGCCGACGCGGTTCGCGCCGGCTCGGGCATCGCGATCTTCGAGCTCACCGAACGGCGGCTCATCTCGATGCTCGGCGCAGTGCCCGGCATCCCCATCATGGTCCTGCTGCTCACGCCCTTAATGCGCCCGTTCCAGTGGAGCCGGCTGCTCTTCACCTACCTGCTGCCGATCCTTCCGTTCCTGATCTTCTGGGACGGGCTCGTCTCGCACCTGCGCACCTACTCGATCGATGAGCTGGAGCAACTGGTTGCGGAGCTGGACGCGCCGGACTGGCACTGGGACGTACGGCGCGAACGCCTGCCCGGCATGCCCGCCGCGTGCATCTCGCTGGTGGGCTACCCGCGCGCCGATCCAGCGCCGGAGTCGGCCAGCAGCACCTCGCGCTCGTAGTCAGCGAGGCTGCCGTGCGCCGCGAAGCGCGGCTGCCCGCACGCGGTTGCGCGATCCGGACGCGCCGCGGCGCCGCTGCGCTCGAGGAGACTCTCCACCAGACGCCGCAGGGCCAGCAGGGGCTTGGCCTCGCCCTCGACCAGACGACGCGGGTCGAAGCGATCCGAGCGCAGGCGCACGACTTGAAGCGGGCGCTCGCCGCCCTCGCTGAAGTTGAGCGCCAGATCGACCAGCAGCACCGACCGCTCGCGTCCCGGAAGCCGCACGGCCGCAGCCGACACGGCGTCGATCTTCTCGAAGCGCAGCCGGGTCTTGCCGCGTCCGTCGACCTCGAGGGAGAGCGAGTCCTCCCGCAGACGCAGGGGCACGGCCTCCATGACCCGCAACGGGCGCAGCAGCGGGGCCGGGGGCTCGAGCGGCGGCACGTCGACCGACGCAGACTCTTCCTGCGGAGCCTCGCTCGCCTGTGCGTCGTCCAGGGAGATCGTTCCCCAGTCGCTGCCACCCACGTCCTCCGAGACGGGCCCGACGTCGGAGCCCAGCGCGCTGGGGTCGAACGTACCGGGCTCCACGCCGGCACCGGGGTCCGAGCTCCTGGTTGCAACCGCCTGCGGAAGCGGCGGCTCGGCCGACAGCGTCTCGGGCGGCGCGGCTTCGGACCCGAGCGCCGGATCGTCCAGCGGCTCCAAGCTGGGGTCCGAGAAATCCCGCAACGCCGAATCCTCGTCGAGCCCCAGGTCTTCCAGGTCCAGGCCGTCCAGGTCCACGTCGTCGAGGTCCAAGCCAGCCGGATCGGCGTCCACACCCACGGGCACGACGTGCGAGGCCTCTTCCAGCTCCAGCGGCGCCCCGCAGACCGCGTCCAACTCCATCGGGTCGAGTGTGGCGCCCTGCACTTCCACGGCGGGCGACTCGGCGACGTCGCCCACCTCGTCCAGCAGGGCCTGGGCCTCGGCCGCCTCTGCGGGCGCGGCGCCGACCCGCGCCTTGCGGGCCGCCTCGCCGCACAGCCGCGGGTCCAGGGGCCGGGCGGCGCGCGCCAGGCGCAACGCCACCGTCGCGTTCAGCTCCGGCGATGCCAATCCGCGACGCAGAACCTCCGTCGCCAGGTTGCGGTGCCCCTGCTGCACCAGCTCCTGCGCCAGCCGCAGGGCCAGAACCGGCTCGACCGGCAGCCCTTCGCCGCGTTGGGCGAACTCCATCCAGTGCTGCACCGCCAGCTCGGTCTCCCCCGCGCGCACTTCCTCACGGACCAGACGCAGCAGGACCGGGGCGGCCTCGTCGGCGCGTCCCAGCGCCACCGCTTGATCCCAGTAGACCTGGGCCGCCTCCCGGTTCTTCGGGTCGCTGCGCACGACGCGCTGGAGCTGCGCAAAGGCCTCCTCGGTGCGCCCCTCCTCGGCGGCCTGCATGGCGGCCTCGACACCGTCATTGGAGACCGCTCCGATCTTGCGCGCCACGACGCCGTCCATCCAGCGCTCTTCGATGTGCGCCACACGCAGGCCCATCGCCACCAACGCGCCGAAGGCGAAGCCTCCCACGTGCGCCCAGTAGGCGACGCCGGCGCCACCCATGGGGTTGACCTGCTCCGTGAGCTGGGCCGACAGGAACTCGCCGCCGAACCAGAGCGGCAACATCAACCAGGCCGGGGCCGAGAAGGTGAAGCCCACGAAGACGAACCAGACCAGGTAACGCAATTTCGCGCGCCAGAAGCGCACCAGGAATGCGCCCATGCAGCCGGCCACCGCACCCGACGCGCCCACCAGGGGCGTCTCCAGGTGGGGGAAGCGGCTCATGAACAGGCCCGCGCCGGCCAGCCCGGCCAGCAGGAAGAAGCACAGGAAGACCGGCCGCCCCCACTTGTCCTCGATAAAGGGACCGGTCAGGAACAGCAGCAGCAGGTTGCCGAGCAGGTGCCCCCAGCCGCCGTGCAGGAACATGTACCCGAACGCCCCGGCGAGGGTGGGGTGAGCGCTGATCAGGCCCCAGCGGAAGAAGGGGTGCGATGCGCGGACGGCCGTGGCCTCCTCGATCTGGGTGTCGAGCTCCGCTTGCTCCTTCTGGCGCTGGAAGCGGGGCGGCGTCAGGGCGCCCGCCTGCTCGCGCAGGGCCATGAGCCCCTCGCGCTGCCCCTCCCAGTCCGAGCCGAGGTACGGTTCCAGTTCGTCGGGAGGCATCAGGTACGGGTGCTCGGCGAAGTACTGCACCGCCTCCTGAATCTCCAGCGAGTACTGACGCCCGATGTCGCGATTGGACGACTTGGTGACCAGGAAGACACCCAGGCAGGCCAGCATCAGCACGTACGTCACCCACGGATTGCGCCGCACGGTGCCCGAGTCGTGGCCGATGGGAAGAAGCATGGATCTCCGCGCCTGGGAAAGGTCCTCCCCTGAACGGCTTTCCCCCTTGCGATCTGAAGCAGTATGGGGCGGCCGGTGAAGGGAATCCCCCGCGTCTCGGTCCTGATGCCGGTACGCGACGCCGCCGACACGCTGGGCGCCTGCCTGCGCAGCCTGCAGCGCCAGTCGTTCTCCGACTGGGAGTGCGTCCTGGTGGACGATGGATCCCGGGACGCCAGCCTGGCGGTCGCGCGCGCAGCCCAAGCCCGGGACCCGCGAATCTGCGTCAGCGCGGCGGGGCGACACGGGATCGTGCCGGCCCTCAACCGGGGGATCGACTTGTGCCGCGGCTTGCTGGTACTGCGCATGGACGCCGACGACCTGATGCACCGCGAGCGCCTGAGCGCCCAGTGGGCAGCGCTGGAGGCCGAGCCGCAGCTCGCCGCGGTGGGCTGCCACGTGCGGCTCTTCCCGCGCCGGGACCTGCGCCGCGGGAGCCGCGCCTACGAACGCTGGCTGAACCGCATGGCCGGTCCCGACGACGTGGAACGCGACGCCTTGATCGAGTGCCCGCTGGCGCATCCTACGTTGGCCATCCGGCGCGACGTGCTGCACGAGTACCGCTACCGCGACGTTCCCTGGGCGGAGGACTACGACCTGCTGCTGCGGCTGCTGGCCGACGGCCGGCGCCTGGGTGTCGTGCCCCGCCGCCTGCTGCTATGGCGCCACGGCGCCGAGCGGCTGTCGCGGAGCGACCCGCGCTACGCGCTGCCGCAGTTCGTGGAATGCAAGGCGGCCTTCCTGGCCCAGGGCTTCCTGGCGGATGCCCCAGGCTACGTGCTCTGGGGCTACGGAGACACGGGCCGGGCCCTGCGCCGGGCCCTGGCCCGCCACGACCGCCACCCGGCCCACATCGTCGAGCTGCACCCGGGCCGTCTCGGGCAGACGATCCACGGAGCACCGGTAGTGGCTCCCGACGCGCTGCGCGAGCTGCCGCGACGCCCGCTGGTGGTCTCGGTGTCGGGTGAGGAGCCGCGCGCCCAGATTCGCGCCGCGCTCGCCGCCATGGACTTTCGCGAGCTGCACGACTTCGTCGTGGCAGCCTAGAACTCCGCGTAGCCCGGAACGCGCGGGAATGGGATCACGTCGCGGATGTTGGCCATGCCCGTGGCGAACTGGACCAGGCGCTCGAAGCCCAACCCGAAGCCGGCGTGGGGTACGCTGCCGTAGCGGCGCAGGTCCAGGTACCACCAGTACTCCTCGTCGGAAAGACCGGCCTCGAGGATGCGGCGGCGCAGCACGTCGACCCGGTGCTCGCGCTGGGCTCCGCCGACGATCTCACCCACGCGTGGCACCAGCACGTCCATGGCGCGGACGGTGCGCTCGTCGTCGTTCAGGTACATGTAGAACGCCTTCACGGCGGCCGGATAGTCCGTCACCACCACCGGCCGGCCGATCTTCTCCTCGGCAAGATAGCGTTCGTGCTCGCTCTGCAGATCCATTCCCCAGCTCACGGAATGCTCGAAGCTCTGCCCGCTCTGCTCCAGGAGTGAGATGGCGTCGCTGTAGGTCAGTCGCTCGAAGTCCGCGTCGACCACGTGTTCGAGCCGCTCGATCACGCCCTTGTCGATGCGCTGATCGAAGAAGGCCATGTCGTCGCCGCGCTCGTCCAGGATGCGGCGCAGGACGAAGCGCAGAAAGTCGACGGTCAGCTCCACCAGCCCGTCCAGCTCACAGAAGGCGACCTCGGGCTCGACCATCCAGAACTCGGCCAGGTGGCGGCTGGTATTGGAGTTCTCGGCGCGGAACGTGGGCCCGAAGGTATAGACGCGCTCCAGCGCCAGGGCGGCCATCTCCGCCTCGAGCTGACCCGACACCGTGAGCCACGCCTCGCGCCCGAAGAAGTCCTCGGCCCCTTCGATGGCGAACATCTCTCCGGCCCCTTCGGCGTCGGAGGTGGTGATGATGGGGCTCTGGAGCAGCACGAAGCCGCGCTCGTCGAAGAAGTCGTGGATCGCCCGGGCGGCCGCATGCCGCACTCGCAGCACCGCACCGAAGGTATTGGTGCGCGGGCGCAGGTGCGCGATGGTGCGCAGGTACTCGAACGAGTGGCGCTTCTTCTGCAGCGGGTAGTCGTCGTCGACGCCGCCCACCAGCTCCACGCGGGTGGCGTGCAGCTCGTAGCGCTGCCCCTTGCCCGGCGACTCGACCAGCTCCCCCTCCACCTCGACGGCGCAGCCTGTACCCAGGCCGGCCACGACGCTCTCGTAGTGATCGAGCTCCGGCGACGCCACCGCCTGGATCGTGGCGAAGCACGAGCCGTCGGAAATCTCGAGGAAGCTCAGGTTCTTGGCGTGACGCGCCGTGCGCAGCCAGCCGCGCACGCGAGCCGCTCCGCCCGCGCTCGGGCGCGCCAGCAGCTCGGAGACGCGGGCCACCGGCGCGGCGTCACTCACGCCGCACCCCCGAATCCGGCCAGGAGCTTTTCTCCCCGGTCCAGCAGACGCGTTGCGGCGTCGGGCACGAAGGTCGACATCAGCACCTCGTAAGAGCGCTCCGCGCCGGGCTCGCGGAAGTTCTGGGGATGAGGAAGGTAGCGGAGCCAGCCGTTGGCGATCCCGACAACGCACGCGTGAGGCGATGCCAGGCGCTCGCGCCATGCACGGCCCACGTCCACCGTGGGCTCCAGGGGCAGGCCCAGCAGCACCGCGTCCCCCAGCTCCAGCACCTGCACCTCGACCTGGGGCTTCAGTCCACCCGCAAAGCGGGCGGCGGTGCGATCGCGCAGGTAGCGGCGCGCCCGGGCGCGGCGTGCTCGGCACTCCTCGGCGGGCAGCTCGCGGGTGCGTTCGCCGGTGAGGGCGAAGAGTTCGCCGGTGCCCGCGTCTGAGTCGGGCGGCAGGTCCAGCGCGGCCAGGGCGTCGCGCCGCCCGGTCTCCAGGGCGGCCCGTGCCGCCTCGGAGCCGCCCTCGGCGCCGTGCACCGGAAGCGCGAGCCGCGCCGATGCCGCGGCCACCGGCGCGTCCGCACGGGTGGTGATGCCCAGCGCGGTCTCGGCCACCGCCGCACCGACTTCCCGCCCCAGGGCCTGCATCTCCTCGAAGCTTGCGCCCAGGCTCTGCCCATCCACAGCCAGGTCCATGACGCCGCGCGTACGCGGATCCACGTCGGCGTGGGAGGCCGGCGCAAACAAAGCCAGGGCGCCCGGCAGCGCCTCCTCCACGGTCCGGCTCGCGGCGCCCGGCCAGTCGGCGGAGTACTCCAGGTTGTCGTGCCCCAGCACCGTCGGATGGCAGCCGTGCAGATAGAGCACGGCCCGCGGCGCGCCCTCGGCATCGTCCACGCGCACGACCACGACGCCCGGATCCAGGGGCCCCTCGGCGCTGCGCCGGTTGCGGCCGATGTGCGCCTCGCCCCGACCTACGCCCAGGCGCGCCGGAGCCGCCTCGGCCCACGCGCGCTCCCCAGCCTCCACGGCGGCCTGCAAGAGCGGCTCCACGTGGCTCGGCGCCGCGGCGCCGGCCAGCAGGACGGCCAGGCCCGTGTCGGGCCCCGAGTGGGTGTGGGTGCAGCCCACCAGGATGCGCTCGGCGGCAAGAGCGGTGCGCGCGGCCAGGCGTGCACGCACCTCGTCCGCCTGGGCCGGCGCCATCAGGCACAGGTCGAGCTCCAGCAGCAACAGGTCGCGCTCGGGACCGGCGCTGTCGGCCAGGTAGAGCGCCCGCGCGTACAGCGGGTCGTGGCGCCCGCCGGCGCTACCCTGCCGGGCGCCGTAGCCCATCATGGGGATGCCGAGGGGAGGATCGAGCGGAATTCGCGCAGCGCCGGCTCTGAGACTCATGGCGTGGATGATGGACAAACCACCGGGGGAGTGACAACCTCCGGCGATTGCCAACGGAGGCCAGCGTGACGGACGAGCGAGTTCTGGACAAGCGGCGGCAGGCTCTGGAGGAGGAGTTCTTCCAGCGCGAGAACGAGCGCCTGCGCGAGCGGCTGCGCGAGACCGAAGAGATGCTGGAGACCAGCCGTGAGCTGCATCGGGTCACCGGCATCGACGATTTGGACGTGCTGGTGAGGCTCGCCCAGCTGGGCGTCAAGGCCGACACCCTGGCCGCCATCACCCTGGTGCCCCTGGTAGAGGTCGCCTGGGCCGACGGAAGGCTCCAGGAGCGCGAGAAGAAGGCGATTCTGGACGCGGCCCGCGACGCCGGCATCGACCAGCGCCACCCGGCCTACGAGCTCTTCTCCAACTGGATGATCCACCGGCCCGCGCCGAAGATGGTGGACGCCTGGACCGCTTACATCCAGGGTCTGGCCGAGAACCTGGACGACGCCCAGCGCGAATCGCTGCGAGACAAGCTGATCGGGCGCGCGCGCACCATCGCCGAGGCGGCCGGCGGCTTCCTCGGCCTGGGCAACAAGATCTCGCCCGAGGAAGAGGCGGCGCTGGGCATGCTGGAGCGCGCCTTCGAGCGGGCGACCTAGGGCTACGAGCCACCCGCCAGGCCGAGGCCGCGCAGGGCCTCGCGGATCTCGTCCAGGATCGCCGGATCGTCGATGGTGGCCGGCACCGCGAAAGGCTCGCCATCGGCCATGCGCTGCATCACTCCGCGCAGGATCTTGCCTGATCGCGTCTTGGGCAGCCGCTCGACGATGCACGCCTTCTTGAAGGCGGCCACGGGCCCCACCTGCTCGCGCACGCGCGCCACGACCTGGCGCACCACGGCCTCCGGCGCCGAGTCGCAGCCGGCCTTGAGCACGAGCAACCCGATCGGAGCCTGTCCCTTGAGAGCGTCCGCCGCGCCGAAGACGGCGCACTCGGCCACGTCGGGATGCCCGGCCAGCACCTCCTCCAGGCGCCCCGTGGAGAGCCGGTGCCCGGCGACGTTGATGATGTCGTCGGTGCGGCTCATGATCCAGAGGTAGCCGTCTTCGTCGATGTGACCGGCGTCGCCCGTCTGGTAGAAGCCGGGGAAGCGCTCGAGATACGAGGACACGAAGCCGGCGTCGTTCTCCCACAGGGTGGGCATGCAGCCGGGGGGCAGCGGCAGGCGGACCACCACGTGCCCGGTCTCTCCGGCCCCGAGCTCGCGGCCGTCCTCATCCAGGATGCGCACGTCGTAGCCGGGCACCGGCAGGGTGGGCGAGCCCGGCTTGACCGGAAGCGCCTCGATGCCGAGGCAGTTGGCGGCCATGGGCCAGCCCGTCTCGGTCTGCCACCAGTGATCGATCACCGGCACGCCCAGGGCGCGCTGGCTCCAGGCCACCGTGTCGGGGTCCGCCCGCTCGCCGGCGAGGAAGAGCGTGCGGAATGCAGACAGATCGTGGCGCTTGGGCAACTCCGCGTCCGGGTCTTCGCGCTTGATGGCGCGCAGTGCCGTGGGCGCGGTGAAGAGCACGTTCACTCGATGCTCTTCGGCCACGCGCCAGAAGGCCGCAGCATCCGGCGTGCCCACCGGCTTTCCCTCGTAGAGAACGCTGGTGCAGCCATGGAGCAGGGGCGCGTACACGATGTACGAGTGGCCGACCACCCAGCCGATGTCCGAGGCGGCCCAGAAGACGTCGCCCGGCGCGATGCCGTACACGTTCCGCATGCTCCAGCACAGGGCGACCGCGTGCCCGCCGTGGTCGCGCACCACGCCCTTGGGCACGCCGGTCGTACCCGACGTGTAGAGGATGTACAGGGGGTCAGTGGCCGCGACCTCCACGCAGCCGGCCGGCGCCGCGCCGTCGAACGCCTCTCCCCAGTCCAGGTCGCGCTCGGGATCCAGCGCGGCGCGAGCCTGGGGCCGCTGGAGCACCGCGCAGCGCTCGGGCGGCGCGTGACTGGCCGCGATGGCCGCATCCAACAACGGCTTGTACGCGACCACCCGATTGGGCTCGATGCCGCAGGAGGCGGCCAGCACGACCTTCGGCCGGGCGTCGTCGATACGCTTGGCCAGCTCCTCGGAAGCGAAGCCCCCGAACACCACCGAGTGGACGGCGCCGATGCGCGCGCAGGCCAACATGGCGATGACCGACTCGGGCACCATGGGCATGTAGATCAACACCCGGTCGCCCTTCTCCACACCCAGGGCCGCCAGCCCACCGGCCGTGCGGGCAACCCGATCGAGAAGCTCCGCATACGTGAAGGTCGCCGTGGCGCCGGCAACCGGGCTGTCGTAGATCAGCGCGGCCTGCTCGCCGCGACCGGCCTCCACGTGGCGATCCAGCGCGTTGTACGCGGTGTTCAGCGTGGCGCCGGGAAACCAGCGCACGAAGGGGGCGCGCGAGTCGTCGAGCACCCGATCCCAGCGTCGGAACCAGTGCACCTCCTCGGCCGCCTCACCCCAAAACCCCTCGGGATCCTCCAGCGAACGCACGTGAGTCTCTCGAATGCCGCTCATACGCAGACCTTACTGCATAGAGGGACGTTCCTGCGTAACTGCACAAAGTACCACTCCTGCACGGAGGGACGTTCCTGCGTAACTGCACTCCGTGCCACTCCTGGCAAGGGCTGGTACCGAGTGCAGTTACGCAGGAACGTCCCTCCGTGCAGGAGTGGTACTTTGTGCAGGTCAGCGGCGGCGGGGGGAGTAGCTGCCGGCTTCGGGCTGGCGGCGGCCGCACCAGGGGCAGAAGTGCCAGGAGCTCTTCGACACCGGCCAGCGACAGCGGGCGCAGCGATCCGGCAGGTCGGGATGGCTCCAGGGGCGGCCGGGCTTGCGCTTGCAGACGGGGCAGTAGCGCATGAATACCTGGAGCTCGCCGGCACAGCCGCGGCGCGCGCAGTGGCGCACCGCCTTGGAGTCGGGGCGAAGACGCCGGCCATTCGATTGGAAGCGGCCCTTGTAGCACCACGGGCAGTAGCTCCACTCGGGCCGCACGCCCCGCTCGCACTCGGGGCAAACCATCGGGTAGCTCGAGACGTCGAGGAACGACTGCTCGGCGGCCCCGCACCACGGACAGTGGCGCATCGCCTCGGCGATCGGCCCGCTGCACTGCCGGCACTGGTAACGCATGCCCAGGGTGCGCCCGTGGGCACGGCCGAAGAGCTGGGCCTGGATGGCCAGGGGCGAGGGAGCCTCGCGCTTGCGGCGCCGGCGGCGAGGGCGCGGGGGCGCCGCGTCCGCCTCCACCCTGCGGAACGCGGCCTCCAGGGCCTCGTGAAAGACCACGGCGTCCGGGTAGCGGCGCCTCGGCTGGAACTCCATGGCCTTGCGCAGCACCTTGCGCACGGGCTCGGGAGCCTTGAAACGGAAGCGGGCGTAGCCTTCGGGCGGCCACTCGAAAGGCCAGCCGGGCCGGACCCCGGTCAACAGCTCGTAGGCGATGAGGCCCAGACTGAAGACGTCGGAGCTCATGGAGGGCTTGCCGTAGGCCTGCTCGGGCGCGATGAAGCCCAGCGTCCCGGCCTCGGTGTAGGTGGCGGTGGAGCTCTTGGCGAATCGCGACACGCCGAAGTCGCACAGCGCCGCGCGGCCGTCGGGCAGGATCAGGATGTTCTCGGGCTTCACGTCCCGATGCAGGATGCGCTTTCGATGAGCGTGGGCCAGGCCGGCGGCGACGTCGCGGATCACGCCGAGCGCCACCTTCGCCGAACGGCGCGCCTTCGGGTACGCGTCCAGGTGGGTTGTAGCCAGATCCGCAGCCATCACGAAGCGGCCGTCGATCCAGTCGGCGTTGCGGGCGCCGACGATGTTGGGGTGCTGCAGGCGCGCGGCGATCCGGGCCTCGTGCTCGACCTCGGCCCGGCCCCACTCGGCGACGACCCCCGCGTGCGCCACCTTCAGCGCGACCGGCCGTCGCTCGACGAGGTCGGTGGCCTTCCAGACGTCTGCGAAGCTTCCGCTGCCGATGCGCGACTCGAGCCGGTACTTGCCCAGCAACGAGCCCCGTCGCAGGGCACTCTTCTCTCGTTGAACCAACCTGGCCTCTCCACATCGAGAGGTACCCGAGAAAGCCTACCCCGCACAACCCCTCAGGCCGGGTTCACCTCCAGGTATTGCACGCTGAAGAGGCGCTCCGGATCGGTCCAGCACGCGACCACGCTCCAGCCGGCGCCCTGCGCCAGGTCGGCGAACGGGCCGAGCCGGTACTTGTACGAGTTCTCGGTGTGGATGCGCTCGCCCGCGGAGAGCGACACCTGCCGCTCGGCGATCCGAACCGTCTGGTCCCGGACGCTCTCCAGGTGCATCTCGATGCGGCCCTCGTCCTCGTCGTAGAAGGCGACGTGGCGGAAGTCGTCGGGTCGAAAATCGGTCCCCAGCTCGCGATTGGCCCGAACCAGCAGGTTCTTGTTGAAGGCCTCGGTGACCCCCGCTGCGTCGTTGTAGGCACTTTCCAGGGTTTCGCGATCCTTCTGCAGATCGACGCCCAGCAGCAGACCGCCGCCCTCACCCGAGATCTCGGCCACGTGCTCCAGGAAGGAGGCCGCCTGGGGCCGCGTGAAGTTCCCGATGGTCGAGCCCGGGAAGTAGACCGACACGTGGCGCGCCGGCCGCGCGGGAGTGGGAAGCGCGTAGTCGCCGGTGTAGTCGGCACAAACCGGCAGGACCTCCAGGCGGGGATAGAGCCCGTGGAGGACTGT
>Ga0255053_10001476_pt1 | contig 12967 bp, 9 predicted proteins | sample JV7_2_22_MG_FD_188635 | JGI IMG/M metagenome (GOLD analysis project Ga0255053, IMG submission 188635) | Seawater microbial communities from Jervis Inlet, British Columbia, Canada - JV7_2_22 | ecosystem: Environmental > Aquatic > Marine > Inlet | place: Canada: British Columbia | collected...
AGAATCCGCCATTATGGATTTTTGGCCAATCGCAATCGCGCGGCCAATTTGAAAAAAATCCTCAAGCTTTTTGGGCAAACATCGATTCTAAATGAGACGGCCGAAAAATCTATTCAGCAAATGATCAAAACCCTTACCGGTATCGATATTACCGTTTGCCCAAGCTGCAAGAAAGGTAAGATGATCGTTGTAGATAAAGTACCCAAATACACAGGCATATGCCCAAACGATATTATTCGACCGCCTGCTTTACGAAAATCGGCTTAATTAAAAAGCCTGTGAATAACAACGTCTGAAACGTTTGCGCTACCTTTGGTTCGCTGCAAACCAACAGGATAGCTGCGCCCTGAATCGGTTAAAATCGTTTTGAAAGAAAATAATTGTGATCAAATGGGACGGGAAAACACTAAAATGGTTAAAATCTCTTTGCACTTCATTAAAAAATTGCACCACAGCTTCTCAATTTATCTCTCCGCACGAAAGCAAAGCAAAACATACTATACCCATAGATATGATCGCTGCCCAACACCGCGGCTTCGTTCATGAAAGTTTTATCAATAATCCCCCTTCTGTAAAACTTCTGCTTCACTTTTTAATAGGGCCAAACCAAAAACCTTGACCTTTTCTTTTGCGGGACTATTGATAAAACTCTATTAACATACCTTCAAAATTTCCAGCCTGTGAAAACCTGTGATATTCACCTTTTTGTTAAAAAGGGCATTTTGAGTTGTACAGCCATGATTCGATAAAAACCGGAACTAAAACCAAATTAGATATCTAAATTGTGAATCAACTCGAAAGGGTGAATTTTATTGCATGGATTTTCCCTTTTTATTTGGTCGAAAGCCATATTTTTCAGGACCATGGTTTGACAGCAGATGAAAAAATGCGGTACGTTGCATGTATCGATTGGTATGTGTTATAATTTTATAAAATTCAATAGCTTACATATTCTCATAAAATTACACGTCCAGTAATATTTGGTTTTCAGTCATCGACATACTTTTGACTATTGAAAATCGCCGCTATCTGAGGATCGAAAAATGGCAGGACTTGATTACAGAATTAATGCTGCGACCGCCCGCTGGTTCATCGGGTTATGCCTGTGCCTAATTGTCACTGCTTGTGCATTTTCCAGGCCACTGCCAGTGGAGAAGCAGGATATCGACCGCGCCTATCACTACGCGGTGCCGCCAATTGAAAGGGATGGGTGGCAAACGCAATCGCTGGATGGTGCCGGCATTCATCAGCGGCCATTGGCCGCATTGGTCAGTCGGATCCGTGACAACACTTTCCCGCGGGTTTACAGCGTACTGCTGGTAAAGGATGGCAAGTTGGTATTTGAAGAGTATTTTTCCGGCCGCCATCGTTACCAAGCGCACGCGATGCACTCGGTTTCGAAAAGTGTCACCTCAATCCTAGTCGGTATTGCCGTCGACCAGGGCTTTATCGGAGTGGACGATCCCGTACACACCTACTTCTATGGCTATCGTGGCCTCGAGTGGATCGACCGGCCTTACGAGATCACTATCCGAGACCTGCTGACCATGGCGCACGGTACGAATTGGGACGAACGTAGCCGCCCGCTCAGCGATCCCAAAAACAGCATCCGTGCCATGATTGACAGTGATGACTGGCTCCACTTCATCCTCAACCATAAATTGATCGAACCACCAGGAAAACGTTTCAATTACGCAGGCGGCATGTCAGTGTTGTTGGGCGAAATTGTCTCAAGGGTTTCCGGCCAAGGCCTGGGAGGGTTTGCGGAACGATATTTGTTCCACCCCATGGGTATCGATATCGAGGGTTGGCATCGCAGCCGCCATGGTATCGTCAATACCCAGGGTGGACTATACCTGCGTCCTCGCGATATGGCCAAGATCGGTCAGCTAATGCTGGACGAGGGGGTATGGCAAGGCAATCGTATCATAAGTGAAAAATGGGTGCAGGACTCCCTGAAAAAGCGTGTGACAGCAGAATTAGGGTGGGGATATGGGTACCAATGGCGGTTAGGCCAGGCAGTGATTGGCGACCAACTGATCGATCTGTTCTTTGCCGCTGGGCGCGGCGGCCAGCATATTATTGTGGTGCCTGATCAGCGCCTTGTTGCGGTATTCACCGCTCAGCCGATCAATAATTCAGGCGGCCATAATCGCAACCTCATCATGATGGCAGACTATGTGCTACCAGCGGTGGCCCGCGCTACCGTGCCCCGCCTAACACTGGCAGATGCCAACGAATTAGACCGTTACGCAGGGCGGTATCGACATTACGATACAGGAGAAGAGGCAACGGTAACCATTGGCGTTTCCGGGCTTTCTATCTGGCCCTCGTTCTGGTGGCGTATTCTTGTCTCGCCCATCGGGTCCGAAACTTTCATTGGCCATTCGTACCGAATTGGCCAATTGCATGTAAGCTTCTTGCCTGGCGACGATACCAAGTCAGACAGCTTTGTGGCCCGCTTCCTTTTCGGCAAACGAGTCTATGAACGAATTAAAAAGCAATGAGCAGACGACCATATGTCTCTTCTTTGCTATCAGCACGCATGGTCGGCAAGACAATCAGGGTTTCTGTTGTGATATGATCGATTACAAACAATAAAAGTTAGTTGTTAATACTGAAGATATTCCATACATCTGTCAGGTTTTTAAAGTCAAAGAATTGTTGCGATATCAACAAAAAAATAATTGTCGTTATAGTGATATAGAGCAATTTGTTCTTTATCAACTTCCGTATAAACCTGCTGATTTATGAAAGGAGGAGAATTATGAGTACTTATGTGCTGATTCATGGAGCTTGGCACGGAGCTTGGTGCTGGAAAAATGTCATTCCACATATAGAAAAGGAAGGCCATAAAGTGGTAGCACCGGATTTACCCGGACATGGTGAAGACAAAAGACCAATTGCCGAAATCACCTTAAAGGCTTATACTGATCGAGTATGCCAAATTCTTGATGAGCAGTCTGACCCGGTTAATCTGGTTGGGCATAGTATGGGAGGAGTGGTGATTACTCAGACGGCTGAATATCGACCGGAGAAAATTAAGAAGCTAATATATGTGACTGGCTTTTTGTTACAAAATGGCGAGTTCTTATTGCAGCATGCTGAACCGGATACTGAGGCTTTGGTCCTACCAAATCTGATTATGTCTGAGGATCAGAGTAATGCCACTGTAAGAGAAGAGGCCCTTAAAGAAGTCTTCTATGCCGATTGTTCTGATGAGGATGTTGAGGCTGCAAAATCCCGACTGGTTCCTCAAGCAGCAGCGCCATTCGCTACCCCAGTGAGTACGACTGAAGAAAATTTCGGGCGAGTTTCCAGAGCTTATATCTCTTGTCTACGGGACAAAGCCATCAGTCCATCATTACAGGAGAAATTGTACAAGGCCCTCCCGTGTGAAAAAGTAATTTCTATGGATACCAGTCACTCGCCATTTTTATCGGCTCCAGAGGAGTTAGCAAAACATCTTTTATCAATATAGCATTTGATTATTTGAGTATCATAAATTGAGTCGGCTGAATAATCAATCTATGGGATAAACTTGGGCTGGAAGGAGGTTTGGCTCTTTCCAGCCAGATATATTTTGAAAGTTAAGCTATTACCTATAACACAGCTTTTTTTGCATTTCTAAAACCTGATGTATTCCATATATACCTTCAAAATTTCCAGCCTGCTAAAACCTGTGATATTCAATTTTTTGTTAAAAAGGACAGTTTGAGTTTTACAACCATGATTTGATAAAAACCGGAACCAAAACCAGATTGGATATCCAAATTGTATCCCAACTCAAAAGGGTGAATCTTATCGCATGAGTTTGCCCTTTTTATTTGCCAAAATCCCCATTTTTCGGTCCTATAATTTGACAGCAACCGAAAAAATGAGATAGGTTGCATGTACCGGTATATGCAATAATTGTAATCAAACATCATATGATACTTTTGGGTACCGAGTGTTATAACGCGAATTTGACGACCAGGGGTGTTATAGAGAAACTATCTAATCATTGTTATGCCAAGAGAAATGATTCTGATTGAAATCGGAAAAGGGAAGGAGAAGGCATGGGTGAGATAGATATTGCAAATCTGGAAGAGAGAGAGCTGGAAGAAGCTGCGGAGTTGGCGAGCAGAGCTTTTATTCCAACACCGCTTGTGAAGGTGGTGATGATTGGAGACGGAGAAAAGCAGCGAAACGGACTACAGAAGGGAATGAAGCAGCTACTGAGTCACGCCACAGGAAATGTGCTTGTTGCTAGACAGGAAGCCCGACTGGTAGGGGTAATGCGCATGGTTACCTGGCCTGACTGTCAAAAAGCTGTCATGCCGCTATTTGCCGTACCTTTTGCTTTTTTGGCTATAGGCCGAGCTGCCATCAATGTTTATAAATTCCGTAAAACCTGGGGTATGTACGATCCAAAACAACCCCACTGGCACTTGGACCCCCTCTGTGTTCTTCCAGATCTGCAAGGGCAGGGAATTGGTAGTGCCCTGTTAATGCGATTTTGTAAACTCGTGGATGAGCAGAAGATGGACGCATATTTAGAAACAGACCAACCCGGTAATGTGCGTCTATATGAGCGCTTTGGTTTCAAAGTCAAAGAAACTGAACCTGTGCTCGGAGTACCCAATTGGTTCATGTGGCGGGCCGCCCGCTAGAAAACAGAAATGCATCGATATATTAGGCTTAACTGCATGAGATACTGAACCGAGAAACGATTAAAAGCACCTCTCAGAAAACTTATAAAACCTGAGGTAGTCCATACATATACGCAGAATTGACCGACTCTCAAAACCTGTGATATCGGATTGAGGAAAGTTTACAGGTGAAATGGAACGTATGCTCAAACAGAGAAGTTATCCAAATAGAAAAAGGCTCAAAAGCCAATGGCAAATAAAAAAATGGTTTGATTGAAAGAATTAAGAAATGGAAATATTTGATAAAATTGAAGACAAAGAAGATCAGGCAATCATTAGATATTTAGTGTCAATTGTTGATATGCAGAATATCAATTCAATTTGTGATTATGGGTGTGGTGACGGACGTATTTTGAAAAAAATGGAAAAAAAGCTGCCATCGAGAATAAGGTATACAGGGATTGATTTCTGGTCTAGTGAACATAGTATGTACCAAATGCCAAAAAATGAAAAATCCATAAATTTTATCGATAATGAAAGTCCCCAGATAGAAGAATTCATGGAAAACAATCAATATGATCTTGTTTTTTCATCATTTGCTCTACATCATTTCAGATTACCGATTAAAGAGCTTAAGCGTATTGAGCGCCTTGTTGCGCTAGAGGGATATCTTATTCTGATAGATATTCATCGGGATTATACAGATGTAGAGAAAATTGCAGAGAATGTTCGTCAATTTCACAGTCAGATGATGATGGGTATAAGAGGAGATCACCACCGTATTCCTTATACAAAGGAAGAAACTTGTGACTTATTTCTTGCACTGGATATGGAAATAACAGATCAGAAAGTAGTTGATATTGAATTAACTGAAACAGACATAGCTGAATATAAGACCTCCTTTCTTGAACGGTACAAAAAAAAAGAAGAAGATGCAATTCAGGATGATGTATCAAAACACAGACATTCTGCCTTCATGGATGTATTTAAATCCACCCGAGAGCTTACCAGTACCTTGATCAATAGATACGGCGCAACCCCGGATACTTTGTTGATGACCACAGCGAAAAAAAAGGTCAAATCCACCTTTGACTCTTGCGTCAATGTCAAATGTTAACCACATAACTCATCACTGCTGTGCACGCGGAAGAATCCGCGCTGCTGTGCCCCAACAATACCTTTGATATTCCATACCTCAGTTTTTCATCCTCCAGAAAACCTGACATATCCATTTCGTATCTCAACTAATCGTGTTGTCAGGTCAAGTTGTATCTTAAATTTTAAAAATGAAAGATTGAATCTTGGTCATTGCGAATATCGACGTTCGGTCCATTTTTTGGATAGATTGACTGCAGCCATGGCATCTTCCCCGTAAGCATCAGCGCCCGAATATTTTCTCACTTTCTCATCTACCCCCCCTCCACCGATCATGATCTTCACCCGATCGCGTAAACCGGCTGTCTGAATCGCTTCAACGGTCGATTTCAAAGATTCAAAGGCTACGGTCAGCAACGCACCCATCCCCACAACCTGGGGCTGGACTTCCCTGATGGTTTTGACAAACTTTGATTCCGGCACATCGACTCCCAGATCGTGAACCTCAAAACCGTTTACATCGAGTAAAAATGCAACTATGTCTTTTCCGATGTCGTGTATATCTCCTTGGACGGTTCCGATAACAACCTTGCCCAGCCGTTTTGTTTGTATCTCCGGCTCATTCTTCAAATATGGTTTTGTCATCTTTGATATCTTCTTCAGCATTTCACCTGCCAGAATCAATTCCGGCAGGAAATATTTTCCGGCTTCAAATTGTTTTCCGACTATTTCTACTGCCTGGCGGCAAAATTCCAAAACTTTCAGAGGATCCTCTCCACTTTTCAACATTTTTTCAGCTACAGCCTCTGCTTGCGGCTCTTTCATGTTCACCATGGCATCAACCAATGCATTGGCCATCATTTGCCTCCTTATATGTGAAATTCGCTCCTTATTTTCAGGTGATAGGAGATCTGTTTGAAGAACTTATGATACCTCATTATTTATCTATATTTTCCATACTGTTTCGAAAAATCGATCATGGCCTTCACATTTTCCGCCTTGGAACCCTGCATGCCTGCCCCAGTCGACAGGATAAAGCCACCGTCTTTTCCGGCCATATCGATAAGAGATTTGCAATACAATTCCACGTCATTAGGGGCTGCAGTGCACAGCAAAGAGAGGGGTATGTTTCCGGCAATACATGCTACCTGGCCGACGGTCTCCTTGGCACGTTCCATATCAGTTAGATCGAACCACCAGACGGTTTTGCCTTTGGGGATATCGCAAATCACCTCCAGTCGCTGGTTGTAGTTCCCTTCAGCAAACAGCTGGGGAACGATCCCCTCGTTGACCAGCCCGATGATCAGTTTTCTCAGTGTCGGCCAGTAAAAGGTTCGAAATTGTTCGTCGGACATAAACCCATCCGCCCCCTTGTGAAGGGGGATAAACGGCATGATGTGACCAGTGGCCTTGCATGAAGCGATTCCAGATTTTACCATAAATGGCGTTATTCTTTCACATGCTTCAATCAGCTTGTCCGGCTGCCGGTACATGTCCATCAATACTTCCCGGGTGCCCCTTAGGGAGTCCCCAATCACATCAAACGGCGCCTTGGTGAACCCCCCTGAAAAAGCGGGATATCCCTTGCCCATAGCGGATTGGTTTATATGGTGGACTGCATTTCGCCATTTGATTGTCTCCTCGCCTGCTGCAGCGAGATTTTTAAATGCCGACCGTATCTCCTTATTTCCAAAAGGAACTACCGCAGGCGGAACGCAGGTAATTTCGTTCATGGGGGGGAAAAGGGGGAGTTTCTCAAAGAATTTCAAACTGCCAAAAATTCTGGGAAAGTATATATTCAGGAAAAAACCGGTGGGATCGTCAATCAGATCCTGATACTCTTCGGCTTTCATGTATTCCTTTTCCACAAACTGGTATTCATTATCCTTGGCCACACCGTGACCGGGCCATCGATAGAGTTTGAAATCCAGAATTTCAAGAACTTTGCCCGGCACGACTGTTGTGGGGGCGTTATACGCATCGGGGGTAAAATCACAACAGTACTTTTCCCATGCGACATTGAGAAGATCATAGTCATACATGGCATCATGCATGGTGGCGCCTGCATACTGAATGGGGAAAAATCCCGCTGACGGGCAGATCGGTACGCGGCGGGGTGTTCTCTTGAGCTGAATCGCATCCTTCAGCAGGGTAACCCGCTCTTGGTAAGCTTTTTCCGCCCCGGGGCTGACAAAGGGGATGCCCTCGCCTGATAGCCAGGTTTTAAACCGGGCTTCCTGTTTCTCATCCGCCTCCGATACAACCTCTATCCATCTCTCTTTCATTTTTTCCTCTTTAGCTGAAATATAAAGATAAATGTAGTCGTCATGATATGAATTACGCTGGCGGTTTTGAAAACAGCGCTAATAGGTGACAAGACTTGGTAAAAAGGTGGCGATGATTGGGAATATCGTCACCAGCATCGTAAGAACGATCAGGGCGACCAGGAAGGGGAGTATCCCTCTAAAAATAACATGAAGCGGAACGTCCGGGGCGATGCCTTTGATGACAAACACATTTACCCCCACAGGCGGTGTGATGACCCCCATCTCACCGACCAGCACGATGATCACCCCGAACCAGATCGGATCAAAGCCAAGGTTCATGACCACAGGGAAAAAGATCGGAATCGTCACCACGATCAGGGCCATGGAATCCATAAAAAAGCCACCGATGAAATAGATAAATATGATAACGGCCATAACGGCCATGGGGGGTATGGGGAGTCCGCCGACCCAATCCGCCAAAACAAAAGGGATATTGGATATGGCTAAAAAATGACCGAAAACCGTGGCACCGGTGATGATAAACAACACCATACAAGCCGTTCTTAAACCATCTTTGACAGCTTCAAAGGTATTTTTCAGGTTGAGCTGCCCCCTGATCACCCCGATAAGGAAGGCACCGAAGGCCCCAATCGCACCCGCCTGGGTGGGGCTGAACCAGCCGAGAAAGAGACCGCCTATGGTTAACATAAACAGGACAATTGCCTCGATGATGCCGGTTGTGGCAAACAGCTTCTGCTGCCAGGTGGTGGCAGGTCCAGAAGGACCGAGTTTAGGATTTCGTGTACACAGCAGTATCACCGTCGCCACAAAAAACAGACTTAACAGAGCGCCCGGTAGTATTCCGGCAACAAAGAGCTTGCCAATCGATTCCTCGGTCAGTATCCCATATACGATCAGCACGGTGCTGGGTGGAATAAGGATTCCGAGGGTTCCTGCTGCCGCCACCGTACCGGTGGCCAATACATCGTCGTAACCGTACTTTTTCATCTCCGGAAGTGAAATTTTGCCCATGGTGGCCGCGGTCGCTGCTGTGGATCCGCATATGGCGGCAAAACCGGAACAGGCCAGTACCGTTGCCACGGTCAGCCCGCCCCTCAACTGCCCAACCCAGGTATAGCTGGCGATATAGAGCCGCCGGCTGATTCCGGACGCAAAGGCAAAAGAACCCATTAGGATAAACATGGGGATAACAGACAGAGGGTATGAAGAAAGGGTCTCAAAAATGTCCTGTGCCAAAATGGCCAGAGCGGATTCAATACTGCTCAAATAGGCAAAACCGACCAACCCCGTAAAGGCCATGGCGAAGGCTACCGGCATTCTGAGCAGAAAAAGAAAAAGCAATAGCCCGATGCCGACGATGCCGGTGGTTTCAGGACCCATTTTTAAATACCTTTGGGACCGCTTTTACAAACGTGGTGGCATAGATCAGACAGACCGGTGTACAGGCAAAGGCAGCCCCATATACAAAGGGATAGAGCGGGATACGTGCCGTTGAACTGACTTCCCCGTCTATCTGAAGACCATGGGCATAGACGCCAAGCCGCCAGACGATCAGTACAAAAAGAACAAATCCCAGTAGATTGATAATGCAATCGACAGCAGCCTGAATCCGTTTGGGAAGCATCATGACAAAAAATTCCACCTGCACATGCCGGCCGAGAACAAGAGCCGAGGCAACGCCAAAACTCATCCCCACCAGCTGGAGGATCATCATGGCGTCCAGGACGCCAAAGATCGGTACACGAAACATCTTGGCCCCGATGATGTCTATGGTGGTGATCAGCATCATTAGGAGCAGGGCCGCAAGCCCCACCCACTCGATGCTCATGCTGAATTTGCGGTTAAATTTTTCAAACGTATTCAAACGCATCATGTATCTTCCGGTGCCTGATGTTTTAAGATTTATCCCCGGGCCGGGGAGCGGCTTTTTGTGGTCACATTCTCGATTTCACCCCGCACAAATCCATTTCTAGTGAAAGACAGATCTATAACGGGGTGAAGATGAGATCACCTGATAATATTATGGCCTCACTTCGGGTGGGCCGATGGGGGATTTAATCTGATAAAATTTTTGTTTTTCCAGCAAATAGGCGGATCGCTCTTTTATGTATTTAATCCAACCGCGAACCTCTGTTTCGGCAAAACCCTTGTCTATCATATTCTTGACATACTTTTCGATGACCGGCTGGATCGCTTTCTGCCATCTATCAGATTCTTCATCAGAGAGCTCAATGTACTCAACCCCCAGCTTTTTACCAAAGGCCTTGCCGGGAAACTCGATGGCATTCCACATCATGGCTGTCCGTTCCCGATATTCGCCGGTAAGGGTATCAAAAATTTCTTTGATATCCGGGGGCAGTTTGGCATAGCTTTTCTTATTCATTGCCACATAAAACGGATAGCTGGGACCAATTTTCCAATTTACCGTTACGTATTTGGCCACTTCGGCAAACTTGAATGTTCTCAGTGTCTCAAAGGGGGTATACACACCGTCTATGACCCCTTTTGCGATGGCGTCGTAGGTCTCCATGATGTGCGTGGGGGCAGGGATACCGCCCAGCGCCCGGATAACATCGCCCATACGACCGGGGGCCCGGATGGTCATCCCCTTGATGTCTTCCAATTTCCGGACCGGTTTTTTCGTGATCAGCAGACTGGGTGAGTTCGCATGGAACCAGAGCATCTTGTATTTATCGAATTCCTTTGGTTTAAATTTATAAAAAAAATCGTTCATGACCTGATTGGCCACCCATCCTGTGAGGTATCCGAGAGGTAATTCACATACCTCCATGACGGGAAACCGGCCTGCGGTATACGAAATATGGGCCAGACCGATGTCGGCGATACCGCTTTCAATGCCTTTTATCGTGGCGGGTGCCTTTAGCAATGAGCCCCCGGGAAAATAGCGGACCTTGACTCTTCCGTTGGTACGGTTTTCCAGCTCGCTGATAAATTCTGCAAGGATCTTGGACTGGTGGGCCGGCGGGGGGAAGTAATTAGCAACTTTTAACTGTATGACTTCGGCGGAGACCGCGGGGGTGCTAAAAACAGGGAGCAGGAATATCAGGTTTATTATGACTGCAACTGACAAGGACGTCGTTAAGGCTTTCTTTTTCATGGGTCGGGTACCTCCTTCAGAAATTGAGTTCGATAATAAAAATCTTCTTTTTTCTAATCTGTTTTATCACCCCCTTTCCGGGTTCAGCATATGGATCGTATCATTCCGCTTGATAAATTCAGGTTAAATGGTTTCAGCGGCTTTGTCAAATGCCGAAAATATCACTTATAACTGATTGTAATCGGGTGTATCTATATCAAAGGGGTTCTATTTTTTTTTTGATATCTTTTTGCAGGGCTTTTTTGTCGATCAGTTTTTTTGTTTCGGTTAACGGCATTGAATCGATAAATTCGATTCTTTCCGGTAGTTGAAGCACAGAAGCTCCCTGCTCCCTAATAAATGAGATAATTTTTTCGAATCCAAGCGTTATACCGGGTTTGGCCTGGATATAAGCGCAAACCCTTTCTCCCATCTCATGATCGGGCATGCCGATAGCAGCCACGGCTTCCACATCCGGGTGCAAAATGATCAAATTCTCAATTTCAACAGCGCTGATACTTTCACCGCCCCGGTTAATCATTTCCTTCATTCTTCCGGTAAGCGTGATACAGCCCGAATCATCGATCTTTGCAATATCACCGGTTTTAAAAAATCCATTTTTAGCAAATACATCCTTATTTTCCAAAGGGGCTTTGTAATAGCCACTGAATACGCCGGGGCCTTTGACGAGGAGTTCACCCTGTGTATTTGAAGGAAGTTCTTTACCGTTTCCATCAACAACCCTATATATATCATGGGGGCAGGTTGGTTTTCCAACCGTATGGTAAACGGTTTCAAGGTCATCGTTTGACCGGGTCATGGTACTCTGGCCCTCGGTGCTTCCGTAGGCATTAAAAAATTTACATCCGATCTTTTCCATCACCGCCTCTATCAGGTCCGGAGAACTTACACCTCCACCACAGTGCATCTTTTTCAAGGAGCTCAAGTCATAATCTTTTAACCGATCAAAATTAATCAATCTTCGGGCCAGGGTCGGGACCCAAACCACTGCGGTAATCCGTTCACGTTCAATCGTTTCACATATGTTTTTTGGTTCAATTGAATCGAGAAAAACTGATTTTCCACCCGTTAAAATACCGGCACAAAGCCCCTTACTGAACGTGAGATCGTGCCCCACAGAGCCTGCGAGCAAACAGGTATCGCCTGAATCCAATTCCCATGCTTTGGCGGCATACTTCACGTTGCACAGATAATCGTTGTGGGTTCTGGGAGCGACCTTTGGCAATCCCGTGGTACCGCCGGTCGGGCCCATATGGGCGACCTGCATTGAGTCCGGTTTTTGATCTTTCAGTTTGAAAAGATTTGTTTTCGCTAAAACTGCATTTTCAATCAGTTTCTCAAGATTTAGATATTTTTTCGTTTGTGTTCCCCGGACGAGAATAATATTTTTAGTTTGGGGATGATCTTGTAAAACCGCATCGATAACAGGACGATAGTCTATTCTTTGATATTTCTCCGGTAATATCCAGGACGTGGCGCCTGTTAACTTGAAAAAATGGCTGATTTCATGTTGCCGGTACCGGTCTATTAATAATACGGGGATTGCTCCGATTTTCTGAAGCGCAAAATAGGCGAACACAAATTCGTTCCAGTTCGGAAGCTGGACCAAAACACGTTCTTGGACAGCGATTTCCAATCCCATCAAGCCGACGGCAAGCCGGTTGACTTTATCCCTGACCTGGGAGAAAGTGAGGCGATTGTTGCCATCGACCAGGGCTTCTTTATCTGGGTAAGTCTCTGCAGCCCTGTCGAGGATATCCCCAAAGGTGAGACCTGCCCACCATCCCAATCTCGTGTACTTTTCGACATCATCCGCTTTAAAGGGCGTAAAGCCG
>Ga0255053_10001478_pt1 | contig 12959 bp, 12 predicted proteins | sample JV7_2_22_MG_FD_188635 | JGI IMG/M metagenome (GOLD analysis project Ga0255053, IMG submission 188635) | Seawater microbial communities from Jervis Inlet, British Columbia, Canada - JV7_2_22 | ecosystem: Environmental > Aquatic > Marine > Inlet | place: Canada: British Columbia | collected...
CGACCATCCTCCATGCCGATCTTGATGCGTTCTACGCATCCGTAGAACAACTGCTCGACCCCTCACTGCTGCCTCCATGACCCTCGACCGGTACGGTCTAAACGACTGCCGACTCTGACTGCGATCATCCTTGCCATTGGGTTTGCTGCTGGCGATGATGGTCATGGTTGTCGGAATGCACCAGTCTGTTGACTGACCAGCTCGATTCGCGCTCGACCTCGATCTTCACCCTGCCGTCCTGCACTTCGGCCTCGAACTCTGCTTATTCACCCCCGTTTTGGAACCTTGCCCTCACCTCATCCAATTCGGTGTTCTCGATCTGGATGTCCCGTCCGGTGGTTGGCGGTGTTCACCAGCTCAAGGTGTCGATCCTTGACCTCGAGGGTCACTCACCCGATTCCCAACAGGGCCCATTGGTCAGGGTGGTTCGCTAGGAATGGTCAGCCGAGGACTGCGCGGATGTCATCTCCGATGAGCCCGCCTTCGAAGCGGGCACTGATGACCCCGTCCTCGTCGACGACAAAGACCCATGGCTCAGTTGGCAGGTTCCAGTAGTCCGGACCAAGGGCAGGGTGGAGGAACTCCGGCGTCGGGGTGAAGCCTGGCGCATTGATGTCCGTGTACACCTCGACGTGAACGAAGTTCGTGGCGGGAAACTCGGATTTGACGGTCTTAACTGTCTCAAGTGTCGGTCCACAAATCGCTGTTTGGCAGAAGGCTGGGGTTGAGAACACCACAACAGTCTTGCGGCCGGAGGAGAACGCGTCTTCCAGAGTCATGCGATAGAAGTCTGCATCCGGGTCCCAGTCCGTTGTGAGGTCCTCGAGGCTCTTAGTTGCGAGGGTGTCGATTGGTGCCACGGGGGCGTGATCACCGACAGCCGGAGCAAGCGTTGGGTCGCGAGCCTCGAATCCTGTTGGCGCAAGGGGAGGGCCCGATTCAGGCACAACGGTCAGTTGCCAGACCCCCGCTGTCGGGACATCTACCTCGGCCCTGTACAAACCGACCGCATCGGGAACCAGCCACATCCAATCCGCTGCGAAGGTCTCGGAGTCCAGGGTTTTGTCGGCCGGCTGGATTTCGAATGACACAGGGGTCTCATTCGACCCAAGGCGGCCTCCTTCCGGACCCACGATTGCGACTTGAACCCTCGAGGTGCCGGTGCCGATATCCGAATTGACAACAATTGACAGGCTGTCAGCGGGAAAGGGGCCCGGCGCGCCACACCCCACCAAAGCGAGAGCGGCGACGGCCGCGGCTGCCAAGATACCGGCCTCGCCACGAAGCACTATGCCTCGCTTCATCTTCAATCTTCTAAACATCTGCTACCTCTCTTGCGACTGCGTCCCCGCTCGCCTCAATGGTGTATTTCACTCGAACAGGAGAACCGGACGCAATGTGATCGGTTAGATGGCTCAGTGGCCCAGCATCGAACAGAAGATCCGGCTCGGGGATCAGCGTCAACTCGGAACCATCCTCGAGCAAGAGGGTGAAAGAGTTGGTGCCCTGCAAGCTCCCGTCCACGGCAATCACGATTCCGGTTATCTGCATAATCTCAGAAGTTCGTCCGGTCGTCGGTGTCGGAGGTGTCGTGGTGGTGGGGGAGGCGTCAGCCTGGGTTGTTGGGCTGGGCGGCACCGTCGAGTCCACTTCGGCAACGGCCACGGTGGCTGTCGGATTGGCAGCCTCACTCCCGCAGGCAACCAGCAGCAGGGCCAAAGTGATGCCAGTGAATACGGAGCGCATAGCGAAGCGTCTCATCGCTGCTCTTCAAAGCTTTTAATGAACTGGTGTAGCGATATGACCGCCCGTTCTTGGGCGGTCATATCGCTACCTTTGCAGGGGTTTGGGCACTCAACCTGAAACAGACAGGATGTCGGCTGTCATCGTGGGTGCATGGTTCAGACATATCACCTTGTAGTGACCGGTCTGGTCAGCAGCGAAGTCGACGATCACCTCACGGCCGCGGTTGACAGTGAAGTTGTCTACGGACGTCGAACCGTCGGGCGCCGTGACCAAGATCGTGTGCTCATCACCATTGACGCCGAACATTCGAAGGGTGACTTGGTCACCGGAGATAACTGACATGGCACCTGGCGAGAACATGTAGGTCGCTACCTGGAACTTATCCGGGTTTTCTGCGTCATAATCGCCGGGGGCCGTGTAGCCGTAGCCGGTGGACAGACTGGTCGGGTCCACGTCTGGCGCGGGAATCCCGTCCGTGGCTCCCTTGATCTCAACAAGCTCGACATCGAAGGTGACGTCACCGGGCTCAGCGGACGAACCCGATGTGCACGCTCCCAAGATAAGTGCCCCCACGGCGACAATGCCGAGGAGTCTTCTGGACTTAGTCATTTGTACCTCCTAATCGATAACATGACTTCGAGTTGTCGTCATTTGTCAACATACGATTGCGCCGGTGTTGCGAGTAGGGCCCCCGGTCGGATTGGTTTTCAGACGGTCGACTGTTGAGCATCCGACTTTGGTCCAACCCGATTCTCCATAGAATGGAAGATTCGGTATCCAGGTAGGGAAGACGAGTACAACATTCGACTCCGCTTCGACTCGATGGAACTCGTCGACCTAGCCCTCCAGTTGCTTGGTGAAGCCATCGACCAGATCGAGGCCTGGCTCCCGGAGATGGCTACGCGCGCCGTGATCTGGGTAATGGGTACGACCAGCGGATAACGAATCCGCTGACAACCACAAACACCCTGGTCAGAGCCACTGTTTTGGGGGCTGCAAACGTGATGCAAACGTGACCGGTGACTCACAGAGAGACAGAACCCCAGGTCAGGGTCCTTGTTCGACAACCCGAACCCTCTACATCGATGCCTTCGATTTGAATACTTTCACGTCTCCAGAGGACAGTTTGAACCACTCCCCCTCGGCTCGTCGATCAGCGAATCGTCGATGCCAATACGCCTCGACTCCTGCGGGGTCGTCGGTCTCGATGCGATGGACTTCGGTCACAGACTCTGGCATCCGCAACCGAATCTCATACGCTCGACGAGAAGGGTCGTTGCTGTGGCCGATCTTGTAGTGACGGCCGGACTTGATGAGATAAACGAAGCCGGTCTTTGGCGCAGGCTTGTACGTTTGGCTCGGCCTCTTCCCTCTGAGGGAGGAGCAGATGGCAACTACCTCAACGCTCACGGAATTACTCGCCGAATAGTCGAGGACCGCTTGACCCTGCTCGTACTGATTGCCGAGCCGATAGTAAGTGTTGTGGCTCGGTGTTTCAGGATGCCGCTGTCTGTAGAGCCTCCTCTCGGGGTTGGTGGGCCACCGGCCGAGTTCGTGGATCATTGCGATCAGATTCTGGACGATGTAATCGGCCTCGTAGGGCTCATTCATCCGGTTGGCCTCGAACCCGGCCTCGGCGAGCGCGTCCGACCATCTGGCCCAATAGCGCCCCGACCAGTCGGACTCCCTTATGCCAGTCTCGTGCTCGAACTTCCGTCTCCCGAGGGCCTGCCCGCCTGCGGCAGTCCGGCGAATCTCTTCGATGATCTCTTCTCGGCTGATCACTCCCCTGAGACTAGGGATTATGTGCCCCTGCGCCGCTTGGGACAGGGAAGTAGGCGCGATGGCCCGGCGATAATCCTGAACCCGCTGGCTTAGCAAGCTGTTTGCCTCCCTTGTACTCATCAGGAGGGGATCAGATCGGCGAATGACAAGGCACAATCGCGTTGCGGTCAGGTGTTTGCGTCGGGTTTGCTGATCGAAGACATCGCCTCTTGACCAGGGCTCTTTCTTGCCGCACCGGATTGATTATCCGCTGCGCGCCCCGGTTGGCGGATTGGTTTTTTCGCGAAGCGCCTGGTCAGAGCCCCTTTTGCCCGGCACAAGGGAGCCCCATAGGGCTCTTCCAACTGTCATAGGCGTATCCTTAACCCCGTGAGCGAGTTTCTTCTGAGACGGTATTCGGACGGCGTGGCGGTCATCCGGGTCACCGGCGCATACCAGGCGAAGACGTGGAACCCCAAAGAATACAAGTGGGTGCCGATCGGCAGCGACTGGATGGGATTCGGAGGAGCTACGAACTTCGAAGATGCCACCGAGGAGGAGGCGGCGCAGGCGCTCCTCGACCTCGGCGTCAAGCCCGACGAGCTGGAACCAGTCATGCTGGGACTCGACCCAGAGACGTCGCCGCTGGCGCAAGCCATGATGTCGGCCCGCCGCCGAACCTCGCCTTAGAACGACTCAGACACCTCTGAGACGGTCCGTTTCGGAGAGTAGGTTTGCATTCGGTTTGCAAATCGGGTTCGGGAGGGCTGCGCCCCCCTTGGCTGTCACCGAAGAAACGTCAGGTCATACCACGGTTTCTGTTGGTGGGTCCCGGGGGAATCGAACCCCCAACCTTCGGGTTAAAAGCCCGCTGCTCTGCCAATTGAGCTAGAGACCCCGCCCGAAGAGTAATGCCGGACGTAGCCTTCTCCCACGTTGAATTCTCTGCACTTTGGAATCTCCAACCTGCCCGCCGAGGGCAAATCGGATGAGCAGTTCCTCGACCAATTGGTCGAGAAAGGCCACCGCGCCCTCGAGTTGCCCTTCGTCGACGGCTTCCCCTGGAAGGAGAAGCGCTGCCGGGAGTTCGGCGAGAAGGCCGCCGAGAGGGAGTTGCGGCTATCGGTTCACGCCCCCTACTTCGCCGGGCTGACCTTGCCTGAAGAGGATCGTGGCAAGCAGTCGCTGGCCGCGTTGGAGCACACCATGAAACTGGGCAAGTGGCTCGGCGCACCGGTGATCGTCGCTCATCTTGGTTCCAACTACGAAGAGGATCCCGGGGTGTTGATGGATCGGATCACGACTCGCCTCGACGCAGTGGCACCAAAAGTCGATGGGCTCGGTGTCGGCCTCGGTCTGGAAACGGCAGGCAACAAGTCCTCGTTCGGGAGTCTCGGTGACATCGCCCACCTTGCATCTGAGTTCTCGTTTGTGCGCCCGGTGGTCGACTGGGCCCATGTCCACGCCATGACCGGTGGGGGTCTCACCTCCAAGGAGGCATTCAGATCGGTCCTCGCATTTGTTCTCGAAAGCTTTCCGGCCTGGATGATCCAACCCCTCCAGGCGCAGTTCTCCGACAACGAGTTCGGTGACAGGGGCGAGATCCGTCACGTCGCCTACGGCGAGGGGAGTCTTCGAGTAGGACCACTGGTCGAGGCACTCGAGGATGCGGAGATGTCGATGGTCCTCATCTCCGAGGCGAGGGACCTTCCCAGTCACGATCTGATCTGGGATGAGGTCCAAGCCCACGTCGGGCGAGCCGAAAAGGCCGAGGGTCGACCTATCTCTTCGGCATCGATCGACTTTCCATCGCCGATCCGCGCAATCAAGGACGGGAAGCATTTCGAGCCGATCGGAATGGCCCGTCCGATTCGCCTGTCCAACCTCGACAAGGTCTTTTTCCCCGATGACGGGTACACCAAGGGCGACGTCATCCAGTACTACGCATCGATCGCTCCCGTCCTGGTTCCTCATCTCGATGGGCGGCCTTTATCCATGAACCGCTATCCGGACGGAATCGCAGGCTCGTCGTTCTATGAGAAGCGAGCACCGGGTCATCAGCCTGGTTGGATGGCGACTGCCCCCGTCCCGTCCGACTCTCAGGGAGGAGTCATCGACTTTCTGCTCGCAGACTCACCGGAGGCGATGATGTGGTTCGCCAACATGGGCTGCATCGAGGTCCACCCGCTCCACTCCACAGTGAGAGCCCTCGACGAGCAGAGCTACGCCATTTTCGACTTTGACCCCGCCGAAGGGTCGTCCTGGGAGCAGGTGACCGCCGGAGCACAGTTGCTCAAGGTGGCGCTCAGGCAGTTGGGCCTGATCGGTTACCCGAAGCTCTCGGGCTCAAAGGGGCTTCATGTCTATGTACCCCTCGACCTCGGTCACGATCATTCACGGGTTCGCCGATTCGTCGGTGAGGTCGGTCAATATCTCGCCACTGCCAATCCAAACGACATCACGATGGAATGGGACAAGCCGAAGCGGAAGGGCAAGGTCTTCGTTGATCACAACCGGAACGCCTTCGGCCAAACGGTGGCGTCGGTGTACTCGGTACGTCCCCTGCCTGGTGCACCCGTTTCGGCACCACTCACGTGGGACGAGGTCGGTCCGGTTCGCAACGGCGAGATCACGATCGCCAATGTGTGGGATCGACTGCAGAGATTTGGAGACCTGTTTGCCAACGTCGTAAAGGGTGGTCAGGACCTTGCGGCCGCAGAGCTGGCCCTCGGACTGACCGAATCCCACTGATTGTCGGCCCCCGGTTTGTGGTGCCTCGCTAGGTTCTGGTCATGGACCTGTATGCCCGAGTCAACATTCTGGGAGGACTCTCCGTCAGATTGCCCCGTGGTGGTCTCGACGAAGCCATCGCGCTGGACAATGACCCGATAGGCCGGGCCAAGAACTGGGCCGACCAGGGAGTCGATTATCTGCTTGTCGTCGACCTTGATGCCGCCGCCTACCGGGACTATCGGAATCGACCGCTGATAGACCGGCTTGTCGAAGAACTGGACATCCCGGTCATGGTCGCCGGCGGGATTCGCTCCGAGGGTGAGGCAGAGCGTTTGATCAACAGCGGTGCCTGGCGCATCGTGATGGGAACGGCGGCGATCGAAAACCAGAACATGGTCTGGGACCTGTGCAGGGAGAACCCGGGCAAGATCGTTGTATCGCTCGACGTCCGCTCCGACGAGGAGATCGCTACACAAGGATGGACTCAGAACAGTGGGCGCTATCTCGAAGAGGTTCTAATAGAGATGTCTTCTGCCGGAGTCGTCGCCTTCCTTGTCATGGAGGCGGGTCGTGATGCTTTGAACGATGCCCCCAACCTCGAGATCCTGGCGGAGGCGCTGGCGGCGGTTGAGGATCCTGTGATCGCATCAGGTGGAGTTCGTCACCTGGATGACCTCAGAGATCTAGTCAATCTAGAGTCGGAGGGCCGTCGTCTCGGTGGAATGATCGTGGGTCGTGAGGTCACCGCCGGTCGGTTCAGCGTCGACGAGGCCAAGGTCGTGATGGCCGGTGGTGGGTTTATGAGAGCCCCGGGAGGTGTGACGGCCACGACTGTCCGTGTTGGCGTCGCCGCTCTAGATCAGTCGCTGGCGTTCTATCAGGAGGTCCTTGGGTTCGAACCGGTGCAGACACCCAATGTTGGTGTCCCCGCGGCGATAGTCGAGTCCGCCCGGGGCCAACGCGTCGAGCTGGTGGAGAACGCCGACGCAGGCCGGCCAGAGCAGCTCACGCTTTCGGTTGACGATCTCGACCGCTGGGGTGCCCATCTCGGGAATCTCGGCGTCGAGGTGGACACCTCACCGGGATATCTCGAGATTCACGATCCTGACGGGCTGACTATCCGCTTCGAGGGCTGATCGAAGCGTCTCATATAGCGTTCCTATAAATAGGTCTAGCGACCGGTATGGACTAGCGCGTTTGGCGCCGATGGGATAGTCATGGCTTCAACAATCGCGGAGTCTCTCCTTGGGGCTCAAAGCGACATGCAGCGCATCCATAGGCGGGTGGTTCGGATCGGCGCAGTGTCGGCATGGGCAGCAGCAGCCGCCTTCCTCATCGCGGGCTTCATCTCCAACGACGAGAGCCTGTTTGTCGAAGCCGTCGGGCCGATTCTTGCTGCAGGCTTCATGACGACCCAGATTGTTCTCCGCAAGGAGAATGGCGGGCTCGCTCTTCTCGGATCCGCAGTCGTCGTGATGGTCATGTACGGGGTCGTGGGCAATCCGGACACGCTGCTTCCAGCCGCTCTATCACTCGTCATCATCTTCTCGCTTGGCACACTCTTTGTCGAGAGGCACCACATTCCGATGACTGTTGTTCTGGGCCTTGCGCTGGCCGTAGCCCCCGCGTTCTGGGGCGTGGGATTTCCCTCGGCTCTCCAACTGGGAGCCGTGATGGTTCTCAGCTTTGTGATGACCTCGCTGATCTTCTCATCGTTGCGAAACGCGGCCACTGCCCTCAACACGAACTACAAGATCCTGTTCGAGCAGTCTCCAACAGCGGCCCTGGAGGAAGACTGGTCTGACTCGATTGCATACATCCGCAGCGAATACGACGGGAAGCCAGAGCGGATCAGACAGTTCCTGCTCGCCTACCCATCTGTCGTTCGCAGGGCGGTGGTCATGGCAAAAGTCGTCAGGGTCAACAGGGCTGTGCTCGATCTCCTCGACGCGAGTGGACCAGGCGATCTTCTCGGATCGCGCAGCCCCTCAATCGTGAACGACAACAACCTTGCTTCGTTCGTTGAGGTTCTCGCCTCGATTTATGACGGCAGGGAGCTGTTCGAGGTTGAGTTCGAGTCGAAGACTTTCGCGGGCCGCCCGATCTGGCTCCAGACCAGATGCGTGGACAACTCTCGGGGAGCGAATCCAGACACGATCGTCGTTGCGATGGCAGATATCACTCACATTCGCGCCAACGAACAGGCCACTGAAAAGCTGATAAGGGCAAAGGACCAGTTCATCGCCTCGATCAGCCATGAGCTGAGGACACCGCTCACCGCGGTGGTCGGGCTGAGCTCGGCTCTCTCGGATTCAGAGCTGAGCGCTGAAGAGCGTGAGGAAATGACGAGACTCGTCTCAGCACAGGCTGAGGAAATGGCCTTCATCGTCGAAGATTTGCTGGCGGCGGCGCGTGCGCAGATGGGCAAGGTCTCGATCTCGCTCTCAGAAATAGATATGTGCAGTGAGATCTCTTCCGCAATCGACGGTCTTGGCCTCGACCTCGGATGTTCATGTTCGATCAACCATGGTGCCTACGCGGATCCGGTTCGGGTACGCCAGATCCTCCGCAATCTCTTCACCAACCTCCAAAGATATGGAGGTCCCAACGGGAGGGTCCTCTGCGGTGAAACTGAGGATCGTGTCTGGATTGAGGTCAGGGACGACGGCGAGGGCGTTCCGGCTGAGGACGCGGAGCGCATCTTCGAGACCTACACGATTGCCCATCCAGGCGTCGAGGCCTCGGTCGGTCTCGGTCTGTCAGTGTCTCGTCAGCTGGCCGAGTTGATGGGGGGATCGCTCAGTTACAGCCGAGATCTCAACGAGAGTGTCTTCCGGCTCGAGCTCCCGGGATCGAAGGCCAAAGTCGCAGCTTGAGCTTCTCCTCCGAGGGTTGAATCGCTAGCGTTTCGGGTGGATGCAGGAGACTATGCCGTACGCGTGGTGGCCCTTCCTCTTGGCTGGGGCCTATCTTCTTGGTGCGATTCCGTTCGCCCAGGTCATGGCGCGCATCAATGGCACCGATCTCCGCACGGCGGGAACCGGCAACGTCGGCGCCGGAAATCTCACCCGAGTGGTTGGCTGGCAATGGGGCGCTGTCGCAGGCATTCTCGACGGGCTCAAGGGCGTCTTTCCCGTCCTCATCGCCAAGGGAATGGGACTCGGCCCGGGTGCAGCCGGATTCGTGGGAGTCATGGCCGTCGTCGGCCACAACTGGTCGATCTTCCTGAGGGGTCGATCGGGGCGTGGGCTGGCAACGTCGGCCGGGATGTTGCTCGGCCTCGATCCGGTGCTCTTGTTCTGGACCGCGGGTTGGTCTCTTGCCGGTTGGAAGATCGGCGGTGGAGTCGCCGGGTTTCTTGGCTGGGGCCTCCTCCCCTTTGTCTCGGTGGCTATGGGCCGCCCGTTTCAAGAATCACTGGTTCTGCTGTTGCTTTTGACGGTTATCGTCGGTCGTCGGATGCAAGGGAATGTGGACAGTCCTCGGGGCCTGAGACCAGCCTTGATCAGGGCCGTTTATGACAGTGATCCTGTCATGGATGACCTGACCCGACCTTCCCAAGATCCCCTCTATCCGTGAGCGCAAAGCGGGTGGTTTGGATCGCCGCTGTTGCGGGCGTCCTCTACATCGCCATCGCTGTCTGGGTCTTCAACAACTTCGCAGACGAACTGCCCGAAATGAGCACTTCTGCTTTGGGTTTGGTGGCTCTGGCTGCGATTGCACAGATCGGCGCAAAGTGGTTCTACGGGCTCCTCTTTAGGGAGTCGGTTCAGAAGACGGGTGGCGATCTAAAGCGGTTTTCGGCATTCAAGGGGGCCTTGGTCGGCGCTGGAGTGGCGCGTTTGATCCCAGCCGGTGGGGCGATCACTCCAGTGGCGATGTCGTGGACGGTGCGAGACGAAGCCGCCGGGACAACTGGTCCGGCGATCCGAACAGTGCTTCTCAATTACTCCGGACTGCTCATCCTCGCCGGAGCCGGTCTTCTCATTGCTCGGCCAGAAGACGGGTTCAAGATCGCATCGGTGAGCCTCTTCGTCGCAGCCCCTTTTGTCATTGGCGCCGGTCTTGTAGTGATGTTCGGCTCTGGAAAACTCGGGTCCCTGGTCCGCTTCATGCCCCAGTTCATCCGGAAGAGAGTCGAATCCCAGATGATCGACCATCTTCCTGGACTGCAATCCCAGCTGTATATCTGGGCCCGGCTCGGAATGGAGGCACTGGCTCTGGGATTGGTTCTCATCGCCTTCGGGATCGATGTCAACGGGTTCCAGGTTCTGGCTGTGTTTGGTGTGTCCCAGTTGGCGGGTGGTCTGCCGGGAATGCCGGGAGGCATGGGTGTTATCGAAGGGGCTCTCGTTCTCACCCTGGCCGCCTACGGGTTTCCCGCGGCCACGACCCTTGCCCCGGTGCTCATCTTCAGGGTCGTCTCTTACTGGCTGCCGGCGGCGTTGGGCTTCCTCGCCGGGGGAATGACTTTCCTCAAATCGGACGAGGCCAAGGCTGCAAGAGACGCCGAGTGACAGCGGTAGGCTCAAACTATGTCTGAAACAGTTGAATTCAGCCTCTCCAACCAGGATGGCGAGACCGTCTCCTCAGACGGCCTATCGGGGAAGTCGTATGTGATGTTCTTCTACCCGAGGGCGATGACACCCGGGTGCACCGTGGAATCGTGCGACTTCAGGGACAGTTACGCCGAGTTCTCCGAGGCGGGCTACGAGATTGTCGGTGTGAGCCCCGATCCTCCCGCTCTGAATGCGAAGTTCAAGGAGAAGGAGGGTCTGAATTTTGATCTCCTCTCCGATGAGGATCACGCTCTTGCCGAGTCGCTGGGAGCATGGGGCGAAAAGAAGAACTACGGGAAGGTATACGACGGTTTGATCCGCTCAACGTTTGTGATCGGCCCGGAGGGTCAGGTGGAATCGTCATACCTCAACGTGCGGGCCAAGGGCCACGTCGAAAGGGTGAAGGCAGACCTTCTCGGTTGACCCCTTCTTGTCGTGTGCAGTGGTGCGCGCATAGCGCGCACCACTGCACACGACAGAAGAGAGTTATTCCCCCAGCTTTGTGCCGGACAGCTCCTCGAGCGCCTTGACCAGGGCGTGGTTGCCGTCTGAGCCCAAACCCTGCGCCTGAAGCGATCTGTAAAGCTGGAAGACGAGCGAGACTCCGGGCACCGGGACTCCGAGGTCGTCAGCCGCTTCGAGGATGAGCCGGATGTCCTTCTGCTGGAGATCGATGGTGAACCCAGGTTCCCAGTCGCGCTTGATCATCTGAGGCCCCCTGTTGGAGAGCATCCACGATCCCGCTGCGCCGTTCTCGATAGCCGCGATGGTCTTCTCCAGATCGAGACCAGCTCCCTGCGCCAGCAGCAGAGCTTCCGAAGCGGCAAGTGCATGCAGCGAAACCAGCACCTGGTTCACGGCTTTGACCATCTGACCCGAGCCGGGCTCGTCGCCGACATGCACGATCGACTTCGAGAACGACTCCATAAAGGGCCGGGCTATCTCCAGCGCCGCGGAGTCACCGCCCACCATGACGGCGAGCGTTCCCTTCTCAGCACCCTCCGATCCGCCAGAGACCGGGGCGTCCAGCCAGCTGATCCCAAGCTCCCCAGCCTGGGCAGCGAAAGTCTTGGTGGCTCCCGGCGAAATCGTGGAATGGTCCACCAGGATGTCTCCTTCGGTCATGCCGTGGATCACCCCGAAATCGCCAAAGACCACCGCTTCGACGTCGGGCGTGTCTGAAACACAAACGAAAACGATGTCGCTCGCGGGCCCCACCTCACGAGCCGTCGCCACCACATTCGCCCCCAGACCTTCCGTCTTTGCCGTGGTGCGATTCCAGACGGTTAGGTCGTAGCCTTCGCTGACGAGGTTGGCGGCCATGCCGCGGCCCATGATGCCCAAACCTATGAAACCCAAGCGTGTCATGACCGGCACCCTAGAGGTCTGCTAAAACCCCTGGGCATGCCACACGACCGACTCGACGCAGCACTCAACTCCGAATTGGCCGACCTTCGCGAAACAGGGACCGACAAAGGTGCCGAGGCGGTTATCACCGAAGTGCTCGAGCCCAGGGCTGGAGTTGGCAGGCGCTACCGGCTGCAGGGGCATGAAAGAGACTTCGTGCGGATGAACTCGAACAGCTATCTCGGGCTGTCCAGCCACCCTGCCGTGATCGATGCCGAGGAGCGGGGCACCAGACAGTTTGGTGCGGGGCCGGGAGCGGTTCGTTTCATCTCTGGCACCTACCGAACCCACATCGAACTGGAAGAACGGCTCGCCAGATTTCACGGGCGGGAGGCAGCCACGATCTTCTCGTCGGCATACGCCGCCGTTCTCTCTACGTTGACATCGTTGATCACAGCCGAGACCGCCGTCTTCAGCGACGAGCTCAATCACAACTGCATCATCAACGGTGTCCGCATGTCGCGTCCGAAGTCACGGGATGTGTATCCCCATCTCAACTTCGACACCCTCGACCAACAACTTGGCGAAACCGCGGCCTCGGCAACCCGCGCTGTGGTGATCACTGATGGGGTGTTCTCGATGCGAGGTGATCATGCTGATCTGGCCGGGTTGATGGAGGTGGCTGCAATCCACGACTCTTCGTTCGCAGAGAACGTGGTTGTCGTCGTGGATGACTCACACGGTGTCGGGGCATACGGGGCGACGGGTCGCGGGACCGAGGAGGTCACCCTCTCGGATCCCGTCGACGTG
>Ga0255053_10001481_pt1 | contig 12956 bp, 14 predicted proteins | sample JV7_2_22_MG_FD_188635 | JGI IMG/M metagenome (GOLD analysis project Ga0255053, IMG submission 188635) | Seawater microbial communities from Jervis Inlet, British Columbia, Canada - JV7_2_22 | ecosystem: Environmental > Aquatic > Marine > Inlet | place: Canada: British Columbia | collected...
ATCGCCGCACCCAGGCCGAATGCCGCCGACTGCAGGAAAATCCGCCTGTCGCGATCCCTCCCCCCCAGCCAGTAACCCACCCCCCCGGGCTCCCGGTCCAGATAGGGGATGAGGCCCAGGCCGATAAGCGCGAGCATCGGCAGGAGGACTCCCCCCGCGAACGCCGAGAAGGAGACGATCTCCTGGAGCCCGAGAAAGTACCAGGGGGCCTTGGCCGGGTTCTCCGGGATGAGCGGATTGGCCATCTCCTTGAGCGGCGCGTCGAAAAAAAAGGAGAGGGCGACGGTGATCGCCAGCGTGAACATGAACACGGCCGCCTCCGCGGTCATGAGGTGGGGCCAGGCAGGGACAGTGTTCTCCGGCCCCCGCCCGACGGTCGGGCTCGTCCCCCGGACCACCGCCATGAGCCCGTAACTTTTCTTCGGTGCTTGCGTGAAGACCGGCAAGGCGTCGTCCCCCGGCGGGCCAAGCCGTTCGTCGGCATCCTCGGGACGGGACAGCCCGCCGTCCTTCCGGATCCTCCAGAAATGCAGGCCCATGAACACGACCATCAGCAGGGGCAGAATCATGATGTGGAGAACGTAGAACCGGATCAGGGCTTCCTCCCCCACGGAACGCGATCCCAGAAGCAGCGTCTTCTGGAAGCCGCCGGGGTCGAAATACGGGGTGATGCCTAATGCATCCGTCAGCTCTCTCGGGGACTGGGCGATGTTGGCGCCGATCGTCGTCGCCCAGTACGCGAGCTGGTCCCAGGGAAGAAGGTACCCGCTGAACGAAAGGCCGAGCGTGAGGACCAGGAGCACGAGGCCGAACACCCAGTTCATCTCCCGCGGCTTCTTGTAGGAGGAGGTGTAGAAGACGCGGGCCATGTGCAGGATCACGGCGACCACCATGATGTGGGCGCCCCAGCGGTGGATGTTGCGCATGAACCGCCCGGAGGGAATGACGTAATGGATGTCCTGAATCGACTGGTACGCCAGGACCGTCGACGGCTTGTAGTAGAACATGAGCAGCACCCCGGTCACCAGGAGCAGGAGGAACGAGGCGGCGCAGATCAATCCCAGCCCCAGAGAGTACGACCACCGCAGGCTCCACCGGTGAACGCGCGTGGGGTGGATGTGCAGGAACAGGTTCTGGAAAACCGCCTCCATGCGGGAGCGGTCGGTCACGGGCGCCCCGTGGCGCACCAGGCTGTCCCACACGGAGCGCGGGAGCGTTTTCACGCTGGCCACGTAATCCTTCCAGGCCTCCACCCGGCTCACCTCCTTCCTTCTTCAGACCTTCCAGTACGTTCCCTGCGGAACCGTTTCTCCCTCGTCCACCACGAGCTCCCCGTCCGGCGCCTTCGTCACCTTGAGCCAGTCGAGGCCCCGCGGGGCCGGCCCCCCGACCACGCGCCCCATCGCGTCGAAGCGGGACCCGTGGCAGGGGCAGTTAAAGCCAGCGGGGGCGGGCGCCACGACGCAGCCGAGATGGGTGCACACCGAGGAAATCGCGAAGACCCCTAGCTCGCTCCGGGAGACGAACACATTCCGTCCCGGCACTTTCCTGTACTCCTCTTCGGGGATGGCGCCCGGCAGGCCGACCTTCCCTTTCAGGGACGGGTCAGGCAGGACGGAAGGCTTGGGGAGACGGAGCATCCCGATCATCGCCGTCGCCAGGGAAGCGCAGAACGCCCCCCATGCTGCCAGGGACAACAGGTCCCTCCGGCCGACTTCCTTCACCCGGTCGTCTGCGGACATCGCCATTCCTCCCGGAACGTGTACCGTTCCATGGTGATCGCCCCGACGGGGCATCGCATCTCGCAGTTCGCACACCGTATGCAACGGTCTTCGTCCTTGATGATCGCCGACCAGACTTCCCCGGGGGCGCTGCCGGCATGCTCCGCGCGTTCGCCGGGATCCAGGGACAGAGCGTCCATGGGGACGAGCTTGAGGCAGAGCGTTGGGCAGACGTCGGCGCAGCCGCCGCACAGGATGCACCGCTCCGAGTCGAAGATCGTGTTCACGCCGCAGTCCAGGCATCGCCCCGCTTCCGCGGCCGCTTCTTTCAGGCCGTACCCGGTTTCGACCTGGAGATCGATCCGCTTCAGACGCGCGTCCACCGGCGCCGTCGGGATGGGCTGGCGAGGGACGGCCTCGTACCGCTTCTCTCTCCCGAACCGCTCGAGGACAAGGTGGGCCTCGACCTGTTCAGGGACCAGGTCCCGGCCCGTGAGGGTGCGGTAGATCGACCGCGCCGCCTTCTTGCCGCCGGCGATCGCGTCAATCATGAGGCGCGTTCCGTGGGCGGCGTCGCCGGCGGCGAACACCTTCGGATTCGTCGTGGCGAGAGTCTCGCGGTCCACCTGGAGAAGTCCGCGGTCCGTGAGCGCGACGTTGTCACGTTCGTGGGAAAGGAAGGAAAGGTCCATCGCCTGGCCGATGGCCAGGATGACCGTGTCGGCGGGGAGCGTCAGTTGATCGTCGGGGTCGAACCGGGGAGCGAACCTTCCCTCGTCGTCGAACACCGACAGGACCCTTTGAAATACCGCTTCCTTGACCCGCCCCTCTCCGTCGAGGTGGATCGCAACCGGGCCGACCCGGTTGAACCGGCGGATCCCCTCCTCTTCCCCTTCGTGGACCTCCACCGGATCCGCGGGCATCTCGGAGAGGGACTCCAGGCAGCACAGGGAGACCTCACGCACCCCCTCCTGGCGGAGGGCAGTTCGCGAGACATCCACGTCCTCGTGGCGGACCGCGGTCCGGGACACGTCGTAGGCGACGGACCCGCCCCCGATCACCACAACCCTGCGGCCGAGGGGTACCGTCTCCTCGAGGAACGTGCTCCGCAGGAAATCCACTCCCCCTAAGACCCCTTCCCCCTCGACGCCGGGGATCGCCAGTTCCCGCGAACGCTTCGCCCCCACCGCGATGAGAACCGCCGCGTAATCCCGCAGGAGCTCGTCGAACCCGACGTCCCGGCCCACCTTCACGCCGCACCGGATGGTAACACCCAAGGCCTCGATGACGGCGACCTCCGAGCGGATGAGCTCGCGCGGGAGCCTGTAGGGGGGAACTCCGAGGTAGAGCATCCCGGCGGGGACGGGCTCCCACTCGAAGACCGTGGGGCTAAATCCCAGGAGCGCCAGGTCGTGGGCCGCCGAAAGCCCGGCGGGCCCTGACCCGACGATCGCCACGGGTTCCCCGCGCGCGGGGACGAACTTCCCCTGGACGCCTTCCCGAACGAGCGCCGCGACCTCCTCCGGCCCTCCGCATTCGAGGTACGCAGCTCCTCCGAGCGCCGCAAAAAGACCGGCGTTGTCGAATCCGCCGGATTCGGGGCCGAACCGGCGGCAGGCGAACCCCTTGAGAGCCCGGATCGCCAAGGGCGCGTCGATCTTCCCTCTCCGGCACGCCACCTCGCACGGGGCGCCGCATACCCTGCCGCACATCGAGGCGAGCGGGTTCGGGCCCCGCGCGATCAGGTAGGCGCGGAGAAGGTCCCCCGCGGCGATGGCCCGGATATAGCCCCGCGCATCCGTTCCCACGGGGCAGGCGTACTGGCAGGAGATCTGCTCCTTCCAGTACTCCACGCCCGGCACCTGGACATCGAAGACCGCAGATTTGGGTGACGCCATTCCTCTTCCCCCGCAACTCCCCCGTGATTTAACCCGTCAGGCGATATCGGCGATCGTGGTCCCTTCCATGACTGCGATGAATGAATCCTGCAGGGCCGTCCAGTTCCGGTGCCCGCGACAGGCTGCGCCGGGACACTCGGGACTCCCGATGATGCACATCCGCTCCAGCGCTCCCGGCTCAAAGATTTTAACGACCGACTTCAGGGTCACGCTTGCTGCGGGATGCTTCAGGCGATATCCGCCGGATCGGCCGCGCACGGACTCCACCAACCCGTTTTGCGAAAGGATGAACAGGACTTTGGCAAGATAGGGCGCCGGGATGCGCAGTCGCTGCGCCAGACCCCCGGAGCGAAGATACCCGTTCCGGGAATCCCTGGCGAGGGCTGCGAGAACCCAGATGGCGTACCTGGCCGTCTTGGATACCATCCTAAATTCTCCCGTAAATTCGGATATCGAGGTATGGATAACATATGCGGTGGAAATGTCAAGAAAGAAGCGGCTCCTTGAACGTACAATGGAGACGCTCCCTCTTGCATGCCGGGGGGAAGGAATAAGCGGAGTGAGCGACACGGACGCGAGGGAGAGGTGATCCATGAGCTTCAGCCATTTCGATGCCAAGGGCCGGGCGGTGATGGTGGACATAAGCGGCAAGGAGGCGACCTTGCGGATCGCCGCCGCAGGCGCCACCGTGAACATGAAACAGGAGACCGTGGCCATGATCCTGGAAGGAAAATCGGCCAAGGGGGACGTCCTGGCCGTTGCCCGCCTCGCGGGGATCGCGGCCGCGAAAAAGACGCCTGAACTGATCCCCCTTGCCCACCCGCTGGCCCTCCAGGCGGTGTCCGTCGAGTTCGACCCCGACCCGGCCGCGGGGTCGATCCGGGTGAAGGCGACCGTCAAGGCATTCGACCGCACCGGCGTCGAAATGGAGGCGATGACCGCGGCGTCCGTCGCGGCGCTGACCGTCTACGACATGTGCAAGGGCGCGGACCGGGGGATCACGATCAACGAGGTGGCGCTCCTCCAAAAGGAAGGGGGAAAGAGCGGAGCGTACCGGCGGGGGGAAAACCGATGAATGCGGGGATTCTCACGGTGAGCGACCGGAGCTCCCGCGGCGAGCGCGACGACGCGAGCGGCCCTGCGCTTCGGGCCTGGCTTACGGAACGCGGGGTGAAAACGGTGCGCCTCGAGGTCGTCCCGGACGAGGAGGACCGGATCTCCGCCGTGCTCCGGAAATGGGCCGACGAGGAGGGGTTCGAAATCATCCTCACCACCGGCGGGACCGGGGTTTCCCCGAGGGACGTCACCCCCGATGCGACCCGGAAGGTCCTGGAGCGGACGATCCCCGGGTTCGGGGAGCGCATGCGCTACAGGAGCCTGGAGAAGACCCCGACGGCGATCGTGTCGCGCGCCGTCGCCGGCGTGCGGAAACGGTCGCTCATCATCAACCTGCCCGGAAGCCCGAAGGGAGCGGTGGAAAACCTGGAGGCGGTGTGGGACGCGGTTCCTCACACCGTGGCGAAGATCCGGGGGGACGAAAGCGAATGCGCCCCTCCCCCCGTCCCGTGAAACATATCATGTTCGTCGGAGATATTTCTCCCGGATAAGTTCCACAAGGAACCTGGAATCGTGGATGTCGAGTTGGGGCACCGCGGTGTCCACCCGTTCGTCCGTGGCCACGGCGATCAACCCGCTGGGAGGCGGGTGAATCAGAGGTTCCCCCGTGGCTTTCCGGTGGACTTCTATCTTGGGAAACGGGGAAGCCTTGTACCCCTCCGCAAGGACGATGTCCACCCCTTCTACAAATCGCGCAAGAATCGACTCGAGGGGCATCTCTTCCTGGTGACGCAGGACGACCGCCGTCATTTGCGGGGAGGAAATAACAGTGGTGTCCGCTCCCGCCGCCTTGAACCGGTAGCTGTCCTTCCCGGGGTGGTCGATCTCGAAGCGATGCGCGTCGTGCTTGACGGCGGCCACCCGGAGCCCTGCTGCCGTGAGTCCCGCGATCACCTTCTCCATGAGCGTCGTCTTTCCCGAATTCTTCCGGCCTACGAAACAGACGACGGGAAGACGCAAATGTGCGGACTCCATGATCCCCCCGGTTCTTGATACAATATTTTCCCTATTTCCTGTGCCTCGACAAGGAGAATCGTGAGGGCCATGGCGATCACATACGAGCAGGCGCTGGCCTCGGTATTCCCCGTCGTGCGCACCCAGGGAGTTCATGAAGTCCCTCTCCCGGACGTCGTCGGCGAGATCCTCGCCCGGGATGTCATCGCCGACAGGAACATCCCGCCCTTCCCCCGCTCGGCGATGGACGGGTTTGCCGTCGTCTGGACGGGAAAAGAAACGGAAAGAACGTACCGCGTGGCGGGAACGGTGAACCCGGGCACCGTGTGGAGCGGGGATGCTACCGAGGCCGACTGCATCAGGATCATGACCGGCGCGATGGTCCCGGCACCGTTTAACACGGTGATCCAGGTCGAGCACTCCGAGGTTGACCCCGGCGGTTCCGTCCGGTTCCGCAATGCGGCAAAACCCGGGCAAAACATCGCCAGGGAGGGGGAGGACGTTCTCAAGGGAACGGTTCTCCTCTCATCGGGAACCTTTTTGTCCGCGCATCATGTCGCCACACTGGCATCCGTCGGCCAGTGGGAGGTCCCGGTCTACCAGCGCCCTTCCGTTGCGATCCTTGCAACCGGCAGCGAGCTGGTCGAACCGTGGGAGGGTGCCTCGGGTCCCATGATCCGCAACGGCAACGCCCATTTTCTCCTCGCCGCCCTGAAAGAACTCGGATTCCGGGATGTCAGGTACCTGGGAATCATCCCGGATGACCGGGAAACGATGATGGCGAAGATCCGCGAGGGACTCACCTCCGAATTTCTCCTCATTTCGGGCGGTGTCTCCGTGGGAGACGTGGACATCGTGCCGGATTGCCTTGCCGCCTGCGGCGTCCGGAAGATCCTGCACAAGATCGCCGTCAAGCCGGGGAAACCGATCTTCGCGGGCGAGTCTCCCGGGGGGGGGATCGTGGTCGGGCTTCCCGGAAATCCCGTGGCCGTCCTGGTCCACTTCCCCATGTTCATCCGGCCGCTGCTGCTGAAAGCCACCGGCGCGACGGAGCACCTTCCGAAGCCGATCCTCCTTCCCCTTGCGGAAGACGCGGCCAACAGGAGCGGAGGGAAAAAGTTCTCGATCGGCCGTCTCGAAAAGAAAGGAGGGGAAACCCGGGTGGTGGAGATCCCCTCCCACGGATCGGGAGATTTCGTATCCGCCTCCCGCGCCGAGGGGGTCTTTGAAATCCCCATGGGCACGTCGCACCTTTCCGCGGGAGAGACCGTCCGGTTCTATCCCATCTGGGGGATTTTCCTCTCGCATGAAGGGTGAGGTCCCTTCCCCCGGATTCCGGTTCACCCGCGAGGAGATTTCCGGCTCCCTGGGAGACCTCGGGACGTTCCTGCCCCTCACCCTCGGGCACATCACCCAGTGCGGCATGTCCCCCGCCCCCGTCTTCTTCTTTGCGGGTCTGTGGAACGTCACAACCGGCATCCTCTTCCGGGGAATATTTCGCGGAAAGAAAAACGGGTATTCCAACCGATGAGGAAACCTGAGCATCGCATCCGGAACATGTCTGCCGCCATCCTGGCCGGCGGAAGATCCCGCCGCATGGGAAAAACCAAGGCCCTCCTCCCCTACCGCGGAAGACCGCTGATCGAACAGGTATACGAAACCCTGCAACCCCTGTTCGAGGATATTTTTCTTGTCACCAACGACCCGGGGATCTTCGACTTTCTCCCCTGCCCCAAGATACCCGACAGGGTTCCGGGAAAGGGGCCGATCTCCGGCGTGGACGCCGCCCTCCGGTACAGCCGAAACCCAACGGTTCTGGTCGTCGGGTGCGATGCCCCGTTTCTTTCCCCTTCCCTGCTGAAGCTACTGACAGGGAAAGCCGTGGGAGCGGACCTGGTGATCCCCTACGGTCCCCGCGGGCCGGAACCTCTCTGCGCCGTTTACGGGAAGGGATGCCTTCCGCTGATCGAGGACTCACTCCGGAAAGGCGACTTCAAGCTCGTGGAGCTCGGGAAACGGTTGCGTGCCAGGGAAGTTCCCCTGGAGGAGGTCGCCGCGGTCGATCCCGGGTTCCTCTCCTTCCGGAACATCAACACGCCCGGAGAGTATCGGACACTCACCGAAAAGGAACCTTGAGGAGGATCCGCGATGAAACTGCTCTCTGTGAACGTTTCCTTGCCGAAAGAAGTTTCCTGCCAGGGGAGAACGGTATCAACGGGGATCTTCAAGGAACCGGTGAAAGGCAGGGTGATGCTGAGGTGGCAAAACCTGGACGGCGATGGGCAGGCCGACCGTACGGTCCATGGAGGAATCAACAAGGCTGCCCATGCGTATCCATTTGAACATTATGCGTACTGGAGTCGTGAACTGGGGCGAACGGACTTTTCCTTCGGACAGTTCGGCGAAAATTTCACCGTTGAAGGGTTGCTCGAGAACGAGATTCGTATCGGCGACGTTTTTCGGGTGGGTACGGCACTGGTGGAAGTGACGCAGCCGCGCACCCCCTGCTACAAGCTCGGAATCAAGATGCAGATGGATTCATTCCCCGAGATATTCATGGCCAGCGGCAAAACCGGCTTCTACCTGAAGGTCCTGGAAGAGGGGGAGGTGGGCGCCGGCGACAGGTGGGAGCGAATACGGGGCGATGCCGCCAACATTACGGTGAGAGGTCTATGGCACCTTGCGTACTATGAACCGCAGAATCTGGAGGACGCAAAAAAGGCGCTTCGCATTCCCACACTTGGGCCGGAATGGCGAAAGCCGATGGAGAATCGACTGATCAGAGCAGGGTTCCCCATCGAGTAATGCTCACGGTAATCTTTGAGGGGACACCGCTCGCGGTCACCGTACCCCCCCAAGGGCCTGCGGACTGCCTTTCCGCTCTTCAGAACCAAAACTCCGGGTATCGGCGGCTTCGAGGGATGTTATTCACCAGCAGGGCAACCACGAGCATGATGGTCGCCCCCATCCCGGCAGGGATGATCGCGTAAAGGTAGCCCAGGGCGTGGATTTTGTTGCTGCCAATGACGGCGATCAAGGCTGTGGCCCCCCCTGGAGGATGAAGGGTTTTGGTGGCGTGCATGAAGGCGATCGCCGTGGCGACGGCAACAGCGCCCGCGAGCCACAGGTTCGGCTGAAATAACTTGTAACACGTCACGCCTGCTAAAGCGGAAACGATATGGCCTCCAACGAGATTTCGAGGCTGGGCCAACGGGACATCAATCGCTCCATAGATCAGCACCGCCGACGCACCAAAAGACCCTATGACCATCACCAGGTCCGTTCCCTCAAGCATATTGTAGTTGATATAGGCGACCGCCCCGATTCCCAAAAAGGCGCCTATCCATGACCAGAAGATCTCGGATAGGCTAACCAGCGGAGGGCTTTTCTTACGCCCCTTCATTTTGTGGAAATATTCTCTCAACAGAAACATCCTTTCCAATTTCCCTGGTTGCGCCGTGTACGGGGGAAAGTGCCTTCCGCCGATCAGCGCACGGTGATGCGGAAGAGCCGGCGTGGGCCGACGGCGGAGGCCGCGGAGCAGAGCGTCGTCCCGGGGGCCACGCCCTGGAACCCCAGGCCATCGGGCGTGTCAACGGGCACCGCGACCTTCGGATCGTCGCAGATGGGAACTCTTGCCGGGCAGACGATCTGGTCGGACAGGCAGACAGAGAAGGTTTCGCCGGGCGGCAGGAAGACGGGATACGGTTCGTCCTTCGGATGAGCCTGTTGAACCGTCACGAAGGCGATTGCGATGACCACCACGATTCCCACCGCGCAAGTCCGTAGCCGCATCCGTTAACCTCCTTCCGGCCGCAGATAACCCCATTATAGGTTGTACGTCCTGAAAAAGGAAACGGCAGAGGTCGCGGTTTGACGGAGGAAAAACCTTCACTCCCCCGGTTTGACGGGAACCTCCGCCGGCGGCAGGACCTGCTCCCGGTACAGTTCGAGGAAGAACAGGGTCACCACGAGGAGGAGGGGACCGATGACCAGTCCCATCAGCCCGAACGCGAACACCCCTCCCACGACGCCGACGAGAATCAGGGCGAGCGGGATTTCGACCTGCCCGCCGATCAGCAGGGGCAGAAGGATGCCGTCGATCCTGGACACCACGACCGCCCCCCAAACCAGCAGCCCCACGCCATACAGGGTCTTCCCCGCCAGGATCAGGTAGAGGGCGCCGGGAAGCCATACGAGGGTCGTTCCGACGATCGGCACGATGGCGGAAAAGGCCGTGAGGACTCCGAACACGGCAGGAGAGGGAAGGCCTGTGGCCCAGAAGCCGAGCCCCCCCAATACGCCCTGGGTCGCCCACGTCAGAACGATTCCGCGAATGACGGCCTTCATCACCTGGTCCAGGCGGTGGAACAGAACCTCTTTCCTTGCCTCCTGCAGCGGCAGGAGCGACAGGGCCTGTTCGAAGAGAAAGTCCCCCTTGATGTAGAGGATCCCCAGCGTGATGAGCATGATGGCAAGGTGGAGAAGGAAGGAGAAGAAGTTCGTCAGGGCCGCGGTAAACAGGCCCAGGATCGCCGCGATGACCTTCTTCATCGCGGGGGTGACGGTCGTCTCCAGGTCGGCCGATGCGCTTTGTAGATAGACCTGCCCCTTCACAACCCAGGGGCCGATCACCCTGTGCGTTTCGTACGGACTGAGCCTTTCCTGGAGAAAATGCACCGCTCCCCCCTCCTGCCCGATCCGTTCGAGGACCTTGTATGCCTGGACTCCCTGTTTCCCCAGGAGTCCGACGAAGGTCACGGTGGGGCCGACAAGCAGGAGGGTGACGGCCACGACCATGATCGCCGCCGACAGGGTCTCCCTGTCCTTGAGAGCGCTGCGAAGTCTCCGGTACAGGGGAAAGGTGGTGACTGCGAGAATGATCCCCCAGCCGATGCCGACGAGGAACGGGGCCATCAGCCTGTAGAGGAGGTACAGGAGAAAAACGACCAGGGCGAATCCGACCAGGGCCCGGAAGACACCCTGCTCCGTGGCGTCGGCGAACAGGCGCCGACGGGGGACCGGCGGTCGGGCAGTCGGGTCCTCGTTCATGCCGGCAGGCACATTGGATGGCGCATCACCCTCCGCCAAGGTCGCCTCCTTCGGGGCACGTGTTCCCGTGCCGGGATCAGAACGGGTGGCCGATGAACAGCTGCGCGATGACGTCCTCGGAGGAGGCCGCAAGATCCACGCGAATCACGACGTGGTTCACCATCGACCGGATGCCCGCCCCCGCGCTCCACTTCATGTCCTCGTGCAGGGTACTGAGATTCCATGCCGGGGCGACCCTGCCCGTCTCCCCGAACGCGACCACCTGGAACCAGTCGACGTCGAGCCGGCCGTCCCAGGTCCTCTTCGCCAGGGGATTCCAACGCAGGGTGTGGCGGTACTCCAGCCCGTAGTAGATCGCCGCCTGGTCGTAGAACCGGGTGGCGGGGAACCCCCGCAACCTCCACAGGCCGCCCAGGTTCGCTCCCCGGTAGGTCGGAGGCCGGTGGAACACCGTTTCCCCGTTCTCCGTGTGGGAACTGTCCCAAGTGGGGCAATAGGACGTCCAGAAGTTGAAGGCGAAGGTTCGCTGCCGCGCGTGCTTGCTGGGCCCCAGGGAGAAAAACTTCGCGACCTCACCCCCCACAGACGTGTAGGGGGACGTGCTGTCCAAAGCCCCCCAGTCCCGGTTGACGAAAACCAGCTGGTAGCTCCCCTTGGTGGGGTTCCCCCGATAGTCGGTGTTGTCGTACCGGAGCGCCAGTTCGATCCCGGCGGTCTTCTGTACGGTGTTCTCGTCGTCGTCGAGGGACTGCTTCCGGAAAAAGGGGGTCACCTCGATATACGTTCTTCCGCTCGTGAACGGGTTCCACGTGTCGCCCCCGGTGTCGCCCGAAACATAGATCCCGTTCTCCAGGACCAGCCGGGGGAACACCGAAGTTTTCCCGTGCCCGATCGGCAGAAGATACTTCGTGGTGAGCTCGACCCAGTAATCGTCCCCGTCGCTTTCCAGGAAATTGTCCTCGCTGGACTCGTTGCTGCCGGGACGCTCGTTCGGGAAGGCGGGATTGCTCCGGAGGTACGACTTGATGTCAGAGAACTTGCCCACGGAACCCTGCGGTTCGAGGATCACCCGCTGAAACCACGGGGCCTGGTAGTTCCGCATCATGAAAAAACCCAGGTAGGTCCCATCCACGCTTCCCAGGACCGAGGTCACGGTGAGCACCTGCGGCTGGATGTACCCTTCCGTGATGATCACCGCTCCCACGCCTGCCCCGATCGTGTCGTTGAAGAACGGATACGGAATGGCGAGAAAGCGCCGGGACGGCTCCGGCCCCGCGGGCGGGGCCGCCTCTTCGGCATACCCCGCGATGGAAAACAACGGCAGCATGAAAACAGTGATCACCAGGAGGCACAACAGGAAAACGGATCCCGATTTCCTCTCCCGGGCCCTCCCGTTCCGGGGAGGAAACGGGTGCTCTTGTCCCTTCACTTCTTCACCCCGCGAGCCTCGTCCAACCGGACCCCGATCCCTGGAAGCCCTTCCATTGTTCTTCCCTTCTCCATCATCCCTCCTCCTTGTCCTCGACCGAAACCCGGCCGGCGGTTCCCCGCGTTTACGAACCTCTTCAACCCTGACCGCGGACGAGGCAGAAAAATCATCAGGAGACCGATCGCCGCAATCTCCTTGCCCACAATGCGCACCGCGATGCGCGCCCAGTGTGCATGCAGGCTCCCCACCAGCGTTGCCGTCAATGTTATAACAAGAAATACCGATACGAAAACCCCGATTTTCCCCAGGTGGTCGACGGGAGGATCCTCCGCGGCAGACAAGATCCTAACACAGGCAAACACCGCGAGCGCAGCGAGCATCAGCAGGGATGCAGCCCACCACGTTGAAATCCGGGCGTTGTTTCTCATAAAGCCTGTCGGCATTCTCCTCTCTTGCGGCAATGGGCTACCTCTTCCGGCAGTTAGAGATGTATTATATTTCAACCGTATGGAATCCCTTTTATTCCTATTTGGAAGACTGTATGCTCGACTTCCTTGAAATGAGATAGGTACCCGCTAATGAACAATACAGGCTGTCATCGGAAAATCTGCGTAAGACCATATATCCCAGGGGGAGGAATCTACTCTTGCCGGCTTTTTGAAGGCTTGCCGGTTATACTGTTGGGAGTATTCCTGCTTATCTCCTGCGCAACTCACATCCTGCTGCACAATCAGGTTGAAATAACACCGACTTATGCCCTGCCACCTGCCACTGAGGGAGAGATTT
>Ga0255053_10001482_pt1 | contig 12955 bp, 12 predicted proteins | sample JV7_2_22_MG_FD_188635 | JGI IMG/M metagenome (GOLD analysis project Ga0255053, IMG submission 188635) | Seawater microbial communities from Jervis Inlet, British Columbia, Canada - JV7_2_22 | ecosystem: Environmental > Aquatic > Marine > Inlet | place: Canada: British Columbia | collected...
CCCGGAGATGATTTGCGAATATCCAATATTCTCTCGCAGGCGATGTTCCTCGGCGCCGAATCGGGAGGCGTGTTTCCCGCTATCGAAGTGTTATACGAGATCTCACCTGAATGGACGCCGCTGGAAGCCCTGGATGCACGATCGCTGCTCTTTGCTGGAGAGACAGAGGCTGCTGCCGGAATGCTGGACCATGTTCTAAATGCCGCCCCAGAGGACATCCTCGCAAATGCGGTCATGATCGATGTCCTGCATCAAACTGGCGACAACGAGCAGGCGCTGAAGCTGACCAATAAGCTGCTCCAGAGACCACGCACACCGTCCTGGCTCGGCCAGCACCTACAGGGCTATCAGGCCGTGCTCAGCTCGTAGCTGGCTCTCCGCACAACCCTAGATTGAAATCTTAAGCGTGAATCTAAGCAGTTCCAAACTGGCGGTCGCCGGCATCGCCCAGCCCAGGAACAATGAAGGCGCGATCGTTCAGGTGGTCGTCGACAGCGGCCAGATAGATGGGGACGTCCGGATGTTGTTCCTCCATCGAGGCAATCCCCTCAGGGGCACCAATTAGACCGACGAATTTGATCCTGGCCACCCCCCAGCGCTTGAGGATGTCAACGGTGGCGACGGCCGAACCCCCGGTGGCCAACATTGGATCAAGAACCAAACATACGGCTACGGTGGGTTCAATGGGAAGCTTGTTGTAGTACTCCACCGGGCGAAACGTTTCCTCGTCTCGATATAGCCCGATGTGCCACACCTCGGCCGAAGGCATCAATTCCCATACACCTTCGACCATCCCTAAGCCCGCGCGCAGGATTGGGACCAGTCCAACTTTCTCCGCCAGATCTGCACCGTCCGTCTCTTCGAGAGGAGTAGTCACTCTCACCGAGTTGAGCTCCAGGTCCTGTGTGGCTTCATAAGCCATGAACGCCGAGATCTCGCGAATGAGCTCCCGAAATTTTTTGGGTTCTGTTTGGGTATCGCGAATTCGCGTCAGTTTGTGGGCTACGAGCGGGTGCTGGGAAATATGAACCGTCATAGAGTGCGATTGAGGGCGTATCTGGCCAACTCATTCAGCGCAAGGTGCTCGGGGCGATCGGAAGGGAACGCATCCAGCAAAGCGATGCAGGATTCAATGTGATCTGAGGCCTCTTGAAATGCTTCATCCACAGCACCCGAATGCCGAATATTCTCAATCAGATGTTCGGATTCTTGAGCATCCAACGTGCCTGCAATAAGAGCTTCAATTTGGCCCGAGTCGTCGGGATTGGCCTCCAGATGATAAATTGTTGGAAGGGTAATTAGCCCTTGCCGGAGATCACCGCCAACTGGTTTTCCCACCTGAACTGAATCGCCTGTGAAATCGAGAATGTCGTCCACGATCTGAAATGCGACCCCGAGCTGGCGCCCAAACTCCTTCATGGTCCGCACCGTGTCCGGAGAGGAGTCTGCAAGTAGTGCGGGCGATTCGGCGGCCAGCTCAAAGAGCGAAGCAGTCTTGGCATACACGCGATCGAAGTAGTCTCGCCTACGATCGCCGGTAGTTGAGCCAAAGAGCTGATTGAGTTCTCCATTGACGATGATGGCCAGAGTCGCGGCAAATTTCTTGATCAGCGGCACCGATTCGGTTTCAGCCGCGAGATAAGCGGCGCGGGCAAAAACATAGTCGCCAATCAGCACCGCTGCGCCGTCTTCCATCTGGGAATTAAGAGTAGGAAATCCCCGGCGCAGAATTGAGCCGTCGATCAGATCATCGTGGACCAGGGTGGCGGTGTGGAGCAGCTCGGCAGCCCCTGCAAGCGTAATGGTTCTCTCAAGGTCGGCGCCCAGCAAGCCTCCGGTCAGAAGAACCAGGGTGGGGCGGATTCGTTTTCCACCCGAACTCAACAGCTGGTCGATGGCTTCTCCCACCACTGGGAGCTCCGCCACCATCCCGGCGCGCATGCGCGCCTCGACGGCGACCAGGTCGTCGGCAACAAGTTCAAGAAATGAGAGGGTTCTGGTTTCCATTTTGCCGGCTAAATAATCTGGCCGCATTCGCGGAGGTATCCGCAGCGACCTCGTCGATTTCTCTCTGTGTCAGCTGTCCGAGCTCCTCGGCAATGAATGTCAAGAACGCCGGTTCATTTCTCTGGCCCCGATGCGGTTGCGGTGGGAGATACGGTGAATCAGTCTCCAATAGCAGCCGATCGTGGGGAAGGCCTTGAATTATCTTGCGGAGCTCTTTAGCACTCGGATATGTCAGGGGTCCAGCGACTCCAATAAAAAACCCTGCCGATAGTGCTTTCTCTGCTCCCTGCTGGTCGCCCGAGAAGGCGTGCAAAACGCCTTTCAGTGGGCGCGAAAGTGTCGGCGCCCATTCTAACAGAACTTCGAGAAGCTCTTCCTGAGCCTCACGGTTGTGGAGTATAACGGGCAGTTCCAATTGGCGGGCAAGCGAAAGTTGATCGATCAGGGCGGCCACTTGTCCATCATGTGGCGAATGATCGCGATAGAAATCCAACCCGATCTCGCCAACGGCAACAACTTTCGGAGAGTGCGCCAATTCGATGAGCTGATCCTTGGCTGCATCCGAATAGCTTGAAGCGTTGTGCGGATGGATACCAACTGCGGCAAATAACTGGTCGTGGTCTTCGGCGAGTTCGACTGCTCGCCTGCTGGTTTCCAGGTCGATACCAGGGATAAGCAGGTGGCCTACTCCCGCTTCGTTGGCCCGCGTAAGAATCAGATCTAGTTCATCAGAAAACTGATCGAGCGATAGATGGCAATGCGTATCGGTGAATGTGCTCATTACAGTCCAATGATTGCCAGTCCATCCTCAATGATTGAATCGACGCGTTGTTCTTCGGTTGTCTCGCAATACACTCTGACAACCGGTTCCGTACCGGAAAACCGTACCAGGAGCCAGCCGCCATCTTCAAGTTCGAACTTATGACCGTCGGTTCGGTTGATTCCGGTTACTTTGAGACCGCCGATCTGGCCTGGATCGGCGCTTTCTGCCAGGGCTTGCTTTGCCGCCCGTTCGCTGGCTTCCATCGGAGTGTCGACACGCTTGTAATAGCTCGGGCCAACCCGGTCGAACAGCAATTCAATTAATTCCGATGGCTTGCGCTTGAGCTGAACCATCATGTCCAGAATGTACAGGCCTGCAAGGATGCCGTCTCGCTCTGGAACGTGGCCTCGGAAGGCAAATCCACCCGATTCCTCGCCGCCGATGAGAGCATCGACCTCGAGCATCTTGGGAGCTACGTACTTGAAACCTACTCCGGTCTCGAAAATAGGGACGTCATACATTTCCGCCAGCTTGAGCAGCAGGGAAGTGGTAGATAGGGTTTTGACGATTGGGCCGCGCTCACCGCGGACCTCAAGCAAGTAGTAGGCAAGCAGCGCGTAGACTCGAAGCTGGTCGACGAAAACGCCACGTTCGTCACCAATGCCAACTCGGTCTGCATCCCCATCCGTAATCAGCAGCACGTCCGATCCGGTATCAAGGGTGGCTGCAAGTCCCACATCCACATTCGGAGGGATGGGCTCCGGCCGTCGCATCTCGGGGAATATGGGATTTCGATCGCTGTGAATCTCCTCAACTTGCGTTTTGCCGCCATCCAGCAGGTTTCCAAACCAGCCCGCACCGTTTCCCCACATCGCATCGACCATTACCTGCAGGCCGGCATTCCGGATTCGATCCATGTTTACAAGGGTCTCAATCTTGGCGATATACGCTGGATTTGGGTCAATGTAGTTGACGGTGCCGGAATCCAGCGCTTCGCTCAGTCGGGTCCGAGCGATGTTTTCTTGTGTATCTGGGATGTGCTCTTCAATCCGTTTCAAATCCTGCGGCGCTATCGCGCCACCGAAGCTGTCTCGGACCTTGAAGCCATTGTCGGCGGGCGGATTGTGGGAGGCGGTGATGTTCACCGCGGCCGCCGCGCTATGTTCGCGCACTGCATTTGAAATGACAGGGGTGGGGGTGGCGGTCTGAGTCAGCAGTACCTGGAAACCGTGTCCTGCCAGAACTTCAGATGCCGCAGCCGCGAAAGCTTCCGAGGCGAACCGGCGATCGTAGCCAACGATAACCGACCGGCCTTTCCCTTCAGACTCCGCAAGGTATTTTGCAAAACCGTCCGCACAGCGGCGGACGGAAGAAAACGTGTAGTTGTCGGCAATTCGGCCACGCCAGCCGTCCGTCCCGAATTTAATGGGAACCGCTTCCATTTCTCCTCCTGGGGGACCTTGACGTTTGAGCTGTTTCGCTCTTATGTTGAGTTAAGTCTGTACGGAGCGATTATACCGTGAAACCTTGAACTATCGCTTTGCCTTGGCCTTCACCATCCGCTGTGATAAACTCCATCGGCTACTTTCCGCTCCATTCCTCCGCACCTTCGCGGGGAGTCTGGGGCAAACCCGTGGGGAGGAGTAACAGTGAACCGCAATTACGAACTAGCCTATATCGCCGATTCTGAGCTCGACGAGGAAGCGCTTAGCTCACTCGAAGAGACAGTCAAGTCGTGGATCGAAGCTGCAGAAGGCAGAACCACGAATGTTGAGCGCTGGGGAAAGCGAAAATTGGCTTACCCTATTCAGAAGCGTTCCGAAGGGTACTACTTTATTCTCGAAACAGAGATGCCGCCTCAGGCTGCCAGGGTGATAGAGCGAGATCTCGGTCTTTCCGAGCAAGTGCTTCGATACCTCATAACCTCGAGGGGCCAGTGACCCCCCAAATGAAATCGCAACTAAGAAGAGAGGGAGCGCAACATGGCGACTCGATCTAGAGGCGGAGGAGGCCCCCGTAGATCATTCCGGCGAAGGCCCCGAACCTGCCAATTCTGCTCGGACCCCAGCAGGGTCATTAACTACAAGCATACTGACGTGTTGAAACGGCTGATTAAAGATACCGGGAAGATTCGGCCTCGAAGAGAGACCGGTACCTGCGCTAAGCATCAACGCGCGCTGGCGAAGGCTATCAAACGATCGCGCCACATGGCATTAATGGCATTTTCAACCAGACGCTACCGCTAGCGCGCAATTCAAAAGTGTTCCCTTGCTAAATCGAAAGCACGTCGCGATCGCGGAACGAGAAAGACGGCTTCGCCGTTGGATTCTGATCGGCACCGCGGTTGTGATCGTTACTGTTGTGGGGTTGGTAGTGTATGGATTCCTGCAGGTGCGGCTTGTCCAACCCACTCAGCCGGTTGCAATAATCGACGATGGCGAGGTCACAACGGCGGAGTTTCAGGGGCGGGTGTCACTCGCCCAATGGAATCTCGCCAACCAATATTCAAACCTCCAGCAGATCATGCAGATTCTTGGCGACGATCCCGCAACCCTATCCGCATACCAATCTCAGCTTACCAATATTGGCCAACAGCTAGCCAACCCGCTCTTTATCGGCAGTTCTATCCTGGACCTATTGATCGAAGAGGAGCTGTTGGAGCAAGAGGCCGCGAGACGGAGCATCGGGGTTTCAGAGGCCGAAATTGATACCTTTATCGAGGAACGGCTCGGCTTCTTTGGTGAACAGCAAGCTGCCACCGCCGAGCCAGAAGTCGATGGCACACCTAGCCCTACCGCGACCCCCTACACCCAGGAACTCTACGAGAGAAATCTTGAGGCTTACCTCACGAATGTAGGAGGATTTGGTGTGGATGAGGCCACGCTGCGAGCCGAAGCGCGCGCCATCTTGCTTCGTGATCGTATGGAAGCAGACTTCGAAGGCGAAGTAGAAAGCACGCAAGAACAAGTTTGGGCCCGTCATATTTTGGTTGAAGAAGAGCAAGTAGCTGCCGATCTCCTGGCTCGTATCGAGGACGGCGAAGAGTGGGGCGATCTTGCCTCAGAATTTTCGATCGATGAGTCGAATAAGGAGCAGGGGGGCGATCTCAATTGGTTTGGCCGCGGGCGGATGGTGGTGGCCTTTGAGGAGGCTGCTTTTGCAGGCGAGATCGGCGAAATCGTAGGCCCGGTCGAAACGGATTTTGGCTGGCATCTCATCGAAATCCTGGGCCACGAAGATAGAGAACTTGACGGTTCAGCATTTAGCCTGGCTGTTTCCCAGGCGCTCAGCACCTTTATTTCCGAGATCCGCGAAACTGCCGAAATTGAAATATTGGACTATTGGGTAGATCGCGTGCCCTCTCCCCGTTTCAACCCGGGTAGCTAGATCCTCGCCTAATTCAAAGCACCCCTGGAAAAACATACGCGCCCGAAGGACTTGAAGGCGAACTTTCCAACAGCTATACTGATTCATTGATACCAAGTGAAATTTGAGCGACTTTTAGAAGCGCTTCCTGAGCAAACTTCATCCACCGATGAGGAGTTGATTCGCCGCGCCTATGAGGTTGCGAACAAAGCACACAAAGGCCAAAAGCGGGCTTCGGGGGAGCCATATATCAATCACTGCCTTGCGATCGCAATCATAATGGCGGAACTCGGCGCCCCCACTCCAACCATCGTCGCTGCGCTGTTGCATGACAGCGTTGAGGATACCGATCTCACGCTCGATGATCTCGAGCACGATTTTGGTTCAGAGGTCGCTCAGCTCGTGGACGGGGTGACCAAGCTCACACAGCTGCCGCGGGTGAGCCGCAGCAATCAAGGCGAGCGCCCTGAGCGGCGGGAGCTTGCCAATGAAACCCTGCGAAAGACATTCCTTGCTATGGGTGACGATGTCCGGGTAGTCGTAATTAAGCTTGCCGACCGACTACACAATATGCGGACCTTGTCCCATTTGTCGGCCGACCGTCGCGAGCGGATTGCGGTTGAAACCATTGAAATATTTGCGCCACTGGCAAGCCGGCTCGGCATCTGGCAGATCAAATGGGAGCTGGAAGATCTAGCCTTCCGCTATGTCCATCCCGATGAATACAAGATGCTTGCAGATCAAGTAGCCAACCGTCGCGTAGATCGCGAAGAGAACATGAAGGCAATCCGGGAGGAGGTGGAGTTGCTCCTGCGAGAGACCGAGATTGAGGCGGAGGTACGAGCAAGGCCCAAGCACCTTTACTCTATCTACCGAAAAATGGAGCGCAAAGACGTGCCGTTCGATGAGGTGTACGACATCCGAGGGGTCAGGGTCTTATTGGAATCTGAGTCGGGCTGCTATACGGCGCTGGGGGTAATTCACAATCGGTGGAAGCCGGTGCCCGGCACCTTTGATGACTATATTGCCACTCCCAAAGACAACTTCTATCAATCGCTGCACACTGCCGTGATCTTTGACGACGGCAAAACGGTGGAGGTCCAAATTCGTACCCCTGAGATGGAAGAGAATGCGGAGTTCGGAATTGCAGCCCACTGGAGATACAAGGAAGGTCGGGTCCGTGACGACGGATACGAGCGACGGGTCAACTGGCTGCGCAGCCTGATGGAATGGCGCCAGGACATTACGGATGCGGGGGACTTCGTAGATGCGATGAAGTCGGATGTGTTTGAGGACCGTGTATTTGTTTTCACTCCGCAGGGAGACGTGATCGATTTGCCAGTCAATTCCACTCCCATCGATTTCGCTTATCACATCCATACCGAAATTGGACATCGCTGTCGGGGAGCAAGAGTAGGCGGAAAATTGGTTAGTCTGGACACAAAGCTAAATACCGGAGACTCCGTCGAGATTCTGACCACTAAGCGAGGCGGACCCAGTCGAGATTGGCTGAACCCGAGCCTCGAAATGGTTAAGAGCCAGAGGGCACGCTCGAAGATTCGGCAGTGGTTTCGGAAGCAGGATCGGGAGCAGAACATTTCACATGGCCGGCAGCTGGTCGATCGCGAGGTCCGCAGGCTTGGGATCCAAGAATTTGACATCGATTCGCTTGCGGAGGAAATGAGCTTTCCCTCCGGCAATGAGCTGCTCGCCGCAGTTGGAGTAGGAGACATCAATCTTGGGAAGATCGTAAATCGCGCCGTTGAGCGCGAAGACCCGATCCCGGAGCCGATCGATAGGCCCCGAACACCTAAAGAAAGCGTAGAGGTAAGCGTTCTTGGGCTTACCGGGCTTCTAACGCACCTGGGCCGGTGCTGCAATCCCGTCCCGGGCGACCCAATCATCGGATATGTGACCCGCGGGCGGGGGGCAACCATTCATCGGCAGGACTGCCCCAACGTGCTTCGAATCAAAGATAAAGAGCGTCTGGTTAGCGTATCATGGGGTCAGGCTAGGGATACCTATCCGGTGTCGGTTCAGATTCGTGCCTACGATCGAGATGGCTTGATGCGGGATGTCTCGACCCTTGTGTCGAATGAGGGGATCAGCATGTCTTCAATCCACGTATCGACGGTAGAGAGCCTGGCGATATTTGACCTCGTTATGGGAATCACAGATCTTTCGCAGCTGAGCCGCGTGCTAAATCGACTCGAAGCGCTTCCGAACGTGCTGGAAGCGCGCAGGGTACAACCGGGATAATGTCAATTGCCTAGAATTCGATGCCACTATGTTGAATGTGTTTTTCTGGATGGAGGCTACTGCGGGGCTTCATCAGTGGAGATCGATCCAGAGGTTGGCTGCATGACTTTCACTCACATCGCGGATGCCTCCGAGGACGACAATTGGGACGAGGATGAAATTCAAGAAGGTTGGGAGGAGGAAGAGCCACTCGAGTTGGATGATGACGATGATGACCTATGGCTTCAGGAGGAAGGAACCTGAGGCTCCAGCGAGCTAATTTGCAAGACTGAGACCGAGATCGCCTCGGTCTTTATTTTTGCCAGTTGCCCAGCTCAGTCTTCGTCTGTCTCGCTGTCGGTAGAGGTCTTGACTCGCTCCGTGAGGGTGCGGGCGAGGATGTCATCTTGCGTATCTCGGCGGCGGTCGGTCGGTTGAGATTGTTCTGATGTAAGCGACAGGGACGAAGGGGTATCCATGGCTTGCCGAAGCGCTATCTCCATCGCGGTTGGCAGCTCCTCTTCCTCCTCTTCCTCCACATCTTCCATAAGCTCTTCCAGGCTGATGTTCATCGTCAGCCGAACTTGTTTCTTGCCTCGATCAACTTCAAGGACCGCCACCTCGACTTCATCTCCTACTTTAGCAACCTCGGATGGATCGCGAACGTATCCATCACTCATTTCGCTGACATGCACCAGACCGTCGCGCTCTGCGCCAATATCCACAAAGGCGCCGAATTTCTCCAGTCTGGTCACCGATCCAAAGATTCTCAAACCGGGCTTGATTTGATCCCACTTCAAGCGGGTCGGACGAACCATGGTCAACTCGAGCCGCTTGGCTTTGGGAACAACTTTGTGCACCCAAAGCTCAAGCTCTTGCCCAAGAGTTAACACATCGTCGACACGGTTGGAGCGAGGCAGCAGCCTGGAGAGGTGAACGAAGCCTTCCGACTCGGCGTCAACATCAATGAAGGCTCCGGCAACCTTAATGCTGCTGACCTTACCTTGCACAGCATCATCAGCGTTCAAATCCGTCAGTTTGATCATGATTCCTCTGCACTTGAAAAGCCCCGGCGCACCAGCAAGTACCAATCTCCGATATTGGCAAATCGATCGCTCGGATCGAAGATCGGGCCGACGCTTGCGCCCTGGACATCAGAACTAATGGCATACGTAAAAACAGGATGATAAAGCATTAGAGCAGGGACTTGATCCCGGAAACGAAACTGGAAATCTCGGTAGAGTTCCTTTCGACGCTCTTTGTTGGCCGTAACACGAGCTTGCTCAAGCCAGATGCTGATATTTCGATCTTCAAATCCGCTGTAATTTTGGCCGGTCTCGGATTGAGAATCATGCCAAAACGAATAAGGGTCGGGATCTGCAGCCTGAGAGGCATCCAGCTCGGTCAACACGGCATCGAACTCTCTCGGAATCAGCATGTCGGTGAGTATCGTCGGAGCTGGGAAGGGCACCAATTCCACTTCAATTCCTACCTTCTGCCAACTCGACTGCAGCATTTGGGCAATTGAGGAATATAGCGCCTCGTCCAGATGCGCCAACTGGAGCGACAGTGGCCTCTCGCCGTCCGAGCGGATGTACTCTGGCGCACCGGGCGATATTCCGCTCGGAATCACCCAGCCCAGGCCGTCCAACAACCCCTCTGCAGCAGCTACGTCAAAGGGAAGCGGCTCAAGGCTAGAGGCCGCAGCCCAGTGCCCCGGCAGGATTGGGCCGGCGGCGATCAATCCCTGGCCTTCAAGAAGCTCGCCAATCATGCGTTCCCGGTCGATCGCCATCATTAGCGCCTGACGAAAACCTTTCTCGCCGAGATATGCCTTATCAGGATGCTGAGTGTTTAGAAACACGACCGTGGTGCTCGGGCCGCGCACGCTATGCAGATTGAGCTCAGGCTGGGCCAACGTCATCTCCAGAATATCATCAGACACCTGTCCAATGCCATCTATCTCGCCCTCCTGGAAAGCCAGGAGCGCTTGCTCGGAGTTGTCAAAGAAAAGGAACTCCACTCTTTCCAGGAATGGTGAACCAAGCGAATACTCCTCAAAGGCTGTAAGGCTAACACCAATCATGTCGCCATTTTCATCTCGTTGGAATTCCTCAAAACGAAACGGGCCGCTTCCAATGGGTTCCAAATTGAATGGGTGATCGATCAACGATTCGCCGTCAACGCCTCGAAGTAGATGATCGGGCAGCAAGCCGACCGTCATGTAGTCCATGAAAGGCGCAAATCGTTCGGGAAGCTGAAACTGGACGTTTTTCTCGTCCAGTCTAACAATTCTTACTTCGGCCCAGAGTTGTTTGAGATCCTCAGGCGCTGAGTAGCCCTCCTCCGCGAACTTGGAGTAGGTGTAAATCACATCGTCTGACGTCACCGGCTCACCATCGTGCCAGACTGCGTCATCACGGATGGTGAAGTTGTAGAGAGTTGCGTCTGCGGATACGGAAAAGCTTTCGGCCAGTTCGGGGATCGGATCGCCAAACGAATTGAAACGTACCAGCGCTCCGTACAGCAATCGATTGATATCTCGATCTACCTGGTTTCCGCGGTCGAGGAGGGGGTTGAGGCGAATCGACTGCCCAACGACTCCTTCGGCAAAAGATCCGCCATGCACAGGCTGTACGAAAGTGGCTTCGGGATCCGGGGTTTGGCCGAGCAAGAGCCCGAGAACGAGCAAAAGGCCCCCTAGGGCGATTACTAACTGCCAAATGATCCTACGCATGGGTCGTGGGTGAAGTTATCCGGGAAGGGCGACGTTCAGAATCGCCAGTACGAAGAATGCGACGCTCAGCCCAATAGTTAGATTGAATAGCAATCGCTCGATTCCGCGCCGAACATGATACCCGCCGCCGGCTCCCATATCACCGCCGCCAAGACCGCCCAGGCCAACGCCGCGGCTTTGTAGAACGACCATGATGATGAGCGCGATCGAAACGATGATGAGTGCAAGATCAAGATAAAACTTCAAACTGCTTCCTCCTGGGCGGGGCGGATTATAGCATACGGAAGGCCGGCGTCTTCTTGGGGCCTATGGCTCCATGCGCATAGCCACGAGACTCCAACCTGGAGATGATTTCAATGAGGGGTGGCTAGGCCTCGCGCTTGAGATAAGCTTCCATAAATTCGGTGAGATCGCCATCTAAGACCGCGCTCGTGTTGCCACGTTCGTGGTTTGTTCGATGGTCCTTGACCAGCTGATAGGGGTGGAGAACATAGGAACGGATTTGGCTACCCCATTCGGCGCTTACGTGTTCCCCTTTAATCTCCGCCATTTGCTCTTCCCGTTTCTGTCGCTCTAAGTCGAGCAAACGCGCTCGCAGCACTCGCATCGCATTGTCTTTGTTTTGAGTCTGGGAACGTTCATTTTGGCTGGTAACAACAATTCCCGTGGGTTCGTGTGTGATGCGTACCGCAGTTTCATTCTTCTGCACGTTTTGCCCGCCCGCTCCGGCGGATAGGTAAGTGTCGACTTTCAGGTCCTTCGGAAGGATCTCAATCTCGGCGTCGGTCTCTACCTGGGGGTACACCTCCGCCAGGGCAAACGATGTGTGTCGGCGGCGCGCGGAATCATAGGGCGAGATCCGAACGAGCCGGTGAACGCCGCGCTCCGATCGCAAGTAACCATAGGCGTAATCTCCGTCTACCGCGATGGTCACGCTCTTGATGCCCGCCTCTTCCCCCTCGCTGCGATCCAGGATTTCCGTTCGGAATTCCCTGCTTTCTGCCCACCGAAGGTACATTCTCTCCAACATCTGCGCCCAATCCTGCGAATCGGTTCCTCCCGCCCCAGCGTGGATGGCAAGGATTGCATTATCGGCATCATATTTGCCGGAAAGTAGGCTGGCAAACTCGATGCTTTCAAGCTCTGCATCAATAATGCTCAGCTCGTGCGCAATATCATCCCTCAACGTCGCATCGCCTAATTCAGCTAACTCCAGGGCGTCTTCTGTACGCTGATTTAGCCTTCGCCAGGTCTCTACCTCTGTTCGCAGCCTTGAGAGCCTGCGCATCGTGCCCTGGGCCCGCGCAGGATCGTCCCAGAAGTTTGGGTCTTCGGCAGCGCGCTCAAGCTTAGTTAGTTGTTGTTCTTTTTCGGGGAAATCAAAGCCGCACCAGGAGTTCCTGGAGACGTGCCTGGCTTGAATTCAGTGCGGCTATCAGGTCATCCATAGGCTTTTACTATTCTTTGTCTAGGCTGGGGGCCAGGGATTCGAACCCCAATTTTTCGGTCCAGAGCCGAACGTCCTACCATTAGACGAGCCCCCAGCGAACCCGGCGAATTCTATCATAGGGGCTCATGGCAGCGATTTGAGTGCCTTTTGGGCGGCTTCCAATCGCTCAATTACAAGCTCCTTGCCCAATAGCTCCATCGTCTCGATCAGGGGCGGGCTGACCCTTTGACCAGTCACAGCAATGCGCAGGATTCCGAACAGTTGTCCTACTTTGAGATTGAGGGCTTCGGCCAATTCGCGCAGAGAGAATTCCAGTCGATCGGTTTCCAATTGACCAAAATCCTGCACAACTGCGATTGAGCGGCGGATCGCCTCTGATGACTCGGCGGGGGTC
>Ga0255053_10001483_pt1 | contig 12951 bp, 9 predicted proteins | sample JV7_2_22_MG_FD_188635 | JGI IMG/M metagenome (GOLD analysis project Ga0255053, IMG submission 188635) | Seawater microbial communities from Jervis Inlet, British Columbia, Canada - JV7_2_22 | ecosystem: Environmental > Aquatic > Marine > Inlet | place: Canada: British Columbia | collected...
TTAGCGCCAGCGATGTTTTAACAAATCCGGTGCTGATTGTAAATGAGCGTATCGTCCCTCCTCCCTCGGCAGAGATGGATTGGCTCAAGGCCCTGAGGCCGAACTTGGTTATATTATACACCGGTTTGTTGACCGTGCAGATGTGGGCATGTATGGATGCTATATTACCGATCACACCGATTTTGTCACTGCTTTTTTTCATATGGGGGATGGTCAGTTTAGAGAGATAAAAAGGCGCTCGGAGCATGAGCCGTTGCATCAGATCATATTTTTCCATGGGAAAGTTTTCCACCGGGTCGATATGTTGAATTCCCGCAATATTGGCCAGAAATTTAATAGCACCGAGCTTGGCAGCCTCTTTTACCGCATACTCAATGTCTTCATCACGGGTGAGATCTGTTTTGATAAACTTCATCTGCCCACCCATCTCCCGGGCGATTCTCTCTGTCTTTTTTCCCGCTTCTTTATCGATATCCAACCCCACTGTCATCAAATTGTTGGCGGCCGCCGCAATCGATGTTGCCCGGCCGATTCCTGATCCCGAACCGGTGACAATGCAAACATTGCCAGGATTGAAAAGGTCATCCTCCAGAATGAGAATCTCTTTGGGCTCTATTTTGGGCTCTTTGATATCCATAAGGTCCCTCAACTTTTGCAGGATTTCTTAAATGGCTTTTCTGAAATTGGTTGGTTTTTCTCTCTCGACAAATCAGGACGGAAAACATATAAAATTATATCAATTGCATGGCATGTCGTCAACGAAAACCATGATTAACCCCATGCTGTACCTGTTGGTTTCTATATAAACATAATTCAACATGGCATAACGGAAACAACTCGGGACATATGAACCGCTCCAGACAAGCTTTTATTAAAGATAACCTGGTATTAAGGGCGACCGTTTTGCAGGGGATCCGAGCGTATTTTGCGGACCATGGTTATCTCGAGGTCGAGACGCCGATCCGGATACCTGCCCCTGCTCCCGAGGGCACCATTGATGCAGAAATTTCCGGTGAATGGTTTCTGCAGACATCTCCCGAGTTACAAATGAAACGGCTCCTTTCATCGGGTCATTCACGTATATTCCAGATCTGCAAATGCTTCCGTCAAGCAGAGCGGGGTAGCAGACACCTTCCCGAATTTACGATGCTCGAATGGTATTGCGCTAAAAGCAATTATGTCGACATGATGGCAGAGTGTGAAGAATTGATCCGGTTTGTAGCAAGCCGTGCGGGTTTTGAAGATTTTATTCTCTACCAGGGGGAAACCATCGATCTTCGGCTGCCATGGATCAGGATGCCGGTCGTCGATGCTTTTAATAAATTCGCTTCAACAACGATTGAAAAAGCACTTGAGGAAAACCGGTTTGACGAAGTAATGGTCCTGGAGATAGAGCCTTTCTTGAGACAAAAAAAGCCACTTTTTCTTTATGATTATCCTGCTGAAAGAGGTGCACTTGCAAAGTTAAAGCCTCTCAACGGGCGGTTTGCCCAACGGTTTGAACTTTACATGGGCGGTCTTGAGCTGTGTAACGCCTTTACCGAACTGACCGATCCTGATGAACAAAGAGCCCGGTTCGAAAAAGAAATAAGCATCCGTCGGGATTCTGGGAAACCGGTCTATCCGATGCCGGAGCATTTTCTCAAATCCCTCAAATACATGCCGGATGCTTCGGGAAATGCCCTTGGCATCGACCGTTTGGTGATGCTTTTTTGTGATACGACCCGCATCGATGACATCGTGGCATTTACGCCTGAAGAGTTATAAAAACTGACAGCATGATACACGGATCCCAGGGTTGGTTTCAAAAATATCTGTTACATTTTAATCCCATGGGTAAGTCCGTTTGGCTTGGGGGCATAAATGCAGATCGTGAAAAAGCAAACCCCGAACCCCATTATCAAAGACCCCAGAAAAAAAGCCTGCCGGAGTTGAAAAATATCCATTACTAAACCGGCTAGGATAGACCCGACAAACATCCCCATGCTGTGTGCCATCGTCATGATAGCCATAACCGATCCCATCGCCTTGGTATTATTTCCTTTTATTAAGGCCAGCGCCATGAGCGCCGGCATTGAGATACCGCCACCCAAACCAAATAATACATTGTCAAAAAAGAGATCCCAAAAACCGCCGGCCCATTCAAATAAAAAAATTGCAATGCCGGTTATCAGTCCGCCGGTGATAATCATTAGATTTCTATTGACTCTATCCGCTAGAAAACCCATCGGTATCTGCATTAATCCACTGACAAAAATACCGAGCATGACAAGGATACCGATGGATGAACTGGAGAGTGAGAATGCGGAATCGGCATAGACAGGGAGAAAGCCCAGTATGATCCCGATACAAGCCAAATAGGTAAATCGAAAAAGAAAAAGGCCGATCAGCTCTTTGTCTTGAAGTAATTGGGCCCAGCTGATGAGCCCATTTTTTCTGGATAATGACTGTTCTGACCGGGTTGGCGGCAGCAGGAGAAGGCTGGACAAAAAACCGATCAAAGCCAAAAATGCCATACATACAAAGGTCGCCTGAAGGTTGAATCGATCATTAACCCATCCACCGACCAATGGTCCGATGCTCAAGCCCAAAAAGATAGACATGTTGAACACCCCCATGGTGAAGCCTTCTCTCCCCTTCGGGGTAATGTCCCCCACATAAGCCTGGGTGACCGGTAGGATCAGGGCAGAGGTTATCCCTTGAATGAACCTTAATACAATGAGGGACTCAACACTGTGTGAAAGGATGAATGCAAGCGATATCAGTGCATAGGTAAATAGACCGATGACAATAAACGGCTTGCGTCCTTTTTTGTCCGAAAGCCGTCCGAAATAGGGTAAAAAGAATGTTCTGGAAAGGGCAAATGATCCAAAAATCAAACCGATGTAGAGGCCGCTGGCACCCAGATCACGGGCATAGATCGGCAGCAGGGGAACGACGATTCCGACGCCGGTGACCGTCGCAAATATGGAGAAAAACAGGGTGCCGAATATTTTTTTGTTAAAACTATTCAAGTATCATTTCCATTGACTCCCCCTTTATTCTCTCCAAAGCAGATTCGATCAACTCTCTTATCTCTTCCAGCCTTTTCTCTGACATGGCCTCAAAGCGGAGGACAAGGGCCGGTTGGGTGTTGGATGCACGTATCAAGCCCCACCCGTCCTCAAAGAGAACCCGAACCCCATCGATATCGATGATATTGTGGCTCTGCCGAAAAAAGTCAGTCACTTTTTCAACCACAACAAATTTTTTTTCATCCGGACACGAAACTCGTATTTCCGGGGTACTGTAGGTTTGGGGGACATCCGACAACAGATCAGATATTCGTTTTCCGGTTTTAGATAGGATTTCGATTAATCTGCATGAAGCATAAATGGCATCATCAAAACCAAAAAAACGATCACCGAAAAACATGTGACCGCTCAACTCCCCGGCCAGTTCGGCTTTTTCCAACCGCATCTTCTGTTTGATAAGAGAATGACCGGTTTTCCACATCATGGCCCGACCGCCGTGCTTTTCAATATCATTAAAAAGCGTTTTTGAACATTTTACATCAGAAATAATGGTAGCTCCTGGTTTTCTCGAGAGAATCTCCCGGGCAAAAATGATGACCAGTTTATCGCCATAGACAATGTTTCCTTTGTCATCCACCACACCGATCCGATCCCCGTCACCATCATAGGCGATTCCAACATCCAAACTTTTTTCCCTGACCAGTTTGATGAGATCGCTTAGGTTTGATGCCACTGTTGGATCTGCTTCGTGGTTCGGAAATGTGCCATCCATATCGCAGTAAAGGTCATGCACCTGGCAGTTGAGATTTTTAATAACCGGGACTGCAACCACACCGGCCGTGCCATTACCGGCATCCAGCCCAACCTTGAGCGTCCGGGGAATGCTGATATTTTTTTCAACAAACGCCTTGTACGGCGTAATGGCATCAGCGGCAAAAAGAGACCCGTTATTTTGAGTAAACGCGGCATTGGAAATGATTTTAAAAATTTTCTGTATATCTTTTCCAAAGATGGAATCTGTACCGATGCAAAGCTTAAACCCATTGTATTCAGGAGGGTTGTGGCTGGCTGTCACCATCACACCTCCCTGCTGATCAAAATGTGTAATGGAAAAATATAATACAGGGGTTGGACAGACTCCAATGTCGGTCACATCACATCCGGTCGATAAAAGCCCTTCAATAACCTTTTTTGTATAAAGATCGGATGTCAACCGGCAATCACGGCCGACAGTCAGTCGTGATCGACCGCGCTGCTGGAGAAATGTCCCCACGCCTTTTCCGATCAACAATGCATCATTTTCTTTCAAGTCCTTACCTGCAATTCCTCTGATGTCATATTCTCTAAAAATGCCTGGATTCATGCAAATTCTCCTTTGGCCATCAATTATTTCAGTTTTATGGTGCCAGTACCGATGTTTATTCTATCCTTTCACCACTCCAATAGGTCTCAATTTGGCCACTTTTTTTGAGATTCCTGCACCATGGACCACCGCAACTACCTCGGAGATATCTTTGTAGGCATCCGGCATCTCCTCGGCCAGGGTAGATCTGCCTGACCATCGGACGAGGATCCCTTTATCTTCCAGTTCGCGACGAATTGATCTTCCCTTGCTCTTCTTTTTCGCAGCCTTTCTGCTTAACACCCGCCCTGCACCGTGGCAGGTTGAACCGAAGGTTTCTTCCATCGCTTTTTCTGTGCCCACCATAATAAAAGAGGCTGTTCCCATATCACCCGGAATTAGTATCGGCTGTCCCACCGGGCGATAGGCATCACAGAGTGACTCGTGCCCGGGTGGAAATGCGCGCGTTGCTCCCTTGCGGTGAACACAAACAAGCCGTTTTTTTCCGTCAATGACATGTTTTTCCTTTTTTGCGATATTGTGGCAAACGTCATAAACCAGATTCAGTTCAAGGTCTTTTGGACCGATATCGAACACTCTTGAGAACACTTTACTGGAGAGGTGCATTAAAATCTGACGGTTGGCCCATGCGTAATTTGCGGCACACGCCATCGCGTTATAATAACGAATCCCCTCTTTGGATTGAACCATCGCACAGGCGAGTTGTCGATCCGGTAGTTCAAAACCGAGTTTTTGAACATGTTTTGTCATGTAAGCCAGAAAATCATCACAGACTTGATACCCAAATCCACGGGAACCTGAATGGACGAGGAGCGTTACCTGTCCTTCGAAAAGCCCGAACACCTGTGCAGATTTTGAGTCATAGATCTCTTCTACCACCCCAATCTCAAGGAAGTGATTCCCCGACCCAAGGGTTCCAAGCTGTTTTTTTCCCCTTTCCAGGGCCCGATTGCTGACCACGTCAGGATCTGCATTTTCCATACATCCACCGTCCTCGGTGTGATCTAAATCTGAGTCGATGCCAAAACCCTGTTGCACCGCCCAACGGCTGCCACGGGTAAGCACCTTTTTTTCTTCAGAAATGGAAAGTTTTATCGAGCCGGTGGATCCAACTCCTGAGGGAATATGTTGGTAAAGCGCGTTGACCAGATCTTCCAGCTTTGGGCGAACTTCCTTCTCAACAAGTGAAGTGGTTGCCAGACGAACCCCACAGTTGATATCATAACCAACGCCGCCGGGTGATATGATGCCGGTCTCCCCGTCAAACGCTGCCACGCCACCGATGGGAAACCCATAACCCCAATGCATATCCGGCATTGCCAGAGATGCTTTTATAATACCAGGAAGGGTGGCAACGTTTGCCACCTGCTTCAGTGGTTCATTTTGCTGTTCGCTTTTTATCATTTCATCGATTGCATAAACGATTCCGGGCACACGCATCGAACCGGTTTTGGGAAGTTCCCACCGGTATTGATCTATTTGCTTTAATTCCATTGTGGTTACCTCATACATCAAAAAAAATTTTGGATTCCCACCCCTCCTTGTCGCCTCTCACCAGAACTTGGTGGTATGTTACGCCCTTTATTTCAATTTTTATCACATGATGGTTTGGATCAAAAAAATCGACCTTTACGGTTGATGACAGCTGGTGCTTTGACAGAGAATCGATCACTGCCACCTTTACCAGCAATGATTTACCCGTCCAGAGATATAACAGCTCCCTCAGCCAGTTGATCATAAGATCGGGCCAATCATTCCCTTTTACTTGGACATGTTCAGTTTTTATCCCTTTTAACCACCTGGTATCGGTTATCTGATCGAACATGGCATGGGCGGCGTTGACAAATAACGAATTGGCATCATTACCTTTAACATACAAACCAAAATCAGCGGTATGATCGATCAGTTCATATGACATGGGGCCGACTCAAACAACGTTGATAATTTCGCCTGTTTTTTCAGTATGATATCCCCCCAATTCCCCAGCACGTTTTTTAAATGCCCTGCTGTTGATAATTTCAAGCAAGATCTGGATATTTTGATGTTCAAAATGTTGTTGCGGAATAATGAGATCATACTCTTCTGTCATAATAGGGATAAAATCGAGCTGAAGTGCCTTTGCCGCCGCATGGATCCCCAAACCGACGTCCGCCCGACCCCCCAACACCGAGACCGCCACGGACATGTGGGTATATTCTTCGCTCTCATATCCATTTATGCTTTCCGTATTCAGGCCCAGCTGCTTTATTTTATAATCGAGAAGAACCCTTGTACCGGATCCGGCCTGTCGGTTGATAAATGTAATATCATCGCGGATGAGATCCTCAATACCTTTGATTCCCATAGGGTTTCCCGAAGGCACAATCAGACCTTGGTCCCGAAAAACCAGTTTAACCAGATTTGTCCTGACATCGGGCAGGTATTTTTTTATATATGAAATGTTGTAAGATCCGTCTTCCGGATCGAGAAGATGGGATCCGGCGAGATGGCAAACCCCTCTTTTGATCGCCATAAGTCCACCCAAACTTCCCACATGGCTTGATGAAAGGGTCAGATGGCTGTGTCGTGCCCTGATCAGATCGGTCAGTACATCGAGGGTGTTGTCATGGCTTCCGACAACTACGATCGTGTTCCGGATAAAGATCGGGGATCGCAAAAGCTCGGCTGTTGCAGGCTGACCTTCGTTTAATCCTTCCACATGGGTCGGTATCCGGATGATTCCATCTGCCTCGGTGATCGAGGTGATACAACCAGCACCTCTGGGAAGCGAGGTTGCAACTACCCTGTCGCCGACGACCCCCAGCTTCACGCGCAAAAATTCTTCAATACCGAGTTTGGATGCGATTTTCCTTGTGGGTTCGACTTTAAGCTTCTCTCTTTCCTTTTCCGGTTGACCGAGCATTCTGCAGATTAGGGGGTAAACAAATTGCTCAAAAGCTATGATTGCAGATACCGGGTACCCCGGTATCCCAAAGACCGGTTTATTGTTAACCGCACCGATTATCACCGGTTTTCCAGGCATGATGGTGGCGCCATGAATAAATATCTCACCGAGGTCTTTGATAACACTTTTAGAATAGTCTTCGGATCCTGCAGATGATCCACCATCAATCAGGATGATGTCGAAGTCGTTTTCTGCCGCATCATTGACGGCTTCCTTTATTATTTCCGGATCGTCGCCCAACAGGTTATGGCGTACCCAACTTCCGCCACATGACTCGATCAGTTTTCCGAGGACGAATGAATTGGTTTCAATCACCTGACCCGGCTGGAGATCTTTCAGATCACCATCGTGCCAGTCGACCAGTTCCGAACCGGTGGGTATGATAAGCACCTTGGGCTTCTTCTTTACAGAAACCGAAAATATGCCTGCTGAAAGAAGTGCGCCTACACAATAAGGGGTCACCGTGTGGTTCTGCGGAAATAACAACTCGGTTGCCACAATATCTTCCCCCATTTTACGCACATGTTGCCAGGGGAACGCCGGCGCTTCGATTTGGATTTGGTTTTTATCCAGAACATGGATATGTTCAATCATGATCACGGCATCGATATTATCAGGCATCACATTTCCGGTGTTGATATATAAAGCATCTCTGCCGACCGTGAGTTTTTTTGGCATTGTCTCACTGGCGCCAAAGGTGTTTTCGGATTTTACGGCGATGCCGTCCATGGCCGCCGAATGAAAATTAGGGGATGAGAGCTTGGCCTTGACCGGTGCAGAAAGGACCCGGCCTACAGCATCCGGTACCAAAACCACCTCGCCGGAAAGTATCCCGGATAGTGAAAACCTGTCAGACAGGATTTTTCGGGCCTCTTTCAGTGTTTTCATCTGAAGATATATATTCCGTTTTGAGCCCATATTCTTCTCCAACTTTTGAAACCTAAAGTGATTAAACCCTATCACCCGCCCAACTCAAATAGGGATGATTTCAACCGCCGCTCCTTCATTCAATCCTTCGGTATGAATTCCGATTTCAATCAAACCGTCTGCCTTTACCATGGTATTGATAAGACCCGATTTACCCAGAATCGGTTCAGCCCAAAGGACTCCATTTTTCTCATTTAACCGCACACGGATATAGTCGATACGTCCCTGTGCGGAGGAAATATTTCGGGTCAGAGTCGCCTGAATCCGAAATTTACTCAATCGTTGGGGAGAAAGGCCGCTGATCCGGTCAATGAAAGGTCTGACAATTACGGTAAATACGATCATGGCGGAAACAACATGTCCCGGTAATCCCCAAAACGGTTTGTGCTGGACATCGGCCAGAATTGTCGGCTTTCCCGGACTGATGGGGATTCCATGGAAAAGTATCGTCGCATCCGGAAGGGAGGAAAACACCTCGATGGTAAAATCACGGGACCCCACCGAACTCCCCCCGGAGATTAGGGCCATATCTGTGTGAACAAGTGCCTGGGTGCATTTATCAAGCAACGAATCAAAGTCATCCCCAACAATACCGAAAACCACAGGCACGCCACCTGCTTCTTTAACGAAGTTGGAGAGTGTATAGGTGTTTATATCACGAATTTGGCCGGCTTTCGGGGATTCATCGATGGGAATCACTTCATCCCCTGTAGAAATGATCCCGATGACAGGCCGTTGAAAGACCTTGACCTGTTCAATGCCAAAGGCAGCTAAAAGGCCTGTTTCCTGGGGTCTCAGCCGCTGACCGGTTGATAGAATGGTTTCTCCTTTTTTAAAATCCTCTCCCTTTTCGATCTGATGCTGGCCGGGTGCAACACTCCGATAGACTTCAATGGTGGAATCGTCTATCGCCTCAGTATGTTCTATCATCACCACGCTGTCGGTTCCGGAAGGCAACATACCCCCGGTTGATATCTTGGCTGCCTCCCCCGGACCGATGGAGAACCGGGGCGATCCCCCCATGGCAACCGTACCTTTAACAACAAGATAGGCCGGGCTTCCTTCTGAAGCGCCATAGGTTGAGGCCGCCTTCACCGCATATCCATCCATTGTTGCGCGCGCAAAATCGGGGAGATCTCCATCTGAAACAATATCGACGGCCAGGACCCTGCCCATGATTTCGGACAAAGGAACTAGATCGGTCGCGACCGGGGGAAAAACAGATTTATATTCAAAGACTTTTTCTAAATCGGTTGTCTCGAAAAATTTCTTCATGATGGTGTCGACTACCACAAGGCTCAGCTTTTGGATAGTGAAAAAAAACCAAACGCATTTTTTCCCAAAAAGCGTTCTAGAAATTTATCCGGGAGGCGGGTTTTATGGATCCATTTTAACTCTCGATCCCATGCAAAAGGTAGATTTGGAAAATCAGATCCGTACATTATTCTGTCAATTCTCATCTCATTCAGCGGGAAGCGGCGGTTTTACCATCACGCATTTGCCTGTTTTCGGTTACGGGAGACCCATTTTGTTGGATTGTCCCAATCAGCCGCCTTCCACGGAATCTTCTCCGGCCGTACCAACGAAATGATATCCTTGAAAAAATTCAACCGCTCCTCGTCTGTCATCGGGATGAATGATTCCGCTATCGCCAGATTTTGTTCCAACTGATCCATTGACTCCATCCCCACAATCACCGTACTGACCGGTAGGTTAAAAGCGTATCGCAACGAGCGTTCCACCTCGTGCTTTAGACTTCCCAATCCCAGCACTTTCATCCCGATCGTCGCTACGCCCCTGTCATTGGCAATCGGCAGAAACTCCTCGGCAAAACTGAGGATAAAATGATCGAGCGCTGAAACAGCGATCAGTGCGCTATCAAAGGGAAAACGGTTGAGCGCTTCAACCAGAATCTGCGGATTGGTATGCCCACTGATACCGATGTGGTGTACCAATCCCTCCTCCCGTGCCCGGATCGCTGCCTCCAGCGCCCCTTCTTTACCTGTGAATTCGTCCAATCGGTCGTAATTGTACAGGTTGTGCAACCGCCACTCATCCACATAATCGGTCTGCAGCCGTGAAAGGCTCGTTTCCAACTGGCGCCGTGCTTCGTCTCGGTTGGTGCTCCAGGTCTTGGTGGCAATCCACATCTCTGACCGGCGGTCTTTGGCCACTTTACCCAGACGTGTCTCTGCCTGCCCATCGGAATAAACCCAGGCGGTGTCGAAATAGCGGATACCTCGATCAATAGCCGTATTGACGATTTTGACCGCCGCCTCTTCTGTGCAGCCATGTTCATCTACGATCCGCTGCCCACCAAAACTCAGAATTGGAAACATCTCGCCTGTTTTGCCAAAAGGTCTAACCTTCATGTTAACCTCCAATCAAGTTGAAAAGAGTTGGGTTCGAAGCAAAATCTATGGAAAAATTAAGACCCGAATCTATCGGTGTCAAATCTTATATAGAAAGTGCGTGGGTGCTTATCGAACCCGGGTGATGGTTCCGTTCAACCCATTCTTTGTTTGACCCGGCGGTTGGAATTTTTTATGGTCACCATAAAAGCCGATCCCGGGCATACATAGGAAAATCGAGGAGGATCAAATGGTTCAAGTTTTGGGATCCAAAGAACTTGTCGAAGATGTTTTTGATAAAGATTTATGTATTGGATGCGGTGCCTGCATCGATTTATGCCCTTATTTAAAGAACCATAAGGGGAAAACCACACAGCTCTTTCCCTGTGATCTCTCCACGGGTCGATGCTATGCATATTGTCCCAAGGCAGAGGTAAATTTAGACGAGCTGTCGAAGCACGTTTGGGGTGTACCCTATGATGGCAGTCCATTGGGAAGCCACCAAAAAATACTCGCCTCCCGGGCCGGAAAAGAAATGGTCAAAGGTTCTTTTCAGGCGGGGGGGACGGTTTCGGCATTGGTCATAAAGGCGCTTAAGGAAGGGCTTATCGAGGCCGCAGTACTTACCGACCGGGATGTACTGACGCCGGTTCCCCGTCTGGTGACTTCACCAAAAGAGGTGATAGAGTGCGCCACTTCCAAATATATGGCATCTCCCACGTTGTCTGCCATCAACGCAGCGGTTGGTCGAGGCTGCAAGGATTTGGGAGTAGTCGGTACACCGTGTCAGTTAACTGCACTGGCCCAGATGCGTGCCAACCCGGTTGAAGAGGAAGGGTTTGTTGATCCGGTTGGGATTACGATCGGTCTCTTCTGCAATTGGTCTCTTGACACCCGGCAGCTTATGGCGTTGTTGTCAGAAAATTTAGATATATCAACGATTCAAAGCATGGATATTCCGCCGCCGCCGGCAGAGGTTATGGTTTTGACGACAGACGCTGGGAGAATGGAGATTCCCCTTTCAAAGATCAAACCCCTTATCCCACAAGCCTGCTTCATATGTCCGGATATGACATCCGAACTCTCCGATGTATCTGTGGGCATGTTTGAAGGCCGATCGGGGTGGAACATATTAATTGTTCGCTCGGAAAAAGGCGCTGATCTTATCCAGCGTGCCAAAAAGGATCGATTCTTGGAAACAGAGGAGATGCCGGGGGAAAGTGTAGAGCACCTTGTAAAAGCTGCTGCGGATAAAAAAGAAAGGTCACTGAGGACGCTGAAAAGAAGAGAACTGGTAAACACGAAGGACGATAAACGATCTGCTCTGAGGATTCCATTAAAAGTAGTTCAACAGATTCTCCGATAAAAATGGGGGTGTGATGTCGAATTTGATATTGGAAGGAAAAAAAGGGAATCGATATTTGTTGATGGGAAATCAAGCGATAGCCCGGGGCGCCCTGGAAGCCGGCGTCTGTGTCGCCGCCGGATATCCTGGGACGCCTTCCTCTGAAATTATCGAAACCCTGAGCGAGATATCAAAGGACAGAAAGCTTTATGTCGAATGGTCTGTAAATGAAAAAATAGCGATGGAGGTTGCAGCCGCAGCCTCTTTTGCAGGTCTGAGGTCCCTTTGCGTCATGAAACAAAACGGTGTAAATGTGGCTTCGGATTTTTTGCTTCATCTAGCCTATTCCGGCATACGTAAAGGGATGGTGGTGGTTTCATGTGATGATCCGGGTGCGCTTTCCAGTGGCAACGAAGGGGAATCGCGTCACTTCGCCAGGATGCTGGAGATACCGCTATTGGAACCGGGTGATTTCCAGGAGGCAAAGGATATCGTTAAATGGGCCTTTGAACTCTCGGAGATGATCAGATCGCCGGTAATGGTACGCAGTGTCACACGCCTGTCCCACGCCAGTGGGAACGTCGTATTTGATCGGCTTCCTCCATCGGATAAAACCGCCTATTTTAAACACAGCGGCTTGTTTACCGATCCGGCGGAAGGCCCGATGATACCATTTCCGGTTGCTTTCAAACATATGCAGTTGCAGGAAAAACTTAAAAGGGCAGTGGCTGAATTTGAAATATCTTCTTTTAACACCTATTTTGGGCCGCAAAATCCCGAGCTTCTGGTGATAACCAGCAGTGCCTGCCATCTTTACGCCAAGGAGGCCATCGTCCTTTTGGGGCTCGGCACACGTGTGGGGCTTCTCAAACTTGGAACGACCTGGCCTCTTCCTCCCAAACTGATGGAAAATTATTTGAACCGTGCCGATAAAATTTTAGTTATCGAAGAGGTCATACCGTTTTTAGAAGATAACGTAAAAATCGTTGCGGCCGAGCTTGGATCAA
>Ga0255053_10001494_pt1 | contig 12902 bp, 6 predicted proteins | sample JV7_2_22_MG_FD_188635 | JGI IMG/M metagenome (GOLD analysis project Ga0255053, IMG submission 188635) | Seawater microbial communities from Jervis Inlet, British Columbia, Canada - JV7_2_22 | ecosystem: Environmental > Aquatic > Marine > Inlet | place: Canada: British Columbia | collected...
CATGCCATGTCTACTTCTGGGCGCGCGTCATTCATCTCGCGGCGTACACCTTCGCGATTCCGTGGGTGCGGACCGTGGGTTTCGCGATCGGCTTCGTCTGCCAGGCCACGCTGGCGCTGCAACTGCTCTAGCTGGACCGAAAGGACTGGGTGAGCGACTCAAGTTCGCCCCAGCGCTCGACGCGCTGTTCGAGCAGCATTTCGGCGTCGGCGAGTTCCCTGAGTTTGGTCTGCACCGTGTCGCTGTCCTGCGCATAAAAGCCGGGCTCCGCGACTAGCTGTTGCAGCCCGGCAATCGCGGCTTCGAGGTTCCCGATCTCGACGGGCAGGGTGTCGAGTTCGCGCTGGTCTTTGTAGCTGAGTTTCGTCGGCTGACGGTGCTTGCGGCGTTCAGCGGCCTCGCGCTTGCGTTTCGCGACCTCGTAAGGGCTGTCGGTCACGGCCAATTGCTTGCCTTGCCGCACCCAGTCGCTGTAACCGCCGACGTACTCCTGGATACGGCCGTCTTCCTCGAACACAATCGTGCTCGTCACGACGTTGTCCAGGAATTCACGATCGTGGCTGACGACAATCAGCGTCCCCGCGTAGTCGCACAGTCTCTGCTCGAGCACTTCGAGTGTTTCGATGTCGAGATCGTTGGTGGGTTCATCCAGTACCAGCAGGTTGGCAGGTCGTGTGAACAGCTTCGCGAGAATGACGCGATTGCGTTCACCGCCGGAGAGCGACTTCACGGGTGTCGTCGAACGCTTCGGGCTGAACAGGAAACCTTTGAGATAGCCGACGACGTGGCGGTCCTTGCCGTTGAGCTTAATGTACGTACGCCCTTCGCCGACGTTGTAGGCGACGCTCTTCTCGAGATCAAGGGTCTCGCGCAACTGGTCGAAATACCCGATTTCAAGATTCGTGCCGTGCTTCAACGTGCCCGACTGCGGTTCGAGGTGACCGAGTAACAGCCGCAGCAGGGTCGTCTTGCCAACACCATTGTTGCCGATCAGCCCGATGCGGTCGCCGCGCATGATCTTGAGCGAGAAACGCTCAATCAGTGGCTCGTCGCCGTAGCGGTAGCCGACATTTTTCGCACGGATGACCTTGCGGCCCGACTGCTCGGATTCCTCGATGTGGATGCGTGCCTTGGCGTCGCGTGACACGCGCTGCTCGCGCTCTTCGCGCATTTTCATGAGAGCGCGCGCGCGGCCTTCATTTCTCGTGCGCCGTGCCTTGATGCCCTGGCGTATCCAGACTTCTTCTTCCTCGAGTTTCTTGTCGAAGCGCGCATTCGCCGTCACTTCGACTTCGAGCGCCTGCTCCTTGCGCCGCAAATAATTGTCGTAATTTCCGGGCCAGCTCGTGAGCCGGCCGCGATCGATCTCGATGATGCGTGTCGCGAGACGCTGCAGGAAGGCCCGGTCGTGAGTAATGAACATCACGGCGCCGGAGTAGGCGTAGACGCGGTCCTCGAGCCACTTGATTGTTGCAATATCGAGATGATTCGTCGGCTCGTCGAGCAGCAGCAGGTCCGGCTTCTGGACCAGCGCCTTGGCAAGTGCCACACGGCGCCGCCAGCCGCCCGACAGTTCGTTCATCTTCTTGTCGGTGGGGAGGCTCAGGTCTGTGACGACCGTGTCCACGCGTTGTTCGATGTGCCAGCCATCGTGCGTATCGATTTTCGCGTGCAGAGCCTCGAGGTCCAGCATGCCCTGACGATCCAGATCCAGCTTCGAGCGGCGTTGGTATTCTTCGAGGAGTTTCTCGATATCGACGAGCCCGGAGCGCACTACGTCGTGCACGGGCAGGTCCATTGCCTCGGGAAGCGTCTGGCCGAGCTGGCTGATGACGAGATTGCTGTGCCGGACGATTTCGCCTCGATCCGGTTCCAGCTCACCACTGATCAGCTTCAGCGTCGTCGATTTGCCCGCGCCGTTGCGGCCGATCAGGCAAACGCGCTCGCCGACCTCGACCGACAACGCCGCTTCAGTCAGAATTTTCTGGTCGCCGAATTCCAGCGACACTTCGTCGAATCGTAGCAGGGACATGGCGGGGACAGTTTACTCAATTACCTCGATTCGGCGATGCCCGATTGGGGTAATTGAGTAAACTGTCCCCGAAACTGTGGAGACGATTATGTCAGACCAGCGCTTCGTCGATATTGAGACCAAGCTCGCGCACCAGGAACACCTGCTCCTCGAACTCAATGACGTCATCACAAAACAACAGGAAAAGATCATGAGTCTGGAGTCCCTGTGTGACTCAATTGTCGAACGGGTTCGCTCGCTCTCCGAGGCGGCGCCAATCGACCCGAATGTCGATGATGCGCCGCCTCATTATTGATCGTGTGGGCGAATTCTAACCCGCATAACGTGCGCGTTGCGTTCACGTATAGTGTCGATCAGGCCATGCCGGAGGAACGTCATGTCGTTGAAACTCAGACTGATTCTCATGTGGCTCGCGCTGCTCCCGTTACTAGTCGCAGCGCAATCCGCCGAAGTTTTCGTCCCCGCTGAACTGCAGGGTTGGCAGGACTGGGTCCTGCACGGCCAGGAGCACCGGGACTGTCCGTTCTTCTTCACCAGCAGCGCCGCGGACCGTACGGACTTCGTCTGCGCCTGGCCGGGGCTCCTCGACGTTTCCGTCGGCCCCGACAACGGCCGCGTCACGCAGCAATGGACCGTGTACGCCGAGGAGGTGTGGTTACCGTTGCCCGGTGATGCTGCCTATTGGCCGCACCGCGTCACGGCGAACGGCCGGGCCGTAACGGTCGTAGACCGCAACGGTACGCCCAGCGTTCGGCTGGCTCCCGGCAGCTACACACTGGCCGGCACCTACGAGTGGGACGAACGTCCAGGCGTGCTGCGCATACCCGATCAAAGCGGGTTGATTTCACTGACGGTCAATGGCGCGCGTGTTGAGCGTCCCGAGCGCAATCGCGCTGGCCTGTTCCTCGGCGAACGTCAGCGCGAAACAAAGGCTCGCGACGCGGTGAGTACCGAGGTTTATCGACTCGTGACCGACCTGATTCCGACCAGCCTCACCACGGTGATGCAAATCGAAGTCGCAGGCGGTGTTCGCGAGGAACTGTTCGGGCCAATTCTGCCGGGCGACTTTACGCCCGTGTCGATGCAAAGTGAGCTACCCGCCCGGCTTGAAGCGGATGGCAAGCTGCGCATCCAGGTGCGCCCGGGCCGCTGGACAATCACGTTGACGGCGCGGGCACCCGACGTCGCCAACGAGATTTCCTTGCCCGATCCGGAAACCAATCTGCCCGATACCGAGGTGTGGTCCTACCGCTCGATGGATCGCCTGCGCGTGACCGCAGTCGAAGGCCTGTCGCCAGTCGACCCGCTGCAGGCGCAGGTGCCGGATAACTGGCGCCAGCTGCCCGCATTCCGCGTACAGACAGGCGAGACGTTCACGATCACGGAGCGCAGCCGCGGGACCGTCGCTACCGAGAATGAGCTCGCGCTCAATCGCACGATGTGGCTCGACTTCGAAGGTGGCGGATTCATCGTCAGGGACTTTGTCAGTGGCCGCATGCGGAGTGACTGGCGGCTGGATATGGCGCCGCCCTATTCGTTGCTAAGCGCCGCCGAGGCGGGCGAGAGCCTGCTGATTACGCAAGGACCGGATGAAGGTCAGACTGGCGTCGAGCTGCGCTATTCCAGTGTCGACCTCACGAGTCTCGGTCGCAGCGACACGCGCTCAGCGATGCCGGTTACCGGCTGGGGCAGTCGCTTCGCGAATGTCGGCGCACAGCTGCATCTGCCGCCGGGGCACAAGTTGCTGGCAGCGCCAGGCGCCGACAAGGCGCCGGGAAGCTGGGTCAGCCAGTGGCAGTTGCTCGATTTCTTCCTCGTGCTGATCATGACTATTGCAGCCTGGCGGCTGTTCGGTCGTACGGCCGGGGTCATCTCACTGCTTGCGTTGACCCTGAGTTTTCACGAGCTGAATGCGCCCGCGTGGCTGTGGCTGAACCTGCTGATTGCGATCGCGCTGATGCGGGTCGCGCCGGCAGGGCGACTGCAACAGGCGGTTCGTGGCTACCAGGGACTCAGCGTCGTCCTGCTCGTGATCGTGCTCGTACCCTTCATTGCGGGTCAGCTGCGCATCGCGATCTACCCGCAGCTCGAGACGCAGTACGGTGCCGGCATGTACGGAATCGCGGGCGATGCATCGTACGACATGCCTGCAGCGTCCCCTATGGAAGGTCGTATACAGGAGTTGCGGCTGGAACCTGCAAAGATGGAACGCAAGGCAGATTCGGAGCAGATGGTGGATTCGCTTGAGGAAGTAACGGTTGCCGGAAGTATCAGGCCGGGCGCCGTACAGCCAAAACGTTACTCGCGCTATGCGCCGAACGCCATCGTGCAGGCTGGCCCCGGTGTGCCGTCCTGGCAATGGAACAGCTATCGCCTGACATGGAGCGGACCCGTCGACGCCGACCAGGCCATGCGCCTCGTGGTGTTGCCGCGCTGGGCTGTGACCTTGTTGCGTTTCTTCGAAGTCGGAATGCTGTTGCTGTTCACAGCCGTTCTCGCGGCCGAGATCGCGCGGAGGCGCTGGCGCCTGCCCGGCGGGCTGAAGCTCGGTGGCAGCCACGCTGCGAGCCTGCTCGCCGCCGGCACACTGGCATTCCTGGTGAGCGTGAGCCCGACGGCTGACGCGCAGACGCCGGATCGCGAGCTGTTGCGTGAGCTCGAAACACGCCTGCTCGCGCCGCCCGATTGCGTGCCGCGTTGCGCCGAAATTGTCGCGGCTGACGTCGCTGTGCGTGGTGATGCCGTGAGTATCAGCCTTAGCGTACATGCGCTTGAAGACGTCGCCTTGCCGTTGCCAGGGTCCGATCAAGGCTGGCGTCCGCAGGCCGTTATGCTCGACGGCTCCGGTGCGGCGCAGGTTCTGCGCGGACCCGATCGGGGGCTCTGGATACGCGTGACGCCGGGTCGACACACTGTCGTGCTGCGCGGCGGCGCGCCGGCAGCGGACAGTCTCGAGATTCCGTTCCCGACACCGCCACGCGTCATCGAAGTCGATAGCGAGGGCTGGTTCGTCGCGGGCGTCAAGGACCGCCGCCTGACGTCAGGTTCCTTGCAGCTGACGCGTCTGCAGACGGAACAAGGCGGAGAAGCCGCGCCACGTTGGGAGAGCAGTCGTTTCCCGGCGTTCGTCATTGTCACGCGGAACATTGAGTTCGATCTGGACTGGCAGGTTCATACCACCGTGCATCGCCAGGCGCCGGTACAGGGCGCGTTGACAGTCGATTTGCCGCTGATCGATGGCGAGACCGTGCTCAACGAGCACGTCACGGTGTCCGACGGCAAAGTACAGATCTCGATGAATCCGACACAGCGTCAGGTTTCCTGGGTATCGCGGCTGCCGCGCACATCGCCGTTAACACTGACGGCCGAGGCGGGTGCGCCGTGGGTTGAAGTCTGGCGCGTCAGCGTCGGCAGCATTTGGAATGTCGCGTTTGGTGGCGTACCCGAGAGCGAATCCGGACAGGAACACCGGGGCGCACGCATTGCGCAGTTTAATCCGCGCGGTGGCGAGGCTCTCACGATGACGGCGACGCGTCCGGAAGCCAGCGCGGGAACGACACTCGCGTTCGATGTCGTCAATCTTGCGGTATCGCAGGGCGATCGCTCGAGTACGGTCCACCTGACGCTGCAATATCGCAGCACCCGCGGCGCGCAACACATCGTACGACTACCCGAAGGTGCCGAGATCACCCAGGTGTACATCGATGGCAGGGTGGAACCATTGCGCGCCGACGGCCGTGACCTGACCTTGCCGATACTCCCGGGCGAGCACATGATCAGCGTGACCTGGCGAGACAATCGTGACGTCGGCAGCGTGGCCGATACACCGGACATCGATCTCGGTGCGCCCGCGAGTAATATCACGATGAACCTGACCTTGCCCGCAAACCGCTGGCTGCTCGGTACCAACGGGCCGCCGCTCGGCCCGGCCGTCCTGTACTGGCCCGAACTGCTCGTCCTGACGTTATTCGCCCTGATCCTCGGTCGGTTCGACTGGACACCATTGCGGTGGTGGCACTGGCTGTTGCTGGGCTTCGGCTTCAGCACGTTCAACTGGCCCGTGCTCGGTGTAGTCGTGCTGTGGCTGCTGGCTTGCGGCGCACGCAATCGGTACCGCACGAAGATACCCTGGTGGCGATACAACACGACGCAGGTGTTCTACGCGCTGTTTACAGTGATTGCGCTCGGTGCGATTGTCGTTTCGCTGCCGAGCGGCTTGCTGGGCACGCCGGACATGCACGTTACGGGCAATGGTTCCTATGGCAATGCATTGACCTGGTTCGCCGATCGCAGTGATTCGGTGTTGCCGGCTGCAACGGCGTGGTCGGTGCCGATCTGGATTTACAAGGTGTTGATCCTCATCTGGGCGCTCTGGCTGAGCTTCGCATTGTTGCGCTGGCTGCCGTGGGTCTGGAAGTGCTTCGCGAAGGACGGCTTTTGGCACACGCGCAAGGGCGATGTAATAGAAACGCCGGCGGTTGCGGAGTAGCGATGCAACGACAGGCTGCAATCACGCCGCGCGAGGTCACTTGGGTTGCAGTATTCGCGATCGTTCTCGTGTGGTCCGGTATCGAGCCGAAAGACACGATGACCTGGATGCTCGAGGTGGCGCCGGCAATCGCCGGCGCCGCCATCCTGCTTGCAACACGCAAGCGCTTCCCGCTAACGCGCCTCGTATATGGGCTGATACTGATCCATTGCGTGATCCTCATGGTCGGCGGCCATTACACCTATGCTGAAGTGCCGGTGGGCGATTGGTTCCGAGAGCTTTTCGATCCGCCGCGCAACAACTACGACAAGCTCGGTCATCTTGCACAGGGCTTCATCCCGGCAATCATCACGCGCGAAGTTGTCATTCGTCTCAACGTGTTCAACTCGGCCGGCTGGCGCAACTTCTTCATCGTCTGTTTCTGCCTGGCCGTCAGCGCCTTCTACGAAATGATTGAGTGGTGGGTGGCGCTTACGTCGGACGAGGCTGCCGATGCGTTTCTCGGCACGCAGGGCTACGTGTGGGATACGCAGTCGGATATGTTCCTGGCCCTGATCGGGGCGGTGCTCGCATTGGTTTTGCTAGGGCGTGCGCACGACCGGCAGCTGGCCGAATTCACCTGAGGTCCGGAGGACGGTGATGGTGAGGCGCTGCGCCTATCTCACAATGGATGACTTCGGTGACTTTGTGTCGGATGCGGATCTCAGTTTCGCGCCGATGGCCGAGCTTGGCTGGGAGGCCGAGCTGGTGCCCTGGCGCAGTCCTGTTGACTGGAATGACTACGACATCGTCTACATCTGCACGCCATGGGACTACCAGAACGACGTTGCGGGGTTTTTCGAAGTACTCGACCGTATCGAGGCGTCGTCGGCGAAGCTCGTCAACAGTCTCGATCTCGTGCACTGGAATCTCGAGAAGAATTATCTCAGGGACCTGGAGTCGCGTGGCGCCGGCATCGTGCCCAGTATTTTTTGTGATGCGTTCGATGAGCAGGACATCGCCGGCTGGTTCGCGGCGCACGGCAAGGACAGAATCGTTGTCAAGCCGCTGGTCGGCGCGAATTCTGATCACATTGTTGTGTTATCGAATCCGGTACCGCTCGAGGTCATCGACGAGTTGCGAGCGACTTACTCATCACGACCGTTCTTTGTGCAGCCGTTCATGGAGCGCGTGCTGTGGGAAGGCGAGTACTCAACGTTTTTTTTCAATGGTGAATACAGCCACGCAATCCTCAAGAAGCCCGAGGCCGGCGACTTCCGTTCCCAGGAGGAGTTCGGCGCCGACATCCGGAGCGTCGAGGCGCCGCAGGCTCTGATCGACACGGCGCACGACGTCGTCGCGCTCGTCGAACCACTGCCGGTCTATGTACGCGCGGACTTCGTGCGCGATGACAACGATCGCTTCCTGGTCATGGAACTGGAGCTGATCGAGCCGTCCCTCTACCTGCGGACGGACCCGGGTTCCGCCGCGCGTTTCGCGAAAGCGCTGGTAACCAGTAGCGAATGAACTGTGGGAGCGCGCCCCAGCGCACGATCACGACGAAGTGCCGGGCAAATCGCGCGCTGGGGCGCGCTCCCACAGGTATGTCCCCGATATTTCTAGTTCTTCAGGTACTGCTCGAAAAACCGCAGGATATGCGAGAACGTGTGCTTCCCGGTTGACGGCACCCGCATGAGCCCGTGTTTGCTGCCAGGGTAAGTCATCATGTCGAACGGCCGCCCTTCGTCCTGCAATGTCTTCATGAGCTTGGTGCTGTTTGTGAACAGCACGTTGTCGTCGGCCATGCCGTGAATCAGCAGTAGCGGTGCGTCGAGGTCTTTCGCGTACGGGAACACGCCGGAGGCCTCATAGCCGTCAGCATTGTTCTGCGGTGTGCCCAGGTAGCGCTCCGTGTAATGCGTATCGTACAGCGCCCAGTCGGTGACCGGTGCGCCCGATACTCCAGCCGCAAACGTGTCCGGTTGCGTGAACAGGCTCATCAGCGTCATGTAGCCGCCATAGCTCCAGCCCCAGATACCAATATGTTCATCGTCGATGAAGTCTAGCGATCGCAAGTAGTCCACGCCAACCATCTGGTCGATGACTTCGACCTTGCCCATTCTTCGGTAGATGGGCGCATCGAATGCCACACCGCGAAAACCCGTGCCGCGATTGTCGAGCGTAAAGACTATGAAGCCATTGCGTGCCAGGATCTCATTGAAACCCGCGCCCCAGCCATTACCCACGCTTTGGCCTTGCGGTCCTCCGTACACGAACACGATAACGGGGTAGCGTTTACTCGGATCGAAGTCGGCGGGCTTGATCATGCGGTAATAAAGCGCCTGTCCGTCCTCGGCTTCGAGCGTGCCGAACTCAGTTGTCGGTCGCGTCGCCAGGTAGGGATGGTAGGGGTGCGTCTCATCGAGCCGGTTTTCCTCGATGAAGGCGATGCGCGAACCGTCATTACGATGCAGGCTCGATTGCGGTGGTGTGTCGATGTTGTTGAAACTGTCGACATAGAATTCGCCGCTGTCCGCGAAATCCACTACGTGCATGCCGGCACCCTGGCTAATGCGCCGCGGCTCGGCCGCATCGGTCATTGAGATCTCATAGACGTTGCGTTCCATAGGGCTGTCCAACGTCCCTGTGACAAAAAGGCGTTCATTGGCCTCGTCGACGTGCAAAACGGCCGAGCGGGCTCGCTGGCCGTCGGCTACTTCCCAGTCGCCCGACGTCAACGGGCGAATCAGGTCGCCTTCATTGCCATACAGGTAAAGATGCGCGTGGCCACTGCGCTCCGACTTCCAGATGAACTCCGGCCGTGATTCGAGAAACACGAGCTCATTATGAAGGTTGATCCACGTGTCGCTGGTCTCGGTCAGCAGGACGCGTGACTCGCCGCTGGCGGCATCGACCTTCAAGAGCTCCAGCGTCTTCTGGTCGCGTGACTGGCGTTGTACGGCCAGGAAGTCGCTGCCGGGGAACCAGGCGACGCGCGGCAGGTAGACGTCGGTATCCTCTCCTGTATCCATCCAGCGCAGGTTTGTACCGTTGGGTTCGATAATACCCAATTGAATCAAGACGTTGGGCGTACCGGTGGCCGGGTAGCGTTGCTGGTAGACCTTGAAGTCTTCGGCGTAGACCTCGAAGCGCTCGACGACCTGCACGGGCGACTCGTCGATGCGCGTGAATGCGATGGCCGAATCGTCCGGCGCCCACCAGTAGCCCGTGTAGCGGTCCATTTCTTCCTGCGCGATGAACTCCGCCATGCCGTTCCTGATGAGTTCGCCGCCATCGTGTGTCAGTTGCTGTTCTTCGAACGTGTCGAGATCGATGACGAACAGGTTCTGGTCGCGGACAAACGATACGTAGCGCCCGGTGGAACTGAAGTCGGGATCGGTCTCGCCGGCTTCGGTTTCAGTCAGGCGGCGCGTCTTGCGACTTTGCAGGTCATAGAGGTAGAGATCACCGTTCAACGGGAAAAGCAGGCGTTTGCCGTCGGGCGAAAACTGGTAGCCGACGATACCCCGCTGGCCGACTATGCGCAGACGTTCCCGTCGCGCCAGCTCCTCGTCCGAGAGATCTTCCTCACCGCTGACGAGTGCGGTTGAATCCACCAGCAGGCGCATGTCCTCGTCAGCCAGGTTGAATTCCCACAGGTCCATCTGCAACGGATCCGTCTCCTTGCCCTTCAGAAACGTGACCCGGCTGGAGTCGGGTGAGATCTTGACGCCCCTTGGCGCCGGCCCGTCAAGGTCCGGTGCGGCGTACAGTCTTTCAATTTCGAGAATGGCGGTCTCCTTCGACGCATTTGACTTCCCGTCCACGCTGCAGGCTACGAGGGCAGCAAGAGCTGAAATCACGATGGCAGGTATTTTCATTGTGCTGTCCTTTCCTCAGGCGCTTTGTCTTTCTTTGAGTCCGGCAACGAGTGGCTTCAGGTATTGTCCCGTGAATGACCCTTCGTTCGCGGCGACGTCCTCTGGTGTGCCGGTCGCAATGACTTCACCGCCGCCGTCACCACCCTCAGGTCCGAGATCGATGATCCAGTCCGCTGTCTTGATAACGTCCAGGTTGTGTTCGATGACGACGATCGTATTGCCGCGATCACGCAGCCGGTGCAGGACCACGAGCAGGTGTTCTATGTCGTGGAAGTGCAGGCCGGTCGTCGGCTCGTCGAGGATGTACAGGGTCCTGCCCGTGTCACGCTTCGACAATTCCTTCGCAAGCTTGACGCGCTGCGCTTCACCACCCGAGAGTGTCGTCGCGTTCTGGCCAAGCCGGATGTAGGAGAGACCGACGTCAGTTAGCGTCTGCAGTTTCTTCGCGACGACGGGCACGTTCTTAAGAAATTCGAGCGCGTCCTCGACCGTCAATTCCAGGACTTCGTGAATGTTCTTGCCCTTGTAGCGAACCTCGAGTGTCTCGCGGTTATAGCGTTTGCCCCGGCAGACGTCGCAGGGCACGTACACGTCCGGCAGGAAGTGCATCTCGACCTTGATGACGCCATCGCCCTGGCAAGCCTCGCAGCGGCCGCCTTTGACGTTGAAGCTAAAGCGCCCGGGCATGTAGCCACGGGAACGCGATTCCTGAGTGCCCGCGAACAGTTCGCGGATCGGCGTGAACAGCCCGCTGTAGGTGGCCGGGTTGGAGCGCGGCGTGCGCCCGATCGGGCTCTGGCTGATGTCGATGACGCGGTCGATGAGCTCGAGTCCACGAATCTCGTCGTGCGGCGCCGGGTTGCGGCTGGTGCGATTGAGCAAGTCCGCGACCGCCTTATACAAGGTGTCGTTGACAAGAGTCGACTTGCCAGATCCCGAGACGCCCGTGATGCAGGTCATGAGCCCGATCGGTATCGACGCCTCGACGCTCTTGAGGTTGTTGCCGGTCGCGCCGACGATCGTGATTTGCCGCTCGGCATCGGGCTCGGTGCGTTTATCCGGGATCGCGATACTGCGCTTGCCAGACAGGTACTGTCCCGTGAGCGACTTGGGCTCTCTCTTGATCTCCTCGGGCGTGCCTTCGGCGACGATTTTGCCGCCGTGCACGCCGGCGCCCGGACCCAGGTCGATGACGTGGTCGGCGGCCATGATCGCTTCCTCGTCGTGCTCGACGACGATTACCGTATTACCGATATCCCGGAGGTGTGTCAGTGTGCCGAGCAGGCGCTTGTTGTCGCGTTGGTGCAGGCCGATCGATGGTTCGTCGAGGATATACATGACGCCGACGAGCCCGGAGCCTATCTGGCTCGCAAGCCGAATGCGCTGCGCTTCGCCACCCGACAACGTCTCCGCGCTGCGATCGAGCGACAGGTAATCGAGCCCGACATCCGAGAGGAAGCTGATGCGGTCGCCGATTTCCTTGACGATCTTGTCGGCGATCGTGGCTCGCCAGCCTTCGAGTTCGAGTGTTGCGAAGAATGCCTTGGCATTACCGACCGACTTACTCGTGATCTCGGGCAGCGAGTGACTGTCGACGAACACGTGGCGCGCGGCACGGTTCAGGCGCGTGCCGTCGCAGTCGGGGCAGGCCTGGCTGTTCAGGAATTTCGCCAGCTCCTCGCGCACGGCGCCGGACTCGGTTTCCCGGTAGCGTCGGTCAAGGTTGGGGAGAACGCCCTCGAAGCGATGCCGCTTACGCACCTCCATGCCACGGGAGTTCTGGTAAAAGAAATCGATCTTCTCGCTGCCGCTACCGGACAGGATGACTTGCTGCAGTTTGTTGCCGAGTTCATCGAACGGCGTCTCGATATCAAAGTCGTAGTGCGCCGCGAGGCTCTGGATCATCTGGTAGTAGTAGGTCGTACGCCGATCCCAGCCGCGGATAGCGCCGCCGGCGAGTGACAGCGTCGGATTCACGACCACACGTTCGGGGTCGAAAAACTGCTTCACGCCGAGGCCGTCGCAGGACGGGCAGGCGCCGGACGGATTGTTGAACGAGAACAGCCGCGGTTCGAGTTCGCTAAGGCTATAGCCACAAATGTTGCAGGCGAAGCGGTCCGAGAAAACGAGTTCTTCATTGTCGCTGTCGTCCATCCTGGCGATGCGAGCAACGCCATCGGCCAGCCGCAGCGCTGTCTCGAAAGACTCTGTAAGTCGCAGGCGAACGTCGTCCTTGACCTTGAAGCGATCGACGATAGCCTCGATCGTGTGTTTCTTGCGCAGGTCGAGTGTCGGCGGATCGTCGAGTTCGTAGACTTCCCCGTTGATGCGTGCGCGGATGAAGCCCTGCGCCATCAGGTCCTGCATGAGTTGCACGTGCTCGCCCTTGCGATTGTCGACGACGGGTGCAAGCAGCATGAGCCGCGTGCCTTCCTCCATCGCGAGCACCTGGTCGACCATCTGGCTCACGGTCTGTGCTTCGAGCGTGGTGTCGTGGTCGGGGCATTTCGGGATACCGGCG
>Ga0255053_10001495_pt1 | contig 12900 bp, 10 predicted proteins | sample JV7_2_22_MG_FD_188635 | JGI IMG/M metagenome (GOLD analysis project Ga0255053, IMG submission 188635) | Seawater microbial communities from Jervis Inlet, British Columbia, Canada - JV7_2_22 | ecosystem: Environmental > Aquatic > Marine > Inlet | place: Canada: British Columbia | collected...
CGCTTCGAGATCGATGCCCAAATCCCGGAAAGCTACGCTGACGATCTCGCCATCGGCATGCAGGCCGAAATTCTCATCGGTGGCCAGAGTTATCCGGGCCGGCTGGTTGCTGTCTCCCCCGAGATTGTCGACAACCAGGTTGCGAGCCGGATCAGCTTCGACCGCGAAGTGCCAGGCAACCTGCGTCAAAATCAGCGGCTGACAACACGCATCCTGCTCGCCGAACATCCCGACGTCCTGTACGTGCAGCGTGGCCAGTTCCTCGATAGTGGGGCTGGGCGTATTGCCTATGTCGTCAATGAGGACCGCGTTGCCACGCGCCGGCGGATCGAGATCGGCGCACGCAGCCTGAGTGCGGTCGAAGTCGTATCCGGTCTCGAGCCTGGCGACACCATCGTTATTTCCAACCTTGACCCGTTCCGCGGCGCGGACACGGTCTTGCTTACCAACTAGTCACGCGCACACGAAGGAGAACGAACCCATGTTGCAAATGAACGGGATTTCCAAGATCTACCGAACCGATACGGTCGAGACCCACGCGTTGCGTGAGTTCTCGCTGACTGTCGATGAGGGCGAATTCGTCTCTGTCACCGGACCTTCAGGCTCCGGCAAGACGACTTTTCTGAACATTGCCGGATTGCTCGAGGAATTGACCAGTGGAACGTACGAGCTTGATGGCCGCGACATATCGTCGTTGAGCGACAACGAACGCTCGCGAGTACGCAACGAGAAGATCGGCTTCATATTTCAGAGTTTTAACCTTATTCCGGAACTCGACATCTTCGACAACGTGGACGTGCCGTTGCGCTATCGCGGCTTCGATGCCGACGAACGCAAGCGACGCATAGAGCAGTCGCTCGACATGGTCGGGCTCGCATCCCGAATGAAGCATTTGCCGGCGCAGCTATCAGGTGGGCAGCAGCAGCGTGTCGCAATCGCGCGGGCGCTGGCGGGCGAGCCCCGTTTTCTACTTGCCGACGAACCGACCGGCAACCTGGACACGAACATGGCGGACAGCGTCATGGAGTTGCTGGCGGAGATCAACGCCACCGGCACAACCATCATCATGGTTACCCATGAACTGGCGCTTGCCGACCGGGCGAAGCGCAACATCTTCGTGCGGGACGGTCACATCAGCGACGGGCCGCCCGAATTGCATTTCGCTGACGCAGCCAGCGCGTAAGCCGGGAGCCGACCATGTTCCGTTACTACCTGAAACTCGGCGCGCTGAGCATTCGCGCGAACCCTGCGCTAAGCGCCCTGATGGTCGCGGCGATCGCGGTAGGCATAGGCGCCTGCATGACGATCGTTACCGTCAGGCACGTCATGAGCGACAACCCGATCGCGCACAAGAACGACCTTCTCTATCACGTGCAGGTCGATAACTGGAATCCTGCGGATCCCTACGAAGATCCGGACAACCCACCAGTACAGATGGCTTACCTGGACGCGAAAGCGCTTTACGATTCCGGTAAGGCCTATCGCCAGGTCACCAGCTATGTGACGAGCCGGGTCATTCAGCCCGACGGTGAGGATGCCAGGCCGTTCCAGCTCGATGTGCGAGCAACCACGGCCGACTTCTTCCCGATGTTCGATGCTCCGTTCGCGTACGGGGCAGCCTGGGACCAATCATCCGACCGGACTGAAGAGAGAGTTGCCGTCCTGTCATGGGATCTGAACGAACAGTTGTTCGGAGCAGAAGACTCCGTCGGCCGGATGCTGACGATCAATGGCGAGCCGTACCGAATCGCAGGCGTACTGGACGAATGGACGCCGATTCCCAAATTCTACGACCTGAACAACAACCCTTACGCTGAGCCGCTACCCTTGTTCCTGCCGTTCTCTTTGGCTGTCGCCAACAAGATGCCGAGGAATGGCAACACGAGCTGCTGGAAGCCCGTCGAGGAGGGTGGCTTCGAGATGTTTCTTGCCTCCGAGTGCATCTGGATCCAGATGTGGGTCGAACTGGAGAGTGCGTCCCAGAGGCAGGACTATATGCAGTTTCTCAATGCCTATGTCGAGGGACAGAAGAAGCTCGGGCGGTTCCCGCGGCCCATGAACAATCGACTGAACAATCCCGAGGAGTGGATGATCGACCGTGAGGTCGTCGATGACAACGTCAATGTCCTGTTGAGCCTCGCTGTGTTGTTTCTCGTCGTCTGCCTGTTGAACACGATCGGGCTCCTGCTCGCCAAGGTCATGCGCAGGGCAAGAGATATCAGCCTGCGCCGGGCACTGGGTGCAAGCAAGTCGACGCTGTTCACGCAGTACATCATCGAGGCGGGAATGATCGGCGCGGCCGGTGGGCTCCTCGGCGTCGTCGCGACATGGTTTGGTCTGCGCGGCATCGAAAACCTGTATATCGAATACGACTTCATACAGCATTTGGTACGCATGGATTGGACCATGGTATTGCTTGCGCTCGTCCTTGCCGTAGCGTCCGCGCTCGGTGCGGCGCTGTACCCAACCTGGCGTGCCTGCAATATCACGCCCGCAAGCCAACTCAGAATTCAGTAGGAGATCAACATGGAACTCGGACCAATCTGGCGATCCATGCTTAGAAACAAGGGCGGCTTTATTCTGATCGCGGTGCAGATCGCTGTAACCATGACGATCATGGTCAATGCGATCGCGATCATTCAGGAACGCTCGACGAACATGGCGCGTCCGAGCGGTCTCGACGAGGCGAATACCTTTGCGCTCGCCAGCGTGTCTTTCGTGACGGACATTGACGAGAAGAGACTGATCGACGAGGATCTCGAATTACTTCGCAAATTGCCGGGCGTGCGGAGCGCGACGTCTTCGAACTCGTTCCCACTGCGACAGGGCGGTTGGTCCGAGGGCTTGAACCTGGAGCCCGGTGTTGGAACCAGCGACAGCAGCTCGGCAATTTATTTTGTTGACGAACACGGCCTGGAGACTTTCGGCCTGAATCTGACGGATGGCGAAAACTTTGCGGCCAACCAGGTTAGCTGGGTCAATCGTGAGACCAATGATTGGCCGCCGGTCGCGATTGTCTCGCAGGCGCTGGCCGAGGATCTGTTTCCGGACGAGACGGGTTCTTACCTCGGGAAGACGTTCTACGTCAACGACGAGAACCCGGTCAATATCATCGGCGTGGTTGAGATACTGCAAGCGCCCTGGCCGAGTTGGTCCGGGCTCGAGCGATCGATGCTCGTACCCCAACGACGCGACGCGGAATTCGTGCGTTATATCATCCGTACAGAACCGGGTTATCGCGACGAGCTGATGCCGCAAGTCGAAGAGATGCTCGCGAAGAGCAATCCGGACAGGATCATTCGTTCCATGACGACCGTAGCCCAAACCCGTAAACTCGCGTACCTGGGTGACGCCGCGATGATCAAGATTCTGACATTTGTCGTTTCGCTGCTGACCGTTATTACCGGTCTCGGAATCGTCGGCCTGGCGAGCTTCAATGTCAGCCGGCGCACGCGTCAGATTGGCATACGCCGCGCCCTGGGTGCGACTCGAACGTCAATCGTGCGTTACTTCATGGTCGAGAACTTCCTTGTCAGCACGGTCGGCGTCGTCATAGGGGGCGTACTCGCCGTCGCGCTGAACATGTTCATGGTCGAGGCCTTCGCGTTGAAGCCCCTGTCATGGTACGTGGTGCCGGCCGCGATGATTGTTCTTTGGACGGTCGGCCAGGTTGCGGTCGCAGGTCCGGCACGCAAGGCGAGCAATGTGACGCCGGCAATCGCGACGCGGTCGATTTAGGCGCGAAAAATGCTAGCCGGCACAGGCTGTCAGCGATTCGTCGAGCCTTGTTAGCAGATAATCGGCGTCCTCACGGGATAATACGAGTGGGGACCTCAACTTGAGGATGTTCTCGTCGGGCCCGATGGAGCCGGTCAACACGCTACGCTGGCAAAGGTCGTTGACGATCTTATGAGTCAGTTCCCGTGCCGGCGTACGATTGCTGCGATCCGTAACCAGTTCCAGTGCCAGGAACAGACCACTACCGCGCACGTCACCAATGCAATCGTGATTTTTGGCGAGTATTCCGAGACCGTCGATGATGTGATTGCCGACGTCCAGGGCGTTCTGTTGCAGGGCTTCGTTCTCAATGACGTCGAGCACTGCAAGCGCGGCCGCACAGGACACCGGATTGCCGCCAAAGGTATTGAAATAACCTCCCTCATTGCCGAAGTCCTCGATCAAATCGCGTCGTGTCACGACACTGGCAATTGGATGTCCATTACCCATCGGTTTACCCATCGTAACGATGTCCGGTGTAAAACCATCGGCTTCGAAGCCCCAGAAGTGTTTGCCTGTGCGACCGAAGCCGGGCTGGACTTCGTCAGCGATGAATAATGCACCGGCATCGCGGATAATCTCGGCTGCCTTGCGCAGATAGCCTGGCGGTGGCGAAACGACGCCACTGCTGGAGATGATCGTGTCGATGACGAACGCAGCCGGCTTGATTCCTCGGCTCTGCAGCAGGTCTATCGCTTCGTATACGTGGGCGGCATAATTCTCGCCGGCGTCATCGCCCCGATAGGGCCCGCGATAGGTATCCGGCGCCGGCACGCTTACGACATGATCGGGAATTTCGTCCTCCGGTATGTCGGATGTCGAAATCTCATAGATGGCCCTGGTGTTACCGTGATAAGCAAAGGTCGTCACGATGATTCCAGTGCCGCCGGTCGCAGTTCGCGCAATGCGCAGTGCCAGTTCGTTGGCCTCGCTCCCCGTGCAACAAAACATTGCCGTGTCGAGCTCGTCGGGGAACTTGCCGGTCAGGCGTTCCGCATAGTCCAGCACGTTGTCGTGCAGGTACCGGGTATGCGTATTCAGCGTTGCCGCCTGTTTGCAGATCGCTTCGACGACGTGTGGATGGCAGTGACCGACGTGCGGCACATTGTTGTACATGTCCAGATATTTCCGGTCGTCCGCATCATACAGCCAGGCTCCCTCGCCCCGCACGAGATGTAACGGCTCGTCATAGAACAGCCGGTAGGCGGATCCCAGAAGCTTGCGGCGGCGATCGAGCATATCGTCATTTATTGTCACGCGTCAGTTCTCCGGGGCGCAGCGCAAAGCGCTTTAAAATTCTCGGCGATGTCAGTCGTACTGGTCTCGCCCAGTGTCGCGATCATCTGTTTTGCATCCGGCACGCTGCACAGGAGATACTCCCGATTCTCCGGATACTGGCTTGCACGCCAGTTCGCGATGACAATCGTCTGCACGTTACGCATCAGCATCAGGTCGGGCAGTAGCTCGATCTCCGCGGACAGGATCGGCGTTACGTCGTGATAGCCGCGAAGAAACTTATGCACGTCTGCCAGCGGCTCATCTCCGGTCTTGCATAGATAGGCAGATGCAACGGCAATATCGATGACGAGCGGCGACTTCACCATGTCACCGAAATCGATGATGCCCGTGATGCGATCGTTGCACTTGCCATCAGCGAGTACGTTTCCCCAATTGAGGTCATTGTGGATTATTTGCGAGCGGCAATGGCGTAACTGAGGCTCGATTTGGTCGACAAATTTCTCAAATTGCAGTCGGCATTGATCTCGCAACTGCTTGTCCCGAACGTGCTCGAGCAACGGGATTAACTTGCCTGCCTGTTTGATATCCCACAGGAGCGGGTAGCCGCTCGCGGAATGCGCCAAATCCTTCAGGGCGCGGCCGAGTGTGCCGAGAGCAGCCCCCAGGTGCGTCGCCAGGTCGGGTCTGGGTTCAATCTTGCTGAGCGGTACGCCGGGAAGCCAGGTAAGCAACCTGATTGTGTGCGTTCTACCGTCGTCAGCGAGTGCCCGGACCTGCATTGCGCCGTTCGTTGCGGGAATGACGCGCGGTACCGGAATGTCCGGATGTGCTCTTTCCAGGTGCAACAGTGCTGTGGTCTGCAGGTCGGTGATCGCCTCGCTCTCCGCAGAGTTGCTGATCTTCAACACAAATTCCTGTCCGGACGCCTGCCGGACGAGAAAATTGCGGTCCCGCTCGCTGTCCTGTGACTCGATCAGTCCTTCAATTGCGAAATGCTGACGCAACAACTCGGCAGCCGACGCTTCCGACAGGTCGGGCACGGCCGTAGTCAGTATCTTGAGAGGATCGGTGGTCAAAAGCGTCCGGCTGAAAAATCCGCGAACGCCTGTTGAATTTCTTCCGGCGTGTTCATGACGAACGGGCCATAACGCGCGACTGGCTCACCGAGAGGCCGGCCCGCGACGAGTATTGCGCGTGCGCCCTCATTGCCGGCTGTGAGAGGCACGTCTTTGCCCGATCCTAAGACTGCAAGCTCATGTTTTTGAACGTTTTTCGTCGTCTCGCCTGCGACGAGGCTGCCCTCGAATACGAACAGGAATGCCGTGTGGTTTTCGGGCAGCGCGGGCGACACGCTCGCGGACGCTGGCAGTTCGATGTCGAGGTACAGGGGCTGCACGGCAACACCGGCCACCGGGCCGGTTACGTCGTTGAACTGTCCGCTCAGTACCCGCACGCGCACCCCATCGTCTATTTCGACTTCCGGTATGTCGCTTGCGGCGATGTCCTGGTAGCGAGGATCTGTCATCTTGTCCGATGCCGGCAAGTTTACCCACAGTTGAAAGCCCCGCATCAGGCCTTCCTCCTGCTCCGGCATTTCGGAGTGCACGATGCCGCGTCCGGCCGTCATCCACTGGATGCTTCCAGGTCCCAGCAAGCCGCTGTTGCCCTGATTATCGCGATGGCGCATGCGGCCATCGAGCATATAGGTAACGGTCTCGAAGCCGCGATGAGGGTGATCCGGAAAACCCGCGATGTAGTCGTCGGGCGAGTCGGAACCGAATTCGTCAAGCAGGAGAAACGGATCGAGGTCAGGTAATTCAGCCCCGCCAATCACGCGCGTGAGGCGCACACCCGCACCATCGCTGGTTGCGGTGCCGCGTATCACCCGGCTTACGGATCGTGCGTCGCCCGTCGCGTCATTCATCGTGAGTCCTCTTCGCTCCGACGCGTTCGCCCGCGGAATAAATGTTGAAACGACCGTCCCGAAGAAAACCGATTAGCGTTATGCCGAAGTCCCTGGCAACGTCGACGGCCAGGCTCGATGGTGCGCCGACAGCAGCAATCATCGGTACGCCGGCCATCGCGACTTTTTGCACGAGTTCAAAGCTCGCGCGGCCGCTGACGAGAATGCCGACATCCGAGGCGGGCAGGGTGCCATCGAGAAACAGGCGTCCGATCAGCTTGTCCATTGCGTTATGCCTGCCAACGTCTTCGCGAACCATGCCGATGTTTCCCGAACGATCGAACAGTCCCGACGCGTGCAGGCCGCCTGTCTGTCCGAACACCTGCTGTTGTTCTTCAAATTGCCTGGTGAGCGTCAGGATCGTGTCTGCGTCGATCTGGAACGGCGATTCGGCGATCGCATCGGTGTAACGACTCTGGGTGCGCAGGGCCTCCAGCGAGGTCTTGCCACAGACGCCGCAACTGGACGTCGTGTAAAAATGCCGCTCCAGTCTGGCAAAATCGACGTCGGCTTCAGTGCTGAGGTCGACGCGGATGACATTGCGTAATTCGGCGTCGCCCGGGACCGGCGGGCTGCGATGCCAGACCTCGACAACGTTGTCCGGAGTGGCCAGCACGCCTTCGGAAAACAGGAATCCAACCGCAAGTTCTTCATCGTTGCCGGGCGTGCGCATGGTGACCGAGATTGCCTTCTCCTCGCGGCCGCTCGCGGCCTCGAACCCTACCCGGATCTCGAGAGGCTCCTCGATCGCAACCTGGTCTTCTGCGCCGTCGTCGTGCCCCGCCTGAATACGCCGGATATCGACCCGTTGACTGCGATTCGGCGATGCTGACTCGTTGCTCACATCTGGCCGCTGTTTGCTACGCGGAGAACGCCTGGATGCCGGTCTGGGCCCGCCCCAGTATCAGGGCGTGAATATCGTGCGTGCCTTCATAGGTGTTGACGGATTCGAGATTCGCCATGTGCCGGAAGACGACGTATTCGTCCGAGATGCCGTTGGCGCCGTGCATGTCCCTCGCGGTGCGGGCAATCTCCAGCGCCTTGCCACAGGAGTTGCGTTTCAGGAGCGAGATGAGTTCCGGTGCCAGTTGGCCCTTGTCTTTTAGTCGACCCGCCTGCAGGCAGCCCTGCAAACCGAGCCCGATCTCCGTTTGCATGTCAGCGAGTTTCTTCTGGATCAGCTGGTTTGCCGCCAGCGGGCGGCCGAACTGCTTCCGGTCCAGGACGTACTCGCGCGCAGCATGCCAACACGCTTCTGCGGCGCCCAGCGCTCCCCATGCTATACCGTAACGAGCATTGTTGAGGCAGCCCATGGGGCCCTTGAGTCCCGCGGCGCCGGGCAACATATTCTCTTCCGGCACAAACACACCGTCCATGACAATCTCGCCCGTAACGGAGGCGCGCAATGACAGCTTGCCCTCGGTCTTCGGCGCGCTAAGGCCATCCATGCCCTTGTCGAGAATGAAGCCGCGAATCCCGCCGTCGTCGTTCTTTGCCCAGACAACGAACACATCCGCGATCGGCGAATTCGATATCCACATTTTTGCGCCGCTGAGTTCGTAGCCGCCATCGACGGTGCGAGCGCGGGTTGTCATGCCGCCCGGGTCGGAACCGTGGTCCGGTTCGGTCAGCCCGAAGCAGCCGATCCATTCGCCGGTCGCGAGCTTCGGCAGGTATTTCTCGCGCTGAGCCTCGCTGCCGTAGGCATGAATCGGATACATGACAAGACTCGACTGCACGCTCATCATCGAGCGGTAGCCGGAATCGACGCGCTCAATTTCGCGGGCTATCAGGCCGTAGCTAACGTAGGCGAGACCCGAGCAGCCATAGCCGTCGATCGTGACGCCGAGCAGCCCCAGCTCACCCATCTCCCGGAAGATCCCGGGGTCCGTCTGCTCGTCCCGGTAGGCTTCCCGCACCCGGGGTGCGAGTTTTTCCTGGGCAAATTGCCGGGCCGTGTCGGCGACCAGCCGTTCGTCGTCGGTCAGCTGCTGTTCCAGCCGGAAGGGGTCTTCCCAGTTGAATGACGCCCAGTGGGTCGGGGAATTCGAATTTGCCATCGTGCTGTCTGCCTTTGCTCGGGAAGTCATAAACGCTCCTGACAGTGGCCCAGCATTATAAGGGTCACCAGGTGCTTGCGGGGATCGAATTTTGGTCCCCGATGACCAGGTCTTCAAGGACGGCGTGCGGCGGCTACAGCTGAAGCCCGCAGCTCTCGAATGCGGCCCTGGTGGCGTCCTTTTCGGCCTCGCTAAGCTGCAGGAGTGGCGCGCGTACGGGGCCACCCGCCTGCCCCAGCAGCTCCTGCCAGTATTTCTGATGCGCCTGCGGTTTGCCGCCTGGACGAGTGCTCTTCAGCGCATCGCGGACAGGATCGAGGCTGTCCCGAACGGCGCGGGCTTTTTCGAACTCACCGTTGAATGCCAGCTGCGTGTACTCGTGCATCCTGCGGTCCGAGCCTGTTTGCAGGAGGTAGGGCGGGGACGAACACAGGTAAAGCTGCCAGCCGAGCTCCTCGATATTTTCGAGCCATTCTTCCTCGGACGCGGTACTGACGAGAATCCTGTCGCCGGCAATTCGCGTAAGTTCGGCGTACATGTCCCTGGGCACGCTGTACTTGATGGCGACGATGTTCGGAATTTCGGCGACGCGCGCGCACAGCTCAGGCGACATCAGGTACCCGGAATCCGGGTGGCTCCACATTGCCACGCCGATACCTGTTCTCTTACAGATCTCGTCATAGTAGTTGAAGATCGTGTCGTCCCTGTCGCTGATGAAGTGCAGCAGGGGCGCGTGAACCACGATGTAATCGGCGCCAATGTGTTCGGCGTGCAGGGCCAGTTCGATAACGGTGTCGAAGTTCTGGTCAGAACAGGACATGATCGTCTGCGCAGTGTCGCCGGTCTCGTCAACGGCGATTTCAAAATTGCGCTTCCGTTCGTCGAGCGACATCGAAAAGAACTCGCCTTGTTTGCCGGCAATAAACAAACCCTCGATCCCGAGACCATCGACCCAATGGCGAACGTTTGAACGCAGCCCGACTTCATTCAGAGAACCGTCATCGCTGAAAGGGTTCAGGGCCGCCGCCCAGATTCCCTTCATGTTCTCCCTTGCATAGTCCTTTGCCTCGTCGCGACTGTATTTCACGTTTCGCTCCTCTGCGGCGCCGCAATGATGGCGTGCCATAGTTTTTCGCTGGTCAGGGGCATTTGCAGGTCACGAATACCGAGAGGTCGCAAGGCATCTATCGCGGCATTCAGGATGGCCGCGGGAGCTCCGATGGTGCCTGCCTCGCCGACACCTTTGGCACCCAGCAGGTTGTACGGACTCGGTGTCACGAGTGTGTGTATCGACAGCGTTGGTACGTCGTCGGCCCGTGGCATCGCGTAGTCGCTGAACGACCCGGTCAGCAACTGTCCATCGTCGTCATACTTCAACTCCTCGAGCAGCGCCTCGCCGATGCCCTGTGCATAGCCGCCCATGATCTGGCCATTCACTAACAGCGGATTGATGATTGTGCCGACGTCGTCGATACAGGCCGCGGATTCGATGGTCAGGACGCCGGTTTCGGCATCGATTACAACCGTCGCGATATAGCAACCGTAGCCCCAGGCTTCGCCATCGGCTTCATATACAACATCCTCTGTGACGGGTTCTCCGGCATTGCCGCCGTTATCCAGGCGCTCGCGAATCCGGTCACAAGCGAGACGCACAGCACTCCCACCGATCGCCGTGCTGCGACTTGCAAGCGCGCCGACTCCGTCCGGGCATGTACCGGTATCGCCGTGCAAAACGTCAACCTTGTGAATGGGGATTTCCAGCCGGTCGGAGACTATTTGCGCTATCGCTGTTTCGCGCCCATGCCCCTGGGAGCTGCCACCGGTAGACGCAATGACAGTACCGTCCGGATTCAAAGTGACACGCGCACTTTCCCAGCCCGCCCCGCAAGGTTCGATGTAGAACGCGACCCCGAGGCCGACTAGCTCTCCCTGTTCTCTGCGCCTGTCCCTGTCTGCCTTCATAGCCTCGTAGTCGATGTCGTCAACGAGCTGCTGCAACGCCTCGCCATATCGACCGCTGTCGAGTGTGTACCCTGTCGGCGTCGCATAGGGAAAATCGTCTCCCTGCAGCAGGTTCCTCTGCCGCAAGTCGATCGGATCGCTCTTCGTCACCTCTGCCGCTTCATCGACAAGCCTCTCCATCAGACAGATTGCCTCAGGCCTGCCGGCGCCCCGGTAAATCCCGACGGGCGCGCGGTCCGCGGTTTGCGCGTGAGTTGTGACGTCAATCGAGTCGATCTTGTATCCGCCGGGCAAAATGCGGCCCGCATTCCAGGCAGGAACTGCCGAACTGGTGGGCAACCAATGCCCGAGCGGTGCTTCAATCGACGCCTTGAGGGCAAGAAAGCGACCATCGCCGGTCAACGCCAGCTGTCCTGTGCTTGACGCTCCGCGACCATGGGTCGCCGAGAGAAACTCCTCATTGCGAGTAGCGACCCACTTGACGGACCGTTGCAGCGAGAATGCGGCCCAAACCGCGAGCACGTCTTCGGGGTACAAGGATGCTTTCATGCCGAAGGCGCCGCCTACATCGGGTGCGATAACGCGAAGTCGCTGTCTGTCGATTCCGAGTATTTTGGCAAGTTGGGTCCTTGCCCGGTGGGGAGTTTGAGTGGCCAGCCAAATCGTCGCGTTACCGAACTCGGCGTCAAACTCAATCGTGATCGCACGTGGCTCCATCGGCGACGGCGCAAGCGTGGGATGCTGGATGGCAACTTCGACGACGTGAGCGGCTGCCGCGAATAGTGCATCGACATCTCCTTGGCGCCAGGACCCGGAAAATTCGACAACGTCTGCGTTGTTCTCTTCTTCTTCCTCCAGGTCTATGAAAAGGGCATCAATCGCGTCGAGGCCACGGTTGACCGAAGTTGCTACGACTGCGGCAATCGGTTGACCAACCGCTGCCACCGTCTCCCGGGCCAGGATAGGGAAGTCCGCCTTACCGGTCAGGTCGAGCATCGGCGACACATCCAGTGCGCCGAGGCCGCTGACGTCGTCCCCGGTGTAAATGGCAACGACGCCGTCCGACTCGAGCGCACCCTCGATATCGCACTCGACGATCCGGCAGCGCGGCATCGTGCTGCGCGCAAAGACGATGTGCAGCACGTCATCGGGACTGATATCCGCGGTGTATCGGCCCTCGCCGCGGAGCAGGCGCTCATCTTCGCGGCGCGGCTCGCCCTGGCCAATTCGGCTGTTGCCTGTTCGATTCATCGTGAAGGACTACAGGACAATCAAGTTACTTCGAGGTCAACCAGTGTCGCCGGGATTCGATGTCAATTCAAATGAAACAATCTTGCTATGATTCATGCCGGCAGCCGCAACAATGAACGGGCGCGAGTCATGGGTAAATTGACGACAATCAATTTTCAACGCTGGATCGACGATCATCGCCATCTGCTGAAACCTCCCGTGGGCAACAAGCAGATCTGGGAGGACGCCGATATGATGATCTTCGTCGTCGGCGGACCGAACCAGCGCACGGACTATCACGACGATCCGGTCGAAGAATTTTTTTATCAGCTCGAAGGGGACATGGTCCTCAAGATTGCCGATGACGGCGAGTTCTACGATGTCGTAATCAGAGAAGGCGAGATTTTTTGCCTGCCACCGCACGTTCGTCACTCGCCGCAAAGACCCATGGAAGGAAGTATCGGACTGGTCATCGAACCAAAAAGACCGCCTGGGGAAAAAGACGCATTCGAGTGGTTCTGTTTCGAGTGCAGTGGTCTTGTTCATCGTGACGAAGTATTGCTCGAGTCAATCGTGAGGGACCTGCCGCCGCTTTACGAAAAGTTCTACGCTGACGAGGCTGCACGTACGTACCCGGACTGCGGTGTGCTTCACCCGGGCAAAGAGCCA
>Ga0255053_10001496_pt1 | contig 12897 bp, 8 predicted proteins | sample JV7_2_22_MG_FD_188635 | JGI IMG/M metagenome (GOLD analysis project Ga0255053, IMG submission 188635) | Seawater microbial communities from Jervis Inlet, British Columbia, Canada - JV7_2_22 | ecosystem: Environmental > Aquatic > Marine > Inlet | place: Canada: British Columbia | collected...
CGGCTTCTGATGCGTGCCAATTGGTCGTCATTTAGCTGGCCGACTTCCTCACCCTCAAGCAGGTAACTACCGGAATCAGGCGTGTCTAAGCAGCCCAGCATATTCATGAGAGTTGATTTTCCGGAGCCGGAAGGGCCCATCACGGCCAGCAAACCTCCGGTTTTGATCTCAAAAGAGACCCCCCGCAGCGCTCTAACCTCAACCTCGCCAAGTAAGTAGGTGCGGGTGAGATCTTTGACTGCTATGACCGGTCCATTGGGGCTAGCCTCCACCGAAGAATAAACCTCCATTGCCGCGCGGTCGTTCCTCGATCGAAGCGCTGATAGTTTCGCCGGGATCGAGCCCTGAAAGCACTTCGCTTACGGTGTCGTTGCGCAATCCGAGAACAAGTACTCTACGCTCGCGATTTTCTCCATCGCCCACGAACACAACGATTTCCCCGGTCTCCGGATCGAATCCGAGAGCCCAATTTGGAATGAGTACCGCATCATCCTCATCGGCGACGAGAATGCTCAATCCGGCAGTCATTCCCACCCGAACCAGTTCGTCGAGAGACTCCAGCCCAACGCGCACAGGGTATTGCGTGCTTGTCGCTCCAATTTCTGGCGCTAGATCAATGCCAGCAACAGATCCTTCAAGCACCAAATCTGGAAGGGCATCCAGCGTGATATCGACCGCCTGGCCGATCGCTACATCACCGACATCGAGTTCATCCACGCTCGTATCGATGTGCAACGAGCTCAAGTCGGCAACTACGATCTCAATCTCACCTGGAACGATGCTGTCCCCCACGTTGTGGTTCACCGACATTACGGTCCCATCGATAGGCGAGATCAAGCGCGCCTGATCGACTACGGCCTGCGCGGCGCGCAGCCGGGCTTCAGCGGAATTGAGAGCGTCTGAATCCGGCCCGGCCCTGAGGTCCACTAGATCTTGTTCCGCCTGGATCAGGGTAGCCTGAGCCACTGACACTTCCGAGTCCAGGATTGCTTGCTGAATCTCGGTGGGGTGGCCGGTGTACCAGTTCACATTGCGTAGCGCGGAATCACGATCTGCGCGGGCTGCGACCAGCTTGGTCAGCGCCAGCGCCTTCACAGGATCGTCCGAGGGCCGACCGGATACCGAACTGTACTCATCGTAGGCCCGATCGACATCGGCCTGCGCAAGCGTCAGACGCGCTTCCGCTCCACGCACTGTGTCGGAATTCGCGCGCATGCCTTCCTGTTGGCTGTTCCACTTGTATTCCGCAGCTCGGACATTGTCCCTGGCTTGTGCTAGCGCCATCACTGCCTGTGCAATTTGCTGCTCACTGGAGCCTTTCAATAGATCTTCCAGCGCTTGCTGAGCCGCTATTAGATCCGCCTCAGCTCCCAACAGACTTGCATTCAGCGAACCCGGGTCCAACAAGGCAAGGACCTGGCCGGCATTGACTGTCTGACCCACCTCGGCTACAAGTTCGCCCAAGGTGCCGGATGTGCTAAAGGAGAGAGCCGCCTGGGCACCCGGTTCTACTTTTCCGGTCCCGGTGACCCAAACCTGGAGCGGTCCGGTTTCTATGGTGGCCGTGCGTTCCGCGGCTACCTCAGGCTCCGAGCTGGGGCGAAGGACCAAGAATCCTACAATCAGGCCTCCAACGATCAGTATTGGTATCCAGATTCTTCGTCTCATAGTCTTTTCCTTGACTGGGCCTTGGTGCGGGCCATTTTGGATCTGCTACAGGCGGATTCTATCGTGCGCCGCGTCACAAATCCCTAAGAAATCTGTTAATTCGACTTCGTATTTCGAGCTGCTGAACGCTAAGGTATGCTATTCCTTGTTTTGGACACTTGCACATGGCCCAAGAGTTCGATCGAGTGCAACTACGTGACCTCACCGAGTATGTGAAGACTGAGGCGCTGCGCCTTGGTTTCTCGCGGGTGGGGATCACCACTCCCGAGCCTCCCCCGCATCTTGAGATCTACGAAAAATGGTTAAAAGAGCGACGTCACGGCGAAATGACCTACCTTGAAACCGATCGGGCTCGCCACCGCAGGGCAGATCCACATCGCATTCTGCCGGAATGTGAATCGATTCTGGTTGTGGCGGCGAACTACTTGCCGAATGGGCAGAAGAGTACGGGCGTGGCCGCCTACGCTGTAGGGGACGATTATCACGAAGTGCTTACAGATCGGCTGAAGCGGCTGGTGTCGAGCATTGAGGCGCGGGTCGGCCGAGAGATCAAGAACCGCTATTACACTGATACCGGGCCGCTGCTCGAACGCGAGTTAGCCCAGCGGGCCGGGTTGGGTTGGATCGGAAAGAATACTTGTTTGATCAGCCCCGAATACGGGTCTTACTTCTTCTTAGCCGAAGTGCTGCTCGACCTGCCGCTTGAGCCGGACCAGCCAATCAAGACCGATCACTGTGGCGAATGCACGCTATGCATCGAAGCCTGCCCCACCAACTGCATCCTCCCCGACCGCACGCTGGACGCATCTCGATGTATCTCCTACCTTACGATCGAATTGAAGGGCACTATTCCGTTGGAGCTTCGACAGTTGACGGATGATTGGATATTTGGGTGCGATATCTGCCAGCAGGTCTGTCCCTGGAACCTCCGCTTTGCTGAGCCCACCGCGGATCAGGCATTCCAAGCACGCGCGTTTCTTAATGAGCCGACCCCGAGAATTTTCCTTCAGCTTACGCCACAGGACTATCGCACCGCGCTCAGTAAAAGCCCCCTCAAGCGTGCCAAACGCTCAGGGCTGCTACGTAACGCGGCCGTGGCGGCCGGCAATGCGGGAGGGCGCGCAAGTGTTCCTGATCTGGAGAGGGTGCTTGCCAAAGAGGAAGACCCGGTTCCCCGAGCTCACGCAGCCTGGGCGCTGGGCGAGTTGGGAGAGCTCGAGGCATTGCGAGTTGCTTTGGATTCCGAACAGGATCCGGAGGTATTGGCCGAGATTCGTCTCGCACTCGACGGCGCGGAAGACTAAGGTCTCGGGGTCGGGGTGGCGGTAAAGGGGCTGGGCGTGTCGGTTGGAACCGGAGTCACGATATTCACCTGAATAATTAGCTTTATTCCCACGAACAGCACATCCGCAGGATCCAAATCATTAGCTTCGGCAATCGCTTCTACGGTGCTGTTGAACTGCTCCGCGATCAATTGAAGAACATCGCCAGACTTAACCACATACTCAATTGTCGAACCTGGGACCAAGGTCTCCGGGAGCGGTGTTTCGGTTGGAAGCTCGGATTCCGGATCTGGAATAATCAACTGCGATCCTACTCCAATGTTATTTGGATCTACCAGATTATTGGCCGCGATCATTTGATCGATAGATACCTCAAATTGATCCGCGATCGAAGCCAGTGAATCGCCCTCCTCCACTACATAGGTGATTGGACCGGAAGGAGTGGGAGTCTCGGAAGGCTCGGGTGTTCGCGAGGGCTCCAGTGTGGCGGTTGGAGGCTGAGGCGTGTTAGTGGGCTCTGGAGTTTCGGTGTCGGAGCGTAAAAATGCGGGAAGCGCGGGGGGGCTGTCGCCGGTAAACCAGATGACAACCAGGAACAAGCCTACAACCAAGAGAACGACGGCCAACGCCCCCAGCAAGAACGGAACCATCCGCCCCCGCCTTCGTCGATAGGCATCAATCACTTCCGCCGCGGACCGATCATCCTCCGTCATCCATTGTCCTCCAGCGCGGCCATTGTACCCGAAACACGCAAAATCTAAGGTGGCACCACGCCAGCGAAGAAGCCGAAAACATCGGCAAGCACTTCGGCCCACGTCGCATCTGAGTGGTCTCCCACGGAAATTTGGAACACGTGTTCTATTCCAGCTTCGCCTAATACCTTACTAAAGCGCTCCGTTTCGATGGCCGCCCAATCTGTGTCCCCTACCAGCAGGAGAATGTTCGGTGGAAACTGATCCGATTCGGCCACGATACTGAAAGGGTCATACGGAGGGCGAGCGCTATTCACTGCTAATGCTGGGCTCAGCGCAGCTACAGAAACGAACTCCATTGGGTTGCGAAAGGCGGCCTCGAGCGCCCAAACCCCTCCCCGTGAAATTCCGGCTAGAGCCCTTGCCGAGGGATCGCTGCGGTAGCTGCTCTCAATATACGGAATCAAACCCTCAAGCAGCTCCATTTCATAAGATCCTGGCCCCCCGTCCGAGCCTCGGAACAAGGGATCGGGCTGCAGCGGCATCACCATGATGAACGGAGGCCATTCTCCGCTGCTAATTCCATCGTCTGCGACCCCGATTGCTCCCAATTCCTGCCAGTGTCCCTGGTCATAGGGATAACCATGGAGCAGGTACAGGGTCGGATAGCTCTGCTCATCAACGCCGTAACAAGGCGGCAAGTAGATGTTGTATGGAACATCCGCGGCAACTGCGATGCCGCGATACACGCCGGTCTCGGTTGACCCGACCGTCTCATCGCATTTGACGACAGGTTCCGGAGTGGGCGCTTGCTCAGTGGGTTCGTTTGGCGTGAATGTAGGAATCGGGACCGAGCTGGGCGACACCAAGGAGAGCGGGGTTGCATCAGACGGTATCTGAATACAGCCAGCCGAGACTACCGCCAGCAGAGCGACGGCTAGAGAATCGCGAAGAAAGTCCCTTTGCAGATGCCTCAAAGCGGGTCCAGTATAATGTCGCTCGTGCTTTACCACATTTGGACTGCCGGCTGTCAGATGAACGTGGCCGACTCTCAGCGCGTAGCATCAGAACTCGAGCGGCTGGGCTATCGCCCCACGCCGGTAGCCGAGCAAGCAGACGTTGTAGTGCTCAATACTTGCGTCGTTCGCCAGAGCGCAGAAGATCGAGCACACGGTCGGTTAACGTCTCTCAAACCTTTCAAGGATCAGCGGCCTGATATGGTGCTCAATTTGATGGGCTGCATGGTCGGGGTGAAGGGCAGCGGGGAGCTCCAGGAACGGTATCCCTACGTGGATGTCTTCTCCCCTCCCTCCGACCCCGCCCCGATCGTCAATCACCTGATGCAGTCCGACGCGCATGCGATTGAGGCTCGGGACACATACGAACGGTTCGCGATGATGGATGGGGGCTTCATACTCCCGTCTCACGAGCAGGGACGGCTCATCTCCGCGCATGTACCTGTGGTGTACGGCTGCTCGCATGCATGCACCTTCTGCATCATTCCCTTTCGAAGAGGAATCGAGCGCAGTCGTATCGCGGGTGAAATCATCGCGGAGGTCAGTGCGCTTGCCGAGCAAGGAGTGCGAGAAGTGACCCTCCTGGGCCAAATCGTGGATCGCTACGGAACAGACCTCCAGAATAGCCCGGACCTCTCCAATCTATTGCGCCAGGTTCACGAAATTGCCGGAATCAAGCGGATTCGGTTTCTTACTTCCCATCCTAATTGGATGACGGAAGAGCTGCTGGCCACAGTCCAGGAGCTCGACAAGCTGTGCCCACATATCGAGGTACCGGTGCAGTCCGGTGACGACGATGTGCTTCGCAGGATGCGGCGTGGATATACGGCGGACGACTATCGAAGGTTGATCGAAAAGATCCGGGAGCGCCTCCCGAACGGTTCGATCGCCACCGACATCATCGTGGGATTTCCCGACGAGGGTGACGCGGAATACATGCGCACCTATGATCTGCTGCGCGAACTTAAGCTGGACGTAGCCCACCTGGCACGATATTCACCACGACCGAAAACGGTCTCTGCTCGGCGAATGGACGACGACGTTCCCGAGGACGAAAAGATGCGAAGATTCCAGGAATTGGAGGATCTTCAGGAAAGCATCGCGACCGAAATCAACGCCAACTATCTAGCGCGCGAGGTCGAAGTGCTGGTAGAGAAGCGGCGCCGAGGCCAATGGATGGGCCGAACCGAGACCAATAAGCTGGTGTTTTTCCAGGCCGAGGCTAGCCTCACCGGCGAGCTGGTGAAGGTTAAAATCGAGCATACTGGCCCGTGGAGCATGCGCGGAGCCCTCGTTAGTGAACGCAAACAACAGGACCTCGTACCAATCCCAGTCTTGAATTAATGACCCCAAGTAAGTACGGAGGAGCAATCCCGATGTCAAAATTGGCGCCCGTTGTGATTCTGTCATGTTTCCTGCTCGTCGCTTGTAACTTTCCAGGATTACAGGAGCAGACCGAACAAGATGGTCTGGCGACTTCGGCAGCTGAAACCGTTGCAGCTCAACTCACATTGGTTTTTTCCACTCCACCAGCCTTTGAAGTCACAGAAACTCGAGAGCCCGCGCCGACCACCACGGCAACCACTGTTCCAGACCCCACCGAATCTCCGACGCCTGATTGCACAAACGAGGTGAGTTTCGTTGAAGACGTCACTATTCCCGACGACACGAATATCCCTGCCGGTGACACCTTCGACAAGGTCTGGAAGCTTCGCAATGAGGGCAGCTGCACCTGGACCACCGAATACGACGTCGTCTTCGAAGGCGGAAACATCATGGCGGGCCCACCGTCTGCTCCATTGCCGAGCTCAGTACCTCCAGGCAGCACTGTGGATGTGGAAATTAGCCTGACGGCTCCCGGCTCGGATGGCACGCATCGCGGAGACTGGAAATTTCGTTCGCCCGATGGTGTGGCATTTGGGCTCGGTGATGACGGAGAGACGCCGTTCTTCGTTCAGATCGTCGTGGGCGCCCAGGCGGCCGAGGTGGTTTATGACTTCGTTGAAGTCTATTGCGATGCTACCTGGCGAACGGGCGCCGGTGAACTCTCGTGCCCGGGGACCGATTCCGATGTCGAAGGCTTCGTCGTAAAGTTAAATGCCCCCAAGCTCGAAGGCGGCCGGACCGAAAATGAGCCCGCCCTCTTTACGCACCCTGAATGGGTAAACAACGGCGTAATCAGTGGCAGATTCCCTGCGTTTGATGTCGAAGACGGTGACGAGTTCCACGCGGTCATCGGTTGTCTATTCGACGCGGTCGCCTGTGATATGACGATGCAGCTCAACTATCGTGCGGATGGCGGTGACCTGATGCCGCTGCGGGAGTGGGATGAAACGTATGACGGCGAGTTCAGGACGGTTGAGGTCGATCTCTCATCGCTAGCCGGCAGTTCGGTTGAGTTTGTGCTCGCGGTGCAAGCAAAGGGCGCCTTCACCGAGGATAGGGCATTCTGGCTCGCTCCCAGAATTGTAGGGATTCCAAGGTGACAGAGGCCGACCGCCTCTATTTGATCGACGGCCACGCATTGGCATACCGCGCGTATTACGCTTTGACCCGCGGTGGGGATCCTGCGCGGTGGATGACCAATTCCGGGGAACCAACCGCCGGCACCTACGGATTTACGTCCGTGATCCTTCGGCTCCTAGAGCAGGATTCTCCCGAGTACCTGGCGGTTTCATTTGACGTCGGCAAGACCTTCCGCGATGAGATATTTCCCGACTACAAGGGGACCCGCGAGAAGATGCCGGACGATCTGCGATTGCAAATCAAGCGCATACGCGAAGTTGTAGCTGCGTTCGGAATCCCAATCCTGGAAGCAGAAGGCTATGAGGCGGACGATGTGCTGGGTACGGTTGCCAAGCGCGTGGGAGCGGACGGTGTGCAGGTCATCATCCTGACCGGAGATCGAGATTTGCTTCAGTTGGTAGACAAGCAGGTCGCCATTCGGCTTGCGGGACAGAAGCTATCCGAGGCGATCGATTATGGTCCCAAGCAGGTGAGGGATAAATACCAGCTTGAACCCTCGCAACTGGTCGATCTCAAGGCCATGGTAGGCGACAAAAGCGACAATATCCCGGGAGTAGCAGGTGTGGGCGAAAAGACTGCCACCACCCTGCTGCAGGACTACGATGATTTGGAAGGAATTTACGCACACATTGAGGAGATCCCACCTCGCTTCTCGAATAAGCTGGAAGCGGGTCGAGAGGATGCGGAATTAAGCCGAAAATTGGGCGAGATTGTGACCGATGTGCCGCTCGACTTCGATCTTGAAAGCTGCCGGGCACAGGGATACGACCGCGATCGAATTGTTGCGATATTTCGAGAGCTGGAGTTTCGAACCTTACTAGACAGACTGGAAAAGCAAGGGGGCCTGGAAGGCGAACTCTATGTCAGCGAGGCCAAGGCAGCGCCTGAAACTGAAACCATCATCGTCGATACTCCGCAGGCGCTCGAAGCTCTCATGAAGCGCCTGAACAAGGCCAAGGCGATCGCCTTTGACGTCGAAACCACCGCCCCGGATGCGGTGGTCTCCGACCTGGTCGGTGTTTCGCTGGCCGTTGAGCCCGGACAAGGCTACTACATCCCGGTCGGTCACAACCCTGATCTCACCGGATCGCAGCAGCTCGAGCTCGAAACCGTCATCGCCGCGCTGCAAAAGCCGATGACCAATCCGAAAATCGAAAAGGTTGGACACAATCTCAAGTTTGATTACACGCTCCTGGCACGCAATGGCCTGGCGGCGGAACCGCTGGTGTTCGACACCATGATGGCGGAGTGGCTTGTACACCCATCTTCGCGCAATCTTGGACTGAAATCGCTTGCCTGGGTACGACTGGGTATTGAGATGACACCCATCGACGAATTGATTGGTACCGGTCGCAAGCAAAAGACCATGGCTGAAGTGCCCATTACCGATGCGGCACCCTATGCCGCAGCCGACGCCGAAATTTGCCTCAGGCTTCGCCCCATTTTGGACAAGGAGCTGACAGAACGCGGGCAACAGGCGCTCTTCAACGAGTTGGAAATGCCCCTGGTTCGCATCCTGGCCGCGATGGAGATGACCGGCATCGGGCTGGACACCGAGTTCCTGGCCGGCCTCTCCGACGAGCTCGCTGAGCGATTGGGCACGATCGAAGCTGAACTGTTTGATATGGTTGGCCACTCGTTTAATGTAAATTCGACCCAGCAACTCTCGGACGTACTCTTTGAAGAGTTGGCCCTGAAACCACCCGATGGCACTCGAAGAACCGCTGCCGGCAAGTACTCAACCGCTGCGGACGTTCTGGCCTCCTTAAAGGAAGAGCATGAGGTTGTGGCACTTGTGTTGGAATACAGAGAGATCGCCAAGCTCAAATCAACCTACGCCGATTCGCTTCCGGAACAAATCAACCCAGAGTCCGGCAGAGTTCACACTTCATATAACCAGACCGGCGCAATCACGGGCCGTATCGCCTCCTCCAACCCAAATTTACAAAATATTCCTATTCGCACCGAGTTAGGTCGTCAGATTCGCCGCGCCTTTGTCGCTTCGCGCGCACACACGTTGCTCGCCGTAGATTATTCACAGATCGAGCTTCGGGTCGTGGCTCACGTGGCGAACGACAAAACAATGATCAAGGCCTTCAATGAAGATCAGGATATTCACTCGGCCACAGCAGCGGCGGTGTTTGGCGCCGATATCGACAATGTCACCTCAGAGCAGCGGCGCCGGGCTAAAGCGGTCAACTTTGGCTTGATCTATGGGATGAGCCCATTCGGGTTGACCCGCGCCACTGATATGACGCTCGCCGAGGCCGAGAACTTTGTGGACGCATATTTTGAAAATTTTCCAGGTGTACGCAGTTACATAGAAGAGGTTCGAGAGATGGCCGCGGTGAAGGGCTACACCGAAACCTTGCTCGGCCGCCGACGCTACTTTCCCCAGCTCGCGAAAGATGGCCAGCCAGCCCCCGCGCAGGTGCGCGCGCGCGCCGAGCGAGAGGCTGTAAACTCGCCCATCCAGGGAAGTGCAGCAGACATCATTAAGCTTGCCATGATTGCCCTTCCAGAGGCTTTGGAGCAGGCTGAGCTAGGGGCTGACATGCTGCTTCAGGTACACGATGAGCTTGTGTTCGAAGTTCCGAAGAAAGAGCTCAAGGCAACCACACAGTTAGTTCAAGATGTCATGCAAAGCGCATACAAGCTGAAGGTCCCGCTCAAGACCGATGCTAAATCCGGCTCAAATTGGGAGCAGATGAAGCCTCTCAAGAGCTAGGGTCCGGGCGAGCCCCAGCCCAAAGGGCTAGAAGGCGCATCTCAAGGCCTGGCAGCGTTGCGTCTCATTTAGGCGCGCACGGCCCGAACGGCGGGACTTTCCCCCCTGTGCTAAAATCGCCGCCCAAATGGCAGGACGTGAAGATCTCTTTAACGAATCTATGCGACTGGGCCACTCGGCGGCCTGGGACCTACAATGGAACCGCGCCATCGAGTTCTATCGCAAGGCGCTAGCAGAGTTTCCTAATAATCCGAATGCCCTGAACAGCCTTGCGCTGGCCCTGCTAGAGACGGGTCAGCTCGATGAAGCCCTTGTGGCCTATCAGGCGGCATCCAAGGCCACCCCGGACGATCCCATCCCAATCGAAAAGTGTGCAGAGATCTATGAGCGGTTGGGTAAGATCGAGGATTCCATCCAGGCCCGCGAAGATTCGGCGGACATGTACATCCGTCGCAAGGATGCAAGCAAGGCCGTAGATAATTGGCGCCACATTGCACGCCTGGACCCGGAAAACCTTGCTGCCCGATCTCGCCTTGCGCTTACCTACGAGCGCTTGGGGCGCACTCGAGATTCCGCATTGGAGTACCTGTCCGTAGCTTCAATCCTGCAGAAGAACGGAAAGACCGACCGGGCAAAAGAGGCGGTACAGCGCTCCTTGGCAATCCTGCCCGGAGATTCAGAAGCCTCCCAGTTTCTAAGACTGCTAAATCAAGGCAAAGACCTACCAGCCCCAACCCAACCTCGGGGAGGAACTGCTCCCTTGCGTATGGCACAAGTGCAGGAATTCCTTCGCGACGAAGGCGAAGAGCCTATCCAAGAGGAGGAACAGCTGAAGGACCCTGAGGCTGCTGCTCAAGGCGAAGCCCTCACGATTTTGGCCGGGATCTTATTTGAGGAGCCACAGGACGAGAGCAAAGAGAAGGGCCTGGGGATGTCGGACATCACCAGCGGACACACCGGTGAGCTCAAACCATCTACCGCAATCTACCGCTATCTGGCCGAAGCCATTGATCTGCAGACACGTGGCCACACGGAGCAAGCGATCAAGGAGTTCAAGCGTGCCATGGACAGCGGTTTGGAACATCCAGCCGCTCATTACAACCTCGGCATTCTCTATAAGGAAGTCGGGAACTCGGACGATGCGCGCAAGCAACTAATTGCTTCCCTGGGCCACCCGGAATTGGCACTGGGTGCAAACCTGGCTTTGGGCAGGTTGGCAAAGGACAAGGGCGATATGCCCGAGGCGGCCAGATACCTCCTGCAAGCTCTGAAACTCGCGGATGGGCTGACGGTTGAATCCGGTCAGTCCAAGGATCTGAATCAGTACTACGAAACGTTGCTTGCCACTGAAACAGAGGGAGATAAGAAAGAACTCGAGCAGATGGTCGACAACACGCTGGAGTTCCTCACCGGCCCAGAGTGGCTTCACCGGCTCAAGGAGGCCCGAGAAGAACTTGAGAAGGAAGGCGATGGGGATGGCGTTGTGCCGATCGCAGAGATGCTCGCGGTCGGCGACACCGATTTGGTGCTGCGGTCAATGCAACGCATCGACCGACTCATGGATCAGGGTCTGTTCGCATCGGCGCTGGAAGAAGCCCTGCTGGCGCTTGACTACGCTCCAACCTATCTCACACTCCACCGCCGCATGGCCGAAGTCCAGATTGCATCGGGGCGAACCGAGGCCGGCTACGAAAAGCTCTCTATGATCGCGGAGACCCACCGAGTGCGTGGGGAGAGCGCCCAGGCCGCAGACGTATATATGAAGATCTTGCAGCATGCGCCAGTGGATCTTCCGGCCCGGACGAAACTAATCGAGCTGCTGGTGCAGCAGGATCGCGGCGACGAAGCGCTCAATCAGTCGCTCGAATTGGCGGAGATCTATCAGGACATGGCCGAGATTGACCTGGCTAGAAAGACGCTGGCCAATTCGCTTCGACTCTCCCAGCAGATGTCGACCGGGAACGGCTGGTCGCTGCGCATTCTCCACATGATGGGCGATATCGATCTCTCTCGACTCGACCAGCGGAGGGCGCTGCGGGTATACGAACAGATACGCACCATTGATCCTAGCGACGATAAGGCTCGCGTGAGCCTCATCGATCTCAACCTGCGCATCGGTCAGGAGGATCAGGCTGCAAAGGAATTGGACAGCTATCTCGAGTACCTGGTCGAATCCGGCCGCGGCGCGGAAGCCCTGAACTTGCTGGAAGAAATGGCCCGCGAGCACCCTGGGCGACAGGCGCTTCATGCACGGCTTGCCGAAGCGTATAAAGCCGCCGGGCGGACCGCGGATGCCATCGCGCAATATGACGCCCTGGGGGAGATCCAGCTGGATGCCGGGCAAAAAGATGACGCGATCCGAAGCATCCAAGCCATCGTCGACCTGAATCCGCCAGACGCAGAGGGCTACGAAGACTTGCTCAAGAACCTGAAGGATAATCAGTAACCGAAGGTCACAAGTAACCAAAGGTCACAAGTAACCAAAGGTCACAAGTAACTGAAGGTCACGGATAACCACTGGTCACAGCCTACTCAACCCTACGTACTAGCCTTCCTCAGCGCGGCTGACTGCCACTTCCCGGGTTTTAATCAGTAGCGAAACCATCCATAACGCGGGGCAACTGCGAGATCTCTCACAATGTGGGATGATTGAGCGCGTACAGACTAATGAACAATCTGACTGACGAAATCTCCTTTTTCCTACAACGAGTTTCCCCGCTCGCTATCCTGGATCTGCTACTCGTAAGCGCAGTATTTTTCTTCGTGATTAGTTTGTTGCGAGGTACGCGCGCGGTAGTACTGCTAAGAGGGATGGTGCTGCTGCTGGTTGTAATGGCACTGCTGACCGCCCTGCTACCACTTCCAGGCTTCCAGTCGCTGCTGAGCGCCACACTGCCCGCTCTGCTATTCGTCATCCCGGTTGTTTTTGCTCCGGAAATCCGGCGAGCCTTTGAGCGCGTGGGTCGCGCCGGGACCTTCTTTAG
>Ga0255053_10001498_pt1 | contig 12890 bp, 9 predicted proteins | sample JV7_2_22_MG_FD_188635 | JGI IMG/M metagenome (GOLD analysis project Ga0255053, IMG submission 188635) | Seawater microbial communities from Jervis Inlet, British Columbia, Canada - JV7_2_22 | ecosystem: Environmental > Aquatic > Marine > Inlet | place: Canada: British Columbia | collected...
CCCGCAACGACCCCAATCTGGAAAACCTATCCGCGGCCGAGCAGGAGGCCATGTTCCAGTTGGAGCGCATGGCCTTCTTCTATCTGCCCCGTATTTGTAACCACTGCCTCAACCCAGGCTGCGTGGCCTCTTGTCCCTCGGGAGCGATCTACAAGCGAGGAGAGGATGGGGTGGTCCTCATCAACCAGTCCGTGTGCCGTGGATGGCGCATGTGCGTAACGGCCTGCCCCTACAAGAAGACCTATTACAACTGGAGTGAGGGCAAGTCGGAGAAGTGCATCCTGTGCTATCCCCGGATCGAGGCCGGAGAGGCGCCGGCGTGCATGCACTCTTGCGTGGGGCGTATCCGGTACCTGGGCGTCCTCCTCTACGATGCCGGTCAGATCGAAAGCGCTGCGTCCGCTGATGACGCTGATGTGATTGGGCGGCAGATGGACATGATTCTCGATCCCTTCGATCCCGAGGTCATTGCCGCTGCGAAGGCTAATGGGGTCGCTGACTCAACCATCGACTCGGCGCAGAACTCTCCCGTCTACAAATTCGTGAAAGAGTGGAAGCTGGCGCTTCCACTTCACCCGGAGTTCCGCACCCTGCCCATGCTCTTTTATGTACCGCCACTATTGCCGGTGATGGCGTCCGTCAAAGACGTGGACAACACCGAGCAGTCCGGTAAGCTGAACATCAAGGCGAAGCATTGGCCTGACAGTTGGCTCTACGACACGACTACCGAAGAGCTCTTCGGCACCATCGACGACGCGAGGTTCCCCCTCAAGTACATGGCGAACCTCTTCAGTGCCGGCGATACCGGAAAAGTCGCGGACAGACTGAAGAAGCTCATGGCGGTCCGTCTGCACCGCCGCCAGGTCACGGTGGGAGACGTTAAGGCCGAGACGGTGGAAGCGGCCCTCGCCGACACTGGTTTGACCCCGCAGACAGCCGATGATGTCTACTATCTGACCTCCCTGGCCAAGTTCAATGATCGTTTCGTTATCCCGGCCGCCCATCGGGAGCAAGCCATCGAAATGATGGAGTTCACTGGCGAAGTGAAAGGCAACACTGGCTTCGGGTTCAAGGCGGGATCCGCATCGAGGGGGTGGTGAACGTGCATTCCCTCACTCACTACGAGCATCTCGCGACCCTCTTCGATTACCCCAGGCGGGACTACCCGGCTTGGGTCCAGAGCGTGTACGACGTTCTTGCAGGACGATACGTGGTCGCGGCAGCGGAGATCGACGCCTTTGCCCGCGCTCTCCCCACGGAAGGCGAGCCCTTCTCCCCAGAGGCCCTGGACGAAGTTCAGGAGATCTTCACACGAACCTTCGATGTCCAGGCCATCACGACTCTGGGCGTCGGTTACGTCATTTTCGGAGACGATTACAAGAGAGGGGAGTTGCTCGTAAACCTCAACCGCGAACACCGGGAGGCCGGAGTCGATTGCGGCAGTGAACTCCCGGACCACCTCCCCAACGTTCTGCGGTTGATGGCCCGGTGGGCTAACCGGGGTCTGGCAAGGGAGTTCGCCGAAGAAATCCTCCACCCGGCCCTGGAGAGGATGATTGCGGAGTTCGGCACCAGACACATGGAACACCGAAACGCACTGTACAGGAAACACCTGAAAACCCTGATAGCCTCCTCCGGGGAGCGGGGCACCATTTTTAGGGCACCATTGGCGGCCGTGCTGGAAGTGCTCAAGCAGGACTTCGGCCTCTCCGATTGGATACCGCCTGAACAGGACAACGATTTTCTGTGCTCCATCGGACGGGAGTTCGAGATCGAAGCTGATCAGGACCGCCCGGCCGAGTCGGGGAGGATTTAATGAACTGGCTGAATACGCAGGTTACTGATCTTCTGAATGCCCTCAACGTGCCTCTCTTGGTCGTCTTGCCATACCTCGCCGTGGTGACTTTTGTCCTGGGTGTTATCTACCGGCGTCAACGGAGGGGGTTTACGGTTTCGTCGCTCTCCTCTCAGTTTCTGGAGGGAAAGCAACTCTTCTGGGGTTCAATCCCGTTTCATATCGGGATTCTCGTGGTGTTCCTCGGCCACCTCTCCGCTTTTCTCTTCCCCCGCACCATCCTCGCGTGGAACAGCGTTCCCGTCCGTCTGATCATCCTTGAGACGACCGCATTCGTGTTCGGAGTCACCATCCTCTTCGGATTGGCCTTCCTCATGTTCCGCAGGTTCACCAACCCACGCATCCGGGTAGTGACCAGCAAGGCGGACGTCGCTTTGGAAGTGCTCCTGTTGGCTCAGGTGGTCTTGGGGTGTTGGATCGCGTTGGGTTACCGCTGGGGCGCGTCGTGGTTCGCTGCCGGCCTCACACCTTATTTGTGGTCGCTCGTCCGATTGTCTCCGGAGACCGGGGCCGTCTTCGCCCTGCCTGTGGTCATCAAGCTCCACATGGTTGGAGCCTTCGCCATCGTCTTCTTGGTTCCCTTCACCCGCCTGGTGCACTTCATCGTCGCACCCCTGAATTACATCGTACGCCCTTACCAGGGGGTCATCTGGAACTGGGACCGGAAGACGATACGCGACCCCGGTGCACCGTGGACCAGGACGCGGCCCTTGAGTAAGTGAGCCCCAAGGCGCCTAGTCGCCTCGACCGGGGCCTGGATGAGCGGGATCCGGCCTCGGGCGCCCCCACGTGCCACTGCCAGCGGAGTTGAGACACATGACCGAAGAGACGCGGGGAAGGAGTTGGCCCGACTACTGGGACCCGGAGGACGAAGGATTCTGGAGTCGGGAGGGCAAGCGCATCGCCACCAGAAACCTCTGGATCTCCATTCCCAACCTCCTTCTTGCCTTCGCGGTTTGGATCTACTGGGGCATGGTCGCCAAGTACATCCAGCAGATCCACTTCGCCACCGATGGAATCCTTTTCAATTTCACGTTCATGAATGCCGGGGAGCCGTTCGACGACCCGGGCTACCGCGCCCTGCTCTTCATTCTGCCGGCGGTGGCTGGGCTCGCAGGGGCGACGCTCAGGATTCCCAACTCTTTTATGATCGCGATCTCTGGGGGGCGAAACGTCAAGTTCATGACGAGCATGCTCCTCATCGTTCCCGCGCTCAGCACGGGGATCGCGTTGCAGAATCCAGACACTTCTTTCCACACCTTCATCATTCTCGCTGCTCTCTCCGGGGTCGGGGGTGGCGCCTTCGCCTCATCGATGTCGAACATCAGCTTTTTCTTCCCGAAAAAGGAGCAGGGACTAACTCTGGGCCTGAACGCAGGCCTGGGAAACCTGGGCGTCAGCGTGATGCAGTTTCTCATCCCTTGGATCATCACGTTCGGTGCCTTCGGGTCCATGGGGGGGGAACCGTACGAATACCTTGCGGCCGGAGAGACCTCCCGCCTGTGGATCCAGAACGCCGGGCTAGTGTGGGTTCCGGTCCTGGTGTTGTTCATGATTCTGGCGTTCCTTCTGATGAACAACCTCCCCTTCCACAAGGTCGGGTCGACGCCGGTCGCGGTAGGAAAGTACCTGTGGCTCACTACCCTCGGCTTCCTCGGCACTGCGGTTGGGGTGTTCTTGTTGGTGACGCCCTGGGGCGGGTTCCCCGATCTCCTGAAGACATTCATCATCGTCGTAGTCGCGGTGGCCCTGACACTGACCGCGATGCGCTTTGGCACGCCAAAGGAGACCAGAGAGAGCCTCGAAAAGCAGTTCGGCATCTTCAAAATGAAGCACAACTGGATCATGACATACCTCTACGTCATGACCTTCGGCTCCTTCATTGGATACTCCAACGCTTTTCCGAAGCTCATCGACGACGTCTTCGGCGTCATCCGGGTCGGAGAGGACGCCGGCCAGGCAACCGGCCTCAGTTCGGCCGTGTTCATATGGATCGGGGCCGGAGTGGGGGCCCTGATACGACCCGTCGGAGGGTGGCTTTCAGACAAACTGGGCGGGGCCCGGGTGACCCATTGGGACACGATCATCATGATCGCTTCCACCATCGGCTCCGGGTACGTCGTCGCTCTCGCCATGGACTCCCCGGATCCGACCCGGTACTTCCCAGTCTTCCTGGTTCTGTTCATTGTGCTGTTTGCCACGACAGGCATCGGAAACGGCTCCACGTTCCGCATGATCGGTGTCATCTTCGCGAAGGACACCCGCGGGCCGGTGCTGGGATGGACTTCGGCCATCGCTGCCTACGGCGCCTACCTCATCCCCAAGATCTTCTCCTCGCAGATCCAGGCAGGAACCCCCCAGTACGCGCTGTACGGCTTCGCCGGCTACTACGCCACGTGCCTCGTGTTGAACTGGTGGTTTTACGCACGGAAGAATGCCGAGATCGTGTGCTAGGGAGCCTCTGCGCAAGTGGGGTGCGGCCGCGCACAGGGGTGTTTCGGATGCCAGACAAGGGGTCCCGGTTCCGGCGGCGCCAAATCGACGAGCGGGAGGAAATCCATGGGTGAGTCGCCGGTAGCCTGGCGGGTTCTCGCCCTTAACACGACGGCGTTCACCGTCTGCTTCGCGTGCTGGATGCTGAACGGCGTGCTCGTGACCTTCCTGGTCGAAACCGGGGTTTTCGACTGGGATGCGGCTCAGATGGGTACCCTGATCGGTATCCCGGTTCTCACTGGGTCGATCATGAGGCTGCCGTTGGGAATGCTGACAGACAGATTCGGCGGGCGTCCGGTTTACGCGACCCTCATGCTCCTTTGTGCCGTCCCGATGTACCTCCTGAGTCACGTCGACTCCTATGGCGGCTACCTTCTCGCCAGCTTGGGTTTCGGCCTCACCGGCACGTCCTTCGCGGTAGGAATCGCATTCTCCTCGGTCTGGTTCAGTAGGGAGCATCAGGGGACTGCGCTCGGGATCTTCGGTGCAGGTAATGCAGGCGCAGCGCTCACGGCGATGGGCGCGCCCGGCCTCCTTCGCGCGCTCACAAACGATGGCCAGGACCTCGATCGTTGGCGTTTACTGCCCACGTTTTATGCAGTGGGACTCGTAGCGATGGCGGTCCTCTTCTTTTTGCTGACGGAGAACAAGAAGCCGGCAGCGGCCTCGCAGGGGACCGTTCTACAGATGCTCAGGCCTTTGAAGAGCGTGCGCGTGTGGCGGTTCGGGCTGTACTACTTCCTCGTCTTCGGGGGTTTCGTGGCGCTGGCCCAGTGGCTGGTGCCCTACTACGTGAACGTCTATTCGATGACGATCGTTTCGGCGGGGCTCCTGACGTCCGTCTTTTCCCTTCCTTCGGGCGTGATTCGTGCCTTCGGGGGGTACCTCTCGGACAAACTCGGCGCAAGAACGGTCATGTATTGGACATTGGGGGCGATCGGACTCTGCTCGTTTGCCCTGTTCTTCCCGAAGATGGAGATCGAGTCTCCGGGAAGTGGCGTCATGGCCCGGCGCAGCGGAAGCGTAGCGGCCGTCACGAACACCGAAATCCGCGTCGGAGACGACGTCTACGCGATCCAATCCGCCGAGAGCTCCACCATCGCCGAGACAGAGACGCACCTTCTCCCAGTCGTCCGCTCTTGGCACATAGCGGAGGTCGAGGTCGGCGACCAGGTCGAACGGCGCGCTCTTTTGGCCAGTGGTGTGACGAATATTTTCTTCGAAGCCAACGTCTGGGTTTTCACCCTTTTCGTGTTCATCATCGGCATCGCCATGGGGATCGGGAAGGCTGCGGTCTACAAGTACATCCCCGACTACTTCCCTGACGAGGTTGGTGTGGTGGGAGGCATGGTCGGAGTGATCGGTGGGCTGGGGGGCTTCTTCTGCCCGATCATCTTCGGGTACCTCCTGAGGGGCATGGGGCTCTGGACCACCACCTGGGTCTTCTTCTTCCTCGTGACCATGGCTTGCCTGGCGTGGCTGCACATCACGGTCCGGAGAGTCTCCAAGAGGGAGCACCACATCGAGTTGTTGGAAGAACGGGCCCCAGGATGAGGCCCCGGAGCATGTTGGCATGTTCGGCAAGTCCGTACCGCATTCTGGCGTTGGTACATGACTCGTCGTTAGGGATAGGACCACGGGCGTAAGCAGGCCCCTGAGGGCTCCAGTTGGGACCCCAAACTCGCTGAAACTGACCATATCTCAGGAGTTCGCCAGAGAACGACTACACGCCTAACACCCAAACTCACAGCAACTTGAGTGGCCTTCTCGGCCCTCAGCGTATATGCTGGGCGAAGACTCTTAATCAGTAGGTTCGGGGTTCGAGTCCCCACCGGCGCTGTTAGACGGCGTACTGCGGAAGCCCTTTGAACACAAGGACTTCCGCTTTTTTGTCGGGATGGCCGTGAGGGCGAAATGGGGCCTTGGAGCCCCAACTGGGGCCCCAAAACTCGGGGTACTTTGCGGGGGCTGGGGGGAATTCAGCGGATCGGGAGGGAACTCGCGTTCCTCGATCAATACTCGGGGCAGGCTTTTCTCCGGCCCCGAGCCAGGTACTTCCGTCCCGTCCTGTTCCAATATTCGATCCACCGATCATGCGGATCTTCGGTAGTAATGGCTTAGGATCCCTCCCAGGTGTTCCGTCCGCTCGACGGGCCCCGAGGCGAGTTCTCGGACCCCCTCGATTGGCCGGTTGCCGATGCCTTGGTGGCACCGCTCCAGGTGGTTGTTCGTTCACCCAGCCTGCGAGCATCATCACGAACATCTGCAAAGGTGTGTTCAATGTCCCTCAGCCCCGTGTCGAAATACGCCATGTCGACTGGGAATAGCGTGAAGGACTCAACCTAATACCCTGCAGACACGCCGGTTAACGATGGGCTGGGTTTTGGAACAGGACGGGGCCTCCGGCTTGAGTCTACCCAGGCCCATCTCAACAAACTTGGGGGAGATGGGATTCGTCTTCGGCTCGGAGCTAGGCACCAACACTGGTCGATGGACTCCAAGCCCGAAAAACGCCCTCAAAATGTTGACCGAACTCGGTCATCTTTCGGGGAAGAGACCATCGGCACCCCTTGAAGGGTTCCCGAGATCTCCCGACTCCCCCTGGTCCGAAACCATCTGCTCAAGCGCAGTTAGTCGGAGTCGAATCTCACCGAGGGTCGCTGTCCGAAAACGCAAAAAGACCCCCACGGTACTCAGGGTCGCGACCAAAAGGCTGACGGTCCCCAGGACCCAGACCAGGGGCATCAAGCCTGAATTACGGCCGAAAAGCCGAGGATCCCTTCCAGAACATACCTCACGGTCGTCCAGGTCTCGATTCCAATTACCACCGGAGGCACTCAGCCCTCGGTCACTTGTCCCCTCTCCACTACGAAAGGAGACACGCTCCGGCTGCTTGAGTCCCAAACCCAATCCTGTCCACCAAGAGGGGGCAACTCCAACCCGCATTTATCCCAATACCGTGGACGTTGGGGGCTGCCCTTTATTTTGAAAGCGTTTGGCCGATATGGCCAAAAAGGGTTGCGTCGTTATGGAGAAACACCGAACCCTAGCGATTCAGGGTGCCTCAGATGGCAAGGCCTGCGGAGATTGATTCGCGCTTTGTGCTTCCCTGCGCGGTCCCCACACCGTCAGCGGAGATTCGCCCTGTCGATTGTCCTGTCGATTGAACCCGGCAGATCACGACATTTTGGACTCGCGAAAGCGGCAAATCGCTCGATCCATCTAGGTTATTCAGTCATCTTGCCGTGATCCCAACTGGGGTCCCAAAAACTAGGATTACCTGGCGAGGACTAGCGGGATCTCAGGAGATGGTGGCTGTGAGGCTCAAGCACAAAAAGTTGGTGACGGAGGACGGTGCTCCCAGCCACCAAGGAGGCACCGGGGTTTCGTCTCTTCTTCTTCCGCGCTGGCACGCAGCTAGAAGAGGGCGCGGCCCACGATCTCCTCGGCGACGACGCCGAGAACCCAGAACGCCACGGGAATGAGCATGTACAGGATGAGACGAGCGTAGGTGGAGGTGGTGAACGGCCACTCGGGGACATCCTCGATGAGGCCTCGGTAGGCGACGAGATCCGCCATCTGGCCAATTCGCCGGCCGGCGTCCTCATCCTCCAGAGCGCTCCGCTGCGTCGAGATCGCCCCGGTGATCCAACGGAGCTCCGCCTCCTTCGCCTGCCGTATTCTCTTGTGCACCCCGCGCAACGGGGACATCAGGGCGAGAGCGGCCACGACCAGCGTCGCCCCGCCGATCACCAGCATCATGCGCCCAAACCCCGTCTCGAGCATCATCAAGCTGTTGATCGAGAGCAGTCCGATCACCAGGAGGGCGTTCGTGAGCCCCTGCTGCGTGAAGGGCGCCAGCGGTGAAAGGTCGAGGAGCTCGATGCGATTCAGCTTCCTCGCGAGACGGGACATCCGCACCGACACGGTGACGACGGCGTAGCCGAGCCACCATACCCACCAGCCCACCGCCGGGTTCAGGATGCGGTGCCACGCGACTTCCGGGCTCCAAGTCGTAGGGCTCCAAGGGGTCGGCGGCACGGGCGGCACCATGTACGGTCCGAGGAACGACAGCGCGAACCCGATCAGCCCGGTGATCACGAGCCCACGTCCGCTGAGCCGGACCGACGCCGCCAGGGCTTCGCATTCCTCGCGGGTGCAGCCCAACGCCCCCTGGAGCACGAGTACGGTCCGGCGGCCGCTCTGCAGAACGAACAGGAAGGCGGCCGGCAGGTATCCAATCAGCAGGCAGTGCACGATCGCCAGTCGAAGATCGCGCAAGATGCCACTGGAGACGCGGGCCAGAGCATCGAATTCGCCTTCGGCGAGCAGTCCGTCCCACTGTCCGAGCACAGTTTCCGTGACCAGCAGGATCGCGATGAGCGTTCCGCTGATCCCGATTCCGAGCCACAGGGGCGATATCCGGTCGATCCTCGTCCGAAAAGTCATTGTGGAAGCTTGGATCGGCAGGTGCCGATCTGTCAATCGCCGGCGCTCGGACCGCGGCTCGGGCTGGGGTTCTCCTTTTGGAAACCCATCGCGAGCTGGACCCGGTTTCCCCGTGCTCCGCGAAAACTCCATCCCGTCCTGTTCCAATACTCAGCCTTGGGTGAAGTCCTGTGCATGAAGCGGGGCAGGGTTAGCGGCGACATGCTGCGGCCTTGTGTTCGCAAAACCCACTCCACACCATGAGAATACCCGTCCACTTGGGAGAAATGACATGAGAAGAAGACTTGGTGCTTTGATGGCTGTGGCAGTGCTGGTTGGTTTGGGATGTCAGGAGCAGTTGTCAGAGGAGCCGGGGGGAGTGATGGGGGACGGGTTGAAGGTGTTCATTTCGGTGGACATGGAGGGGATCGCAGGTGTGACAGCGGGGAATGAGGTCAGCAGTTCGGGATCGGATTATCAGTATTTTCGGAGGCTTACTACCTTGGAGGCCAACGCTGCAGTGGAGGGGGCGTTGGCGGCGGGTGCGACGGAGTTCGTTGTGCGGGATGGGCACGGAGCCAAGAACAACATCATACCGGACCTCCTTCACGAAGAGGCGAAGCTGCTGCGGGGTGTGACGGACCGACCCGAAAACATGATGCTGGGGTTAGATGAGAGTTTTGACGCCGTGATCTTTATCGGGTACCACGCCAAGGCGGGTACCGAGGACGGGATTCTCGCACATACTTCCACCGGAAACGTCATCGATCTTACCATAAACGGCGTGTCGTTGCCGGAAGCGGGTTACAACGCGGTGATGGCTGGGCTTCACGGGGTGCCAGTCGTGATGGTGGCAGGGGACAATTGGATTTGCGGGCAGGTTGAAGAGCTTTTCGGTGACGTGGCGACGGTGGAAACCAAGGTCGGGATGGGTCCAGCAGCCCTTGGCCTGCATCCGGAGATGGTGAGGGAGAAGATACGGGCAACAACGACGGAGGCGTTGGAGGATTTGGGACGCTTCAAGCTGTTTCAGCTACAGCCGCCTTATGAAATGGTGCTCAAGGTGAGGCGGGAGAAGACCCCTTACCCGGGAGCCGAGAAGACCGGTGAGGGGGAGTTTTCGTTTACCAGTTCGGACTTCCTGGTGGTGATGGAGGCGTTCAACAGGATGAAGTGAGGGGTTCGAGTCCCCACCGGCGCTGTTAGACGGCGTACTAGGAGATAGCCCCCGCGATGCGGGGGCTATCTCGCTTTAAGAAACCCAAGGCTCTCTGGGCCTTGGGTTTTTCTTCTCCGGAAGTCGTTGAAAGACAGCGGCTTCCGGTTTTTTTAGAGGTGGCCCTGGAACCCGTCGCCTACCCCACGATCGACGAATAGACAAGGGCCCGCAGTCGAGCATGGTCATCGAGGCCTGGCGCAGGGATGACCTGCGTAAGGTAAACGACGACGAGATTCTCCATGGGGTCGACCCAATAGGTCGAGTGGTAGGCCCCTCCCCAGCTGAAGTCTCCTGGGGAGCCGTGCTGTCCCACGGCTCCCACGTCGAGTCGGATGGCGAAACCGAGCCCGAAGCCCATGCCGGGCGCAGGGTACAGATCGCCAAGATGGTTCACCGTCATCAAGTCGACCGAGGTGGGGGAAAGGAGGCGCGTGCCGTTCAACTCGCCGTCGTTCAGGAGCATCTGTAGGAAACGTGCGTAGTCCCGCGCCGTGGAGAGGAGTCCCGCTCCACCTGAGAAGGAAACCCTGGGACCGTCCACGTACTGGCCCTGCGTCTCCATTCCGGGTCCGTCTGGCGCCCGGGCAAGGCTTCCATTGAGGTTGTAGACGGTGGCGAGTCGCCCGTGCTTCTCCGTCGGGAGGTAGAAGTGTGTGTCGTGCATGTCGAGTGGACCAAGAATGCGGCCGCGAAGGAACCGGTCGAGCCTCTGGCCCGAAACAACCTCTATCACCGCACCGAGGATATCGGTGTTGTATCCGTACACGAACGCCTCGCCGGGTTGCGCGGGGAAGGGAAGCGCCGCGATACGGTTGACGGTCCGTTGGATGGGCTCGTTCCTGTGGCCGAAGTACCAGCCTGTGATCCCCGCCGCCTCCCACTGCTCGGAGCCCGGTCCGGAGCCGTATCCGATGCCAGCGGTGTGTGTGAGCAGGTCTCTGAGGATGATCGGACGTTGCGCGGAGACGACCTCGTAGCCCCCACCCTCTAGAGGCGATGCCACCGTCGTGTGCTCGAAGGCAGGCAGGTATTTCGACACCCGGTCGGAGATCAGGAGGGCGCCTTCCTCCTGGAGCATCATGATTCCCACGCTCACCAGGGCCTTGGTCTGCGAGGCGATGCGGAAGATCGCGTCCTCTCTCATCGGGCTGTTGGACTCCCGGTCCCGATGACCGACGGCCTTCGAGTAGACGACATTGCCGTCCTTCAGAACCATGGTGACGGCGCCGGCCAGCCGGTCCTCGGCGACGTAGCGTTCGAGCGCAGCAGTGATCCGTCCGAGTCGCTCGGACGACATTCCAACCTGCTCAGGGATTGCGTTCGACAACTCCTGGGCGACGAGCGGAGTAGCCGCGAGCAGGACTACGAGTGCAGGAAGGATCCATATCTTTCGGACAGACCACATGGCATCACCTCACGGGATAGGGGTCGCTTCACACCATTAGAGGATCGATGGCTCGTTCGCGCCAGACTCCTCCCACAGTTGACTTCCTCTCCTCCGACCTGAAAACTATCTGAGACCCTCGACCATGTAGCCTTCCCCCTAAGGAGGCACCAAATGCGAGTCCTAGCACTATTCCTTCTGCTTTTCCTCCCGGCTTGCGCGAGCTCGCCACCCGCAGCTCAGGACGGTACCGTACAAACGGAGATTACCAGAGAACAGATTGCGGCAACGGGGGCCTCGACCCTTTACGACGCCGTGAGGGTCCTCCACCGAGAATGGCTCCCCCGGCGTCAGGGTAGTTTCATCGTCGTTGCCGATCACAAACATTTGATATGGGGCCAGATCAACGCGAATGATACGCGTGAAACGCTGGACCGGAATCCTGACCTTTCTGTGTTTCTTCGAAACGGAGGGGCGGAAGGCGTCTTCCTGATGGAATTTTTGAGGGAGAATGAGGCCAGCGGGCTCTGGTCAGAATACATAGGTGATAGGGACTTCGCCGGGGCCATCATCGTTTGGACTCAACCCCGTGGAGGGGACTGACCAAACTCGGCCCGGCCCGGCGTTGGTGCATGGCTCCGGGATATGCACCAACGCCCCCTAGGAGTTAAGGCGATGAGGGGAGGGCGCCTACCCGCCCGCCACCATCTGAATCTCCACCCCTGACCGGCCCATAAGGCGGGTGCCGACAACCGTGGGTTCCGGCATATCCTACCCCATCGTTTCTTTCAGAATCCCCTGCACGACACCCCAGTCCCGGATGTCGGCCAGGTAGACCCACACATTTTCCACGTCGCCGAAGCCCTTCGAAGCGGCTTCGAGGGTTGAACGGATGCCGTCCAACGCGGCCCGTGCCTCCTCCGCCACATCAGCACCTCGCCCAACCACACCCGCCAGATACAGCCGGTCACCCGTGTCGATCCCCGGAGAGAAGGGGAGCTCCCGGCGGGCTTGGCCTTCCGCCCGCACCACCGCCCGACTGGAGGAGGCCTCGGCCACGCACTGGATCTCGGCGGAGAAGAGAGGGTTCATGAGACCCGAGCGCACCGTTGCCCGAGCCGGTGGATCCTCCGCAGGCACCGACTTGGCATAGGCCCGATTCATGGCCTCGTACCCCCGGGGATCATCCAGAAACACCTTGCAGCTCACCAGGTCCCCGAAGCTCATCCCTGCTTCCTGCAGCACCATTCCGATGTTTCCGAAAATCCGCTGCGTCTGCGTCGCCACGTCGCCAGGAACGGGCTGGTACGTTTCAGGGCTCCGACTGGTCGCTCCTGAGAGAAATAGGGTGTTGGCCACTTTGAATCCCCACGAATACGGTAGTTCCGGAGACTTCAGGTCTGTCGGGGTGATGACCTCCTTGGGTCCGCGAGCCGCCACCACCGAGATTTGGATGAGGGCGGCGGGGTCGAGGAGATCGGCCTGAACCGTGGCCCGAGTCGGAGGATCGA
>Ga0255053_10001500_pt1 | contig 12877 bp, 8 predicted proteins | sample JV7_2_22_MG_FD_188635 | JGI IMG/M metagenome (GOLD analysis project Ga0255053, IMG submission 188635) | Seawater microbial communities from Jervis Inlet, British Columbia, Canada - JV7_2_22 | ecosystem: Environmental > Aquatic > Marine > Inlet | place: Canada: British Columbia | collected...
CCGGGTGACCGGTCTCGTAGGGGATGTAGCTTCCCACACACGCCCCGACACAGGTGCGCCTGGCCTTGCCCAGGGGAAGGACGCCTCCGTTCTTGGTGTTACCCCATAGGTACAGGGCCCGTTTCACCATAACTTCGGCATTGACGATTTGGGGCATGCCGACACCGGTACCGATACAATCGAGGGCTTTTTCGAGGAGCTTGCCCGGCGTTTTGGGGGTGAGCGCTAGAGTCAACGGAGGCTGGGGCAGAGTCATGTATTCACATGAATCGAGGATCACGTAGTCCATCTCCGCGGTGGCATCGTCACCCTCCTCTGTATAGCCTGCCAGGGTAATACTCTGTCCCATGTCACCAGAGTTCGCCTTTTGAACCCTCTCGCCATAGTAATAGGCGATCTCATTCAGCTTGATAATGAGGTTCTTGAACATGAAGACTGCGTCGTCATAGTCAATCAGTCCGGCAGCCTTGTCGGCCTGAAAGTATGGCTCCATGTTCTGGCCCAGGTAGGCTTCTGAGTACCCGCAGCCGACCTGCTCGAGTTCTGCGACTATGTGACACAGGAAGTGGCATTGCATGGCTTCCCGCAGGTTGCGTGCAGGATTCTCGGGAACCCATTCGCAGGTTTCTGCAATGGCAATCAGCTCGGCCTTGCGTGTTGCGTCCTTCTCTTTGGCTGCCATCTCACGAGCCAGCTCGGCATACCGGTGGGCGTAGCGGATAACCGCCCGCATCACGATGAGACAGGCCTCATAGAAGTAGTACTTGTCTTTACTGTCGATTCGCATTTCCAAGGCCATCTGCCGCTCTTCGACGTCCTTAATCACACTGGCGAGGCCCTGCTGGTAAACCATCGGGTTGTTCAGGTTGCCACCGCCACCCGGCCAGTCATGGAACTGGGCAATGAGGCCGGATTCATAGCATGGGCTTGGATCAAAACCATACCGCTTTTTGAATATACTTTCCGTACGGGGCTTCAGCGAGCGCTTAGCCCAGTACTCGAGCCCCCATGCATTCGCCTCCCGGTCTTCCTCGGTCTTCGAATTCTCAACGGTTTTTTCTTCCTTCATCCATATCACGTTCCATTCGGGGTGGGTGTAGATGTCATTCAGGCTACCTGCCATGGCGCCCACAAAGAGGTTGTCATCGATGTAGAGCTTCTTGCGTTCCAGCACGGCCGCCAGGAACTTGGCTCGCCGCATGATCTGCTCTTCACCGACGGTATCCTCGTACACCTCCTTCATGATCCTGATCCGCTCGAAATCAAGCTCCTGGGGGGTGCTCCTGAGTAGCTCTTTCAGGGTGTCGATTCGCGCTGTGTCGGTGTTGACGCGGGCTGTGTTGGAAAAAACTTCAGATTTTGCAGTTGCCATCTTTATTCCCCTGATTACATATTCTTTTCAAACTGATTCGGGCCGCACTGCGGCAGGCTCACATTCTAGCCGGCAGCGGCCACGCTGATTATTAGTAGTTTCTCGTACCCGATTAGTGGTTTCTCGTAACCGTTATTATTAGTTTTTCGTACCCGTCCGGCCATGGATCGTCATTAATGGTAACGCTTAGTTGAAATCGCGAATATTCAGTTTCCGTCAAATCAGCGTTGCGGCGACGAATTTTTCCGGTATCCGGCCACCTGAACCGGGCTAGCCGCCCTGCGCCCGCGGCGGACCGTTGCCGGCAAGCCCCATATCTCCACTTTTGCCTGCCGGGCGGCGGTCTCCAGACCATATAGGGCTAGATCCTCTGCATAACGCCTGAACGGCAATGCCTTGATTCTGTGAACCACCTCATCGTTTTCCAGCGGTGATTTGGTGACACTGTCGACTTGGATTATGTAACAAGAGGGGCGACGATTATGATCACCCACCAGATTGAGAGGCAGCTTCCGGGTGGGTCATGGACCCTCCACTGTGACGGGAAGAGATTCAAAGACCCTGACGCGGCGTGGCAACTGCTCTATGAATTTATGGCCTGGCTGCCGGGAACACGGCTGAGGCTGCGCGCCTTTCGGAATGACCCTTACGAATCAACTGCTAAATACCTCTACCCCGATAGGTGCTAGGACTAACCCTTAACGTGAGGTTTGAAAGCCTCCTTCCGCCCAGCGCCCGCGGCGGACCGTTGCCGGCTCAGAAAGGGAGCTCCGTCTTGATGTGTTGTCGCGCCAGTGCGGCCTTTCCTACACGCCGTATGGCCAGCACGAAAGCAGCGGTTCGCATGTCGATATCATGCTCGCTCGCGACCTCCCTTACCGAGCGATAGGCTCTGCTCATCTTCTTGTCCAGTTCCTGATTGACCCGTTCTTCATCCCATCTGAACTGCTGGATGTTCTGCGCCCACTCGAAATAGCTCACGGTGACGCCACCGGCGTTGGCGAGAATGTCCGGAATGATCAGGACGCCCCGGTCGTTCAGGATCTCGCTGGCTTCGGGCGTTGTCGGCCCATTGGCCCCTTCAACGATAATGCTCGCCTTGACGTCGGCGGCGTTGTCCTTGTGGATGGCGTCCTCCAGGGCCGCGGGCACCAGAACGTCCGCATCCCAGGTGATGATTTCGGAACCGTCGAAGGCCTCGCCCGAAGGGAAGCCCTTGACGCCGCCATGTTCGGCGACCCAGGCCACCAGGGCAGGTATGTCGAGGCCCGCTTGAGCGCAGACTCCACCGGTATGATCGGCTACGGCAACGATCTTTGCGCCCTGCTCCGCGATCAGGCGGGCGGCGTTGCTGCCGACGTTGCCGAATCCCTGCACGGCGACCGTAATGTCTCCGAAACTCTTGTCCTGTTCGGCCAGCGCCTCCGCCAACACATCCATGACCCCGCGGCCGGTTGCCGCCTCGCGACCTTCCGAACCGAACAGGTCCAGTGGCTTGCCGGTCACGACGCCGGGCGAGAATCCCGCATACTTGGAATACTCGTGCATGATCCAGCCCATGACCTTGGCGTTGGTGTTGACGTCGGGCGCCGGGATGTCCGTGGTCGGACCGATGACTTCCTTCATCTGCTCGACGAAGCGGACCGTGATCTGGAACAGGTCCCGCTCGGACAGGGCATGAGGATCGCAGTTGATGCCGCCCTTGGCGCCACCGTAAGGCACATCCACCACCGCGGTTTTCCAGGTCATCAGGTTGGCCAGCGCCGCGGCATGGTCCTCATCCATCGCCGGGTGATAACGCAGGCCACCCTTCATCGGCCCGCGGGCGAAGTTGTGCTGCACACGGTAGCCCTCGTAGGACTGCAATTCGCCGTCTTCCCCCTCGATGGCGATGCCCACTTTGACGGTGCGGTGCGGCGTCAACAGAATCGTCCGGACTTTGTCGGGCAATCCGAGCACTTCGGCGGCTTTATGAAAATAGAAATGGCTTTCAGCGAGCATGTTTTTTCTCCGGCGTTCCACTGCGGTGGAACACGTTGGTGTGATTAATGAATTAGTCCGCTACTCAGACGGTCCCTCCAGGAAGAACGAAGCATAGGTCCTGGACAACGTGCCTCCGGATATGTTCTTCACCTCGAACCCGTTCTGCAGCAGCACGCGTGTCGCATAGTAGGAACGCTGCCCCGAGCGGCAGAAGACGTGAATCGTCTTGTCGCGCGGCAGTTCGTCCAGCCGGGCCCGTAACTGCCCGAGGGGAATGTTGACCGCGCCCTCGACGTTCTCCACCGCGAGTTCAAACGGTTCGCGCACGTCGAGGACCACGCCGTCGCCCGTATCGGGCCAGTGGCTGATCGGCATGTCGCCACTGAGCACGCCGGCTGCGACCATGCCGGAAAAGTTCACCGGGTCCTTCGCACTGCCGTACTGCGGCGCGTAGCACAGTTCGGATTCCTCGAGGTCGTACACCGTGGCGCCCATCTGGAGCAGGCCGGCCAGGGCGCTGACGCGCTTGTCGACGCCGTCCTCACCCAGCGCCTGCGCGCCGAGCAGGCGACCATCGGACTTTTTGAACAGGACCTTCATCGCGATCGGCTTCGCACCGGGGTAATAGCCGGCGTGAGAGTTCGGGAACAGGTAGATCTTCTCGTAGTCTTCGTCGCCGAGTCGCTTGAGCGTTTTTTCGCTGGCGCCCGTCCAGGCCGCCGTGCCTTCGAACAGGCCGATGATGGCTGTTCCCTGCGTGCCCCGGAACTTCGAGTCGCGGCCTGCGATCACGTCAGCAATGATGCGCCCCTGCCGGTTGGCCGGGCCGGCCAGCGCCACAAGGCTCCACTCGCCGGTCACGAAATCCCGGACTTCGACCGCGTCGCCGGCGGCAAAGATGTCCGGTTCGCTGGTGCGCATCTGTTCGTCGGTCCGGATTCCACCACGCTCCCCGATTTCGAGCCCGGCCTGCTTCGCCAGCGCCGTGTCGGGGCGCACACCGATGCCGAGCACCACGATATCCGCCGGGTATATGGCACCCGACCGGGTATGGACTTCCAGTGCGCCGCTGGGAGACTGCTCGAATACTTCGGCGCCGTCATTCAGCACGACGTTGACGCCATGTTGCTCCAGGTAACCTTCGACCATGCGCGCCATCTCCTGGTCCAGCGGGCCCAGTACCTGGTCACCCATCTCCACCAGCGTCACGTCGAAGCCGCGATGGACCAGGTTTTCCGTCATCTCCAACCCGATGAATCCGCCGCCCACGACCACCGCACGGGTCTTCGGCCGTACGGCCTGGATGCCGGAGTAGTGGCTCATCCCGGCCAGAAACGGCGTGCCTTTGTCCAGCCACTCACGGATATGCCGGGCGTCCGGCACCGTTCTGACCGAGAAGATGCCCGGCAGGTCGATTCCGGGCAGCGGCGGCCGAATCGACGGTGCGCCCGGCGACAGGACCAGTTTGTCGTAGGATTCTGTGGTGACCTCGCCGGTCTCGTGGTCCTTGAGATCCACCGTTTTCTTTTTCGGGTCGATGGCGACTGCCTCGCACATCGTCCGGGCATCGACCTTGAACAGGCCCTTGAACATCTCGGCCGTTGCCACCAGCAGTGACGATTCCTCGGGGATGACGCCGCCGACGTGATACGGCAGACCGCAGTTCGCATAGGAAACATAGGGCCCGCGCTCGACCATGACGATCTCGGCGTTCTCGTCCAGGCGCCGCAATCGGGCGGCGCAGGAGGCGCCACCGGCGACTCCACCAATGATAATGACTTTCATGTTTCCTCCATTAATTTAAACCTTAAAACACAGTGGGCCACTACAGCTAATGCGCCGCACTCATGTCGCATATCCTGCAACGGTTTGTCCGGCCTGCTTGCCGAATATCCTGGCTCCAATGGCTGAGATTAGTATCTGCCACAAACCCCACATAATGGCCATCGTTATGACGAGCGGGTCCAGGTTCGGAATGGCAAAAATGGCAGGAAACAACGCTGCGGAATTACGCGTGCCCATACCCAGCGCCATGGCGCTGCGCTGATTCTGTTTCAGGCCGAAACCGAATCGATACGTGATCAGCCCCATACCGACCGTGAAAACTATAATAGCGAGAGAGGCAAAGCTGCCCACCGTGTCGAGCATCTCCTGGGCAAAGAGCACGATGACTGTCAAGACCATCACCAATGTGGTGAGCCGGGCGAACACATTGACCGCCGGCAAGATCCTGGTTGCCACAGCCCCCGCGTAATGCCGGACTGCTGCTCCGATTACCATCGGCAGGAATACAGTCAGGGCGAGCGGTTTTGCGAGATCCCCGGCGGTGACCGTCAGCCCCTTGACAAACAGAGGTCCTATCAACGGTATGGAAACTACTGCACCAACCATAACCAGCGGAATTAAGGCACCCGTAAAGTTCATGTCTCCGCGAGCTTTTGCCACCATCAGTGGGACGTACGGCGCGCACGGTGCCAGACTGGAGAGGAGTACAACGATGACATAGGGTTCTGCCAGGGGAAGAATCCAGACGATCAGGTAGCCGAGTGCCGGCCCCAGCACCCAGCCCCACACAAAGATCAGCGCCAGGGTTTTCTTGTTCTTAAATACCGCGACCACCTCGGGCATGCTTACCTGGAGCCCCATCACCGCCAGGTTCGCCACGCAAAAGAGATATACCACTGGCTTGAATATGACTTCAAGAAATTGCATGACTGTACTCATAGCCGAGGTCCTTTCAGTCTATGTGCCACACTCATGCCGTATTTTCTGCAACCGGTTTTTCGGCGTGCTTGGCGAATATTCTGGCTGCAATGAATGAGACTGGAACCGACCACACACCCCACATGATGGTGAAGGTTATGACGATCGGATCCACGTCCGGAATGGCAAAAAGAACAATCAAAATGCCTCCCATATTGCGCTGCAGCATACCCAGCGCCATGACGCTTCGCTGGTTCTGTTTCAGGCCGAAACCGAATCGATATGAGACCAGTGCCATCACGACCATGAAAATTGTCCCGGCGAGGAAGGCAAAGCTGCCAAACATCTTGACCACCGGCGGGCCATAAATCACGACGCACTCGATTAGCGCCACCAATGTGATGATCTTGGTGAGCACGTTTACCGCCGGAAAGATCTTGGTTGCCACAGTCCCCGCGTAATGACGGATTGCCATTCCGATTGCCTTCGGCAGGAGCAAGGTCAGGAAGAGCCGGAGTGCGAGAACCAAGGGGCTCACCGTCAGCCCTTCGATCACCAGAGGTCCGATTAACGGCAACAAAACCACTGTGCCAACTATCACCACTGGAACAAAGGCATTCGCAAAGCTCATGTCTCCGCGAGCTTTTTCCACCGATATTGGGAAGAACGGCGCCATGGGTGCCACACTCGAGATGAGCATGGCAAGCACATAGGGTTCTGCCAGAGGAAAAACCAAAGTGATCAGGTAGGCTAGCGCCGGTCCAAACACAAAGCCCCATACAAAGATCAGCGCCATGGCTTTCTTGTTCTTGAACGTGTCGACCACATCGCCCATTTTCGCCTGGAGTCCCAGGGTAAACATGTTCGCCACGACAAAGACCAATACCAATGGCTTGAATGTGGCTTCAACGAACTGCATGATCTCGCTCATAGCCGATTTCCTTTTAGTTGACCCGTCGTTACCAGGTGCATGCGATCATCGGTGATCACTCCAAATAGCTCACGGTGACGCCAGCGGCGTTAGCGAGAATGTCCGAAATGATCGGGACGGCCCATCGGTATATTCATTTCAAATTAATTCGTGCCGTACGCCGGCATGCTGACATGCTACGCGGCACCGGCCGCCGTGATTATTAGTAGTTTCTCGTACCCGTCCGGAAATGGATCGTCATTAATGGTAATGGTTGGTTGAGATCGCGAATATCCGGTTTCCGTCAGATTAGCATTAACGCTGGTCGCACGGGATCGATACAGGTATTTTCCGGACCGTGAAAACAGGAAAGGACTGTTACCGGCTCAGAACGGGAGCTTCGTCTTGAGGTGTATTCGCGCCAGTGCGGCCTTCCCTACACGCCGTATGGCCAGCACGAAAGCAGCCGTTTGCATGCCGATCCCATGCTCGCTCCCGACCTCTGGGGAATGTCGGTTAACAGCTTGTGTCACGATCTGCGGGCCTGACCGCTGAAAGCAAAGAAATCTTCTACTGCCCGGGGTACATCTGCTGCGCAATTGGGCTGCGGAAAGCCATCGACAACACGATAGCCTCGGCAGTCTTTCCCATGAATCCGATCCAGGCTCGTCGTTGATCGCGCGTTGACCGACGTTTTGATTAGTCTGCGCGTCTGGCGTACTTTGAATATGGCTTTTGTTCTTCTTATCCGCCGTTCAAAATCATTCGGCAGATCCTGCTGCGCACGAAAAGCCGGCAGAACTTCGTCTTTATCGAGGGGCACTGAAACGGCTCCGACCTGATGACGCAATGAAGAAAGGAGGAACCTTTTAATGACAGATGCGACGGTATTGCACGTTGTCTGGGCGCTGGTCCTTGGTTCAATCAGCGCCGTATCTTTGCCTCTCGGCTCGCTCGTCGGGCTGAACGTGCGTTTCTCGCCTCGGTACATCGCGATCCTCGCAGCATTCGGTGCCGGGGCATTGATCGCCGCGCTTAGTGTAGAGCTCGTCGCTCCCACCGCGTTCGCTCTTACTGAACAGAACCACGCTGAAAGCAGTGCACACGCACACACCAGTTTTTACGCCATGCTGGCCGGCGGCGTGCTCGGGGGATTGCTGTTTGTGGTGCTGGACACCGTGGTTAACAACAAAGGCGGCTACCTGCGCAAGAGATCCACCACCCTGGCGTACCTGGCGAAACGCCGCCGCGAAAACATTCGGCAGGTGATGGGCGCGGTACTCGAGGTACCCCCCTTCGATGCGCTGCCCGAAAAGACAGGCCAGGCGCTCGCCAGCATGCTGAGACCCGTTGATTTCAGGCGGGGAGAGTTGATCTTGGGGCCCGATGACGAGCCCGCCGGAGCGCACATCGTCCTCGAAGGAGAGGTGGACATCGAGATCAGCGGCAAACACGCCGAAACCTTCGGTCCAGGGACTTTGATTGAAGTGCTCGCTCTGTTCGTGCCGGGTTTGACGGGCCTGGGCACCATAAGGGCGAAGAACGACGTGAGGTGTCTGGCGCTAGAGCGTGAAGACGTCGACCAGCTCAGGTCCTTGTCTCCTGACTTCGATAAGGCCTGCCGCAATCTCGCCGCGGAGCGCATGGGCCGGATCGAGCAACACCTGATCACGCGGCTCAATGAGGCCGTCGACTGGACGCGTTCGGCCGCCGCCGCTCTGCGCCTCGGAGAGGAGGTGCCGGCATTTGCGATCGGCAGAGTCCGAGATGATCACAAAGGCTCGCCCCTCGCCGTCTGGCTGGGAATTCTGCTCGACGGAATCCCCGAAAGCATCGTCATCGGCGCCGGACTCTTTGCCTTGATCGTGGCTCACCCCGACCCGGAGAATCTGCGCTTTGTGCAGGCGATTCCGTACACGCTCGTCGCCGGGCTGTTCCTTTCGAATTTCCCCGAGGCATTGTCAAGCTCGACCAACATGCTTGGCGCGGGCTGGAGTCGTCGTCGGATCTTTCTCATGTGGTTTGCGTTGATGGTGACGACAGCCGTCGGAACAGGTCTCGGTTTTCAGCTCGCGGGCCTACTCGGCGAGACCTGGCTGGTGTTCGCCGAGGGATTGGCCGCGGGCGCTATGCTCACGATGATTGCCGCTGCGATGATTCCGGAGGCGGCGGCGCATGGCGATCCCAATGAAGTGGGAGTGAGCACATTGGCAGGGTTTCTTGCTGCCATAATGTTCAAGCTACTGGAGTAGATGCGGATGGGGATAACTCAGCCAAGCCGAAGACCCCTTACCGCGATGGCACCACCCACGTCATCTTCGAACCGCTGGATTTCATCACCCGGGTGGCCGCCCCGAAGATTGGATGAAAGCGACATCGGTCAAAGCGGCCAGATCACGGGCACGAGCACGAGGCTCACCGTGAGGAAGAGCAGCATCAGCGGCAGGCCAACCTTGACGTAATCGGTGAAGCGGTAGCCGCCGGGTGAGTAGACCAGGATGTTGGTGGTCGTCCCGATCGGCGTCAGGAACGCGGTCGACGCGGCGACCGCAACGATCATCAGGAGCGGATGGGGCGACACGCCCAGATCGACCGCGGCCTGTATGACGATCGGCGCGACCAACACCGCGGTGGCCGTGTTGTTGATCACCTGGCTGAAGCCGGTGGTGAGCAGAAAGACGCCGGCCATGAGTGCCACCGGCGACAGGTCGCCCAGGGTGTTGACGAGGCCCTCGGCGACGAGGCTCGCGCCCCCGGTGATCTCCAGTGCCCGGCCCATGGGGATCATAGCGGCGATCAGGACGACGCTCGACCAGCTGATCGACCGGTAGGCTTCGCGAGTCGACAAGCAGCCGCCCAGGACCATGGCCGCCGCCGCGATCAGGGCTGCGATCACGGTCGACACGACCCCGGTCACCATGAGCACGACCATGCCGGCGAGCGTGGCCACTGCCACGCCCGCGCGCGGACGCAGTCCGGCGAACTCGCTTGCCATCGCCTCGGGCGTGCCGACCACGACAAAGTTGCGCCGGTCTTTCTGCAGCTCGCCGATCGCCTCCCAGGTGCCGCGCATGAGCAGGGAGTCGCCGAATTCCAGCGTCAAGTCGCGATCGACGACAGGCTTGCCGCGCCGCCGGACGGCCAGCAGCTGCACCGGGAAGCGCTCGGAGATCTGCCCCACGGCCATCGGCCTTCCGAGGTACTCCGACCGCGGTGTGGGGATGACTTCGGCCAGCCCGATCTCTTTGGACACGAACTCGTCCGGCGAGTCGGCCGGCGGCTGCAGGCCGAGGCCGAGCTCGTGCATGAGCCTGTCGATGATCTCATCCGGCGCTCGCACGACGAGGATGTCGTCGCGTCGCAGGACCACATCCTGCGCGATCTCGCGCCCTTCGATCCGCAGCACGGGCGCGCCGTAGGTCGGGCCGAGCGCGGCCTCCCTCACCGTCTTCCCGATGAGGCCCGAATCGGACCGTACGCGCAGGCGGAACCGATGCTCTCCCAGCGAATACGCAGAGGCGAGGTCAGCGATGTCTGCGGCGGCGTCAACCGGCCGCTGATCCGCGGACCGGGTCGGCAAAATCCTGCGGCCGACGAGCGTCATGTAGGCGACGGCCACGACCAGCAGTGGCCCGCCGATCAGGGCGAACTCGAAGAAGCTGAAAGGACGCAGCCCCGACTGCTCGAGCGTCTGAGCGACGACGATGTTGGGCGGCGTGCCGGTCAGCGTGAGGAGACCGCCGGTGTTCGCGGCGAACGCGAGCGGCATCAGATACTTGGACGGTACGCTGCCGACTGCCCACGCAGCCGCCACGACGGCCGGCAACAGCGTCGCGACCGTGCCAGTGTTGCTGATGAACGCAGACAGGCCGGCAGTGCCGGCCATGACGACGACAAGCAGCCGGATCTGGGAGCCGCGCGCCGCCTCGAGGAGCCGCTGGCCTCCCCAGCCGGTCACGCCGGTCCGCGACAGCCCTTCGCCTACGACGAACAGCGCCGCGATCATCACGACGGTCGGGTTGCCGAACCCGGCGAGCGCGTCGCTCGTGCCGATCACGCCGGACAGCGCGAGCGAGAGGAGCGAGAGCAACGCGACCAGGTCCGCCGGCCACCGCCCCCAAACGAACAGCACGATCGTGATGCCCAGGATGATGAAGGTCGTGGTCATCCCTGCCCTTTGGCGGTGACTACGTATCCGCCTTGTGCAAAGTCGTCCTCATTATCAAACAGGCACACGCTCATGTTGATTTCTCCTTCGCATTGTTGAAGTTGTCGGCGGTCATTTTACTGCACTGGGAATCGACAATCTGCCAGGCAGCTAACGACCAATCGCGGACGCTAACTAGCTGTCAACAACTTAACGCGGTGGTGGGGCCTACTGGAGCCCGGCACTGTTCTCAAGGCGGCGCAGGATTCCGGCCGCAATCCGTCGCGTTCCAACACCGCCCAAGCCGCCATACTCCGTTTGCAGCTGCTGGCGCGTAAGTCCTTCGGGCAGGTCGTGAAAATCGGGCAAGTAGTCGTCGATTCGAACTCCTTTCATGATTCGTCGCTGTGTTGCGCGTGCTGAGGCAGCGTCACGTGTCGCTGCCAGCGCGAACATGTTGCCTGCGGCATCAGCGGCGAGATCGGAAAAAGAAAAGCCGCTGCCACCCGGTACGGCATCCATGAGCTCCTTGGTGATTCCGACCGTGATCGACCGATCAGCATCGGATAGTAGCGTGAGGGTTGCGCTGACCCAAAAGTGTCGTGACCAATCCGCCCGCCCGTGGACTGTAATCCGTTCGCGGAGTGCCTCGATTTCCGGCAGGCGGTTCTCATCGAACTGCCGCCGAGCGACATCGGTAAGCCGCTCGTCGCCGAGAAGGACGCCAAGGGCGAGAATTGCCGCTCGGTTGGGCGGTATGGGATCGGTGCCGTGTGAGTTGTCCTCGGCAAAGGCAAACGCGAGTTCCAGCAGCTCGGCAAAGCCTGCGTCGCCGTCAGGGATCTCGTCGGCTGCCGCCACGAGGTGTTCGCCAGTGGCTCGGGCCGCCGCATCCAGTTCGGCATCAATTCCGGTAGCGGTGCCCCAGATGAAAAGACTTCCCGTGATAACCACCATGCTAACGGCCGCAAAAAGGTTGCGCCTTAAAGCGAGTCCGGCAAGGGCGCCCAGGGCGGCGCTCGAGGCGGCTATTTGGATCTGCGGGATAATCGGAAAGTAACCGTAATTGACCCATAGGGTCGCGACGGCCAGCACCGGTGCGAGAAGGATTGCGATTACGCTAAGCCAACCCAGGCGCCTGGCTCCCACGGCGAGCATCAGTAGCGCACCGAGGAGCGCGAGCCCGCCGACGCGAAGAACCAGTGTCGCCGCCGCCCGCGCTGCCGGCTCGCCCAGGCCCAGAAGGCGAGCTAGATCGATGGCCCACTCGGGCGCGCCGAGCGGGCGTGGATCGGGAACAACGCACAGGCTGACAAACCACACCGCCAAGAGACCGATCCACAACCGCGAGCTTGCGGAGACCAGCCGATCAGGTTGCATACTATGGTCAGACAGGATTGCACTTCCTCCTATGCTCGAATCATAGCCCGGAAGTGTTATATGGACCGGGGGGAAGACCACTCCGGCGAAGAAGACGGGGTCAGGACAGTCCTAGCGAAAATGCTCGTCCACGTAGGCCAGCACTTCGCTGGGCTTCAGTGCTTGCGTCGTATTGGACATCCGCACAAAAAATGACTCTTCGTTGTCGCGGTTGAAGAACACCGGTGCGGTTGCCGGCAGGCACTCCACGACCAGAACCCGCTGCCCGCCCAGTTCGTGGACCATTGAATGGATGCAGCGCAGAAACTCCGCACCCAGGTAGGCCTTGATGAGGTTCACCCAGTGGAGCAGCATCTTGTCCTCGGTCTGGAAGTGGTCCTTG
>Ga0255053_10001505_pt1 | contig 12848 bp, 17 predicted proteins | sample JV7_2_22_MG_FD_188635 | JGI IMG/M metagenome (GOLD analysis project Ga0255053, IMG submission 188635) | Seawater microbial communities from Jervis Inlet, British Columbia, Canada - JV7_2_22 | ecosystem: Environmental > Aquatic > Marine > Inlet | place: Canada: British Columbia | collected...
GAATCGCAATAGAGATCCCCGGATAGTGCTAGTGCGATATTAGGTTCAGAGTTCTGCGGGTCGACGTGAAGCGCCGCGCGATCCGGGCTTGTGCTGTCGCTCCCCGCCCAAACACCGTACCCGTTTATGGATATTCCGAACACGCCCGTCGCATCAGATCCGACGCCAGACACCGCGCCGTTAGCAGCATTCGCAGGATCGGCTCCAGCTAAGATATTAAAGCCAGTGATGCCCACGCCGTCCGGGTTTTGCGTCTCGCCGCGCACGCCATAGCCGCCGCCAACAGTGGGCCCGAGGCCGCGAATCCCTGCAAAGTTGGCCCCTACGCCGGTCCCGTGTGCACCGTCTCCGCTGGTCGCGCCGCCCGTGAACGTGCCACCCTCGCCCGTCGTGCCGCCCGTGCCGACAACGCCCGAGCCTGCGCCGTCCCCAGTGCCGCTGATGCCAGGTCCACCGCCGCCCGTGTTGCGGCCTTCGATGCCGGGCTGCACGCCCGTCGAGACGCCCCTGATAGCCGCGAGCACGCCGTTCGAGCTTGCGCTGATAGCGAAGCCGCCCGAGTTGTTCGTGGCGCTGATAACCGAGCCTGTGGCGCCTGAGTTGGCGGTCGCGGTTATCGCCGGAAATGCGCCAGCCGTGCCGCCCGCGGTTAGCCCGGCGATCGCTGAGACGCCCGCCGAATCGGTCTCGACGACGTGAGCATCGAGGCCCGCGGCATTCGATCCGAAGCTGAGCCACTCGACCCAGGTCGAAAGCACCTTGAATTCTGCGTTCGCATATTCTGCGACGATTCCGGTCTCCGGCGTGAATCCTCCCGCTTCCCCTGTCGGGATCGGGACGCTCCGAGCGTTGCCTGACCATGGATCTACGCCTGGCGGGTAGTTGGCGATTGATGACCAGATTGGGGGGTTGCCTATTGGACGCGTTGCCATTTTTCTTTATCTCCTAGCAGCCAGTGGTCGCCACTACCGCCGACCATTGCCCGCACGGTGTAGCGGTCGGCCCATGATGCGAGCACCAGATCGCCGAGTCGACGACCGGGCCGTGATCTGATGCCCATAGATTTGGGCCGGGCGTCACGATCTCGATGAACCCCAACACGCCCGCATATAGCGCCCGGCAGAACATCTGGAACAGAACCGAGAATTCGGGGCCGGTAAGTGTCGTGGGAATGCTGAGCGTGAACGCGTAGGGGGGCACCAGCGTGTAGACGATCGGCGGGTCGACGCCTACCGTTCCGCCGATGAATGTCCGCGCCATCGCAAGGATCTGATTGACGCTGCCGGTCCAGTCGCCGTCCGTCTGCCCTTGTAGGATGCTCGCTTGCATCTTGAGCAAGGATCGATAGCGGGCGTCTGAGAAGCCCGAGCGCTGCAGGTCGATCACGCTGCCGATCATGTCGAGCTGAACCCCGACCGCGGTGTTCAGATCGAACGCGCCTGAAACGTCCTTCGCAACATCAACGAACTTGCCGAAGGGCTCGGCGACGATGCACATGAAATCTCGAAAGTCTCGGTTGCCCGTCGTCGAGTCCATCTGCGAAAGGATCCGCGACTGTACGAAGTCGCAGATCTCGCTCTCGCATTCACCGAGGCCCCAAGGACTACACGCGCCCCAGAACGCACCCGAGCCCCAGCCGGCCATTAGTAGGCGCCCCCGTCGATCTCGATCCGAATGTTTCCGGTGTCATAGTCCGGCTTCTGCCGGATCGTGATGTTTGCCGTTTGGGCTGTTATCGGGAACGCCGGCTGAGTGAGACTCACACCGACTATCGCCGACTTGATGCCTGATAACTCGCCATCGAGGATCAAGCTCTGAATCACTCCAGACGTATCGAGCGCGCGTGCATCTCGCCCGAGCTGCACGAAGGCGCCCGTTAGCGATGTTGCGACCGTGCTCCTGATTAGGTCGGCCATTTGCTGCGGGTCACTTGGCACGACCGGGCCGTCGTCATTGTTGCTGAAGACCTCGATGTCGATGTCGATGAAGATGTCGATGTCCTCTACCACGTCGAACTCGATCGGGCCCTGCGCTTGGTTCTCTGCATCGGTTACGGTGATCAGGTTTAGCGGTATGGTAGTGGTGTCGCCGTAACTGGTGCCGTAGCTTCCGCCGCCTGCGCCAGTCGCTGAGAATATCGCGTCGGCGATATCTTGGGCGAGCGGGTTTGTGGGGCCAGGTATCTGCGGAAGCGGTAGCGGCGGGTCAGTCTCGACGACCACGTTGAACGCCTTGAACGGTATCCCGTCGGCGTCGGCCGGGTTCGCTGCGGGGTTATGGTAGACGCGCACATCAGTCACGCGCCCGTTGCTCGTGTTGACCTTGGACACGACGCCCTGAATCGAGAGAAGCGGGCCGATGTTCTGGCTGTACAGTTCGCGCTGCCTGCGTCGCCTGAAGTCCTCGTCGCTCTCTTCGTTCTGGCCGAGCGTCGCGTCATCCGTGGGATTGGTGAACCCGATGAAGCCGGGTACGACCGTCACCACGGACCATGTGGTTGGTGGTACCGCGTTCGCCAGGATCGGGCCAGTGTCTACGGCCCGATAGATGGCGGCCAGTGTGCCCGGTCCTGCGAAGACGAGCGGGCCGTTTATCAGTTCCCATGTGGTCGAGTTGTCTTCGTTGCGGATTAGCGATCCGTTAGGGAGCGTGCCCGCGCCCGAGAACTCGGCCAGCCCATCGACCACTGATGACGTGGCGCCGCGGCGCACCGAGCCCGTGAGAGCCGCGAGCGCGTTTAGTGCTACGCCCTCGGCGCTGTTCGGATCGAAGCGCCGCCAGACCGCGAGCAATTCGGACTGGTCGAGCGCTTGAACCTCGGCCGTGATGTTGATCCATTGGCCCATGATCGAACTAATGTCGACGTTCGTGTTCGTGCCGAATTGCGCCTGAACGCGCGCGGCTAGTTCGTCAAAGATTTCTGACTGAGTTTGTGTCGCTAGGCCGTTTGCGGTTAGTCCGAATGCCATGATCTACCCTTGTGTCTGTGTGAGCGAAACGTCGAAGTCCACGTCGCCATCGATCGTCGTAACAGAACCGACGACCGACAGGCCGCGCGTGAGCGGGTCGAGCGTTAGATCGAATTCCTCGATCCCCGTTACCCCTGGCGTGCTCAGCACGTTTTGCTCAAGTATGAATTGCACCGAATCGAGCGGCGTCTGCTTTAGGAAGATGACCTGAATGTAAGGAACGCCGGCCGATTGATCGTACACCGTTTCCCCCAAGAACGTCCTCAGCCTCATCTCGATATGCTGGCCGATCGCCGGCTGATGCGTGACGAATGAAATTTCGCCGTCCTCGATCACCATGTCGCCGCCTTGCATCTTGATGTCTGCCATGGGGTTACTCCGTCAGGGCCTTGGTCGATAGCCAGCCGGCGATCGTTATTTGCAGAGCGACCGTCGCAGCCGTAATCGATCCGATGTAAGCGCCGTTGGACACTGAAGTCGGCGGAACAGTGGCTGCCCATGCCGCCGCGGCTGCTGCGATGGTCGCGCTGTATGCGTTGAACGCTGCCGCTAGTTCGGTGCCCTTGACGATTGGACTCGCGGCTAGCCGCCCGAGCTTGATCCCCGCGAGCGGTGGCCCATCTAGGACCGTCGCCGTTGGGTCTGTTCCGATGCCGGGATCGATCGGGTCAATGTCGCTGTGTAGCCCTGGGTGGAATACTCCGTCGCCCCTGTTGTGGGTCCAGTTGTCGATCGGGTCGACGGGGTAACCCTTCTTACGCCACTCGGCCAAGCTTCGATCCTGCACGATCAGCTCACCGCTATCGCCGATCGTCAGCGGGAAAGTCAGGTAGCCCGCGCTCGTCCGTGGCCATGCTACCGGCACATTGACCAGCAGCACGGGCGGCTGCGTAACCGTGGCCGCTGGCCCTTGCGGCACGTCTGGATTATTCGTGACCGTGAGCTGTTGAACAAGCACAGAACAAAGCTGCGTTAGCGGGTCATACCCTAGCGGCTGGGGCTGCGATGGCGCGATTCGAACGACGGTCGACGTGCGGATAGTGACCCGCAAATAGCGATCGACCGCGGACAATAGATCGGCGAGAGATGGATTCTCTCGCAGGTCGTAGACTCCGGTTCTTTGTTCGCGTCCCATTAGATCACACTTAGCGGCCTGGCAACGGCCGACATAAGGCTACCGCTGCGCGTGTCCCCGGTAAAGGTGGCCGACTCGACCCGCATAACGGGCTGCCCTACCGGCTTGTCGAATCGGTCGATGATCGAAACGATGCCGCCTGGCGCTATGTCTGGATTAGCTAACGCGTCGAACGTGATCGATCCGTTGTCCTCCTCGGCGAAGCTTAGCAGTCCGGTTCGAGGCCTAACGATCTGCGGAAGCGTGCCCGGTGCGATCGACAAAAGGCCACGGTTAAAAACAACGATCAGCCCGTTTTGATTGTAGCCCCACGAATAGCCCGGACCAAGGCCTGATACGATGGTATCGAAAATCTGCTTTGCTGGCGTTCCGCTCGGGTCATTCCCTGCGATCGCCCTTATTCCGTTTGGCGAACTAACGACGGCGCTCGTGACCTGATCGACATCGAGAAGTCGCGGCGGCTTGAATTGCGACGCCAGCAAGGCGAGATAATCCGTGACGAACGTCTCCGCAACCGCGGTTGGTAGTGGTTGCGAGTCTCGATTTGACGCGAGCCCCACGCCGAACTCGATGTTGGTTACCACGTCGGGATCTTCGTAGAGCTTGGCTTGCAGTTTCCAGATCTGGCCCTTCATCAGCGAGAAGGTTTTACGCTCCCAGCCCACGGCGATCTCGATGTTGCCGATCGCGCTGCCGCCGAATCCCTGCGAGCTTTTCACGATCGACTGAATCAGCCCCTGTTGAATGCTCCCGAGATTGTAGATCCTCACCGATCCTGTATCGGCCTGCGTCGATAGTTGGCGCTCTACGTCCCACTCCATGTAGAGCCCATCGCCGTCTAGATTCTCCACGTCGAAACTAACCGACCCTAAGAAGTCGCTCACCGTCACCTTGGCGGCGACGTTTAGGTATCGTGGGAATAGGACGGGCATGGCTTAGCTTGCGGGGAAGGCTTGGTCGCTTGTCATGTAGCGCAACACGTGCGTCTTGTTCTCGAATGAATCCACGGCCGGGTCGCTGCCGTTGCCGGATAGGTCGACGCAGTACAGAACGCCCGGCGGGATCTGTGCGCCCTTGCTCCGATAGGGGAACAGCAGGTCGAGCCCTACCGCGAGCCCGAGCCCCATCACTACCGGCTCAAAGTTGACCGTCGTTATATCCATAAACCACGAATCGTCAGGCTTGTTCGTCTTGAACACGAGGCCAAATTGCACGCCCTCCAAGAATATCGTGTATTGGAAATTGGACGTGAAGCCGATCGCAGGATCGCCGACCTGTACGGGTAATTCTAGGATGCTCATGCGGGCGCCACTCCATCAACGCCTGACGGCTGTTGTGTAGAATTCGATGGGGCCCCGGACTGGTTGCCGCCGCCTGCTTGCGTGCCATTGCCCGGTAGCTGCGAATCGTAATCAGGCAAGCCGACGCCTAGTTCAGGCCCGAGGATGCGCGCCTCGACAAACGAAATGGTCAGTTCTGTATTCGGGCCGATGTCCGGAGACCATGGCCGGTTGATCGATTCAATGAAACATTGCTTCAAGCTAAAGCGCGGGGTGATCGCCATAACCGGTTCGCCGCGATCGGCTATCTTGTAGAGATTCTCGATCCTCACAAGGTCGAGCCGCTTGAGTCGCGCTTTCAATATGTCACCCGTGCCGATGAACGAGCGAACGTCGATCGTCGATCCCATGATGCCGGTGATCGTGAACCTTCGAAGATTCCGGTGCACGTTCGAAGTTGCGTTAGAGAAGTCCTGCAGCGTGTTCTCAGTGACCGTGTAATTCACGCTCACATCCTCATTGTCTACCAGGTCGATCGATACGTGATTGCCTGTCAGGCCCGGCTTGAAATTTGCGATAGGGGAGATCGGGATCTGAAACCCCGACAGGCGAGACAGCCGATAGATCGAAGCGAACTCGGCCTTTAGAATTCCATTCAGTGCGCTGCCCAGTGTCATCGTGCGATCCCCGTGGGCACGGTCTGCCCGGCCTTGGCTGTCTGCTTCTCGAACTCACCGCGGATCGCCATCGCTGACTCCTTGGCGATCTGCGTGGGGTTCGCCCCTTTGATGTTTTGCGTGATGACGAAATTGAAGAAGTCGATCGCTACCGTCGGCTTGATTGATTTCGACGATGGCGTCTTGCGTGACAGCTGCTGGATAACCTGCTTGAGCTGCTTGGGATCGGCCGTGCCCGTCCTGATAGCTAGCAGCGACTCGGCGAGCGAAACGTCGCTCTCGGGCTCTTTTGCGGGGCCGGATCCGCCGCCGCCCTTTCCTCGCTTGCGCTTGCCTGTCAACTCGGCCTCGTCGATCTTCCCCATCAAGAAGTCCTGCCGCCGCTTTTCTGATCCTCGACCCGATTTCAGCTTCCCCGACCCTTCCAATTCCGACAGCCGCCGCCGCCGATCGGTCATGCCTTTTTGAAATTTTCCAGACGCTGCGCCCGCTGCAGCCCGCGCGGATTCGCTTTCCTGCCGCTCTGCTAGGAGCCGCTGATTCTCAGCCTCTGATTCACGCAGATCTGATTGTGCCAGTTGGGACATGTCTCGCCCCCGTTGCTCGTCGTCCTTTAGTTTCTTCTTCTCTTTGTCTGACAAGAACCATCCGCCCTGCCCCTGCTTTGCTCCTGCTGAGATCCTCTCGCCAGCCCTAACGCGCGCCTCTTGGGCGCGCATTCTTTCTTCAATATCCTTATTTGCGAATTCCTTACCGGCACCCTTGCCGCGCAGTCCAGTTACCAGATCGTCGATCGCCTCTAGCCGATCCTCGACGCTACCAAACTCATCTGCCAATCCTGACAGCACGGGTATCAGTGCGCCGATCGCCAGCGCAATCAGCCCGATCGGCCCGAGCGCGCCGACCATCGCCATCTTGAACGCGATCGTGGCTGTCGTGGCAATTGCCATCGCCGGCTTCCATCCTCCGAGCGCCTCGATCAAATCCTTGATCCCGGTCACGACGAACATAACCGCCTCAGCGATATCCTTGATCACCGGGATGCTTTTCTTGATAAATCGCTTTATGTCCTGCGCGATCAATCTGCCATTAGCTAGCGCCCAGTCCTTGATCTGATTGATGATGCCCTCGACGACGGGGATCAACTCAATGCCGACGGTGTTAACCACGCCGCCGATCACCGTCTTCATCCGCGTTATCGAATCTTGAAACTCGGCGGAAGCTTCGAGCGCGTCGCCGCTTAGGACCCCGCCCGTGCGCGCTGCCTCGTCCCCTAGCGCCTTGATCCCCTCAGAGCCCTCGGCTAGTAGCGTCGCAAGCTTCGGCCCGGCTCGGCCGCCTAGAATGAGCTGAGACGCTGCTAGCTTTTCGCTCTCGCTATCGAGGCCACTGATCGCGTCAGCGAACACGCCCAATTGCTTCTCGAATGGCAGGTCGATCACGTCCTCAATCCTGAGCCCGACAAGCTCAAGACCCTCGATCAGTGGCCCGGTGCCCTTCGTCACCGCGTCATTCATTCCGCGCGCGACCGTCTTTGATGCCACGGCGATCTGCTGAATGTCTGCGCCAGAGATTTTAGCGGCGAACGCCAGCCGCTGATATTCATCGGCGCCGATGCCCGCGACCTTGGCGCCCTTGATAACCTCATCGGCCGCCTTCGTGACCGAATTTACAAGCTTGAAGATCGCAGCACCCGCCGCAAGCGCTGCCACCCCGACCGCTGCGAACGCCTTGCCGGCCGTCGCGCCGAACTTCTTAATTCCGCCGCCGCCCTTTTTGTCAGTGTCCTGCGCGGCGTTAGTAACTCCCTTTATCTCGCCCTCGGCCGCCTTGGCGCCCTCGACTGAGACGCCCATCTTGATTAGCAGTTCTGCGATCGTTGTGGCCATTCGCTATCCCTTCGGCAACTTAGATTGCCACTCCCGGTTCAACATCTCGGCATGCTTCCACGAAGAGTGAACCTCGTGCATTTCGAGCAAGTCCATCAGGCCGTGCATGTCGATCACCGTGCACAACTGGTGGTATACGCCCGCGTCGATGCCTTGCCCGTTCGAGCACACGACGTAAATTTCCCAGGGTATGTTCGCGGGCTGTATGCCTGATCGCGGTCCTCCTGCCCGCTTGTACGTCTGCCACTTCTTGAGCGGCTTGCGTACTAGGGCCGACCGAAAGAAACACGTCCCACCCAGACCGCGACGTTGATCAAGTGCATGTAACGACCCGCGAAGTGATCGTCAAAATTCTTGTAGACGCTCCCCTCGATGTAATTGTCACCGATCTTGATCTTGTCGCATGTTGTTAGTTCGAGAAGCTCCTTCAGAACTAGGAGCCCGCCCTCGGTTGCGCGTGATGCAATGCCCGTAACGAGCGCCGCCATGACCTCGCGGTTGGCCATCAGTGAATTCTGATCCTCGTCTGTCGTGGCCATTAGCAGCGTGATCCCGTCCTCGCCCACTAGGTCGACGAGCTTGGGCAGAATCTGCAGGCCGCGCGTCGCTGGCATAGTTGTGGTCGTGTACGTGATCCCGTCGATTACTTCGCTTTGTTCTCTCATGTCTTTGCTCTCTAGTCGCCCACGTTGTTACGCGCGGGGATCGCTGGTGTGTGCTCGATCGACGTGAACGCGAAAGTCCACGTCACTTCAACCGATGTAGTGGCCCGTTGCTCGTCGGGCTCGGTGGTAATGTATGCGTTTGTGAACGTGAACAGTTCGCCCGAGTTTAGGTCGACCATGACGATCGGCCCCTGAATGGCGCGCGTGAATCTGTCTGTAGTTGCAAGCGCTAGGAGCAAGCTATGCGTCCGCGATTCGTTGTTGATCAAAAAGTCGACCTCGCCAGATCGATCGGGATTGAACAGGCGGATGGTGCCGCCCATCCCATTCTGCCGCTGCGTCCACGTTGGACGCGTTCGGCGGATCACCACGAATGAGCCCTCGGCTAGGCCTTCCCTCATCGGGACACCTGACCAGCTCACCCTGACGCGATCTGACGAGTATTGACGCACTAGCTGCCCACGAGGTTATTGTTGATGGCGACCGTCTTGGTGATCCGCTCGCACATGAAAACCCACGTGAAATCAGATGATTCGGTCGCGCGAACTTCGTCAGGGTCGGTCACGATGAACGCGTTCACATAGGTAAACTGCTCGCCGCTGGTCGTATCCTTGAGCACCATCGGCCCGACTACGTTTCGATTGTCCCGATCGTCTTCGGCAAGCTGTCGAAGTTGCTGATGCGTCTTCGATTCCTGATTCACCAAGATTGAGATCGTGGCCGATCGATCGGGGTTGAATGTTCGGATGCCCTCACCGTTCGCGCTGGTCTTCATGGACCATGACGGGGCGGTGCGTGCCTCGGTGATTGTTGAGCCTGCTGCGAGGCCTTCCTTTAGGTCGAGCCCTTCCCAACCAAGCTCGACGTGATCGATGCTGTACTGTCTCATTGTTTCTTTCCTTTCGTCCGGCCTAGAAGCTCAGATTCAAAATCAGGGTTACCTCTTGGATCGCGCCGGCAAGTGTTGCCTCCGCTGTCATCGTCAGCTCTCGCGCGGCCTTGTCTGCAGACGAGATCGAACTAACAAGCGGCGCCGAGATCTTCGGCGGGTCGTCTGGGCTCAAGTGCCCGAAGTTCACGCCCGAGTCGAGCACGCCTTGCCACGCTGAGACGACCTGATTGATACCGCCGTCGGTGTAGGGGATCTTCGTTTGGCTGCCCACGAGAAGCGAAAGGATCGCCTCTTGCGTGCGCTGCTTTAGCCAGTCGACCGATGTGGTAACGTCGATGAACTGCGGGACACCTGCAGCGGTGATGCCCGTGCTCGTAAAGGTCAGCCCGCCCGCGTCGGTGTAGACGTTGCCATTGTCCGCCTGCATGGCTAGAACCTGGGTCGGTGTGATGTTGTCGCCGGAAATTCCGGCAAGCTCCATCAGGCCCCAGATGCCGACGCCGCCGGGAACATCGAGATTCAGCCCGAGCCCCTTCGACATCCACGCGCCGTCAAGATATCCGTCAGCGCTGCCTGAGCTGGTCGCGTGGTAGATGCCGAAGCTGCGCGTGTAGCCTAGCACCTTCATGTCGTCGAACACGTTACCCGGCGTTCCGGCTAGCGCGTCTGCGTCGGCTGTCTGATAGCCGAAGGCCTTCGTGCGTGCTTGCGTCCACGCGCCGACCTCTAAGATGTCAGCCTTGACGCGTGACTCGATATTGACGCCGTAGAAGTTTGGTGTCCCGTTCACCTGCTGAAACAACTCGATCGCGTCCATCGTCGCGGTCCAGTCCGCGTCGCCGGCATCCTCTCGGCCGATGAGAAGCTGGTCGACGCCGTTGATCTGGCTGAATACCGATGTCGCCCACGCGTTCACCTCGGGTTCTGCCAACGCGGTGAACCCTGCGGTATTGACTGCAGCGATGTCGGTGTACGGTCCATCGATCCGGTTGGCAGTTACTGAGTGATCGAACACTCCGATGGGAGAACCGAAGCCGAATTTGGCTGCGACTGCCCCCGTTAAGTTGATGGTAACATCAACGAATAGATTGATTGGTGCGGACATTGTTTCTCCTACAGTGGTGTGGCGACGAACGAAGCCGTCGAGATGATTGAGCCCCCGCTTCCGAGAGCGTTGATGGTCCCTAGGACCGTTTCGATTTGATCGACAGGCCGGACAAGCGCCGAGCGCATGGCCATTTGCACGTCGATCGTGACTCTACTTTCCCAATTTGCGCCGGCTATGGCGCTGATGTCTGTCGCTATGCCCTTGTTCCAAAGCGCAACGCCGTACTCGCTGAGCGTGTCGACGTAATCGGCCGTCTCAAAGATGCTCTCGATCCTCGACATTAGAGCCCAAGCTCCGTTGCGTGGCTCGCGTTCTTTCGAGAAGCATTCGATCGTGATGTTGAAAACGCGGGTTCCTTGCGTGAGCGTTGCGGCGTTGCCCGAGACGACCTGCGAGAGCGCCTCAATCTCGCCGCCTACCTCGGCCGACCAGATGGCGCCGAAGCTTGCCGGCGTGATCACCAGTTCCGAGACGGCAACGCCTGGCGCGGCTGCCCATGGATCGTTAGCGTCGGCATTCAGTAAAGCGATCAGCTCGTCGCGGATCTGCTCGGGCGTCTGCGCCACGACATCGACGAAGAACTCGATCCCGTTTAGCGATACAATGTCACGCTTGCCTGGCGTCGATGCAGTTACGTCCAAGGTGAGCGAGTCGAACGGAAGGATCGTGCTGCCTCGCTTGCCGCGCTGCGTCCAATAGCTCGGGCCGTTGGCCATCTGCAGATTGATTAGTTCGGGCCCGAGTTGCTCGAACGCCGCTTGACCGTATGACCAGCCCACCGAGGCGGGCGCCATCGCGTCGGCAATCGCCAAGAACACGCCCTTTTGCAGGCGGTCTAGTCTTAGTGGGGCGGAGATGGGCATGGGTTCCTATGGTTGCTGCACGTCCTGCAGCGTTGCCGTCGAGACGTACACGCCGCCCTGGATTGAGTAATCGAGCACCTGCGTAACCCGCCACTTGCGCCCCTGATACAGAACCACATCGGGCGCGTTGCCCCCGTCGGCGACGTAGAGCCGCACCTGCGTATAGACGCGGATGGCTTCCGAGTTTCGATCGGCCTCGGGCAGCTGGTCGAGATCGCGGCCTGTCATGTTGTGCACGGCGATCGGCGAGATCTGCAGCGCGACATCTGCCGCGGAATCCCACCCGCCGTATTCGTTTTGCGTGGGCTGCGCAGAACGCAGCACCGTCAACCCGCCGGGGATCTCGAAATCGCCCACAAGGGGCGCAACGTCTAGGGGCAGGAACGACATCAGCTAGGGTTATCGTCAGACGCGTCAGGATCGCCTGAGAGGCTTTCGACTTGTTCGGGTGATAGTCTGGGCGCTTGTGATTCGGGAGCCCGTGGCGGCACTGTCAGGGCCTCGACCGCTCGCTTGGTTCCGACGCCCTCGGACGCGTCAACCGCGCCCTGGATGCCGGCGTATGCCATCCAGACGAGCGCGAAATTGTCGAAGTCGCCAGCGAGCGCGAACGGCATCGAGGCTGCGACCGATGCCCAGAATTTGCGGGAGGTGAGCGTCTTGCGAAGGAATTCTTGAGTGTGCTTGATCATCTGCTTAGCAGTTCCCGCTCTTTGCGAATTAGTGATTCGGGTTTTGCGGGCGGTCGGCTGCGCTTGCGCTCGGCTACGTGCTGAAGAACGCTGCCCTGCCATACGGCCTGCTCTATCTGGTAATCCTGAACCCGCTTGACGGTCTCGACATCGGCTTGGATCTCGGCGGTAGTCTTTGCGTTCGCCTCGATTGCTGCCGATGCCACTGGGTGCGCGGCGGCTTCGTTGTGGTTCTCAATGTCGGCATGCACTTGCTCGCGGCTTGGCTTTTGCTGCAGCTCATGCACAGCGATCGAACCCGCTGAGACTAGGCCGACCAGCGCGACGATTGACGCTCCGATCGTTCGGATGTTTTTCGCCTTGGCCGCCACCGCTGCCAGGATCGCTGAGTCCTCAACATCATTCGCACGGGCTGACTTGAGCGCCGTTGCAAGCGATGCCGTTAGAGCTTCGTGATCTTCTGGTGTAAGTGTGGCCGCCATGGGTCGATCCTATCGTGCGCGCTGTGTCATCAGTTCGCGTCGCTTGTCCTTGAGCGACTGGGGTTCATTCGGTGCGCGCTTGCAGCTTGCGCGCGCCCGGCAGTCAGCCACATCTGCGCGCCACTCGGCGTGTTGCATTTGGATCTCTTGGATCTGCTGAATGCGCTCGACGTTGCTCTTGAGAACTTCGACCGAT
>Ga0255053_10001508_pt1 | contig 12836 bp, 9 predicted proteins | sample JV7_2_22_MG_FD_188635 | JGI IMG/M metagenome (GOLD analysis project Ga0255053, IMG submission 188635) | Seawater microbial communities from Jervis Inlet, British Columbia, Canada - JV7_2_22 | ecosystem: Environmental > Aquatic > Marine > Inlet | place: Canada: British Columbia | collected...
AAACTTCTCATCTGTCCCGTCTCTGGACTTTTTGCGCAAATCCCTGACATGCCTGACGCTGTCCTTTACATCAGTATGACCATAAGGATTTATCCTTTCTCTTACAATTTCCTCAAGAAAGTTCACCGGGTACATTCCCCTCGCCTCTGCTTCACGTTTAACAGCCTCTTTTAACTTGGGATCAAAAGAAAGCGTCCACTTTTCTTTTTTTAAAGCAGTCTTGGACATTTTAACTCCTCAATACGTATATTATACGTATCTTTTGATAATGTCAATCTCTAATTTTGAGGATAATATCGAGGTTGAACTTCAATATGACAAGGCAGATAATGTTTCTTAGCAACGCTTGAAAATGTTTATAATTTTAGGCTATAGTATACCTCCATTATCCTGTATTTATACATTTAAATATTAAGAAAACTCTGGAGGATTATAACATGGCAAAAGCAATTGAAATACGCTGGCATGGCCGCGGCGGACAGGGTACTGTTACTGCTGCCAAGGTCCTGGCAGACGCATGCCTCAGCGGCGGCGGATATGTTCAGGCGTTCCCGGAATACGGACCTGAAAGGGCCGGAGCCCCGATCAGGGCCTTTAACAGAATAAGTGATAATGTAATAAGGATGTACGGCCCGGTCCTTCATCCAAAGGTCATCAGTATAGCTGATGCGACATTAATAGACGCGGTAAATGTATCCGAAGGCGCGCCGGATGATGCTATTTATGTAGTAAATACTTCAAAGGACCCGAAAGAAGTAAGGGCAAAGCTCCAGGCAAAGGACTCACAGAAGGTGTTTGCGGTTGACGCAACAAAGATCGCTGTAGACTCTTTTGGACGGCCTATGCCAAATTCATCAATGCTTGGCGCACTTATCAAAGCAACAGGTGTTGTTGAAATGGATGTACTTCTTGAAAACGTCAAAAAGAGTTTTGGAAAGAAGTTCGCACAGAAAATAATTGACGGAAACCTTGACGCCACTAAGCGCGGATATGAGGAGGTAAAAGAGGGATGAGCAAGAAATTTTGGGAAGAACTTCCTCAGGGTTCTGTCGTCCTTGAGGCAGGGAGTTCAGTTAAGTTCAAGACAGGCGGCTGGCGGTCCATGAGACCGAAATGGATCGAGGAAAATTGTATCCAGTGCATGTTCTGCTGGATGTATTGCCCGGACATGTCAGTTAAAGTAACAATTGAAAAGGATAATAAAGGCGAGGATAAAGCAGTGAGAGCGGAATTTGATTATGATTACTGCAAGGGCTGTGGAATATGTGCCCTCGAATGCCCTGGCAAAAAGGGCAAGAAAGCGATCGTAATGGAAGAGGAGGGCAAATAAATGGGCAAAATAGTCGCAGTTACCGGAAATGAAGCATGCGCAGAGGCCTTCAGGCAGATTAATCCTGATGTATGTGCCGCGTACCCAATTACACCGGCCACGGATTTGATGCAGAGGTTTTCAGGCTTTGTCTCAGACGGTAAAGTAGATACAGAGCTTGTACTGGTTGAAAGTGAGCATAGTGCGATGAGCGCATGCATAGGCGCAGCAGCAGCAGGTGGAAGAGTTGCGACAGCAACCTCATCACAAGGCCTGGCGCTTATGTGGGAGATGCTTTATATAGCAGCAGGAACAAGACTTCCGATTGTCATGCCGCTTGTAAACAGGGCGCTTTCAGCTCCCCTGAATATCCATGGTGACCATTCAGACGGTATGGGCGCCAGGGACACAGGCTGGATTCAGCTCTATTCGGAAAATGCACAGGAAGCATACGATAATACAATTATGTCTTTCAGGATTGCAGAGCATCTGGACATCAGGCTCCCCGCCATGCCGTGCATGGACGGTTTTATAGTCAGTCATTCAATCGAGCGTGTCGAATATATAGATGACGCAGATGTAAAGAACTTTGTAGGTAAGTTCCAGGCAGTGAATCCATTGCTGGATCTGGACAACCCGAAGAGCTATGGGCCTCTGATTCTCACTGACCTGTACCATGAGTACAAGCGGGCACAGCATGAAGTTATGACAAAGGTCCCGGGTGTAGTTCTTGAAGTTGCGGCGGATTTTGAAAAAATGACAGGCAGGAAATACGGCCTCTTTGAGACATACAGGCTTGATGACGCTGAAATAGCTGTTGTTGTCATGAGTTCTGCAGCAGGAACAACAAAAGATATCATTGATCAGTACAGGGACAAAGGCGTAAAAGTTGGATTACTTAAGCCCAGGATGTTCAGGCCTTTCCCGTTTGAAGAAATAGCTGAAGCTCTACAACATGTTAAGGCAATAACTGTTCTTGACAGGGCTGATTCATTTGGAGGGTATGGCCCGTTATTTTCTGAACTCACCGGTGCTGCCATGTCAATGAACAGCAGGCCTGCAATGATAAACAAGATCTTCGGCCTTGGCGGAAGAGACTACCTTCCTGATCAGGCGGAATATGTTATTGATGAACTGATAAAGGTAGCTGAAACCGGAAAAGTCGAAACCATAAAAGAGTACATCGGAGTTAGAGAATAAAGCTGACAGCTTATAGGAGATAAAAAATGACTACAACAGCAAAACCACTAGGCTTAAAAAAACTCGCAACAGGAGAGGACAGGTTTTTACATGGCCACAGGATGTGCTCGGGCTGTGGGGCCCCTATCGTTGTCAAACAGGTACTGATGGCGACCGATTATCCCATTGTCGCTTCTAATGCAACAGGATGCCTTGAGGTTTCCTCGTGCATCCAGCAATTCACTGCATGGAAGATTCCATGGATTCACAGCGCCTTTGAAAATGCTGCTGCAACAATCTCGGGAGTTGAGGCGATGTACAGGTCACTGGTAAAACAGGGCAAGATTGATGACAAACAGGTTAAGTTTATCGCCTTTGGCGGAGACGGCGGAACGTATGACATCGGCTTTCAGAGTCTTTCGGGAGCTATGGAACGCGGACATGATATGATGTATGTATGTTATGACAACGGTGCTTATATGAACACAGGCATACAGCGTTCCAGTGCAACACCTTTTGGAGCCAACACAACCACCTGCCCTGCAGGTGATGTTATCCCCGGCAAACTGCAGCACAGAAAAGACCTTACAAAAATTATGGCTGCCCACGGCATTCCCTACGTAGCCCAGGCTTCACCCGGACACTGGATGGACATGATGAAAAAAGTGCAGAAGGCCCTCGAGATCAAAGGACCCAAATTCCTGAACGTTTTGTCTCCATGCAACCGTGGTTGGAGAAGTAAAACAAACGATGCGATAACTCTTGCCAAGCTGGGTGTCGAGACATGCTATTGGCCATTATACGAGATCGAAAACGGAGTCACAAAAATAACTGTAAAACCCAAAGAGAAAAAGCCTCTTACAGAGTTCCTGAAACCGCAGGGAAGGTTTAAACACATGTTCTCTCCTGAAAATGAATATATGCTTAAGCAGGCACAGGAATATGTAGATAACCAGTGGGAGCATCTCCAGAAAGAGGCTGCATTCTGGGGTGAAGAAGAAAAGTCGGAAGAGAAGTGAATTGTTGTCATTCCCGCGAAAGCGGGAATCCAGTGAAAAGCAAAAAGGGAAAACTGATACTCAGTTTTCCCTTTTTTATTGATATTAATGGCTCCCGGGGAGGGATTCGAACCCCCGACAAGATGGTTAACAGCCATCCGCTCTGCCAGCTGAGCTACCCGGGAACATATTGAAAAATAACAAAGAACAGATATACATTATAAAGAATAGCCTATAGGAAATTCAAGAATGCCTGTATAACGAAAAATCTATGCCATTACTAAGAGGACATCATCTGATCTGCCTGCATTTCTTTAATGGAGAAGGATATGATGAGGCCTTCATAGAAAATCTCAGGCATACGTTGAGCCGGACGGAAAAGGAGATGATCACTGTATCTTCAGGCACTGATAATGTATGCGCAAGCTGTCTTCATCTTAAGCAGAATAAATGTCAGTATGAGGAGAATGCAGAAGAATCAATTCAGGAAATGGACGCAAAGGCACTGGCACTCCTCAATCTTTCCTGTAACGATCAGATCGGATGGGATACGCTTAAAAACCGGATCCCTGAAATATTCTCCGAATGGTTTTCTTTGTATTGCAAGAGTTGCAACTGGCATGGGGCTTGTGAGAAGGTTGAGTTTTTTCGGGAACTATCAGGGAACTGTGGGGCATAGCACTTCCTGTCATTTAAATGCCGTCAAATCAAGCCTTTTCAAACAATTCCTTGATTTCATACTACGTTATAATATAATTTAAGGTAAGGCTTTTAAGACTCTCCTTCAAAATATAAATGTACTTAATGCTTTAAGCAAATTAAAGCATATATTATCTGGATATTAAGATTGTGAAAGATCAAAATAAAGTAATCGTACTGTTCATTATTGATGGAATTGTTCTATGGATAATCGATGCCTTGATAGACTCCCTTTTCTTCTCTGAAGAGACATTTTTTAAAGGTACTGAATTATGATTAAGAGTCCATATAAGGTCATGATCCTTTCAATTTTTATTGCCATGACTTTTTGGGTAATAGATACATATATAGATAGTATTTTTCATTACGATGAACCTTTTATTTATCTGCTTTTTTCGCATGAGCAAGAACTATATTTCAGATTAGTTTTTAGTTCAGGTATTTTGTTATTTGGATTATTAATGTCTGGGGTTACTGCATCAAGAAATCGTTTTGAAAAAACCCTATTAGAGGAAAAGGCTAAAACAGAATCGATAATTGCAGCTATCGGCGACGGTCTCAGCATTCAGGACACGAATTTTAAAATCCTGTATCAAAACCAGGTTCATAAAGATCTAATTGGTGACCACAAAGGCGAATATTGTTATAGTGCATATGAGAAAAAAGACCAGATATGTGAGGGTTGTCCTCTGGATCTTGCTTTTAAAAAAGGGGGTATCTATAGAGATGAAAGGAGCGTCTCAGACAATGGCAAAGTGCTGCACGTTGAAATAACCGCCTCTCCTATTAGAGATGCATCAGGAAAAATAGTAGCTGGAATCGAAGTTGTCAGAGATATTAGTCATCACAAGTGGGCGGAAGAATTAATAAGAATGTCCAAGCAGGACTGGATAGATACATTCGACACAATTGATGACATAATCACCGTTCATGATAAAAATTTCAATATCATTAAGACCAATAAAGCAGCTGAAAGCGCATTTGGCATCAGTGTAAAGGAAATTGTAAAATCTAAGTGCTTTAGTGTCTTTCATGGTAAAGACAATCCCCCTGATGATTGCCCCAGTTGCACTTGTATGGATAAAGGCAAGCCAATAACTAACGAGTACTATGAGCCTCATCTGAATAAGTATCTCGAAATCAAGGCAATTCCCCGCCTCGATCCATACAATAAGCCAATGGGAATAATTCATATAGTCAGGGACATAACAAACCGCAAAAAAATGGAAAATGAACTCATAAACCACAGAAAGCACCTCACAGAGCTGGTTGAAGAGAAGACTTCGGATCTTACTTCCGCTATCAACCTGCTTAACAATGAAATAGCGTCCCGAAGACATGCTGAAGATTCCCTCAGGCTATCGGAGAAGAAATACAGGGATTTATATAACAACGCCCCTGATATGTATCATACATTGAATAAAGACAAGATAATCATTGACTGTAATGAAACCGAAGCAGAGATGTTGGGCTACAGGAAGGAAGAGATAATAGGCAGGCCTGTAACGGATTTTTTAACAGAAGAATCCAGATTACTCACTGAACAGTACTTCTCTGAGTTAAAAAAAGATACTGTTCTTAAAAATATGAAAAGAACCTTTGTAAGAAAAGACGGGACCACCTTCCCTGCGATTATTAATGTATATGCTGATTTCGATGAAAACGGTCAAATTATTACAACAAGATCAATTGCCAGGGATGTTACTGAGCTGCAACGCGCAGAAGCAGAGGCTTTGCGGGCTGCCCACCTTGCCTCTCTTGGTGAACTGGCTGCAGGTGTAGCTCACGAAATTAATAATCCTATTAACGGGATAATTAATTATGCAGAATTAATATCCAAGAAATCCGCAAAAGAAAGTAAAGAGCATAATATTTCCGAGCGCATTATCATGGAGAGTGAACGCATTGCAAGCATCGTGGGTGGGCTCCTTGCCTTTGCACGAGACAATAGGGAAGAAAAGACAGATGTTGATATCCATAAAATACTCTCGGACGCGTTTGCCCTTACCGAAGCTCAACTGGGCAGAGACGGCATTCATATTAATAATAATATGAAAAATGGCCTGCCTCCCCTGTTGGCTCAGCCACATCAGATCGAGCAGGTATTTCTGAACATTATAAGTAATGCACGGTTTGCCCTTAATCAACAATATCCGGGAGAGCATCCTAACAAGATCCTCGATATTAGCGGAAGCAAAATAACAATTAATGACCGCCCTTATGTAAGAATAATATTTCGTGACCATGGCACCGGCATACCTGATGAAATAAAGGATCAGATAATGAATCCTTTTTTCTCAACAAAACCGGCAAAGATGGGAACAGGGCTGGGGTTAAGCATCAGTCACGGCATCGTTAATAATCATGGAGGGAATATTAGAATTGAGAGCGTTCCCGGAAAATTTACTGAAGTCATAATAGAAATTCCGGTATATAGAAAAAAAGAGAAACATGAAGAATAAAATTCTGATTGTAGACGATGAAGAGAGCATTAGATATACTTTTGAAAGTTTCTTGAGCGATGAAGGCCATGATGTAACAACCGCAAGTGACTTCCACGAAGCAATCCAGTTGATTTCAGAAACGAACTTTGACCTTGTATTTGCCGACATCATCCTGGGCGGAAAGACCGGCATAGACTTGTTGAATGAAATTAAAAGGGCAAACCATTCCTGTCCTGTGGTTATGATTACGGGATCTCCAAGCATCGATACAGCTTCAGATGCGATCAGGCTGGGGGCATTTGATTATATTGCCAAACCTGTGCGCCCTGACACCTTGATTCATACTGCAACAAGAGCATTACAGCATAAGGCACTGGAAGATGAAAACAAAAATTACCGTTCAAATCTCGAAGCAATTTTCCGTAGTGTTAAAGATGCAATCATCACTATCGATAAGGACTTCAAGATATTGGAAGCTAATCAGGCTGCAAATGATATATGTGATATAAATCGTAAGAGCATCGGCAAACCTCTCGACATTCTTTCAAAAAAATGCACAAAAAAATGTTTCGACATATTTAAGGAAACCATACAGACAAAACAGACCGTTGAAACAAATCAAATTAAATGTAACAGGCCGGGACATGACAGGCAGACCGTAACGATCACAACATCACCTCTAATTAACCCCAAAGGGGGATTTTCCGGGGCTATTATGGTAATACGCGACGAAACACGCCTTAATTATCTGGAACGCAGCCTTAAGGAACGCCAAAAATTCAGCAATCTGATTGGTCAAAATAAAACTATGCAAAATATTTATGCACTCATAGAAGATTTAGCCAGTGTACAGACCACAGTCCTTATTACAGGTGAAAGCGGTACAGGTAAAGAGCTGGTTGCTGATGCACTCCATTACAGCGGGAATCGGAGTAACAACCCCCTGGTAAAGGTAAACTGTTCGGCTCTTACCGAGAGCCTGCTTGAAAGTGAACTGTTTGGACATGTTAAGGGAGCTTTTACAGGCGCTGACAGGGACAAGACCGGCCGATTCCAGAAAGCGGACAGGGGAACCATATTCCTGGATGAAATCGGCGATATCTCGCAGAGAATGCAGCTGCGCCTGTTGAGGGTAATACAGGAAAAAGTGCTGGAACGCGTTGGCGATTCCACACCTGTAAAAGTAGACATTAGAGTAATTGCCGCAACCAATCAGGATTTGTCAAAAAAAGTAAAATTTGGCGAATTCAGAAAAGATCTTTATTACAGATTGAAAGTTGTAGAAGTGGCACTACCAGCCATGAGAGATAGAAAAGACGATATCCCATTACTTGTAGAGCATTACCTACGGACATTCAATAATAAGTTTAATAAAAATATCGAAGCTGTTACCAATATCGTTATGGAAATATTCATGAGCTACCATTGGCCCGGCAATGTTAGAGAACTTGAAAATGCTCTTGAACATTCGTTTATTCTCTGCCATCAAAACACGATATGCGATAATTATCTCCCAAACGAACTTATCGATTTTTCAAATGCAAAAGCTCCTTCCATAACCGATACTGAATCTGAGTCTACGGCTATTATTGAAGCCCTGCGAAGGGCTGGTTGGAATAAATCAAAGGCAGCCCGTTTACTTGGCATAACTGTTCGCACTGTTTACAGAAAAATCGAAAAATACAATATCACACCTGAAGATATTTAATTCGATAAAATCAGGACATGTCACAGTTTCATGACAGTCATAGATATGTGACATGTCGCAATATTTAGATTTCGTCGATAATAATTCTCAACCCATGAAAAGCAGAGTGCGCATTGAATAACAATCAATCAAGTTTCCTGAAATTGATTTTTTCGCACTCACTTAATTGGTTTAATTTCAAGTAGTTACGATCACTACCAAGAATATTTTAGTCCAGTTCCCCACTCCACAAAACTTTTCCCTACAGCAACTATCTGGCTTTTAAAAGAAAATTTAATCACTGGCATATTTCTTGTTATATAGAATATAAGCTGGGGAAAAAATTTTGTCAAATTTAGCGAAAATCTATATCAATAGGGAATTATATTTAGCTCATAATTCTCTCAGGCAATATGCTTGCATGACAGTAGCATAGATAATAATCATATCCTGATATTTGATACTGGTTCAACAAAAATGAAATTTAAGGTAAGCAACAAATCGATTCTTGATGCTACTAAATGCAGAGGAAGTTTTTCCTGCTTAAACGGCATGAGAGATTGTCTTTGTGATATTGACGACTGTTCTGACGGCAAAATACATTTTGTAAAGCCCATGAATTTTAATGCAAACTGCGAATACAGGATACCTTTTGGTCATTCCCAGACATGTAACTGTCCTGTAAGAAAAGAGATCTACAATGAATACAGGGTATGACCTTTGGACATAATGAAGAATTACAGGAGAGCATCCATGGGAATTGAGAGCCTTGCAGAAGCAATTATTCTTCAGTCTTTCGAAGATCTCTTGAGTCATGATTATGAATATGAAAGCAAGGAATTTTTTAATGGTGAGGGGTTCAAACTTTGTGCAGAAATCGCAGGAATAGATTCAATCAAGAAATGTAAATTGTTAGATATACTGGGGGGAGAAAAACATGCAAAATCAGTCAAATTGCACGAGGCCTGAAAAGGCAACCACTAGATACAGTAATGTTTCTTTGGAAGGATTAGAAAAAACCAGCTTCAAACGAAAAAACATCGCCCCCTCCATCAATTTTAATTCAGCCGATCCAATAAGAATGTATCTCAGTGACATGAAGGTCCTCCCCCTCTTAAGCAAGACAGGTGAAGTACAAATAGCAAAAATGATCGAGAAAGGCAAAGAAAACATAAACAGAATTATTTTTCAAGCTCCCTTTGCAGTTAGATCAACCCTGGATTTTACCAGCTCACTCAAGACAAATAATGATTCAATCAATAATATTTGCTCCATTTCAAAAGATTTATTTCCTGTTGCTAAAAAACGCATTATCAATGATTTTTTAAAGAACGTACAGTTATTAAGAAAATTATCACAAAAAAGAGAAATTTACATGCATAAGAAAACCAGTAATCAGGATTATGCATTGCATATAGCCCAACTCGCAGATCACAGTGAGAAGATAGTCAATGTTTTTTTCTGTCTGAACCTGCAGGACAAAATATTAGAGAAATTTATAGTCCGTTATAAAACAATGGCAGAGTTGCACGTCAGTATATCCGTAAAAGTAGACAGTATCCAGACAAAGCTCAATGGACTCAGTAGAAAAATAAAGCGTAAAAATGGGAACAATCGACCTGTCAAAACAAAAACTGATCCTGATCAGAATAAAGCATTGCATAATGATCACAGACAACTCAAGAATGAATTGAAACTATCAGAATCAGAATTGGGGCTCAATGGTTCCGAAATTGCGCTAGCATTGAAATTAATCAATGACAACCAGAAAGACATTGCTGAGGCAAAAAGAATACTCACAGAATCAAATCTAAGACTGGTTGTAAGCATAGCCAGAAAATATATCGGCAGAGGACTGAGTCTGTCCGACCTCATTCAGGAAGGAAATATTGGACTTATGAAAGCTGTCGACAAGTTTGATTATAAGAGAGGTTTTAAGTTCAGCACATACGCAACCTGGTGGATAAAACAGGCTATAACACGGGCGCTGGCAGACCAGGCAAGGACCATAAGGCTTCCCGTTCATATGATAGAGACGATCAACAGGCTGATGCAGATTTCGAAGAACCTCGTTCAGGAACTTGGCAGAGAGCCAAAGACAGAGGAAATTGCTTATAAAATGGAGTTGCCAGTAGAAAAAGTAAAGGCAATAATGAAAATCTGCAGAGAACCAATATCATTAGAAACCCCTATCGGAGGGGATGAAGACAGTCATCTGGAAGACTTTATAGAAGACAAATCAGTTCTCGCTCCTCTGGACACGGTTATTCAGATGGAATTGAAATCCCAGATAAGAAAAGTGATTAACAGTCTCACTATAAAAGAAGCAGAAATCATTAGAAAGCGGTTTGGAATTGAAGACGGTATCTCGCAAACTCTGGAAGAAGTCGGCAGGCAATTTCAAGTTACACGAGAGCGAATACGGCAACTGGAAGGAAAAGCCTTGAGAAAATTGAGACATCCTTCAAGAAGTCAATCTCTCAAACTATTTCTGGAAAAAATTAATTAATCGGGATTCTTCACCTGATTTTTCCTGCATTAGCTTGAACACTACTCTCGCGAAGATTATAATTACTACATGGACGTAATCACGACTCACTTAAATGCTGATTTTGATGCACTTGCCTCGATGGTTGCTGCAAAAAAATACTATCCTGACGCATTAATAGTATTTCCGGGATCTCAGGAAAGAAGCGTTCGTGATTTCCTGGCAACTTCTCAAGTAATACCAGATATCAAAAAATTAAAAGATATCGATCTTCAGGACATTACAAGACTAATCGTCGTTGATGCTAATAGCCCCGGGAGAATCGGCAGATTTTCTGAACTGCTGAATAAAAAAGAACTGGTATTACATATTTATGACCATCATCCACAATTAAATGAAGACATGAAAAGCCAGAAGAAGGTTATTGAGCATGTCGGTGCTACTACTACAATCTTCACAGAGATGTTGATCAGAGATAAAATCCATGTTACCCCGGCTGAAGCCACTATTCTAATGCTTGGCATTTACGAAGAAACGGGTTCACTTCTTTTTCCTTCCACTACAGTCCGGGAGCTCAAGGCTGCCACCTACCTTCTGAAAAAAGGCGCAAACCTTAATATTGTATCTGACTTTATCACAAGGGAGCTCGGACCAGAACAGATTGATCTATTGAATGAACTCATTCAATCCGCAAAAGAGCATATAATCCATGGCCTAAGGATAAAAATAGCTTGTGCCTCCAGGGAAGATTACATAGGTGACATTGCCTTATTAGCCCACAAGATACTTGATATCGAAAACATTGATGCTATTTTTCTTCTCGTTATGATGGAAAAGAGAGTACAGGTCATAGCAAGGAGCCAAACCCCTGAAGTGGATGTTTCGGAAGTGCTTCATGAAATCGGAGGCGGCGGGCATCCCCAGGCGTCATCAGCTGTAGTCAGGAATATGTCTTTGGAAGAAACTCAAAATATACTGTTGATTACTCTCGAGAAGAAAATACATCCTTCAAAAACCGCAAAAGATATTATGACGAGTCCGGTTAAATGCATTATATGGAACAATACGGTCAAAACAGCCGAGAAAACAATGACCAGGTATGAAGTAAACGTCCTTCCTGTGCTTAAAGGGAACCTGTTTTACGGTCTCATTTCCAGAGAAGTTACAGAAAAGGCTTTATTCCATGGTTTTGGCAAGAGCAAGGTTGCTGAGTTCTGCACGACTGACAGTCCAACCGTCACGGCCTCTACTTCTATAAGCATTATCGAAAAACTGATGATAGAGCAGAACCAGCGGTTTATGCCCGTAGTGGAAGACAGCAGAATCGCTGGAGCTATAACGAGGACCGATCTGTTGCGATCTCTTTACGAGAGCCTGCTAAAGAAAAACAGAATCCAGACACGTGAACAATTAAAAGACAAACCATCAATCGGCAAAAATCTTTCATCTGCTTTAAGGTCCGCTTTTCCAAAGGAGATATTTAACTTACTCAAATTATCAGGAACGGTAGCGCAGGATCTCGGATTTTCAGCTTATATTGTCGGTGGATCAATAAGAGACCTTTTGCGTGGAGAATCGAATCTTGATATAGATATCGTAATTGAGGGCGATGGTATCGCCTTTGCAAATGCGCTTGGCACCAAACTGGATGTAAAAGTCAAAAGTCATAAGAGATTCGGTACAGCAGTTGTAATAACCGATGTTCTGAAATTTGATGTTGCAACCGCAAGAATAGAATATTACGAATCCCCTGCTGCCCTGCCTAAGGTAGAAATGTCATCTATAAAAAAAGACCTGTATAGAAGAGATTTTACTATCAATACAATGGCGGTTAAATTAACGCCCAAGAACTTCGGACAACTTATCGATTACTTTGGAGGACAGAAGGACATCAAGGAAAAGACAATCCGAATACTGCACAATCTCAGCTTTATAGAGGACCCGACAAGAGCATTCAGGGCTATACGGTTCTCTGAAAGATTTGGTTTTAAAATTAGCAAGCACACAATCAATCTAATTAATACCGCTGTAC
>Ga0255053_10001516_pt1 | contig 12792 bp, 9 predicted proteins | sample JV7_2_22_MG_FD_188635 | JGI IMG/M metagenome (GOLD analysis project Ga0255053, IMG submission 188635) | Seawater microbial communities from Jervis Inlet, British Columbia, Canada - JV7_2_22 | ecosystem: Environmental > Aquatic > Marine > Inlet | place: Canada: British Columbia | collected...
TTAAGCAAGTGACCGTGAGCTATTTTTATGGGTAGGCAGGGTTCTTCGACGATATTCTCTACCCCCTGCCGGATGATATGGCGGTTGGTAGGGTCAGAAACAATTACTTGGAAGCCGAGTTCGGTGAAAAAGGCTTTCCAAAGCGGATATAGCTCGTGGAAAAAGAGGACGCGGGGAATACCTACCGTCCTGCCGTTGGGATTATCCGGGGTGTCTTTGGGATAGGTATTCATGAGTGCCTCAGCCCTCTCGTGAAAAAGTCTTGGTATGGTCGAAGAACTACGCTTCTCTTTCTGCTCGGCACTGTCCCACTTACCGCATCGTGAACCGTAAAACAGTGGGTCCTCATTTTCGAAAACGACTTTATGAATCTCGCACCGGTTGGAACAGCTCTGGCACTCGAAGGATGAAAGTTCGTACTTCCTATCTGCTAGATTAAAGCCCCGGAATCTCGTGGGCCGGGAATTTAATTCCATTTCTTCTTTCGCTAGAATGGCGACACCGATAGCCCCGAGGATATCATGTTGGGGTGGCACTTCTACTTTCTTGCCGAGGATGCTCTCGAAGGCAGCCTTCACCGCCCGGTTAAAGGCAGTACCCCCCTGGAAGAGAATATGGTTGCCGATTTTGCGGTCTTCGACAACCTTGGTGAGGTAATTTTTCACCACGGAATACGCCAGCCCTGCTACCATGTCTTTCTTAACGGCACCCCGCTGTTTACTGTAGTTCAACTGCGACTCCATGAAAACGGTACAGCGTTCACCGAGGTCTAGAGGTTTTTCTGAGGCTAAACCAAGGTCCCCGAATTCCTCTTTGATATTAATCCCGAGTTTTTCGGCTTGCTCTTCAAGGAACGAGCCGGTACCCGCCGCGCATACCTTATTCATTGTAAAATCGACGATAGTGCCATTCTGAAGGCTCATATACTTGGCGTCCTGTCCACCGATTTCGAAGATAGTGTCGGCTTCCGGGCAGAGAAAAGCAGCCGCCTGAACGTGACTGGTTATTTCGTTGCGGATGACATCCGCGCCAAAGAACTCGCCGGTCATATAACGTCCCGAGCCAGTGGACCCCGCGCCCTTGATGATAACCTTGCCTTCAAGTTCCTGACCGACTTCACAAAGTCCCTGTTTCACTGCTTCGATCGGTTGGCTGGCGGTCATTAAATAGCGTCTGGCCAGGACATTGTTGTCCCTGTCTATCACTACGACATTCGTACTGATAGAACCGATATCCACGCCGATGTAAGCTTCTACTTCCTGGCCCGTTTCGAGTTGCACCGTTTCAGTTTGTATTTCATAGTTATCGCCAATCAGAGGAGCCAGAGTGGTGAACTCGTACTCGCGACTGGATATATAATCGCGTACTCGCTGGAGGGTGTTTTCAGGAAGAGGACTTTCGTTACTGGATAATGCCGCCCCGGCAGCGCCGAGGACGGCGAAGTGCTCCGGGATAATCAGGTCGGTCCCATCAAGTTCCAGCACCTCTTTCATTGCGCGGATAATGCCTTGGTTGGCAGCGACGCCGCCTTGGAAGGAGACCGGTTTAGCCAGGTCGCGTCCCCTGATAACCTGCCCCTTGAAATTACGTATCATGGCAAAGCACAAACCGGCTACGATGTCGTAAACTGGGGTACCCACCTGCTGCAGGTGTATCATGTCGCTCTTGGCGAAAACACTGCAACGACCGGCAACACGGGGAGGGTGTTCCGACTGTAGTGTAACCTCACCGAATTGCTCAATGGGGATACCCATACGGGATGCCTGCTGGTCGAGAAATGAGCCGGTACCCGCAGCACAAACGCCATTTATAGCAAAGTCGGTTACCTTAGAAGTAGTCCCGTCGGCTTCCTTTTCGAGTACTATCAATTTGGAGTCTTCACCGCCTATTTCCAGGATGGTTTGCACCTCTGGGTGAAACCGGGTGACTCCGGCGGCCTGTGACGTGATTTCATTAACGAAAGGTATATCCAGCAGATCAGCGATGAGACTTCCTCCCGTACCGGTGGTAGCAGCGGTGGTATATTGGTCGGGCGGGTATTTAGCAAATATATCTTCCAGGACGGTAAGTATGGTCTCTACCGGCTGTCCTTGCGTACGGGTATATCTGGATTCAATTATATTGTCGGCTTCATCCAGGACCACCGCCTTGGCTGTTACCGAGCCTATATCTATGCCTAACTTCATATTAAATTTACCAATATCAAAAACAGCATGCTTGCAGGGGTTAAAGAAATACCAATCACACCTACTAATATTATAACGGTGACACGCTCGTATGTAAACACGTTTTAGCTAGTTGTTGAATGGGTAATACTTATACTTTCGGATGGGCTATAATGATAGCAATAATTCAGGCTTTTATGAATAACCGCTTTATCTGACTGATGGGAGGTCGTTTTGGCAGGGAATATCGAGGAATTATTAAAACAGATGACACTGGAGGAAAAAGTATCACTTTTGGCAGGCGTCGACAAGTGGCATACCAGGAGTATCGCACGACTGGGGATACCCTCTCTGAAAATGACCGACGGCCCCCATGGTGCCAGAACGGTTTCGGACGATGACCCGACTCTTACGTTTCCGGCGACCTGTTTTCCCACCGGCTCGGCTTTAGGAGCAACCTGGAATACGGAACTGGTCAACCGGGCTGGAGCCGCGATTGGAGACGAGACGAAAGACAGAGGTTGTGCCATAATCCTGGGTCCCTGCATTAATATCCATCGTTCGCCACTGGGTGGTAGAAACTTCGAAAGCTATTCGGAAGACCCCCATCTGGCTGCTAGAATGGCAGTGGCTTATATCGTTGGAGTTCAGAGTCGTAATGTCGGTGTCTCGGTAAAACACTATGCCTTGAACAACCAGGAATTCGAAAGGTTCACCATTAGCTCCGAAGCTGATGAAAGGACTATCCGCGAGATATATTTACCCGCTTTCGCTGCCGCTGTAAAGGAAGGCCGGCCCTGGACGGTTATGTGCTCTTATAACCGGATTAACGGGACTTATGCTTCGGAAAATTCTTACTTTTTAACCGATATATTAAAAAAAGAGTGGGGCTTTGATGGCTTTATAATATCTGACTGGGGTGCTGTCCGCAGCACCACTCCAGCAGCCAATGCCGGGCTGGACTTAGAAATGCCCGGTCCTGCCCGTTTCTTTAATGATGCCTTGGTGGATGCTGTCAATAAAGATGAGGTCGAATTGGAGGTAATTAACGATAAGGTTCGACGTATCCTTAAGGTTATCGACCGGTCGGGAACTTTCGAAAAGCCTTTTACACTTACTGGTAATACCACCCACATTCTTGAACACCGACATCTGGCGCGTGAGGTGGCTCAGGAGGCTATCGTGCTCTTGAAGAACAATGATGATATCCTGCCGCTGGATATAGATAAAATAAAGTCCATCGCTGTCATTGGCCCGAACGCTGATGAGGCCAGGATTCAAGGAGGAGGTAGCGCTGCGGTGAATCCATATTCCGCCGTCACGCCGCTGGAGAGTATCAGGCAGAAATGCGGGGACTCCGTGGAAATCCACTATGAAATTGGGTGTAGAAACAACCGACTGACGCTGTCGTTGTCGACCGAATATCTGTGTCCTTCTGTAGGCGGTAAAGAAAGTGGTCTGACCGGGGAATATTTTAACAACTGCGATATGTCCGGAGAACCTGTCTTAAAGAGATTGGATGAGAAATTCCGGATGATGCTGGGTGGCGATTCCGCTTTTGCCGTCCCCGGGATTTCTACAGAAGACGGTAACTTCTCTATCAGGTGGACAGGTACATTCAAGGCACCACTTGCCGGTATTTATACCTTCGGGTTGCTTATCGACGGTCTGGGGAATATCTTTATCGATAATAAACTGGTGGTGGAAAAGGGGCAAGACAACCTGAACGCGCAAATTATCAGTATCGGTGAGGAGTCTACCGGTGAATGTAATCTGGAGGCCGGGAAGTCCTATAATATCAGGATAGATTATATCAGCCAGTCGGACTTCCCTGGCTGGATACCTCGCCATATCCGGTTGGGCTGTACGCCACCTCTTCCCACCGATTCTATAAAACGAGCGATTGATATCGCAACTGATGCCGATGTTGCTATCGTGTTTGTCGGAACCAGCGAAGAACATGAGACAGAAGGCCGGGACAGACCGGATATGGAGCTTCCCGGTACTCAGGTAGAATTAATAGAAGCGGTCGCCCGTACCCATAAAAACACTGTGGTCGTTCTTAATAACGGCGCTCCAGTGGCTATGACCGACTGGATTGATAGCGTGGTCGCCGTCGCCGAGGCCTGGTTTCCCGGGGGGGAGTGCGGCAATGCCATTGCCGATGTGTTGTTCGGTGATGTTAATCCCTCAGGTAAGCTGCCGATGACTTTCCCTAAAAAACTTGAGGACAATCCTGCCTACGGTTATTACCCGGGTAATAATGGCAGGGTGGAATACGCCGAGGGTGTATTTGTCGGTTATCGACACTATGATACCAGAAATGTTGAGCCGCTATTTCCTTTCGGCTATGGGTTGTCATACACAACTTTTGGATATGATAATCTTGAGGTACCACCAGAGATGAGGACGGATAAGTCTTTTAGAATAACCGTGGATGTTACCAATACCGGGAAAATGATGGGTAAAGAAGTCGTACAGCTGTATATCCACGATGTCGCTTCGAGCTTGGAAAGGCCGCTCAAGGAGCTCAAAGGATTTCAAAAAGTTGCTCTTAAAGAAGGTGAGACAAAGTCGGTGGTTTTTAAAATCGGGATTGAAGACCTGTCTTTTTACGACTCTATGAAAAAACTCTGGACAGCGGAAGCAGGTGAGTTCGAGGTGATGGTGGGTAGTTCTTCAAGGGATATCCGGCAGCATGCCCGGTTTACGCTGAATGAATGAATATCCGGTCGAAATCTAGTTAGTCCAGATATTACTGGGGGTGGTGATATATTGCTCCATCCGCTGGGTGTTTTGTCGGTAGGCGGATGCCGGATGAAGGGCGGGCTGGTTCGATTTGTGGTGAATCTCGCCCTCTATACAGACAGGACAGTTGAATATATCTGGTGATATATTACCGCTCATAATCTCGATAACACTGTCGCACCGAGGGCACTTAACCGTGATACATCCGTATGTCATTGCCTGTCCTTTTGTTATCTGGATCTATTACCTGTCACTAGAGTCTATTCTTATTCTACAGCCCATTAGTCAGTAATACACTCGCCTATTTGTACTACTTGTCACTGTTACTATCGTCCTATTGTAGGCTCGGTTTTATGAAGAGACTATAGGGTTAACCATCATTTTCCATGGGTGATTCTATACAAATAGCTAGTGAACATGAAGGTTTTTATAGATAAATGAGTAGGAAGAGCGAATAAATCATATAGCCAATATGGTCGGGTGCAGGTATGTCTGATGGATTTTAACCGGATTAGGATGAAGCGAAATCATAGATAATTCTATTAATTATAGGAACCGTTATGATATCCTTACTGTAATGAAAAGTAGAGGTCCATGAGAATATTTAGAACTCTCATGGAATCAACCGTCGCTTTCACCTCGGGGTTTGCAGCGGCGATAGATTCCAGTTGAAGTTCCATATCGTCGCATAGCTTGGATATCATTTTACGCAGGTCTTCGGTATCCGGTCTATTTTTTAAAGTATTTACTTCTTTGATGATTTCAGGTGTAGCTACGGATTTAAGCTGCTCAATGGTCATGGAAAACTGTAAATCCTTTAGTCCCTTTAATACACCCTGAGCTTTCTTGCCTTGCTCTTCCTGCTGTCTCTTGCGGTCATTGTGCTCTTCCTGCTGTCTGGTGAACTGCCGCTGCAATTTGAGCAATTCATCCATTCCGTTTTCTTCGTCTGTCATTTACATTTACCTGTAATTGATTCTTTATCCCAGTATACAGGGTTCGCGAATATAAAATAAAGTCAATATCGTAGCGGGAATAAGCTGTCGACAGGACGTAAGAATCCCCGCAGAAATATAGATGATTAGCTAATATGTCGCCGAAATAGCCTGCAGAATTAGTTACTCTGAACTTATTCTTCACTTTGACCGATTTTTGGTCGGCTGGGCGGTTCTCTTCCGGTGGCGTAGGCTTTACCTTCACGGACTTCAACGTACTTCATATCGACCAAAGCTTCCATGAGTACTTCCAGGAGAACGGGAGAAAGCCGTGGTGAAATTTCATTTTTCTCAAAGTCCGTGAATTTGTTAAGGATATCGTCTACATTAATACCGGGCTGCGCTTCGATTTTCTCCAGTATCGATATTGCTCGACGATAAAATGGCTGGGCGTAATCACTATCACTCAAGTCTACCGCTTCGCAGGTGAATTCAGCCAGTATTCTGGTATCGCCGCAGGTAAAATGACTCGTTTTAGCCCTTTCATTCGGGGGTGGAGGTGGACCCATTTGCTTGAATTCTTCCGGCAAACCTCCGGGAACTTCATATGCAGGACGGTATCCGGCCCCGTCGTATTTAGCCATATCGGGGTCCTTTACATCAAGACCCCGATAGCGGAACATAATATTTTCGGTGTATTTATATCCGAGTAGAAACGTACCGTGAATAATCGGCATCATGGAAGCGAATAATCCGGGGCATATCCTGCCCTTAAATTCAACGCCGTCGTAATAGAATTCGTCGCCAATCTTATAACCAAAATGGCAGGGGAATTTATCCACATGCCCGGCGAATCTACCCAGTTTGCATTTTACTTTAAACACGTTCAAATACCTCCGGATGCATGATAGCTGTAAAGATAATATCAGGTTCTCCTATCTTAGCATAAACAACACAATTAGCGATAGAATGAAAGGTTTTTCCCGAACCGCAAATCGGCTGCATGAAAATAATAGCCCGAGGTTGTATAATTAGCCTGAGACAAACCGGTAAAATATTACCCTCAAGATAAGTGGTGCGTATTTGTATGCCGGTATCAAGCGTAAATATTAGAAGGAGGGATACATGTCACCAGTTTTGCAGGATAAAGTAGCTATTATAACCGGAGCCAGCCGTGGATTAGGGAAAGCATTTGCCTTGAAGTTTATAGAGGAAGGTGCCAGGCTGCTGCTGACGACTACTAACCTGGAAAGGGCAGAAGAAACGGCTAAGGAATTAAAAGCCAAAGGCGGAGAAGTCACTTTTATCGAGGCTGATATCTCTGTTGAAAGCGATACCAAGAAGATAGCTGACAGTGTCATGCAGCAATACGGGAAAGTTGATATCCTTGTCAACAATGCCGCTATATGGTTCGGTATCAGGCTGAAACCATGGAACACTTGGACAGAGGAGGAATGGGACAGGATATTTTCGGTTAATGTCAAGGGCACCTGGATGGTCTGCAAAGCGGTTGCCCCCCTGATGATGGAGGGAGGTAAGGGTAAGATTGTTAATATTGCATCCAATGTTGCCCGGGTTGGAGGTGCTCCTTTCTTCATGCCCTATGCTTGCGGTAAGGGTGCTATCTACACGATGACCCACGCGTTGGCTCACGCGCTGGGAAAATCGAATATTACGGTTAACGCCGTTGCCCCCGGATTCACGGCTACCGAGGCCAGTTTGGATATGACTGGTGGCGGGTCATCGTTCGATAACGCGACCATGGGACAGTCCATCCCAAGGCGTGAGGAGCCGGAAGACCTGGTAGGAGCTACCCTGTTTCTGGCTTCGCCGGACTCTGACTTCATCTCGGGGCAGGTTCTCTATGTCGACGGCGGCACGGTGATGCTATAGGTTTTATTATTGGCGTGTTAGGAAAACTATGTTTTTATCGGAAACGGTGAGGTGAATCATGGCTGGCCCATTGGAAGGAATCAGAATTCTTGATCTAACCCAGGTTTTATTCGGCCCTTTTGCTACTATGTTACTCAGCGACCTCGGTGCCGAGGTAATTAAAATCGAACGGCCGGAGGTAGGTGATATCGCCAGAGGAAACGGTCCTGTGGTAAGAGGGCAGAGTACCTATTTCCTCAGCCTGAATCGTGGGAAAAAGAGTGTCACGCTGAATCTGGCTACCGAGGAGGGAGTAAAGGTATTTCTTGACCTTGTCAGGAACGTTGATGTGCTCGTTCAGAATTTCAAGCCTGGGACAATGGAGAAGATGGGCCTTAGCTATGAAAGAGTTAAGGAATATAATCCCCGGATTATTTACGTATCCGGGTCGGGCTTCGGGCAGGACGGGCCCTACTCCGGAAAACCTGCTTTCGATGTCATCATACAAGCCATGGGTGGCGTGATGAGTATCACCGGTGAAGAAGGGGGCCCGCCGATAAGACCGGGTGTCTCGTACGGTGATATCGCTGCTGGTCTGTTCCTGTGTATTGCCACCCTCGCCGCACTTCAGGAACGCCATGTCAGTGATGAGGGACAGCTGGTTGACATCAGTATGCTCGACTGTCAGGTAGCCGTCCAGGAGAACGCTTTTGTGCGTTACCTTAATACCGGCGAGATTCCCCACGCTCTTGGCACCCGGCACCCGGTAATGACGCCCTTCCAGGCGTTTCAGACCAAAGATGGGGATATCGCTGTGGCGCTGCGGGGTGGCATTAAAGACCAGTGGCCTCTCTTTTGTGCTGCCATTGATAGAGTCGATATTATCGATGATCCGCGATTTACAGACGGCTGGTCACGCACACAGAACTATAGAGTGCTGGAGCCTATATTATCTGAAGCTATGAAAACCCGAACGACGCAGGAGTGGATAAAAGAACTGGAACAGGCGGGCATACCCTGTGGTCCGGTGAATACTATTGACCAGGCGGCCAGCGATCCGCAGATTGCGGCAAGAAACATGTTTATCGATGTCCGACATCCAACATCGGGCACCTTCAAGGTTGTCAATTCACCTTTTAAGTTCTCACGGACGCATTATAAGGTGGAACGCGCTTCTCCGGAGCTGGGAGAACATACTCGGGAAGTATTGAGCCAGTTATCAGGATTGACTCAGGATGAAATCACCAGGCTCAGGGACTCGGGTGTAATTTAGGGCTTATCGTTACGCCCAGTTTTTCAGGTCGTAGTAACCTCTGGCAATGCGATAGCGAGAAATCTGCTGACCGCCGAGCCAGAGCTGGCATATCTTAATATCCCTTAGGCATTTCTCATAAGGGAAGTCTTCAGAGATAGCCATAGAGCCCAATAATTCGGCACCTTTATTAATTATCTCAACCGCAATATCCCCGGCATAGACTCTCGTGGCGGTCGCTTTTGATATGAACTCCGGAGTCCATGGCGGACCGTATATATCGATATGGTCGAGCATATAGCTCAAGTTATAGATGCTGGCTCTCATCATCTCGATACCTATAGCCATGTCGGCAATTATTCCCGCTACGATACTATGCTGCCTGACGGGTTTAAATCCACCCATACGAGTGCCCGTATATTCGAGTACTATTTCAAAAGCACGTTCGGCGATTCCCAGAGCCATGGTTGCTGAATGCCAGCCGGTTCCCGCGGCTATGAAATGGTAAAAATGAGCATCCATTCCAGGGCCGGCAAGCCTGTATTCTTTGGGCACCCTGACGTTATCATAATGTACCGAACTATTAATCGATGTTTTAAACAGCATCTTCTTCTCGGGTTTCCCAAATGAAAGTCCCGGTGTATCCTTGGGAATATAAATCAGAGCTACTCCGTCATCTCCGGCACTGATATCAGTGGTACAAATCGTTAAATAACATTCCGCTATGCCACCATGAGTTGGCCATGACTTGTTCCCGTTGATGATATACTCGTCACCCTCCAGAGTAGCTGTTGTTTTAATACCGGCACCTTCCAGTAGCGGATTCTCGGAATCAGCTCCTCCAGCCTCGTCGGTCATCGAAAGGCAGGCATACGCCAGTTTACCGTTACAGAAAGTCGGAACAAACCTATCCATAATAACCTTGTTTTCGGCTACTATCGCAGGTTTTAGAATCAGGCCCCAGTTAATACCTGTGGAGAGGCTAATCCCACTATCACCTTTAGCCAGTTCCTCGCAAATAATACCCAGAGCTGTAGTGGAGCCATTCCCACCACCGTATTCAGCGGGGTAACCTGCCGCTTGAATTCCCAGGTTAACAAGTTTTTGATGGATTTCTTCTACGAGTTTATAGTCAGTCTCCAGTTTCTTGGTATTGGGGATTATTTCTTTCCTGGTGAAATCCTTTACTGTCTCCCGAATCTGGCGGTCTTCGTCGGTTAAAAGGTGCTCTAAGTTCATGATTACTCTCCTTCAACTGTGTATTAAATAAAATACTACAGCTCCAACGGTAGTTATGAACTGCTTCCGCTTTATAAATTTCGTGTATTTCTAGCTTAATAAATTTCTTCGCCCATCAAAGTTAGAACCTCTGGCTGTACCATGGTACGCCATTTAGCTGAGAAGTCCTGCATTTCCTTTGACGGTACAGCTTCACGCATAAATTTTTCCATGTCTTCTATATGCATAATGCCTACGTACTTATAGGGAGTCTCTCCCGCCATAGAGCCGGTTATTTTGACCATTTCGAACTTCTTGACCCCCGGCAGGCTGTCGAGCAGCGGGCCCTTTTCATTTACCACGTATTCCTTATACTGCTCATCGGTTACATGTTCTGCCAGATTGTAAAGAATAATTTGTTTTGCCATCTTTATCTCCTTACTTATAACTTCATTATTTCCACATTACTCTTAAGCCCAGTTTTTCAGGTCGTAGTAACCCTGGGCAACCTTATAACGGCAGATCTGTTGTCCGCCGAGCCAGAGCTGGCATATCTTAGCATCTCTCAGGCATTTTTCATAGGGGAAGTCCTCGGAAATAGCCATTGAACCGAGTAATTCAGCCCCTTTATTGACTATCTGTACGGCGGTGTCGGCGGCAAAAACCCTGGCGGCAGCACCCTTGGCGATGAACTCCGGCGACCACGATTCGCCGTATATCGGGCCATATATATCCGGATGGTCATATATATATGCCATATTATAGAGGCTGGCTCTCATCATCTCGATACCGATAGCCATGTCGGCAATGATACCCGCCACGATGCTATGCTGCCTGACAGGTTTAAAACCCCCTATACGTGTACCCGTATAGTCCAGTACGATCTCAAATGCCCGCTCGGCGATACCGAGTGCCTGAACTCCCCCGGACCAGCCGGCCACGGTTGTTAGTATATTACATAATTTGGCGTCTATTCCGGGACCGGCAATCCTAAATTCTTTAGGGACTCTGACGTTATCGTAATAGACCGCGGCATTGATAACCGTCTTAAAGAGCATCTTCTTCTCCGGCTTACCAAAAGTGAGTCCTGGGGTACCCTTGGGAACCATAATCATAGCAATTCCGTCATCGCCGAGAGTAGGGTCGGTAGTGCAGAAAGTAATATAACTCTCAGCTATCCCGCCGTGGGTCGGCCACATCTTACTGCCATTGATGACATATTCGTCACCTTCCAGTTTAGCGGTCGTCTTGATGCCCGCACCATGTAGCAGAGGATTTTCCGAATCGGCCCCTCCGGATTCGTCCGTCATGGACAGGCATCCGTAAGCCAGTTTTCCTTGGCAGAAAAGAGGGGCGAACCTGTCCAGAACGGCTTTATTACCCACGCCAGCGGCCGGTCCGGCACCTGCCATATTTGAGCATACCGACAGGGCCATGCCGGCGTCGCCTTTGGATAACTCTTCGGCAATAATTGCGGTATTAGTCATGGAGTGTATGCCGCCACCACCATATTCGATGGGATATCCGGAAGCCTGAATTCCCATGTCGACTAATTTTTGGTGGACTTTCTCCACCATGTTGTAATCTGCCTCCAGTTGCTTTGTAATGGGTATTATCTCTTTTTTGGTAAAATCCCTAATGGTCAGTCGTAACTGGCGCTGGTCTTCAGTCAAGAGATGTTCTAACTGCATCAGTACCTCCTTTATTAATCCCGCTTAGATTTCCCATTTTATCGTAACCTTCGGCTATTAGTAGATACATACTCAAGAAATCAATAACAAACCGGTAATTAGTAAACTTCTTCACCGGACAGCATCAGCATGTCTTTTACCATCGGTCCGAATTTCATTAGAAATTGCTGGTACTCCGGTGTTTTAGCGTCTTTCTGGTTGAATTCATCAATGTTGGATATATGTATGATGCCGGCGTATTTATGGGGGGTTTCGCCCGTCATCGAACTTCTTATTTTAACCAGTTCGTACTTCTTGACAGAGGGTAGGGCGTCAATCAAGGGCCCTTTTTCATTGACCACGTATTCCTTGAATTCTTCATCAGGTACATTATCTGCAAGTTTATATAGAATAATTCGCTTTGCCATTTCTATTTTCCTTTTTTAGATAATTTCCAATGTCCGTGATGGCTTTACATAAAGAGTTAGTTTTAAAGATAGAGTGTATTCATTAACTAAATACCATGGTTTACTACGGGTATATTACTCCTTAAATGCAATCTGTGCAAAGCTTTTATATTGAAGAATACACAGTTGAACAGTAGCTTTACCGGATAAAAAGTTATATGATATTCAGACAGAAGGAGGTTGATATGAGAGCACTGCAAACAGATTTATCTATCTATAAGAAATTCAATTTCGAGAGACCGCCGGTCGGTATCAAGTACTTCTTCCACAAGCCGGAGGGCATCGAACAACTTGATAAAGAACTGGCCTTCTGCGAGATGCTCAAGGAGGCCCACGAAAGAAACAAGCCCTTTTACTTCGCCAAGGAGAACGAGGACTGCTCCGGAAAAGCGGCTTTGGGAATGATGGATGAAACAGCACCATTCGCTGCCAGTGGCGAGATGGGTACGAGGCTGGGTATCTTTC
>Ga0255053_10001517_pt1 | contig 12787 bp, 12 predicted proteins | sample JV7_2_22_MG_FD_188635 | JGI IMG/M metagenome (GOLD analysis project Ga0255053, IMG submission 188635) | Seawater microbial communities from Jervis Inlet, British Columbia, Canada - JV7_2_22 | ecosystem: Environmental > Aquatic > Marine > Inlet | place: Canada: British Columbia | collected...
CGGCGCCGGCCCCCAGTGCGCCGACCAGGGCCAGCCCCGCCAGCGCGTAGACCAGGGTCTTCCCGCTGCTGCTCACGAGCGCGTCTCCACCCGGGTACGGCGCTCCAGGTAGGTGCGCAGCAGCAGCGTGGCGGCCACGGCGTCGATCACCTGGCGCTTCTTCTTACCCTTGCGGCCCGACTCGCGGAGCGCCCGGTCCGCCTCCTGGGTGGTCCAGCGCTCGTCCAGCATCTCCACCGGCAGGCCCGTGGCCTCGCCCAGCTTGCGCCCGAAGGCCTCGGCGGCCTCGGCCTCGGGTCCGCGGCGGCCGTCCATGTGGAGCGGCAGGCCCACCACGATGCCAACCACACCCTTCTCCTTCACCAGGGCGCAGAGCGACTCCAGGTCGCGGCGCGCGCCGCGGCTCTCGAGCGTCCCCTCCGGAAAGGCGATCTGGCCCTCGGAGTCGGAGACCGCCAGCCCGATGCGGCGGGTTCCGTAGTCCACCCCGAGGATCCGGCCGGATTCAGGCATCGGCGCCGAGGCTAGCCGATCAAGGAGAAAAACCCCGCCAGAGGTGCGACTTACGTGACCAAAGCCGACCCCGCCGCCATCTGCGCCCCGGACTAAGAAAGGGGACGGTCCTTAGAAGCTAAGTAACTCTGAGGCAGCGGTGGCGACGCCAGCAGCGTGCATCAGTTACTTGGCTTCTAAGGACCGTCCCCTTTCTTAGTCCGGAATCAGGGCTTCGAAGCGAGTCTTGTCGCGGGCCTTCATGTAGGCGTCGCGGGGGGTGATGCGCCCGGCCTGGAGCCGGCTGGCTTCGGGCAGCTGATCGGGCGTGATGAACTTCAGGTGCAGGGCCACACGGCCCAGGAGCGGAGTCGGCGTGCTCATGGTGTGTCTCAGCGATTCCCGCTGCGTTTGAGGGCGACGCTGGCCGCATGGCGGACCTGCGGGTCGCCCTTGGCGGATGCGCGCTCCAGCGCGGCGCGCGCCTCGTCGCCACGGATCCGCGCCAGCGCGGATACGGCGCCCAGCTTCAGCTCGCGCAGGCGCCGCCGGGCCAGCAGGCCGCCCTTGGAGAGCACCTCCTCCAGCACCGGGACGGCTTCGCTGCGGCCCAGCACGCCGAGCCCGCGCAGGGTCTCGCGGGCCAGCTCGTCCTGATCCTCGCGAAGGGCGCGACGCAGGGCGCCGGCCAGGGTCTCCAGGGCCCGCGGCGCCTGGGAGGCACCCAGGCAGTAGGCAGCGGCCCCCGCCAGGTCCGGCCGGGGGCTGGCCACCGCCTCCTGCAGCACGGCCACCGCCGAGGGCGTGCCGATCCGCACCAGGGCCTTAGCCACCTCGCGCGCCAGCTCGATGGGGGTCGCGACGTCCTTCACCAGCGCGGCCAGGTACGGGATGCACGCCGGGTTCTGCATCTCGCCGGACAGACGCGCCGCCAGGCGCGCGCGCTCCGGGTGCGCCGCCTCGAGGGACGCCTTCACCTCGGGCAGCGCCTTCTCGCCCATGGCGATGAGCAGGGCGTTCAGCCGACCGCGGCGCTCTGGATCGGACGCGTTCACCAGCGCATCGAAGATGCGCGGCACGGCGTGGGCCCCGAGCTGGAGCAGGATCTGGGTGGCGCGCACGCTGGCCTGGGGCCCGGTCTCGCAGGCACGCTGCAGCACGTCGTCCAGGCGTGCGCCCGCCGCGAGTCCGAAGAGCGCCTCCTCAGCCAGGGCCCGCTGGCGTTCGCTGCGCGGGGACTCGCCGGCGTGGGAGGAGAGGACCAGGACCGCGCGGTAGGTGTCGTCGCTGGGCCCATCGTCGGCCAGCGCCGCCGCCTCGCGGGTCACGCGCTGCAGCCTCTCTTCATAGTCCGCGTCTTCGCGGCACTCGTCCAAGGCACGCAGGCCCTTGACCAGCTCGGCGCCGCGATCGCCGACGCTCTCGGGAACCAGAGCGCCGTCGGAGCTCTCGTTGCCCACCTCCCCCAGGTGGCGATGCAGCGCGCGCAGCGGATCGATGCCCGTGGTCTGCGGCTTGGGAGCGGGGAGGTCCGCGTCGGGATCCTCCTCGTCGTGCTCCGGCGCATCGCTCGGCCACAGGTCGGGAAGCGTGTCGCCGGCGTCGGTCTCCTCTTCGGCCAGGTCGGCGAACGAGGCGGTGTCGGCCACGGACTCCAGAGGCTCCGGCGCACTGGGCGGTGCAACCTCGGCTGCCTGGGCCGGCGTGGTCTGCTGCGCAGGCGCCGCGGGCGGGAGCGTTGCGCCGGGATTGATGAGCACGCCGGACTGGGCGCAGCCGGCCAGCACCCGCTCGACACCGCCGGCCTGGGCCAGCTCGTCGGGATCCATGGCCAGGGTGGCCAGCAGGGTGCCGAAGGCCTCGCGCGTCATGCCCGCCGCCAGCCGCAGGCCGCCGACGCCTTGCGCCTCGAGATCGCGGGCCAGTCCTTCCACCGATCCGGGACCCACCAGATCGGGTCGACCCGCCTGGCGGATGGCGCCACCCCCCACCTCCAGGTTCAGCTCGCCCGAGCGCTCGAGCCCGGCTGAGAAGGCGTGGAAGCTGCGATCCAGAGCGGACTTCCGAGCCGGGTGCTCGACTCCGAAGAACCGGCACGCCTTGAGCGCGCGACCCAGCTCGATGAGCAGCGCCACTACGTCGGTCGCGCCGCGCCCCTCGCTTGCCCCCTCCCCGGCCATCGACTCGCACCCCCGTATCCGGGTGGAAGGCACTCAGCCGGCCTTCCGCCCCGCCGATCTCATCGTCCAAAGGGGCCCCTCGCTTGACGAGAACGAAGCTGCTGCGAAACCGGGCACTTCCAGAGTGACTTTTTCTTTTTTTTCGCCTCTCTTCCGATTGACTCGACCGAGCCGCTCCAGCTACTCTCGAAGCTGGCAGACGGCCCCCCCGTCCGCACTCACCCTTCCTCCGTGGTCCCCAGGACCTGGCAGCGAAGTGTCTGAAACTCCTAGAGAATCCTCTTCCAGAGGGGTGGTCCTGGCAATCGCCACGGCCGGCGGAGCGGGCTACGCCCCGGGTGCGCCGGGCACCGTGGGCGCCCTGGTCGCCCTTCCCCTCTTCGGACTGCTGGCCCGACTCCCCGCCGTCTTCTACGCGGCGGCGGTGCTGGGGCTCCTGGCCGTGGGGATCTGGGCCGCCGGCGAGGCCGAGCGGATCTGGCAGACCGAGGACGACGGCCGGATCGTGATCGACGAGGTCGTCGGGCAGCTGGTGAGCCTGGCGCCCCTGCTGGCCCTGCGCGGCACCGGCCTGGATGCCCGCACCTGGGCGTTCCTGGTCGTGACCGGATTCGTCGCATTCCGCTGCTTTGATATCTGGAAGCCGCCGCCGGTCCGCCAGGCCGAGCGGCACTTCGCAGGGGGCACCGGGGTGATGCTGGACGACGTGGTCGCGGGTCTCTACGGGGCCGTGGTGGTCTTCGCCGCGGCGCGGTGGCTCGCATGAAGGCAGAGGTTCTCACCATCGGCGACGAGCTGCTGCGCGGCGAGATCGTGGACTCCAACAAGTCCTTCCTCTCCGACCGGCTGCTCACCGTCGATGCGGACGTGCGCTGGCACAGCTCGGTGCTGGACGACCCCGCCGACATGACCGACGCCTTCCTGCGCGCGGCCGGACGCGCCGACGTGGTGCTGGTCTCCGGCGGGCTGGGCCCCACCCGCGACGACCTCACCATCGAGGTCCTGGCCCACACCTTCGGCCGCAAGCTGGTGACGGACGAGGACACGCTCGAGAAGCTGCGCGCCTTCTTCGCGCGCTTCGGCCGCGAGATGGCGCCCAACAACGCCAAGCAGGCCAACTTCCCGGAGGGCTCGGAGATCCTGCCCAACCCGGAGGGAACCGCGCCCGGCTGCATGCTGCGGACCGACGGCGCCTCCTTCTTCTGCATGCCCGGCGTGCCCCGCGAGCTGTATCGGATGATGGACGAGCAGGTGCTGCCGCGTCTGGAGGCGCTGCGCGGCGACGGCCAGGTGACCCGGGCCACGCTGCTGCGCACGTTCGGCATGGGCGAGTCCAACCTGGACGAGGCGCTGACCGACCTCGACCTGGGCGAGGGCGTGACCCTGGGCTTCCGCACCGCCTTCCCCGACAACTACGTGCGGCCCCTGGCCCACGGCGCCACGGCGGAGGAGGCACAGGCCCGGCTGGCCCGCGCCTGCGATGCCATCCAGATGCGCCTGGGAGCGCTGGTCTACGGCGAAGGCGCTACGGAGACCATGGAGACCGTGCTGGGCCGGCTGCTGCAGGAGCGCGGCAAGACCATCGCCGTGGCCGAGTCCTGCACGGGCGGGCTCCTGGGTGAGCGCATCACCTCGGTGCCCGGCGCCTCGGAGTGGTTCCGCGGCGGCATCATCGCCTACTCCAACGAGGTCAAGATCCAGCAGCTCGGCGTGCCGGAGGCGCTGTTGGAAGAGCACGGCGCCGTGTCGGAGCCGGTGGCGGCCGCCATGGCCCAGGGCGTGCGCGAGCGCCTGGGCGCGGACTTCGGGGTCTCCACCACGGGCATCTCCGGGCCCGGCGGCGGCAGCGACGAGAAGCCCGTGGGCCTGGTCTACGTAGGCGTGGCCGACGCCGACCACGTCCAGGCCCGCGACATGCTGTTCCCCTTCGAGCGTCCGCGCAACCGCGCCGTCACCACCCAGGTGGCGCTCGACTGGGTGCGGCGCATGTTGCTGGGCGAGGAGCCGATTGCGACGCGCTACGCGCGGAGGCGCTCATGACATGGCCGGGATCCGCGCCTTCTTCGCAGTGGACCTGGACGACGCCGCCCGTGCCGAGGCGCTGGAGCTGGCGCAACGTCTGCGCGGGCGACCCGGCGGCGACCACGTGCGCTGGGTGCGCAGCGAGGCACTGCACGTGACGCTGCGCTTCCTGGGGCAGATGGATCCGCAGCGCGCGGGCGAACTGACGCAGCACGTGGCCCGCGAAGTCCGAACGCAGGAGCCCTTCGCGCTGCGCCTGGGCGCGCCCCATCCCTTCCCGTCGGCGCGGCGGCCGCGGGTGGTGGCCCTGGAAATAGATCCCCGAGAGCCGCTGGGCGCGCTGGCCGACGCGGTGGAGCGCGGCGTGGTGGCGGCGGGCTTCGAGCCGGAGGTGCGCGCCTTCCGCGCCCACCTCACCCTGGGCCGGATGCGCGGCGGGCGGCCGCCGCAGATGGAAGACCTGGACGCGCCCCGGGCCGAGAGCCCGGTGCGCGACGTGGTGCTGTACCGCAGCCACCTGGGCCGCGATGGATCCCGTTATGAGCCGCTGGAGCGTATGCCCCTGGGCAGCGCCGGCGGTGACGCTTCACCCCGAACAATCGTGCAAGGAGAGAACGAGCATGGCTAAGGGAAACGGAACGAGCGGCGGCAACGGGCACAAGGAGAAGGCGATCGACCTCGCCGTCAGCACCATCGAGAAGCAGTTCGGCAAGGGCGCCATCCTCAAGATGACCGAGGACGCCATCAACCGTGAGGTGGACGCGTTCTCCAGCGGATCCGCCAGCCTGGACCTGGCGCTGGGCATCGGAGGCTTCCCGCGCGGGCGGGTGGTCGAGATCTACGGGCCGGAGTCCAGTGGCAAGACCACCCTCAGCCTGCACGCGGTGGCCGAGGTGCAGCGCCTGGGCGGCGTGGCGGCGTTCATCGACGCCGAGCACGCGATGGACGTCGGATATGCCCGGCGTCTGGGCGTGAAGGTCGAGGAGCTTCTGGTCTCGCAGCCGGACACCGGCGAGCAGGCCCTGGAGATCACCGACGTGCTGCTGCGCTCCGGCGCGGTGGACCTGGTGGTGGTGGACTCGGTGGCGGCGCTGGTGCCGCGCGCCGAGATCGAAGGCGAGATGGGCGACCACCACGTCGGCCTGCAGGCCCGGCTCATGAGCCAGGCCCTGCGCAAGCTGACGGGGACGGTCTCCAAGTCCAACGCCACGGTGATCTTCATCAACCAGATCCGCATGAAGATCGGCGTCATGTTCGGCAACCCGGAGACGACCAGCGGCGGCAACGCGCTCAAGTTCTACTCCTCGATACGCCTGGACATCCGCCGCATCGGCGCGCTGAAGGACGGCGACGAGGTGGTCGGCAACCGCACGCGGGTCAAGGTGGTCAAGAACAAGGTCGCACCGCCCTTCCGCCAGGCGGAGTTCGACATCCTCTACAACCAGGGGATCTCGATCGAGGGCGACCTGCTGGACCTGGGCGTGGACGCCGGCATCGTGGAGAAGAGCGGCGCCTGGTACTCCTACGACAGCGAGCGCATCGGACAGGGCCGCGAGAACGCCCGGCGCTTCCTGCTGGAGAACCCGGACATCCGCGAGCGCCTGGCCGACGCGGTCTACTCCGCCAAGGGCCTGAAGCGCGCCGTGCCGGCCAAGGCCAACGGCGACGCCACGCCCGCTGCCGCCGCCACACCGGGCGCCGGCGCCGAGGCGCCGGCCGAGGCCTGATCCCGCGACGGGGGCCGGGCGCCGGCCCGGTCCCCGTCCGTGCTCCCGCGCCAAGGCGGACTGCGAGACCCCGCGAGCCTGGGTGCAGGAGTCGAGAGCCGTGCGGCCCGGGGGCTCGGCTAGTTGTTCAACGCCTCGAAGTCCAAGCAGTACCCGTAGGTGTCGAACGAATCCGAATCTGCCGGATCGTACGTCGGGATCAAGCAACGCACTTGGACTACGTAGTTCCCGTCCCCCGCCAAGGTTTGCCGCCCGCTTTCGATCCAGCCGGCGTGCGTGTGCTTCGGTCCCCCGTCCTGGAAGACGCACAGCACCTTCGCTGAGCCGCCCTGGCACGCCGTCAGCTTCCCGACTTTCTTCTCGAAGCCGTACTACTCCCCATCTCGATCGGCGCTCGCCGGCAGGACCACTCCAAACACCAGTGTCATTCCCAGAGCCGCAACCCATCGCCTCATGACGATATTCTTCCGAACTCGCTTACCCCTATGAAGGTAGGACTCGCCCCATGGACCGCCGTCATCCAGGCGACAGACAGCGCGAGATTCAGCGTCTCCCAGGGCCCGTGCGAAGGCGGCCCGGAAGTGCTTGGATTGAGGGATCCGGGAGGCACGAGCATGGCACTGACGGCACGGGATCTGATGCAGAGCGAAGTGGTGACCATCGGACCGGAGACGCCGCTGGCGAGCGTCTACCGGGTGTTGGTTGCCGAGGGAATCACGGGAGCGCCCGTGGTGGACGACTCGGGGCGCGTGCTGGGCGTGATCTCCAGCGCCGACCTGCTGCGCGCCGTGACCGACGAGCAGGACTCGGGCTCCAGCGACACGGTCTACTTCGAGGGGCTGCTGGAGTTCTCCAGCTCCGCGGGGGACGGGCTGCCCGACGACTTCCAGAACCGCCTGCAGCAGATTCCCGCGTCGGAAGCCATGACCAACGGCGCCATCTCCGTGGGCTTGGACACGCCGCTGGCCGAAATTGCACACACCATGCGCATCCACCGCATCCATAGGGTGCTGGTCGTCGAGGACACCGTCCTCGAGGGCATTCTCACGAGCTTCGACCTGGTGGCCCTGCTGGAGAAGGGCGCGCCCTGAGCGCCGGACGAGTCGCGCTATGCTGACCGGATGCGCGCCCGTCGCACACGCCGGGCCGCCGTCGTCGTCTTGGCGGTTGTGGCCTGTCTCCTGTTGGGCGACGACTGTGACGTGGACCGGGATGCGGTACGCGAGCGACTGGCCCGCGAGGCGGCCGAGCGAGACACGGGGCCGAGCGTCGCCGTCTCCCCGAACTCCTGCGTCACGCTTCCCGAGCCAATGCCGGTGGGCCTGTCCCTGGTTACAGGAGCCACCGATCGGGTCCTCGTAGCCAACTCCGAGCCGGCCGCGGTGATCCCGCTCAACATCGCGACCCAGCCGCCGTCGGTGGCGACGCCGGGCGCCGTCCCCAAGATCCCCGACGACAGCAACGGCGATGGTGAAGAGGATGAGACCAAGCCAAAGCTGGAGGGCGTGGTGGCCGACAACCCGAACGTCCCCGCTGGTTTTGCCCTGGCCACCTCCACCGCGAATGAGCAGGTGCTCTTCGTCTCGCCGGCGACGGCGGAACTGGTGCCGCTCTTCGTGGATGGGGAGCTCCGCACGGCGCTGTCAACCGGGGTGGAGGTCACCCCCGACGACGGGGCCGTGGATTCGCACGGCATGGACATCACCGAGCCCTTCACGACGAGCTTTACGTCGGGTGTGGCCGTGAGCGGGACGCGTGCGTTCGTCTCCACATCGAACGTGGCCGACGGCGCGGGTGGCGAGGATCCCGTCTACCTGCCAGGGACGGTGCTGGTCTACACGGTGGATCCGGCACTGGGGTCCATCGACTCTACGCCCCAGATCCTCTTCACCACCCGCTACAACCCCACCGACGTCACTCCTTACGCCTTGCCCGGTGGGCGCAGCTTCATCCTGGTCACGTCTACCGGCGCGTTGGGCGTCAGCAACGAGACGCGCTTCGGGCTGGCCACCGGCGCAAGCGAAGCGGGCAAGGCCGGCGCCATCGAAGTGATCGAGGTGTTCCCGGGCGTGGACGATCCAGCCCTCGTGGCCGTGATCCCGCTGGGCGAGACGGCGCCGGGCTTCGGCAAGGTGACCCTCGACCGCCGCGACTGGATCGGCACCATCGGCAGCCTGGTGGAGCGCCGCGTCCTTGCCGTGGACCTGCGGATCCTGGAGGCGCTGCCGGCCGACCCGCCGGATGAACCGTTGATCCTCGACGGCAGCGGCGTCGGGTTCGACCCGGTGATCGACGCGCCCTCGCTCAGTATCCCGGCCATCGGCGGCGGCCCGCCACCAGAGACCTGCGCCGGCACCGTTGTGGCAACCGCCTGGGCCAGCGACGACCGCCTGCTGGCGCTGGAGTTCTGCGACGGGACCGTATCCTCTTGGAAGGTCGATCTGCGGGGCAACCCCGGCGGAAGCACGAGTCCCTTCCCGCCCGATCGCTTCTCGCTGCGCACGGTGCTGCGCGCGGTGGCGCCGCTGGTCGGCGCCGCCCCGGGCCAGCTCCACGCGCCGCTGGGTATGGTGGTGCGGCCTGCCGGGCTGGGCCTGGCTTTCGGCGATCCCGATGTCTTCCTGCTAGTCGGGCTTCCTGAGGGTGCGCTGTGCGGACTCGCAAGCGACGTGCTCTGATCGGCGCCGTCGTCGTGACCCTGGCCCTGGGGATCGCGACCTGGCAGCGGATGCGGTCGGCCGAACCGGCGCCGGCTGGACAAGCTTCGCGCGCAGACTCCGCGGAAGGCGAGCACGCGACCGGAACCGCCAGGGGCGCTGCGCCCGGGGCCGCGGCCGAGCGCTCGGGCGACGGCAGCGACGCGGCGGCGGCAGACGCCGGGCGCGGCCTGGAGGAACTCGATTCGCCGACCGCAGAGCAAGACGCGTCCGCAGGAAGCGACGCGCTGGGGACATCCGCGGATCGCGCGGGACCCCGCGCCATCTACCTGCTGGCCGAGTCACCCGGCGAAGACCGGCTCTCGACCGAGGTGCACGGCGTGGACACGGGCGCGCCGCGCGCGCTGGTGCTCTGGCGTGTGCAGGGCGGGCGCCGCGTGCGTCTGGCCGAGGGCTTCAGCACCCTCGATGGCGCCCTGCAGTTCCCGGACGTCCTGGTCCCGGACCAGCTGGAGCTGGTGGTGACCGCGGCCGAGGCGGGACCGGAGGGAACCGACGAATCGGAACCCGCCCGGATCGAGGCCGGAGCCCTGCGCCCGCCCCAGCTGGAGATCCGGCGCGCCCAGGGCGGCGCCCTGACGATTCGCGTGGCGGCCAGCCGCGCCCTGGGGAGCGTGGTCTTCGCGAGCCCGGCCGGCGACGAGATCGCGCGGATCGCGTTGCCGCGCACCCCGAGCCCGGCCCGCCAGGTGCTGGACGTGACGCTCCCGACGGATCGCGTCCGCGGCGAGATCCTGGTTGCCCACGAGTTGCCGGACGGCGCCCGCTCGGCCTGGCGGCCCTACAGGGTTCCCCCGGTGCCCCCTGCCGGCGACCCGGTACCGGAAGCCGACGGGGCTCCCGGCCGCTCCGAAGCTCCGATCCCCTAGCCCGCGGCGAGTCCAGGCGGCTCGCCTTCTTCACTTTCCTGGTGCTCTGGCTGCCCGCCCCCACCGCGCGCGCCATGACCAGCGTGGACTTCGACCAGTTCTTGTTCATCTTCCGGTTCACCTATCCGGACCCGGCGGAGCGCCCGCTGACCATCAGCCTGGCGCAGATGCTCTGGAATCGGGCGGAGGCCAGCGGCCACGCGAACCACCTGACCGCGGACACCTACGCCGAAGAAGATCCTGCTGCACGTGGCTTTCGCCGACTTCCAGGTGGCGGACGTCACGGCCGAGGTCGAGGCACGCAGCATCGGCGCTTCGATCCACCGGCCGGGCTTCGACCCGGCTGCCTACATCGCGCAGAACCGGGCCAACGAGCCGCGGCCCTTCTTCCAGGTGAACCCGTACTACGGAATCCCGGCGATTCCCACGAGCCCGCCGGCCGTGCCGATCCCGGACGCCCCGGGAGCGACCTACGACTGGGACGGCTCGGCGCTCGTCATCTGGGACAGCGGCAACCTCCAGGCACCGATCACCAACGTGCCTCCGCCCCGGCCCGGCAACCCGGAGCTTTCGGCCTGCGGGCTGGACCACCGGGAGGACCCCCACGAGTGCCCGCGCCGCCAGCCCAGCGCGCGGGTGCAGAAGTCGCACTTCCTCTCGACGGGCGGCTCGGTGGTGGACGTGTGCGCCGGCCAGACCCGCTTGGCGCCGCTGCCCTAGTCGCGCAGGGTGTCGATGCGGGGGTCCGTGTTCTTGCCTGCCGCCCCCTCATAGGCCTTTCCCCACCTGCATGAGGGCTTTTACCTCCTCTTCTTGTCTGACCTGCCCCGTGGGAAAGACTCAAGAACCCCGTTCAGGTGGCCGAAATGGCAAGGGAACCAGCTTCGGCCTCTGGCGGAGGGGACGGGTCTCAAGCATGGCCGTCGAGCTCAACGAAGTCCTGAAGATCGCGCTCAAGACGGGCGCGTCGGACATCCACATGAAGTCGGGCCTGCCGCCGATCTTCCGGGTGGACGGCGCCCTGGTGCCGCTGAAGAACGCCGAGCGGCTGCTGCCCGACGAGATTCAGCAGGCGGCCTCCTCGATCATGAACCCGGTCCAGCAGGAGCGCTTCGACACGGCTCGCGAGGCCGACCTGGCCTACGGGATCCCGGGGCTCGGACGCTTCCGCGTCAACGTGTTCCAGCAACGCGGCACCCTCGGGATCGTCTTCCGGGTCATCCCCTTCAGCGTGCGCTCCATCGAGCAGCTCTACCTCCCCAAGGTGGTGGAGACCATCGCCATGGAGAACCGCGGCCTGGTCCTGGTCACGGGCACCACGGGCTCGGGCAAGTCGACCACGCTGGCGGCGATGATCGACCACATCAACTCGAACCGGACCTGCCACATCATCACCATCGAGGATCCGATCGAGTTCCTGATCCGCGACCGCCGCTCCATCGTGAACCAGCGCGAGATCGGCGTGGACACCCAGACCTTCGCCGATGCGCTGCGCGCGGCCCTGCGCCAGGACCCCGACGTGATCCTCGTCGGTGAGATGCGCGACTTCGAGACCATCGAGACGGCCATCACCGCCGCCGAGACCGGCCATCTGGTGATGAGCACGCTCCACACCCTGGATGCCACCGAGACGATTAACCGCATCATCTCGGTCTTCCCACCCTACCAGCAGAAGCAGATCCGGCTCCAGCTGGCCTCGATCCTGAGGGCCGTGATCTCGCAGCGTCTGGTGCCGCGGGCGGACGGCAAGGGCCGTGTGCCCGCCTTGGAGATCCTGATCAGCACGGCGCGCGTTCGCGAGTGCATCGGCGACAAGGAACGCACCAAGGAGATCCACGACGCCATCTCCAAGGGCTTCACCACCTACGGCATGCAGAGCTTCGACCAGTCGCTGATGCAGCTGGTGAAGCAGGAGCTCGTCACCTACGACGAGGCCCTGAAGCACGTCTCCAATCCCGACGACTTCGCCCTTCGTTTCCGCGGCATCGCGTCCACCGCCGACGGCACCTGGGACGACTTCGAGAAGGACGAGGACGAGAAGGACGACGAGGGACCGATCCTCGAGAGCGCCGACGGCGACGAGCCCGAAGCAGCGCCCGCCGGCTCCGACTTCAAGATCGAGCGCTTCTAGGGGGGCGCCGGGGCGCTTCCTCGGCACGGCTATTCTTAGCAGGACGATGCCCTTCGCTCGCCATCCTTGCGGGGGCCCGCACTACGCTCGCCTGCGGCTCGCTGCGCGCGCTCCCCATCCTCCGACTCCAGCGCGAACTCCATCGGGTCGCGCTTGCGAGCCATAGGCGCGGAGTCGCATCCATCCGGGAGGGGCTGCGAGCTTTGGTCCGGCGCTGCCCCAGGGCGGAATGTTCCCTATCTTCGGGCGCTTAGCAGCGGGGGCTTGCCAGTGATGGCGTCTCATCCGACGGCCGGACATGAGATTCGTGAGAGCTTTCTGCGCTTCTTCGAAGCACGGAGCCATCGCGTGGTGGCCAGCTCTTCGCTGATTCCCGAATCCGATCCCACGCTGATGTTCACCAACGCCGGGATGGTCCAGTTCAAGCGGGTCTTCACCGGCGAGGAGACCCGAGGCTACACCCGGGCGGCCACGGCCCAGAAGGTGATGCGGGTCTCGGGCAAGCACAACGACCTGGAGAACGTCGGCCGCACGCCCGCGCACCACACCTTCTTCGAGATGCTCGGAAACTTCTCCTTCGGCGACTACTTCAAGCAGGAGGCGATCGAGTGGGCGTGGGAGCTCGTAACCCAGGTGTACAGGCTGCGGC
>Ga0255053_10001518_pt1 | contig 12784 bp, 7 predicted proteins | sample JV7_2_22_MG_FD_188635 | JGI IMG/M metagenome (GOLD analysis project Ga0255053, IMG submission 188635) | Seawater microbial communities from Jervis Inlet, British Columbia, Canada - JV7_2_22 | ecosystem: Environmental > Aquatic > Marine > Inlet | place: Canada: British Columbia | collected...
CATCTCGCCACTCGTAAACAAGCCGCACCGCCCTCTCCCGAAACTCGACTGGATATCTTCTCTGTCGTCCCATGGACTCCATCCTCTCTCATACTGGTGGAGTCTCCACAGAACCCGGGGCGGTTCAGGGGGAACTCCATACCTGTGGGTGGTTTGGGGAGGGGTTAGTCCGGTTGCACCCTGTCTGCTTCTAGGTTTTGGGCTGTCTAACGGCTCGAAACCATGAGGAGCAGATCAGGGTGCAGAACAACAGGGTATGGCAACGTGCGTGCGGGTTGAAGGCCACCGTTGTTGAAGGTGTCCGCTACGACGAGACGGCCAGCGCGGTCGTGGTGTCGGTTCGACCGGATTCGAGGGCAAGGAACCGGTGTGGACGGTGCGGACGTCGATCGCCCGGGTATGACCGGGGACTTGGCCGGCGTCGTTGGCGTGGCCTTGATGCAGGCACTACCAGAGTGTTTATCGAGGCTGATGCTCGGAGAGTCGACTGCCGAACCCACGGCCCAACGGTCGCTCAGGTTCCATGGGCGAGACACGACACCGGCCACACCCGCGATTTCGACGCGATGGCGGCTTGGCTTGCGGTGCGAACGTCGAAGAGTGCAACCTGTCAACTCCTTCGGGTGGCGTGGCGGACCATCGGGTCGATCGTCACCAGGGTCAACGATGATGTTGAGGCGACTGTGGATCGTCTTGGGGGTTTGCGGCGGATCGGGATCGATGAGATCTCCTATAAACGTGGCCACCGTTATCTGATCGTGGTGGTTGACCATGACACTGGCCGTCTCGTCTGGGCCGGACCGGGTCGTAGCGAAGCCGCATTGGACGTGTTTTTCGACGAACTCGGCGAGCAAAGAGCAGCCGAGATCACCCATGTTTCAGCGGATATGGCCGACTGGATCGCCAAGACCGTGGCCCGGCGTGCCCCGAACGCGATCCGCTGTGCCGACCCGTTCCATGTTGTTGCTTGGGCCATCGAAGCACTCGACGTGGAACGCCGCCGAGCCTGGAACCAAGCCAAAGGCCGTCACATCCCTCCGACCACCGGTCGCCGGGGACGAACCAGCGGCGACTCCCGGCAGATCTCCCGATCACGCTACGCACTGTGGAAGAACCCCGAAGATCTCAACCCACGCCAACACCAGCAGCTCGACTGGATCGCCAAAACCGACCCGAAACTGTGGCGGGCCTACCTCCTCAAAGAAGGCCTCCGCTACGTGTTTTCTGTCAAAGGAGAAGAAGGCAAGACAGCACTCGACAAATGGCTGGTCTGGGCCCGCCGGTCACGGCTCCCCGCCTTCATCGAACTAGCGAAGAAGATCACCAGACACCGTCAAGCCATCGACGCCAACCTCGACCACGGCCTATCCCAAGGTCTCATCGAATCAACAAACACCAAGATCCGGTTGCTCACCCGGATCGCGTTCGGGTTTCACGGCCCCCAACCCCTAATCGCACTCGCACTACTCGCTCTCGGCAGCCACCCACCACGACTCCCAGGCCGAAAATGACCCACAGGTACAGCAGAAGAGCGACATAATGCCTGCGATCTCAGGGGGTCATTGCATCGTTTCGGCGAGTTTGTCTGATGGTGTCTTCCATCCGAGGGTTTGTCGAGGTCTCCCGTTGAGCTGGTGTGCTGCGAAGTCGAGGTCGTCTTGGGTGAGTGCGGCCATGTCGGTGTCTTTGGGAAAGTATTGGCGTAGGAGTCCGTTGGTGTTTTCGTTGGATCCTCGCTGCCAGGGACTCTTTGGGTCACAGAAGAACACTTGGATGCCGGTGTCGACACTGAACTGGGCGTGTTGGGCCATTTCTTTGCCTTGATCCCATGTCAGTGACTGCCAGAGATGGTCGGGTAGCTTTTGGACGGTTTCGGTGAGAGCGTCACGGACGGCTTCGGCAGTGTTCCCCTCGGGCAACGAGAAGAGCATCACATATCGGGACCAGCGTTCCACCAGGGTGCCGATCGCGGTCTGGCGTTTCCCCATGATCAGGTCGCCTTCCCAATGCCCAGGCACGGCCCGGTCCTCGATCTCAGGGGGACGTTCACTGATCATCACCGGGTCGACGATTCGGCCCCTCCCCGACGGAGGACCCTTGACAGCGGGTCTGCGGGTAGCTCTCCGAGTGCGCAGATGCTGGGTGAGTTCTCGTTTCATCCCGCCTCGAGCCTGGATAAACAACGTCAGATAGATCGTCTCATGTGACACGTGCATCTCCTGGCGGTGAGGGTAAGTATGTTTCAACCACCCAGAGATCTGTTGTGGCGACCACCGGACAGTCAGCTTCTCCTCGACCTCAGCCCGCAGCCTCTCATTTGTCGCCAGTTGAGGCTCAGGCGGGTCTCGATAGTTGGGTGGCGTATTACAACCACGACCGGGACCACCAGGGTATCGGCGACGTGCCGCCGATCCGACGGTTCGAACTAGCCGCAGCCGAGAAGGTTGAGGTTGTTGATGGGGAGATGGAGATCACCGAGGAACCCGACCCGAAACCACAGCCAGTGGTGCGGAGGGTTGACTCGGCAGGGCGGATCAGCATCCTCAAACACCGCTATCACGTGGGCCGGTATCTCGCCGGTCAGGCCGTCACCATCGAATCAGCTGACGGGCTGCTGTATATCTCGCATAACCGCGTCGTCGTAGCAACTCATGCCCGTCGCCATCTTCCCGAAGACGACACCCGGATGGACCGCCGCACCAAGACCACCCATCCCAAACCGGCCACTCTCGGTTCAGAGGTTCTCCGCAAGGTCGACTCGAGTGGCGGTGTCAGTTTCGCCGGGACCGGCTACCGGGTCGGCAATGGGTATCGGGGTCAGACGGTCGGTGTTCGCATCGTTGGGGATACGCTTCAGCTCAGCCAAGACGGCATCCTGTTGCGCTCCCACCAGGCCCGACACGACAAGACCAAAGAACACGGGGCCCTCGCCCGCCCAAATGGGAAGCCGCCAAGGAAAATAAAGTGAGACATCGGAACCGAAGCCAAAACGAGACACGGGTACCGAACCTTCACAGCCCAGGATCCGCAAGAAGCCATTGTTATCCCACGGCTCCTACGCCACGATCTTCCATTCCATGGTCGGTGACGACTGGGTGTCGGGCGCTTCACCGCAGTTCGGCGGACATGAGCTGGGCGTTGAACATTGCCGAACCGCCATCGTCGTCGGTGATTATCAGACGCTCCTTACGTCTCCACTCAATTAGTCGGTCGAGGGAAGGGAAACCTGAGACTCATAGTCCACTAGACAAGAGCGACTAGACATCTCAGAGGAATGCAGCCCGTGCCTAATAGGGGTTGATGGTGGTGCTGATGATGGCGAGTCGGTTGTTGGCGACACCCCAGTTGGCTATGGGTTGTTCGGTTCCGGTGGCGGTGATTGGTTTGTGGGCGGTGGCGGAGGTGTGTCCGGTGGCTCCGACTTGTTCTTCGGTGCCTTCGGTGTATCCGGCGGCTGCGGTGTGGTTTTGGATGTCGCCGCTGACGGTGACGTAGACGGCGAGGTCGTCGGGGTCGACACTGAGTGCGCCGACGGGTTGGACGGTGCTCGCGGCGAGGGCTGTGCCGGTGCTCGACCCGGCGACTGGTGTGGTCTGGTCGACGTTTTCGAGGGTGACCGCCGAATAGGAGATGGTGCCGTCGGGTGGCAACCCGGACCAGGTGGCGATGATGGTGTTGCCGGCGGCGGCGGCGATCCCGGTCTCGTCGAGATAACCCAACCATATGATATTGGAGAATCCGCCGCCGACGATGACCTCGTCGATTTCGGTGAGGGTCTGACCGCCCCAGGTCACCGTGTTGACACTGTCCGCTACCAGAGTGTCTTCACCGTAAACCGCTACCAGAAGCAGCCGGTTGAGCCCGGCCGAGGCGGTGTGAGTGGTTCCGATGGTCCACGGGTCGAGGATCTGCACGTCTGTCGCAGCGACGATGTCGAAGGTGGGGGTGGCGGTTATTGGTCCGCCGCTGGCGACGGCGGTGGCGGGGACGGTGACGGTGATGGTTTCGTCGGCGCTGATGTTATAGGTGGGTTCGGCACCGAGGTTGATGGTGACCACGGTGTTACTGGTCCGGGTGACGTCGTTGAAGTCGAGGTTCGCTTTGACCACTGCATCCCAGCCGTTGGCTTCTGCTTGAGCGGAGTCGATCCCGTTGATCAGGTCGGTGGTGATCGAGTTGTCGGCACCAACAGTTGCATCCCAGGTGTCATCGGACAACGTGATCACCAGGGTCTCACCACCCGCAACAGTCTCCGCTTCAGTCGCAGAAGGAACAACACTCCCCGACAAAACAGCTGTGGGCAGTGGCGGAGCACCCAAGGCGTTGATGGTGGTGCTGATGATGGCGAGTCGGTTGTTGGCGACACCCCAGTTGGCTATGGGTTGTTCGGTTCCGGTGGCGGTGATTGGTTTGTGGGCGGTGGCGGAGGTGTGTCCGGTGGCTCCGACTTGTTCTTCGGTGCCTTCGGTGTATCCGGCGGCTGCGGTGTGGTTTTGGATGTCGCCGCTGACGGTGACGTAGACGGCGAGGTCGTCGGGGTCGACACTGAGTGCGCCGACGGGTTGGACGGTGCTCGCGGCGAGGGCTGTGCCGGTGCTCGACCCGGCGACTGGTGTGGTCTGGTCGACGTTTTCGAGGGTGACCGCCGAATAGGAGATGGTGCCGTCGGGTGGCAACCCGGACCAGGTGGCGATGATGGTGTTGCCGGCGGCGGCGGCGATCCCGGTCTCGTCGAGATAACCCAACCATATGATATTGGAGAATCCGCCGCCGACGATGACCTCGTCGATTTCGGTGAGGGTCTGACCGCCCCAGGTCACCGTGTTGACACTGTCCGCTACCAGAGTGTCTTCACCGTAAACCGCTACCAGAAGCAGCCGGTTGAGCCCGGCCGAGGCGGTGTGAGTGGTTCCGATGGTCCACGGGTCGAGGATCTGCACGTCTGTCGCAGCGACGATGTCGAAGGTGGGGGTGGCGGTTATTGGTCCGCCGCTGGCGACGGCGGTGGCGGGGACGGTGACGGTGATGGTTTCGTCGGCGCTGATGTTATAGGTGGGTTCGGCACCGAGGTTGATGGTGACCACGGTGTTACTGGTCCGGGTGACGTCGTTGAAGTCGAGGTTCGCTTTGACCACTGCATCCCAGCCGTTGGCTTCTGCTTGAGCGGAGTCGATCCCGTTGATCAGGTCGGTGGTGATCGAGTTGTCGGCACCAACAGTTGCATCCCAGGTGTCATCGGACAACGTGATCACCAGGGTCTCACCACCCGCAACAGTCTCCGCTTCAGTCGCAGAAGGAACAACACTCCCCGACAACACAGCTGTTGGGGTGGCGCCGGCCCAGTGGACGACGAACCATCCGACGTTGGCGCTGGCGGCGGTGTTGTCCCTGGTGAGTGTCAGCTGGCTGGCTGACAGGTCGGCGGTAAAGCTGCCTACTCCGACGATGTCGTCGGCGGCGTAGGTCGACTGTCCTAGGTTCTGGCCCGAACCGGCTTGCACCGACCCGAAGGCGTAGGCCTTCGTGGTGTCGACTGGAGTGATGCCAATGTTTTGCTGGGTGGTGGCAGCTGCAAAGGCCTGTGTGCCGCGCTGCACCGAAGAGCCTTCGTTGAGTTCGATGGCCTGCCACGTGATCTCGGTTATGTCGTCGGGGCTACCCGAGATCCCGCGGGTGAAGGTGATCGTCGTAGAGTCTGTCAGCTCGGCGCGCAACATGTTCGCTCCGATGTCGGGACCGTCGGCGGCGATTCGGTAGCTGGCAAGTACGAAAGTCTTGGTGACGTCAACGGCCGGCGACAGAGTGGCGGTAGTCGAGGTTGCGGTCCCGAGAAGGGAGGTCGTGCCCGTCTGCACGTTTACGTCGCTCGGGTTGTCGAAAGCGATTACCTGCCAGGAAATGATGTGCGTGGCGTTAGCAGAGTTCGCCCGGAACTGGAGATTGGTGGGACTGGTCAGCTCTCCCACCACCGGGTCGTCGTTGCCGAAGATCCCATCACCAGCGGCCGGAGTCTTGGACCAGGTTACGAACGCCTGAGAAGTCGACCCAACTGAACTGATCGGCACGTCAATAGAGGTCGTCGCCTGGCTCACCTCGCCACGCTGGACGGTAATCCCGCACGTGTACGTAACGACATACCACTCCATCGTCATCGTGACAGGCACCGCCTCGTCGGTCACTCGCTCGAACTCCACTGCGTCCCCTGTCGCGTTCAGGCGTCCCCGGATCATCGAACCCACCGGCCGGTTGCTGTCGTGACGGCTCGAGAACATCAGAAACGAGAGCGTCGGATCCACGGGCGTAATCGGAACCGAGACCACGCCACTGGCGGAGCTAGTAGCCGTCCCATTCTGAACCGAATCAGGCTTCGCGTCGAAGCAATCTGAGGCCGAGAAGGAATTCCCACTGTTTTCGGTCGTGTCGAAGAAACCAGCACGGGAGGTCCCGACTAGCAACGCGGCAGCAGAAAGCACCAAGGCCAGGACAGTGGACACGCTGGCTCCACTCCGAGACCTAAGCCACGACATCCGATCCCATTTCGATGAGTAGGTACATACGCAACAGACGCATTTTGCGTCTCACCGATTTATCGACCTGATAGGCCAATAACCTGAGCCGGAAGGAAGGTACGAACTGGGCTAACAGTTCAACCGGCGAACACCGCCCGACCGGTGGAAGCCACACCAGCCACAATCATCCCTCCCAGCCGGTTATGAGCGAGCGATTCTGGGGCCTGCTGTTAGAGGCAGCTTGGTTTCGGCGGCATAGTGGGAGGCGGTTGGCTTGGCCTGTGCCTTCTGAGCCCGATCAATCTGCATACTCCTGTAAAGGAATTCTGGACCGGAACCGATATTGGGGCTTGTGGTCGTGCGAATCGACAAGAATCACGGAGAACACCCGTACTGGTGGCCACATGCTGGCGGAGAACAATGTCTTCGTGGCCCGTCTTCGAGCCCAGAATCGGACTGCAAGGGATGGCGGTGCCAGTCTTGTCGAGTTTGCGGTCGTCCTGCCGTTTCTTCTCCTGCTCATGTTGGGGATTATTGAGTTCGGAATCCTGTTTGGGCATTTCAACGAGGTCCGGCATGGTGCCCGCGAGGGGGCTAGGTACGCCGCTGTGAGCCGACCCGACCACAACGGGGACACCACGATCGGTGACAACACAGATGTGATCGCGGCTACCTGTGACTCCGTCAACCTTCCCGGATCTGTACTTCAGATTTCTCTGTCATACGACGACTCAGACAGCAGCGGTACACCCGATCGTCTAGAGCACGGGACGCTGACAGTGTTGGCGAACACCAGTTCACTTTCAGGAGCACCGATCATTTCGAGTTTCATCCCAAGCACGCTCACTAACAGTGGCACTTTTCGGCTTGAACGGGATGGTGGGTGGACCGGATTCACCGATCAAACATGTCCATGAGTGTTGACGAGCGTGGAGCGACCGCAATAACCGTCGCGATCATGTTGGTGCTGTTCATGGGAGCGTCGGCTTCGATAAACACTCTGGTTGTGCCCGCATCCAGAGCCCGCCAACGTCGCCGGCCGTCGCCGCTGTCATAGCCCGGTGACCGCCGGCCGCATTGGCCACACCGACTGCGCGCCCTCGAATCCGGTCGGACCGACACCACAATCGCGTCCGCGGTTTCGTCGAATCCAACCCCTTCCACGACGGCGGCCGTCAACCCACACGCACGTTCTAGCTCCAGACCGGTCTCAGACGCGACGATTAATCCTTCACATGAAGTTCGCATTCCTGATCGGAGTGCTGGCAGTGGCGGCTGTGGCAGCACTGGTGTTTCGGGCCTACCTGATGGGTCGGTTCGATCGCAGTTACCAACACCTCCAACGCCTCCACGACATGGATGACAACGTGGGGGTGCTGGAGATGGGGTGGCCCCCTGCCGACCTCGATATTCACAAACGCCGCTACTACGCCCGGGCCCATCTTCTCGTAGGCAATTCCGCGCTCACAGTCGGGGCCTATAAGCGTGCGTTGACCCATGTACTGGTCGCCCGGAAAGGCGTTTCCGAAGGGACTCTCCAGGTGTCTTTTCCTGGAGGGTTGGACTCGAGCATTGCCCACGCGTTGATAGGTCTTGGCCGTTATCAGGAATCGCTCGAGCTGATCGGTGAGCGGGCGGAGGAGCCCGACGACTCGATCATGCGTCATCACGCTGTTCAGGCCGCAATCGAGACTGGTGACGATGACAGGGCGCGTTATCTGCTCGGTCTCTCGACACTCAACTCCGACCCATTGCTCGAGGCCGGAAAGCTCCGGATGGAAGGCGACTTCCTGATCAAACTCGGTGACTACCCGACCGGTGTCAAACTCGTGAAGAGGGCAGGTCTCGCATATCAGAACTTAGGAACCTCCTGGGGAGACTTGGACATCGGCTACTGCGTTGGCCATCTGGGGCACGCGGCGCTGGCCCAGGATGACCCCGCTCGAGCTGTCAAACTTCTGAGCACAGCAGAAACCTTGATCGTAAGGATCGCCAGCGACGACCGAGCGGGTTTATCTGAAGTCGGGGCATGGCATGCCAGAGCGCTGGCGAAGACCGGCGATTACGAGCAATCTGCTCGAGTGGCGGCCAAATGCATGGAGGACGCCGTATGGACCGATTCGCCGAGGCTCATCGCCGGAGCTCACGTAGCCCTTGCCGAGGTGGCGCGATCGACCAACGAACCAGAGGAGGCCCGACAGCATCTCGAGAAGGCGGCCAGCTTCTACCAGCAAATCGGTGCTCAACGTGACCTTGCTGAGACCCAGTCCCATATCCGTCGGCTGCAAACTCCGGGCCACTTCGAGTGATGCCGTAGCTTCCGGATGCACTTGTTGCTAGCCAGTTGTTTTGCTACAAGGCAAGACTACGGGCGGATCCCTGTCGCGTTTGCTCAAAAAACAGCCATGTCTAGTCACTTCGGTGGCCCCTAGAACCATCCCTATTCAGACTCAGAAAAAGCGCGAAATCTGACGATAGAGAGACATGCGAATTTGGCGCTCCGGCGCAAGTAAATGGGATCGAGCGTTGGCGATCACTTTGGTAGCCGGGATCGCAATGCTTGTCCTTGTTGGTCTCGTCTTCGCAATCGCATACGGCAGTCAGCGAATCACGAGCGACGCCACCTCTCTCCACAAGGCCGACGAGGTCTTGAGATCTTCCACCGTGGTCCGGGCCCAACTCGCCCTCGGCATCAATGCAGGACGCGTTGACCGCCAGTTTGGGACAAGTTCCACCGAAGTCATCGCAGTCTCGATCGATGAGACACGCGTCGCTCTCGCCGACGTCCGCTCCGGGATGGAAGCTCTCGACGAGGCACCCGTGGTCATGGGCGATGAGATGGTCGCCAACGCAGCTCTCTTTGCCGACACAGCCGATGAGATCGTTCGCCTCATGGAAGATGGCGAGTACGAACAGGCTCAGGAGTTGGCAGGCGACGAACTGACCTCAGGCTTTGACGGGCTCGTGAGTCACATGGTTGCCCTTCGGGACCAACTGGCCGCAAGCGTGGCGTCGTCGGATGTGTTCCTCGGTCAGATCAGCAACGTGGTCCGCTTCCTGGTCGCCTTCCTGCTTCCCGCGGCCGTGATCTTCATCTACCGGAGTCTGCTTCGGCGAGCTGCGAAGCAGACCGAACTCGAAAGCCGTCTTGAAGCCGAGCGTCAGATCTCAGCCGCCCGGGAAGAGTTCATCGCAAATGCATCCCACGAGCTCCGTACCCCGCTCACCAGCATCACCGGACTCGCTCTCCTCCTCGAAGAGGATCCGGTCATCAAGAACGACTCCGGCTCGGCCGAGCTCATCGATCTCATGATCAAGGAGTCGGGCGATCTGAACCGCATGGTCGAAGATCTGCTCACCACCGCCCGCCTCGACGCCGGGGCCCTGTCTTACAGATTCCAGGATGTCAACCCGGAGGCCGAGATTGTCGAGCTCGTCGAGTCGATCAGAAGGGCCGGTATCTCCGCCACCGTCCACTGTGAACCGGCATACGTCAGGGCCGACCCGGTGAGACTGCGCCAGATCGTTCGCAACCTGTTGTCCAACGCCAGCAAGTACGGCGGCGACGACATCAGGGTCGTCGGGTACGTCGAGGGTCGTACCTACGTCTGCGACGTTATCGACGACGGCGACGGGATACCGAGTGAGATCGCCGATCGTCTCTTTGAGAGGTTCGTGCACCAGGGTCATGAGACCGCGGTGCGAGGAAGCGTCGGACTCGGGCTCTCCATTGTCCAGGCACTCGCCCAGGGCATGGGCGGGGATGTCTCCTACCGACGGATCGACGACAACACGCACTTCTCCGTTCGCCTGCCTCTGTCCGACCCAGACTCGAGAGACTCCGAGCGGGCCGACGATCTCGTCGGCTCCGAACTCGATGTCATGAGCAGCTAGACCCTGATGAGAGCCATTGTCACCAGACCCAGCAGACGCGAAATCGCTCTGCGGTTGGTAGTCGTGGTGGCAGTGATTCTTTCCCATGCAGCGTTCGGCGCCGAGCCGGCACACGCGGTCAGCCTCGTAGTCAACTCGACCGCCGACAACTCCGATGCCACCCCGGGAGACGGGGTGTGTGCTACAGCCGGTGGCGCATGCACCCTTCGGGCCGCCATAGAGGAAGCCAATGCCCTTGCCGGAGCCGACTCGATTCTCTTCGACATTCCGGCCAACGACCCGGGGCGGGTGGGATCTCCACGCTCATACACAATTCAACCGGCGACGTCTTTGCCGCCGATCACGGGCCAGCTGATCCTCGACGGCGCCACCCAACCCGACTACGCCGGTAGCCCGATCATCGTCATCGATGGTGTGGCCGCAGGGAACGTCGACGGCATCGCCCTTGAGGCGAACGACTCGGAGATTAGAGGCCTGGTCGTACAGAATTTTGACGACCCGGTCGCCGGCGCGGCGATCGTCGTAACTGGAAATAGAAACGTCATAGCTGGCAACTACACCGGCACCGATGTCACGGGCACGTTGGCCAGAGGCAACGACGACGGAATTCTGGTGTACGGCGACGACAACATCATTGGCGGAACGAACGCAGCCGATCGGAACGTCGCCTCTGGCAACGCAGACGACGGAGTTTCAATCGACGCAGGCACCAGAACTGTGATTCTGGGCAACTACGTCGGTGTCAACGCGTCCGGCACGGGAGCGATCGCCAACCTGGGTGACGGCGTCGCAGTGCAGTTTGGGGCGACGGGAATCGTCATTGGTGGGACGGTCGGCAATGTCATCTCCGGGAACGGCGGGCCAGGTGTCCGTGTCCGCACGGGAGGCACCGATGGAACCTCAATCAGGGGCAACCTGATCGGAACCGACGTCACCGGCAATGTGTCGTTGGGTAACGGGACCTATGGGATCTATGTGACAGACGGAGCGGCCAACACGACGATCGGCCCGGGCAACGTGATCTCTGGCAACACGTTGCACGGCGTGTTGTCGGACTCAACCACAACAGGGACTGTGGTAGTCGGCAACAGAGTCGGCACCAACTCCAATGGGACTGCGGCCGTACCCAACGGCGGTGATGGTGTCTACGCCGACTCCAACGGCATGATCATCGGCGGTTCTGGAGCCGGTGAAGGCAACGTCATTTCTGGCAACGCCCGCGATGGTCTCAGGTTGGAGCGTCTCAATCAGGTTGTCAAAGGCAACCTGATCGGCACTGACATCACCGGGAGCCTCCCTCTCGGTAACGGGGAGGAGGGGGTGGACACTGGATCCGGAACTGCCGGATCCGTGATAGGCGGGACGGCTGTCGGAGATGGAAACACCATCGCCTTCAACGGCGATCGGGGTATCACCTTCAGGCAATGGCCCGGCACTTCAGGTGTCGTTCTCGGCAACTCGATCTTCAGGAATGGAGATCTGGGTATTGATTTGCTTGGGGACGGCGTCACCGCCAACGATCCGGGCGATGTCGACGCTGGTCCGCCTAACGAACTTCTGAACTTTCCGGAGATCCAATCGATGACCGAGGCGCTGGGAACGGTTTACGTTGATTTCGACCTCGACCTTCCGGCGGGCGACTACCGGATCGAGTTCTTCAAGAACCCCTCCGGGGCGGACTCTGGAGGTTGGGGGGAAGGCGAGATCTACAGCTCATACAAGAATGTGTACCACACCGGATCGGGCCTGGAGAGTTTCTCGCACAGCTTCTCTGGATCGGCAGGTGACATCGTCACCTCCACCACCACGCACTGCACCAACGACTCCTGCACGGCTTTCGATATGACGTCGGAATTCTCGAAGGCCTACACCGCAACTTCGGGAGGCGGCAACAGTCCACCGGTTCTGGATGCGGTGGGTAACAAGGCTGCTGCCGAGGGGAGTGAGTTGACGTTCACCCCAACTGCTTCCGACCCTGATCTTGATGGCTTGACTTTCTCGTTGTCTGGTGAGCCTTCGGGTGCGGCGATTACTGCTGGTGGTGTGTTTACCTGGACACCGTCCGAGGCGCAGGGTCCCGGTGTCTACGTTTTCGATGTTGTGGTCACAGACGACGGCACACCGAATCTGGATGACTCCGAGACGATCACTGTGACTGTCTCCGAAGTGAATGTTGCTCCGGTTCTGGACACGGTGGGAGACAAGGCTGTGGCGGAACAGAACCCGTTGACTTTCACGGCGACCGCTAATGATGTTGACGATCCGGCCAACACCCTTTCCTTCTCACTGTCTGGTGAGCCGACCGGTGCTGCGATCACCAGTGGTGGAGTGTTCACCTGGACACCGTCCGAGGCGCAGGGTCCCGGTGTCTACGTTTTCGA
>Ga0255053_10001523_pt1 | contig 12775 bp, 8 predicted proteins | sample JV7_2_22_MG_FD_188635 | JGI IMG/M metagenome (GOLD analysis project Ga0255053, IMG submission 188635) | Seawater microbial communities from Jervis Inlet, British Columbia, Canada - JV7_2_22 | ecosystem: Environmental > Aquatic > Marine > Inlet | place: Canada: British Columbia | collected...
TCGAAATCCTGCGAACGACCCGCGAGCGCATGGCGGAAAGCACGATTGCAAGCAGCGATGTGCGAAGCATGGTTCGCAGCCTCCGGTCGGGTGTGGCCCTTTGGTTTGCCCCTGATCAGTCGGTCCGCAGCAAACAATCCGTGCTGATCACGTTCTTCGGCGAGCCGGCGATGACCAATACAGCCACATCCAAACTGGCAAAACTTGGCAAAGCAATCGCAATACCCTGGTTCGTCTGTCGTCTTCCCGAGGGCGGCTACCACATGACAATCCTGCCACCGATGGAAAATTTTCCGAGCGATGATCCTGTGGAAGACACAAAGCAGTATGTTGCGATTCTTGAAGAGCAAATTCGCCGTTGTCCGGAGCAGTACATTTGGACCTACCGCAGATTCAAAGGCAGGCCCGAACCGTTGCCTGACGCTTATGCGAACCTGGACGAGCTGAAATAACCGTCGAGAATCTGTTCCCAGTTAGTCTCAGAATAATGCAATTTAGGATCCAGCCGCTTGATCTTCTGCAGCGATCTGTGCAGCCGGGCGAGGTTTTTTTGTTGCCATGACCCCGGCTGGCGTAATCTGCCACGATCGAAATCAACCAGCCAGAGCTTGTCGTTTTTATCGATCTGAATATTGTAGGCAGTCAGGTCCGCATGGAAGACGCCCGCCTTGTGAAAGGGTGCGATGTCTCTGCCCAGCTTTTGCCAGAATTCTTTCGCGTGCGACCGTATCGCAATTCGATCCGACAATGATATTACGTCAGGAATAAGGACCGTCAGCAGATCCGCTTTATAGGTCAGGCCTGAACGAATGTAACGGGCCGCAGCCGGCCGCGGCACCGGCAACCCCATGGCCGAGAGCTTCGATAACAAATGCCACTCGCCGAACCCGCGCGTCGCATCTTCACCTAGCCAAAAATAGCTGTCTGCAATGAATCGGCCGATCAGCCCGCCGCGGATGAAGTGGCGCAAAACGAATTCGCCCTGATCGCCTTTCACGATCATGGTATTGCCGCGGCCGGAAGACCGAAGCCGGCCCGTGACCGGGGAACAGGCCGGCCAGCCCGCAACAGTGAACTCGGCGTCGGAGATCTGTCCGAAAATATCCCTGTCAAAAAGGATGGAGCCATTGCTGGTCTGCAGGACGCTTTCGTTCAAGCTTATCGATCCTTAGAAGATTTCGTTTAAAACGACGAATTTGGCGACTTTTGGCTCATTTCGCGATTTTTTCTTGATTTTTACAGATTTTAACGTCATTTTGCGGCAAGATCCGTATTCCAATGTTATCGCATTCGCGGGAATTCGGTTATTTTTGCAACATTTAGAGATATTTAACGCCTTTTAGAGCCCCTAAACTGACACTGCAGGCCGAATAGCAGCTTAATTCCTGTCAGCGGCAAATTGCGCGTGATCCTGGCACTTCGCTGACGTTCGGCACATTTGGCCGCCAATTCATCACAATTAAAGGAAAATCGCCCGCAGTACAGGCGATTCTTTAGCCAGCCGAATCGGCAAGGATATATTCCGCCCCGCAATACGGGCATTTTGCTTCACCGGTTTCCTCGATGGGCAAATAAACCTTTGGATGGGAATTCCACAGATACATGCCAGGCATCGGGCAGGAGAGAGGAATGTCTTCGCGACGGACCTCGTATCTGCGTTGCGAATTTGCCTCAATAAGATTCTGATCGACTGTTCCTGCTCTGGCTCTCACCGATATCACCACGCTCGCATTGTTTTGCTGGCGATTATAGCAACCTGAGCAGCTGCCTATTCCGTCACCAGTCGTTTGTCCGCGATCATATTATTCTTGCTGAATGGATTGCAGGAAGAAAACAATCTCCAAAATCTGCCCCATCGCCAGCCGTCCGCTGGTCCCCTCGTACCGTTCATCCGTTCCCCACACGGGCATATCGCCGGGTCCGTGGGCGCCGATTTTGTCGCGGCCGTCGATTTTCCCGTAGACTTCCCAAAACGGAAAGGTCCCTCCGTTTTTCTCGCTCAATAGGGAAAGGTCTGCCGGCTGTTCCTTTAGATGCGGTCCTAACACACCGTCACCCTGTCCTTCCAGACCATGGCATACCGCGCACTGTTGACTGAACTGTTGCCGTCCGCTCTCGATCACGTCCTCCTGCTGAGCAAGCGCAGCAGGAGCGGGCGCCCAGAGCAGTGCCACCAGACTCACCCCGGCAAGTAGCTTCGTAATCGTCCGCCACAGCCTGTTGCAAGCAATTATTTTGCACCCCTGCACTGAAAGCGCAATTGGCAGATACTTGGTCATGACAGGTCTCCTCGCTAGCTTTGGCTGGATTTGCATTTGTCGGTTAGCTTCGGGATTTATGCAGTAATACGGAGATAGCGTCAAGTGGGAGAAATGCCTAGCACGAACAAATCTGACACTGTCTGTCAGTTCAGCTCTACGCTTTCACAAGTCATTTCATCGTTCGTGCCCAGACGCTGGATACGAACTTTCTTTCCGTAGCAAATGCTGTGTCAGGCACCAGTGGCGGCTGCTCATCCAGAGCGAGGCGATGCAGCCGCAAGCGGTACTCCTTATATATATCCTGCAGGCCCACGACATCCTTCTCCGTCAGGCAAGCTGCCGCTGCAAGCGTTCCAAGTTGCCGTATGTTGTCTGAATAGTGAATGACGGCAGGATGCAGCCTGGCGTTTCTGAGAACATGGTATTGCACGATGAACTCGATATCGCCAATGCCACCCTCACCCTGTTTGAGATCGAATAATTCGGCATCGCTCTGGTCCAGTTGCTCCCGCATTTTTTGACGCATCGACGTCACGTCTTCCAACAAACTCTCCTGACGTACGCGGTTCCTCAGCGTCTCGGCCCTTATTCTCTCGAATTCCCTGGCTACCTGAGCGCTGCCGGCGACGGGCCGGCTGCGCAGGAGGGCCTGGTGCTCCCAGGTCCACGCATTCTCCTCCTGATACCGCTCGAACGCCTCGACACTCGTTACCAGAAGTCCGGATTGTCCGCTGGGGCGCAAGCGGGTATCGACTTCGTAAAGTGCGCCCGTGCCGGTTTGTATCGTCAGAAAGTGCACCAATCGGCGGACCAGACGGCCGAAGAAAACAGTCGTTTCAATCGATTTTTCACCGTTCGTCATTTGCTCGGAATCGTCCCAACGCCCTGTTTCGTGGAGGAACACGAGATCGAGATCCGACCGGTATGACAATTCTATGCCGCCGAACTTGCCGTAAGCGATAACACCGAATCCGGCAACGCGGCTGCCCTTGCCGTCGTCGTAACACGGTTCACCGTGCTTCTCGACGAGATCGGCATAAGCCAGTTTCAGCGCCTTTTTCAAAACCAGTTCCGCGAGGTCGGTCAGGCGGTCGCTGACTTTCATGATCTGCAGCTTGCCGCTGAAATCGGCGACCGCAACGCGAAACAGACTTGCCCGCTGAAATTGTCCGAGCATCTCTATGAGATGCTCGCTGTCCATCTCGTCAAGACGGGCGACACGTTGATCCAGTTCCTCTGCCATTTCGCTTGCCGAAAGCGAAGCCGAAAAGAGTCGCGGGTCGAGTAACTCATCCATCAGCAGAGGAAGCCGGCTGATCTCCTCGGCGAGATAAGCGCTGCTTTCACACAGATTCACCAGCCTTTCAAGAGCGGCCGGGTTTTCATTCAGCAAAGCGACGTAAGCGCTGCGCCGCAATATTCGCTCGACGATATCGAGTACTCTGCCGAGCACCGGCGATGGACGAGGCTTGTCCCGTAGCTGAACCAACAGCTTCGGCATGAGCTGGTCCAGCCGTTGACGGGCGACCTTGTCAATTTGCAGCGTCAGAGGAGCACGCTGGAAATTCACCAAAGTTACCGATAGTTCCTCCGCCTGTGCGAAGCCTTGTTGTTCCAGTAGTTCCTGCCACTGGGCGGCTGGAGACGATGATATCCAGCACTCAGAAAATGTTGTTGCGGCCGTGGCCCGCGATTTGGGACGTTCATTCCTGAACGCCACGTTTTCGAATTGCCTGCTGACATTGCGGCGATGCATATCGAGATCTGTAACCAGCTTGTCCCAGTCCGGATAACTCATCGCCAGGCAAAGTCGTGCCCTGTCCGTGGGATCATTTGGAAGATCGTGCGACTGCTGGTCCCGCATGGCCTGAATGAAATTTTCGAGGCGCCGCAAAAAAGTGTAGGCATTGAGAAGCTCGGCGACCGAAGATTCCGAAAGACCCAGATTATTGGCGAGACGAGGCAGCACAACCTGCAACTCGGGGCTACGCAGTCGCCTGTCGCTCCCGCCGCGAACGAGTTGCAAAGATTGGGCGATGAATTCGATTTCCCTGATGCCGCCGGGGCCGAGCTTGATGTTGGATGCCAGCTCCTTTTTCTGACCCTCTGCAGCGATGAGCGCCTGCATGTCACGCAGCGATTCGAATACACCGAAATCCAGGTAGCGCCGATAAACGAACGGCTCAATCATGTTGCTCATGAGTTCTTCGGCAACTGCCTCGCTGACAGGCGGACCTGTAATCCGGGCCTTGATGTAGGCGTATCGCTCCCAGCTCCTGCCATGCTGTGGAAGGTAGGACTCCAGGGCGGCAAAACTGACCACTGGCGGGCCGCTGTCGCCAAACGGACGGAGCCTGGTGTCGACCCTGAATACGAAGCCGTCAGCCGTCACCTCGTCAAGCAAAGCTACGATCTGCTGAGTCAGGCGAGTGAAGTATTCATGTGCGCTGAGAGGGCGCCTGCCATCAGTTTCTCCATCGTCGGTGTACAGAAAAATCAGATCCACATCCGAGGAGAAATTCAGCTCCCGACCGCCCAGCTTGCCCATTGCGAGTACTACGATGGGTATCTCTGCCCGATGCTCATTTCGCGGAATTCCAAACCGTTCCTGCACTATTCGCGTCGCATACTTCGTGCAGGCAGCGATCAAGTCGTCAGCAAGATCGGACAATGCCTGCAAAGTCTCGTTGAGGCTTGCTGCCCCGCAGATATCGCGCCACAGCACATGCAAAAGCCACCGATCGCGGAATCGTCTGAGGCGGCTCTTTACGATATCGATGTCATCCATAGATCCGGATATCTCGCTCGCGAATGCGTGCAAGGCCTCTCTGTCCGGAGCCTGCAGGAATGCACCAGCGTCCCGGCAGGACAGTACCCAGGGCCATTCCCGGACGATCGTATTCGCCGCGAACTCGCTGCAGGCAACAAGCCTGGTCATCCTGGCAAGGAAGTCATCCGGGGAACTGAACCGAGCAGCGCTGGCTGGATGAGACGATTCGAGCCGCTCAAGCCAAAGCGGCAGGACGTCGCTGAACTCGTCGGGCAGATTCGAGATAAGCTGCTTGAGCTTCTTGTTGGCTGACGGCTTCATCGCGGCCAGTCTATCGGAATAGCCACCAGATGCAGCATTCCGCCCCACTCATTTTCAACGAGCGTGTCAGGTCTTTTTCGTAATCACCCAGTCGACGACCGTGTATCCCTGGTCAGAGCTTGCAGGACGCCGTCGACAGCCATGGGTTTGCCGATAGCATAGCCCTGCGCAAAGTCGACACCGATTTTCTTGATGAGGGACAGGATCTTTTGGTTTTCCACGTACTCGGCCACGGTCTTGAGTTTCATCACTTTGGCTACTTGTGTAATAGCGGCCACCATCGACTCCGAAATTTTGTTGTCAGTAATATCGCGGATAAAACTGCCGTCGATTTTCAATGTATCGACCTGGAAATTCTTGAGATAGGCAAATGAACTCAACCCGGCGCCGAAGTCATCGAGTGAGAAGCTGCAACCACGCTTGCGCAATGCATCGATGAAGGCCTGAGCTTTCTTGAGGTTGGATACCGCCGCAGATTCCGTGACCTCAAAGCAGAGCGATGCAGCAGGGACACCGCTGGACTCGATTTCTTCCTCGATAAACTTGAGAATCTCGTCATCACCGAGCGACTGGCCTGACAGATTTATCGCAAAACTCGCCCCTGTCGCTTTGAGATATTCTGCGTGCTCGGCAAGTTTGGACAATGTCGTCGAAATGACCCATCGATCGATCTGCGGCATAAGCTGATAACGCTCGGCGGCGGAGAAGAAAGCGTCGGATGACACCTTGTTGCCCTGGCTGTCCTTCATTCTCAAAAGAATCTCGAAGTAACCGTAATCGTCGTTATCCGCCAATGAGACGATAGGTTGCGCCTGAAGCTCAAAGCCGTCCGCGTCCAGTGTCTTTTGAATCTCCGAGACGAGATGCATATCATCGTAGCGGCGTATGATGCTCTGGTTCTCCTGGTCATAAACTTCGACACGGTCACGACCGTGGTCTTTCGCAGAGTCGCAAGCGATTCGGGCAGCCGTTAACACGTCCGCTACATCCGAGGCTTTAGCGCCAAAACTGGCAACACCGATACTGACGGTGACCTGCAAGGACTTGTCTCCCTGCAAATATCGAAGTTGCTCTCCTTTCCTGCGCACGGCCGTGGTCATATCGAGCGCCTGGTCGACCGTACTGTGTGTCAATAGAATGGCGAAATCATCGCCCGTAAGGCGGGTCGCCACGGCAGTCTTGGACAATACGTCCTCGAGAATCTGTGCAAACCGAATAATGACTTCGTCACCGGCTTCCCGTCCGAATGTGTTATTGACGAGCTGAAGGTTATCCAGATCCAAATAAATAATCTGGTGTTCGTCACCACTGTCCCTGAGTGATTTCATCGATTCATGCAGTTGCGCCTCGAATCCCGAGCGGTTCATGAGGCCGGTCATTACGTCGAAAGACTGCTCAATGACGTATTCCACCTTGCGTACGATATGGGACATGAAACGCATGTGCGATTTCTCGAACAGTGTGTTGTTGACGCGCCCAAGCTGGACTAGCACACCCTCGACATTTCCGGCCCTGTCAATGAGCGGACACAGCATCACCTGGTAACCCTGGTCGGCAATACTGGTCGAGCCCTCTACCGGCGGCACTTCAAACACCAGCGGCGCTCTCTGACCCTCGAGCTTCGGGAACAACTTCTCGATAATGTACCTGTCCAGTACTTTCCTGTTTACGTGTTTCCAGCTCGAGTGTGTGGCACTGATTCGAATTCGTTTGGACGGCAAGAGCAGAACACTGTAGGCGATGCCAAGAAAGCGGCCGCTTTGGCCGATTAGCTGTGCGAGGCTTGCGTGGCTGCGTGATACGCCATGGATTTTCTCATCGACTTTATAGACGAGTTCGAGTTCGTTCTCGGCGACGTCGACCCGGCTTACGATCTCGTCGAGCCGTTGATTGAGGCGCAGATTCTCGCCGATGACGTGCACCGCCGGGAGCAGAATGCTTTTCAACACGCTCGGATCGAACGAAGAGGACTTGCCTGCATTCCTGGAGAACACGCTTACGAGCAGGCCTAGCCCTTTATCCGTGCCGCCATAGACCGGCAACACGAGCACCGTTCGGCCGGAGGCCAACGTGCGGCGCAGAAGACTCGAATCAGGGAGAATTCCCGCGACAACGTCGTCGGGCAAGTCCGTAACGTAGTCATCGATTTCGTAATCGTCGACACCCCCACTGCTCCAGACACAGTTCCGGGAGAGATCGTAAAAACAGAAGCACTGTGCACGGGGCACCAGAGACTGCAGCAGTCCCTTGGCCGAGTCGATATTTCTACTCGTTATGATGTTGTGCACGTCTGCGAACATAGGCGAGTATCGCTCTTTGGCCGGTCGGGAAAGCCCCTGCAATCGGGAACCACCGCACAATGCCACGCAACGACGGAAACCGCTGTGACTCATGTCTCAGGTGAAACGAATTCCTCCTTTTTTTTCAGTTAATTACGAGAAACAAAGCCCGGCGGCGCTGGCACTCGCGCCGGCCGGGCCTGATGGTCAATCGGCTGTTAAGCGCCCAGCGATTCGAGCCAGTCGTCGTCCGACTCTTCGTTGACTCCTTCAAACAGGGGCGTACTCAGGTACCGCTCGCCGGTATCCGGCAACATCGCGAGGATGACGGAGCCTTTTTTGGCTTTCTCGGCAACTTGGAACGCGGCTGCCAGGGTGGCGCCGGAGGAGATGCCGACGAAAATACCCTCTTCTGCCGCCAGTTGCTGCGATACTTCGATTGCCCGCTCGTCCGTCACCGCAACGAGTTCATCAAAGATTTCACGGTTCAGCACATCGGGAATGAAGTCGGGTGTCCAGCCCTGAATCTTGTGTGGATTCCAGTCGCATCCTGCGAGCAGTGACGCACCAGCAGGCTCGGTCGCGACGATTGTTACTTCGGGCCGCGCGAGCTTGATGACTTCCCCGGCACCGGTCATCGTACCGCCGGTACCGTAGCCGGTGACCCAGTAGTCGAGCCGCCTGTTCGCGAAATCTTTGAGAATCTCAGGCCCCGTCGTGTTGCGGTGATATTCCGGGTTGGCCGGGTTTTCGAATTGTCTTGCCAGGAACCAGCCATGTTTTTCTGCCAGTTCCTCCGCCTTTTTCACCATGCCGGTGCCCCTTTCCGCGGCGGGCGTCAGAATGACTTTGGCACCGAGACCGCGCATGATCTTGCGCCGTTCAATGGAAAAGGAATCCGCCATTGTTGCGACAAACGGATAACCTTTCGCTGCACAGACCATCGCGAGCGAGATCCCGGTATTCCCTGATGTTGCTTCCACAACTGTCTGGCCGGGTTCAATGGTGCCGCGTTTTTCCGCATCGTTAATGATTGCAATTGCGAGTCGGTCTTTGACCGACGCCATCGGATTGAATGACTCCACCTTCACGTACATTTCCATGTGATCCGGAGCAATTCGGTTGAGGCGTACGATCGGTGTGTCTCCGATCGTGTCGAGGATGTTGTCGTAAATCATTTGCCTGTCCTTTTTGAAAAAACTCGAGATTTTATTATTCGATCCAGGAATCTGCGCGGTAGAAATATCCGTTGCGAGGCTCCCTTTTTCGTTCTTTTGGGGCGCATAGCGGGAGTACGTAGCGAAAAAGCCCGGAACAATGGGCCGCTGTAACGCTTTTGTGGCAGGAATACTCTCTGCCGCACAGACTCCTGGTAGCCCTGTATATCAGAAAACTGCGACGGGAACAGGCGCCTCAGGGGCCTGCGCGGCAGGTTGACCTTCAAACCACCCCCGCCCGACACCGAATCCTGCCACTTCGCCGACGATCAAAAGCGCCGGCGCAACAACGCCATGTTGCTTTGCAAGGTCGGTCAGGTTTTCGAGACTGCCGTGTATGAGTCTCTGATGGTCGCTCGTGCCGCGTTCTATGATTGCAATCGGTGTGTCCGGTGACCGTCCGTATTCGACAAGTTTGCTCTGAATATCCGGGAAGCGACGAACGGCCATGTACAGCGCCAGCGTTTGTCTGTCGCGCGCCAGCGAAGGCCAGTCGAGCCGGTCCACGGAGTCCTTTCCGTGCGCCGTCAGGAGAACGACGGACTGTGCCATATCCCGGTGTGTTAACGGGATACCTGCATACGCCGCGCAACCGGCCGCGGCCGTGATGCCGGGAACCACCTGGTAGCGAATTTCAGCTCTCGCAAGCGCCTCTATCTCTTCGCCACCGCGGCCAAAAATAAAAGGATCGCCGCCTTTGAGCCGACAAACTCTCTTGCCGTCGCGTACCAGGCGTATCAGCAGCTCGTTGATCTCTTCCTGTGTCGTGGATCTGCATCCGGGGACTTTACCCACAGAGATTTTCTCGGCATCCCGTCTTGCCAGTGCAAGTACTTCTTGGGATACGAGACGGTCGTGCACAATAACATCCGCTCGTTGCATGAGTTGCAATGCCCGCATCGTCAGTAACCCGGGGTCACCGGGTCCTGCGCCAACGAGCCATGCCTCGCCTTTTTTCCTCTGCCCTCGCGTTGCTGCTTCGAGCAGGGCAGCGATGTTTCTTTTTGCAGACTGTGGCCGACCGGCGAGTACGTCATCGTAAACGGCGCCATCGAACACCTGCTCCCAGAATCGGCGCCGGCTGAGAAGATCATCAATTCGATTCTTGACGCGGTCCCGCCATTCGGAAGCCAGGGTGGCGAGATGACCGAGACGCGCTGGCAAGATTGTTTCGATCTGTGCGCGGATTTTGCGCGCCAGCAACGGCGCAGCGCCGCCACTCGATACCGCCACGACGACGGGGCTCCGGTCAATGATCGCGGGTGTAACATAACTGCACAGCCCTTTGTCATCGACGGAATTGCAAAAGATCCGCGCTGCGTTTGCGGCTTCGAAGACCTGAGAGCCAAGCTCGGGATCGTCGCTGGCATTGACGACCAGCCAGTGGCCATGCACATCCGACGGGCTAAAACGGCCGACGCGATGAGTAATTCGTCCCGAGGTGACATATCGCTTGAGTAACGGGCAGATCTCTGGCGCCACGACTGTCAGCCGAGCGCCCGCAGCCAGCAGCAAATCCGCCTTGCGTGACGCCACGACACCGCCACCGACCAGCAAGCAGGGCCTGTCTTTGAGGTTCAGAAATGCGGGAAAGTAGTCCACGACTCAGCCTTATCCGGAGGTCGTCCAATATAGCGAGTGCCGGGCAATACGAAAAATAATGAATATTTCTGCCCTTATGCCACCGCGTTATAAGTATCGGTATTCTCAGCGAAAATTGTCGCAACACAGCAGATTCGGCATGGTCTCCGGCCACATTTGAGCCATGGAGACCGCATTGCCTGAAACGATTGCCGGCAATGCCTGTCCTAGAGAGGGTTGGTCGAGCCAAACGGGATCGACTCAGCACAGTCCAATGAAACTACAACAGCTAAAGTATCTGCTCGCGATCGTCGATAACGGCCTGAATATCACGGCGGCTGCCGATCGCCTCTACACGTCCCAGCCGGGCGTCAGCAAGCAGCTCAAGCTGCTGGAAGAGGAGCTCGGCCTGCAATTATTTGCGCGCAAGGGCAAGAGTCTCGAAAGCTTAACGGCTGCCGGTCAACACGTGATCGATCGGGCCAGACTCATCATGCAGGAGGTGGACAACATCCGTAGTCTGGCGTCGGACTACTATCGGGAAGAGGAAGGCACATTATCCATCGGCACAACCCATACTCAGGCACGCTATGTCCTGCCCGAAGTCGTAAAATCCTTCAGACAATTATACCCGGGCGTCAACCTGAATTTGCATCAGGGCACCTCGGAACAGATTGCCGACATGGTGGCCGCAAATGAAATCGACTTTGCTATCGCCACAGGATCAAATCACTTATTCGGTGAACTCCTGCTGGTACCGAGCTATCGCTGGGACCGTACAATTCTTGTACCGAACGACCATGAACTCGCGGCGCTGGATCGAAAACTCACACTCGAAGATCTGGCCGACCATCCGCTTGTGACCTACGTTTTCAGTTTCGGGGGAGAATCATCGCTCAAGAAAGCGTTTGCCGAAAAAAACCTCAAACCCGATGTCGTCTTCACCGCACGAGACGCCGACGTAATCAAGACCTATGTTCGGATGGGACTCGGCGTCGGTATCGTTGCGAGTATGGCTCACGAGTGTGCAGACAATATGGACCTGGCCGTGATTGATGCGGAAGGACTGTTTCCTCGGAGCACGACGTGGATCGGGTTCCGCAAGGACGCAATTCTACGGCGCTATATGCTCGACTTCATCAGGCTTTTTGCGCCGCATATCGATGCACAGCAACTCGACTCGGCCGTGAAAGCCCAGGAACAGGAAGAAATTGATTTGCTGTTCAGAGACACAAAGCTGCCGATCCGTGGCGGCTGCTCGGACGACCTGTCTGCCGCCGCTTGGTCAAGGCAAAAAATTTCTACTGCTGAAAGCGCATCGAGCGTCGCGCAGTAGCTTTCAGGCCGATCGCCCGAAGTCCATTTCATGCAAACCACACTCGCGCGTCAGTCCGAAGAAACGTGTTTCGTCGCTGGTCGATACGTCGGCCAGCGAGCGCGTAGTGTGAACGTCGCCGATTGAGACATAGCCCTTCTCCCACAGCGGGTGATACGGCAGATCATGTTTTTTCAGATACTGATAGACGTCTCTGTCGGTCCAGTCAGCAATCGGGTGCACCTTCCAGCGCTCGCCGGATGACTGCACGACCGGCGTGTGCTTTCTGCTTTGCGTCTGGCTCCGCCGCAGCCCGGCAAACCATGTACCGACGTTCAGCGCTTCGAGGGCGCGCTCCATGGGCAGGACTTTGTTGTCGCGGTTATACGCCTCAATCCCTTCGATGCCCGCTTCCCAACGTTTGCCGAAACGGGCTTCCTGCCACGCCCTGGACAGCTCGGAACGAAATATGGTCAGGTTCAGGTGAAGAGACCGGGTTAGCTCGTCAATAAAGCGATATGTCTCGGGAAAAAGATACCCCGTGTCGATGACGATGACGGGTATGTCCGGGCGCTGGCTGGAAAGCATGTGCAGCATGATCGCCGCCTGGGCACCGAAACTTGAGCTGAGAACGTGGGTCTCGGGCAGATGCGTCAAAGCCCAGCTTACTCTTTCCTCCGCAGACATCGATTCCAGCGAGCGGTTGCATACCAGTTCAGCCGCACGCTTGCTGCGCGACTCGCTGAATTCCACGATCTCTTTGTCACACTGCCTGCTATCCATTAGTAGTATCCAGATGAAATTCTTTTCCAGCCCTGACTTCCGCCACTGCCCCGATTCGAACGGCGAAATCACCGAAATGCTCGCCGTTTTTGCGCTCGCCCGCGTAGCGCGCGAACAAAGGTTCGAGGGCAGCGAGGATCTCCTCCTCATCGATGTTTTCGCGATACAGTTTGTTCAGCCTGTCGCCGGCGAAGCCCGCACCAAGATAAAGGTTGTATTGACCCGGACCTTTCCCGACCAGACCGATC
>Ga0255053_10001528_pt1 | contig 12756 bp, 9 predicted proteins | sample JV7_2_22_MG_FD_188635 | JGI IMG/M metagenome (GOLD analysis project Ga0255053, IMG submission 188635) | Seawater microbial communities from Jervis Inlet, British Columbia, Canada - JV7_2_22 | ecosystem: Environmental > Aquatic > Marine > Inlet | place: Canada: British Columbia | collected...
CAAAACCGTCTGAAGCGCAAACCGAGACTGCCGTAGCACAGACGCCTTCGGAAAAACCGGCTGAAACTGACGAAGCAAAACCGCCTGAAGCGCAAACCGAGACTGCCGTAGCACAGACGCCTTCGGAAAAACCGGCTGAAACTGACGAAGCACAGACACCTGAACCCGAGGTCGGCGAAAGCGAAGCCACCCCAACAGAAATCGAAGAGGAGAAAAAATAAAATGGTTGTCAACGCCCGTCATACAAACCGAAGGCCAAAAAGAAAAAAACGCATCTATCACCGGCGTAAGGTTTGCCGTTTTTGTGCAGATACAAGTCTGGTAATTAATTATAAAGATCCCAGAGCACTGAAATATTTTATTACCGAACGCGGAAAAATTATTCCCAGACGGATATCAGGTTGTTGCGCAAAGCATCAACGTACCCTGACGCATGCCATCAAACGCGCACGGACCATTGCTTTGCTGCCCTATGTCGGATCCGCAGACTTACGTTGAACAATCAACAACTGATCAGAAGCTATCTTAAAAATATTAGATCACGTCCAAGGGCGCGACGCAAAGCGATTCAAAAACGGAGCATACACGTTAGTATTCGAGTATTTTGAATCGGTTTGCAACAAAGCCCTTGGGCGTTAGATGCATTTTTGTGATAGCTTCGAGAGTTGATGCCTGACTCAGAGGTTAAAATATGAAAGTCATTTTGAAAGAAACGATTGATTCCCTCGGTATCATCGGCAGTGAAGTTAGCGTGGCAGACGGTTATGCCCGCAATTATCTCCTGCCCCAAAATAAGGCGGTTACAGCAACACCCCAAAATCGTAAGATGCTCGAGCAGGAAAGCGCCAAATTTGAAATCCAGATCGCCAAGGAGCGCAAATTGGCCGAAGAAATGGCCCAAAGGCTCGAAGGGGTGGTCTGTACAATTGCTGCCAAAGTTAGCGAAGACGATCGCCTATACGGATCCGTTTCGGTACGCGATATCGTCGATACGCTGGCCAACCAGGATATTGTCGTTGAAAAACGGATGGTTCTGCTAAAAGAACCCATCAAGGCGATTGGGTCGTATAATGTCCCTATTCGGGTATACAAAGAGGTTGAGCCTGAAATAACCGTTCAAATTGTACCGGAATAGTTTACAATTGATTCAAGAGTGTGTATTTAAAGGATCAGCAAGGTTTATCAATTTAGCTGAGTCTATCCCTTTAGCCCATTTCCAACCCATCGTGCCGATTGGAACCTATGGCAGATCAACAGTTGCAAAGCCAAAAAGATCCATCACTTTATCATGTGCCGCCGCAAAGCATCGAGGCGGAAGAATCCCTGCTTAGCGCTATCCTAATCGATAACAATACATTGCTGGATGTTGTCGAGATTCTTTCAACTGCCGATTTTTATCGAACCGCGCATCAAAAAATATTTGCGTCCATCATGGACTTGTTTGATCGGGGTGAACCCGTTGATCTGGTCACACTGGCCAACAATCTAAAAGAAAAAGGCCATCTTGACGCGATCGGCGGCGCAAGCTACCTGGCACGACTTGTTGATGCGGTGCCGGTAGCAGTCAATGCGCAGCATTATGCGAAAATCGTTGCAGATAAGGCGTCCTTAAGGCGTCTGATTGAAAAAGCCAATGCCATTACCAAGCGGTGTTATGATGACCGCGGAAATGTCGATGAAATTATTGATTTTGCCGAGGCGTCAATTTTTGAGATTTCAGAAAGAAAGTCCAGTCAGGCATTTTATCCGATCAGTCGGCTCATCATCGGCAATATTGAAACCCTGGAAGAAAAACAGGGCAACAAGAGCTTGGTCACCGGCGTCCCCATGGGTTTTGGCCGCCTGGATAACCTGACTTCCGGATTGCAGAATTCAGACCTCATCATTCTGGCCGCCCGTCCGAGTATGGGCAAAACCGCCTTGGCCTTGAATATCGCCAGAAATGCAGCCGTTGATGCCAACATCCCGGTAGCCGTATTCTCCCTGGAAATGTCAAAGGAACAGTTATCGCTGAGAATGCTGTGTGCAGAGGCCCGTCTGGATTCATCGCGCCTGAGAGGCGGTTTTTTCAGCATGGATGACTGGCACCGGCTCACCGATGCTGCCGGCGTTCTGTCAGAATCCCCCATCTATATCGATGATTCCCCCACCCTGACGGCGATGGAAATACGGGCAAAAGCGCGCCGGCTTAAAATGGACAAAAATATCGGACTGGTCATCATCGACTACCTGCAACTCATGAAGGGCCATGGCAGCTCAGAACGCAGGGATCTTGAAATATCAGAAATGTCCCGTTCGTTAAAAGCATTGGCCAAAGAGCTTGAGATCCCGGTTTTAGCGCTTTCTCAGCTAAACCGTATGCTGGAACAGCGCAATGATAAACGTCCGAAGCTATCTGATTTGCGGGAGTCCGGCGCTCTTGAGCAGGATGCCGATGTCGTCGCCTTTATTTACAGAGATGAAGTGTATAATCAAGATGAAAACAACCCCCTAAAAGGAACGGCTGAGATCATTTTAGCCAAACAGCGCAACGGACCCACCGGAAAAGTCGTCCTCACCTTCTTAGATGCCTACACCCGTTTTGAAATTTTGGCACCGGATGAAATGGTAGACAATCTTTAGTCTCTTAGTTGTTATTTTTGTGCATTTTGTGGCAAAAAAATTATATTGGAATATTTTCACTATCTTGTAAAGATTGAATATTTTCGATTGAATATTGAATATTTAAGGAACCCCTATCAATTGTCGATTGTCGAATGAATATTTATCGAATTGCGTCTATTTTCTTTTCTTTGCATTCTGTATTTCTGGAGGAGGTAAGAATGTCGGTTAATTCTTCGCTTTACATTTTCACAAAATTAAGCATTGAAGGTTTTAATGAAAACCTGATAATAAAACGATAGAATGCCTCCAATATTCAATCGTCAATCGACAATCGTCAATCCAAACGATCTTCAATAGTCAATTCCCCGATAAACCGGGTAACCACCAAAACACCCTTCCAAAATCGGCACTTCCAATCCCCTTAGACTTGCAACCGATAAAAAACTGGCTTATTATCTGGCTTGGATAATACGATGAAAAGACTTTTTGGAAATACGGCCGGTCTTAAAGCCAATCAAATCCGACGGCTTGAGAACTTTTACCGCCGCCGCATTCAACCCCAATTTTTAATCAGCCCTGAGTTGGCCCGCGATCTGAGCAGCCTGTCCCATGAAATCCGGCGTCAGATCGGTCTGCTTGTCAACCGCCAGGGTAAAGTGGCATATGTGATTGTCGGTGATCATAAGAAAATCGTCATCCCTTCAATCAGTGAATACCGGGCTGCTCCGGGTCGCTTGAAAGGGTTGCGCTGCATCCACACCCACCTATCCAATGAACCGCTAACCGACGACGATCTTACCGACTTGAGCCTGCTGCGCCTTGACATGATGGCAGCCGTTGCCAATGGTGAAGCCGGCATAACCAAACAGGTATACGCAGCCCATCTTCTTCCCAAAAACCCCGGCGGCGATCCTTACCGGATCATGCCCCCTCTGCCGCCGTCTCAACTGGATGTTGACTGCCTCGCGATGATACAGGCGTTGGAAACTGAACTTGCGCGCGTGAGCAAAGGTCACACAGCAGATTCCGGCAAAGAGAGGGCCTTGCTGGTCAGTGTGTCTGCAACTTCGAAACAAAATGCCCTTGAATCGCTTGCCGAGCTGAACTCACTGGCAAAATCCAGTCGAATCGAAATTGCCGGCACGGTGATCCAACAACGCAAAAAAAAGAAGGCCCAATTTTTGATCGGCCGCGGGAAACTACAGGAATTGGCTATTCTGGCATTGCAGGAAGCGGCAACCGTTATCATATTTGATCAGGAATTAAATCCTTCCCAGATACGCGCCATTACCGATCAAATCGAATTGAAAGTCATCGACCGAACTCAACTCATTTTGGATATTTTTGCGCAGCGAGCCCAAACCCGTGAGGCTAAGTTGCAGGTCGAACTGGCACAATTGAAATATTTACTGCCGCGTTTGATCCTTAAAAATGCCGCCCTGTCACGGTTAACCGGTGGGATCGGGGGGCGCGGACCGGGCGAAACCAAACTGGAAATCAATCGACGACGCGCACGCGATCGAATTGCACGACTTGAACGCGAATTGTTGGCCGTACGCAAGCACCGCAAGCAACAAAGGGCTCAGCGGCAGAAAAAGGGGCTGGCAGTCACATCTATCATCGGCTACACCAATGCGGGCAAGTCCACCCTGTTAAATACGCTGACGAAAAGCAATGTTTTGGCGGAAAGCCGCCCATTCGCCACCCTGGACCCTTCAAGCCGGCGGCTGAAATTTCCGAAGGATACCGAGGTCATTATCACCGACACGGTCGGGTTTATTAAGGACCTACCAGATGACCTTTTGGTCGCTTTTCGGGCAACGCTTGAGGAGCTTGAAAATGCCGACCTTCTGCTGCACATCATCGACATCAGCAATCCGCAATACCTGACTCAAATCGATTCGGTGGAACGAATTATTGCCGATCTGAACTTAGAGCATACCGCTTCCATTCGGGTGCTCAACAAAATAGACCGGGTCAGCGCGGATAAAATTCAAAAATTAAGTCATCAACTTGGCGGAATGACGATCTCAGCTAAACAAAAATCGACCCTTCTGCCTCTAATCGACCGCATGGAAACGATATTGGCGAATATCGGCCCTCACTAGTGTTGTGTCCCACAAATTAATTACAAAAGTCGTGCAGTATATTTAAGTCCAGCTGAGTTCTTTAAACAACACCGGGTTCAACGTTCAAAGGTTCAGAGGTTAGATAACTGCAGAAATAAGTCATCAGATGTTAGAGGAAATAGGACACTTAAATCCTGAAACTTCTGAACCCAGAACCCTGAACCTTTGAACCCTGAACCCGGGAACTGACACCTAAAATAAGATGAATTTACAATGCTAAAATCAATCCGTGTTTTGTAAATTACTTGTGAGACGCAACACTATCTGTTTATCCGAAATTCAGGTATTATAAAGGTTAACCCTTATGGATTTTGAACATGCAAAAAGAGTTGGCATCGAAGCAATTTACAGCGGTGCCCGCGTGCTCCGAGATCATTTTGGCCATATTTCTCAAATCGATCATAAAGGCGCCTTTGACCTGGTGACCGAAGCAGATACCGAATCCGAAAAACAGATTATTAAAACGATTCATAAAGCGTTTCCCGATCATGCCATTTTAGCTGAAGAAAGCGGCACCAACAAAGGAACCGCAGAACATCAATGGCTAATCGATCCTCTTGATGGCACGACAAATTATGTCCATCAGTTTCCGATTTTTACAATTGCGATCGCATTGGCCGTTCGCGATGAAATTGTGCTCGGATTGGTACTCAACCCCATGGATGGTGAGCTTTACTCGGCAATTGCCGGTAAAGGCGCAGAGTTAAACGGCAAGTCCATCAAGGTGTCATCAACCGCATCTGTTTACAACAGCCTGCTGGTAACCGGTTTCCCCTATGACTTTAGCGAAATCGTCGAACCGGCAATGAAGCGCTTTACTGTTTGCCAGCTGGCCTCTCAAGGCGTTCGGCGGCTCGGTTCGGCCGCCCTTGACATTTGTTATGTGGCCTGCGGGAGATTCGACGGATTCTGGGAGCAAAACCTGAAACCCTGGGATAAAGCGGCCGGCGCGATCATTGCCGCAGAGGCCGGTGCGGTGATTACCAATTTTTCAAACCAGCCTTTTTCAATAAATCAAAAAGAAATCCTGGTCACCAACGGCAGAATTCATCAAGAGATGCTGGAATTACTTCATTTAGAAGAATAAATAAGTGACTAAATTGAACTAAAATGGGAAGTGCCTAAAGTTTCGGTGTCGCTTCACTCCAGCATTTATTATTAAAATGATGGAACTCCTCAACTTTAGTCACTTTAGTTCACTTCCAACTTTAGCGCACTAATTTTGGGGTTTTTGGGGATGGGTTCTAAAATCTTCCGGATTCAAACTTCTCATGAAAAAATTCGACCTGTTTCTGAATCGAACCGTTTTCTTTTAATCCCCGCTCAATGCTATGAATGGAATGAAGGGCGGTGGCATGGTATCGGTTAAAGGCCTTGCCGATACTCTGGAGGGGTGCATCTGTATAGCAGCGAGATAGATAAATCGCCATTTGCCTGGGTCGCACAAGGCGTTGTTTTCGTGAACGCGAAACAATGTCTTTAAGTGAACAATTATAATATTTGCAAACCAGCTTTTTGATCAGCTCTACGGTGATTTTTTTGCGCTGGCGAACCATGTTTTTAACAACACTTTCGGTCAGATTCAGATCAATCGGAGCGCCCAATAGAGACGATTTGGCAGCAACACCATTGAGACCGCTTGATAACTGCCGGATGTCCTCTGTCAGCTCGCCTGCCAGATAATTGATGACGTCATCAGGCATTTCATAGCGGTTGATCAGTGCTTTTTTTCTCAATATGCGAACCCGGGTCCTGAAATTGGGCGGATCAATGTTGGAAATCAGACTGCCGGATAAACGCGATCTTAATTTATCATTTAATTTGGGAATATCGCCGGGCAGATAACAACTGGAAAAAATAATCCGTTTGCCGGCTTCAAAAAGCGAATCTAATGTTAATGCCAGCTCCACCTGGGTTCTTTCTTTGCCGCTAAGGTAATGAACATCTTCAAGGAGCAGGACATCACATTTATTTCGGTATTTTCCTTTAAATTTACTGATCGAATCATGGCGGAATGCCTGCACCATTTCATTGCTAAAGTCTTCCGCTGTAATATAATAGACCCGCTCGTCGGGATCTTCGGATAAAACATGATGCCCGATCGCCTGGGAAAGGTGGCTTTTGCCCATACCGGTTTTGGAAAGCAGGAATAAGGCATTTTGCTGGTGCTCTTTGCGTGAAGCCAGCGAAAGAGAAGCCGAATAGGCAAAATCATTGCTGGCGCCCACCACGAATTGATCGAAGGTGAAATCCCTTCTGAAAAATCGTCCACTGTGCGGGCGGATTGAATCGTTTGGAAGCGGCAATTGATGATTGGGCATTTGTGCGACCTGCGGTCTCGGTTTTCTTTTACCGCCAACCGCAAAATCCAGGTTGCATAAACTGCCGGTTGCGTTGCTCAGTTCTGCGGAAATCAGCTTTCCATAGAGATCGCTTACCCGCTTTTTGGAAAAGAAATTCGGACAGGCCAGGATCCAGTGATCATTTTCGCCCTTTTCTAATTCCAACGGTTCAATCCACATTTCAAAACTGTGTGTTGGGATCCGATTCTTAATGGCAGATTTAACTTTTTTCCAGACGGCTTCCATCGGCTCTTGCATAACTCTTTTTAATACAAGTTCAGTAATGACGCTATTTTAGATGATATTTTATGAAAAAAACTACGAAGCTAAACGGTTTGGAAGGTTTAATTATGATTATCTTATAATTGAGAAAACAGAAGCTTGTTTAAGGCATGAGACACATTCAGTCAAACCGGATAAAAGCTGTTTTAGATCGCATTGTAGAGGGGTTTTGAACAATCCGTAACTATCTGTTTTCATTTTGCTAAATATATAACTATCGACAAGTATCTTTAAATACGACCTTTCCCAAATGAAAGGTATTTTGAAGTATTTTAAGTATATCCACACTCCGCAGGAAGTTATCAACAAAAAAGAATTCTTCTAAAATCGCGTATTATCTTAAATTCTCCTTGATTTTTAAAAAAATAAAAACAACTTTTACCATTTTTACCATAAATCTCGTAAACGGCTTAATATCAAGAGTTCACAGCCACCAAAGAAATTTGTTTGAATTTTTTTTTTAGGACCGCTAAACTCAGGATGATAAATTCATGACCAGGAAAGAAAACTCGATGGTAGCTGAAAAAATTATTATCCGAGGAGCCAGACAGCATAATTTAAAAAATTTCGATGTTGAGTTGCCGCGTGACAAACTGGTGGTTATCACCGGTCTGTCCGGTTCCGGGAAATCAACATTGGCTTTTGATACCCTTTATGCTGAAGGTCAGCGCCGGTATGTTGAATCGCTTTCCACCTATGCCCGCCAATTTTTAGAACGCATGGAAAAACCCGACGTTGATCTGATTGAAGGCCTATCGCCCGCCATAGCCATTGAGCAAAACACTGCCGGACACAACCCCCGCTCAACCGTCGGGACGGTAACCGAGGTATATGATTACTTGCGTCTGCTGTATGCACGCAGCGGCACGCCGCATTGTTATCAATGCGGCCGGGAGATTCGTTCCCAGACCTTGGATCAGATTGTCGACCAGGTCATGTCTTTGGAGGATAACACCCCGGTCATCATTTTATCTCCCCTGACTTCAGACCAAAAAGGAACCCATGAAAATCTCCTAAAACGACTTAGAAAGGACGGTTTTGCCCGGGTCCGGGTCGATGGAAAGATGGCCGATATCGAAGATGTCGACAAGCTGGACAAAAACAAAAAGCATTCCGTGGACGTCGTTGTGGATCGTCTCATCATCAAAGATAAGGTAAAAAATCGCCTGGCGGACTCACTGGAACTGGCCATGGCGCAATCCAATGGACTGGTTTGCATTGATGCCCAGGGGCACGGCACCACTTTGTTTAATGAAAAGGCCGCTTGCAGCAAATGCGGAATCAGTTATCCCGAATTTAGCCCCGCAAGCTTTTCATTTAATTCACCCCAGGGAGCCTGCCCGCATTGTGACGGACTGGGATCGACGACTGAATTTGATCCGGCGCTAATTGTTCCCAATGAGGGATTGACATTGCGCGAAGGTGCGGTTGCGCCCTGGGCCAATCGCAACAGCGTTCATTTTGTGGAGTTTTTAGATGCCCTCACACGGCAATATGGCGTTGATATTTACACGCCCTACAAAGATTTACCGGAAGAATTCAAACAGGTTCTGCTTTACGGCTCGGGGGATAATCTGATTACGTTTTATTTTGAACGTGACCATCGCCGCATCAGCTATCAAAAACCATTTGAAGGCCTTATTCCGAACCTGGAACGCCGGTACCGGGAAACCGATTCGAGCTGGTCGCGAGAAGAAATCAAGCGTTATCTGAATTTCCAACCCTGCCCTGAATGCAACGCTGAAAAACTAAATCGCGCGAGTCGATCCGTCAAAGCGGGCGGCCTTACCATTTCGCAATTAACCGCTTTATCCATATCAAAGCTGCGCATTTTTTTTCTGGATTTGAGACTGGAAGGCAAAAAAGAAATCATCGCCCGGCGCATTCTAAAAGAGATCGTTGAGAGGCTGAGTTTTCTTGAAAATGTCGGGCTTTCCTATCTGACGCTGGACCGCTCGGCACACTCGCTCTCAGGCGGCGAAAGCCAGCGCATTCGACTGGCCACCCAGATCGGATCAAAATTAACCGGTGTGCTTTATGTATTGGATGAACCCAGCATCGGGCTGCACCGGCGAGACAACCAACGTCTGCTGGAAACCCTGTTGCAAATGCGCGATCTCGGAAATACGGTGCTGGTGGTTGAACATGATGAAGAAACCATTCGAGCTGCCGATTATGTAATCGACATCGGTCCGGGAGCCGGGATCAATGGTGGTGAGATTATATTTGCCGGTCCGCCTTCTGAATTGAGCGCCCATGAAACCTCGCTGACCGGTCAGTATTTATCCGGTCGCAAACGAATAGCGGTCCCTGCAACGAGGCGTCTGAATAACGGCCCGTATCTGATGATTGAGGGGGCAACGGCCAATAATTTAAAGAAAATCGATGTAAAATTCCCGCTGGGTTGCTTCATCTGTATCACCGGCGTTTCCGGCTCGGGCAAATCAACCCTTGTGCTGGAAACGCTGTACAAGGCGCTGATGCAAAAGCTTTTTCATGCCCGATTGCCGGCCGGAGCCCACCGGCAGCTTCTGGGTGTGGAAAACATCGATAAGGTCATCCACATCGATCAGAGCCCGATCGGAAGAACACCCCGTTCAAATCCGGGTACGTATACGGGGGCTTTTACGCATATCCGCGAGCTTTATGCACGCACGCCGGAAGCCCGCATGCGGGGATACAAACCCGGTCGCTTTAGCTTCAATGTCAAAGGCGGCCGATGTGAGGCCTGCCAGGGTGACGGCATCATTAAAATAGAAATGCATTTTTTACCCGATGTGTATGTAACCTGTGATGTCTGTCAGGGCCGACGCTATAACCGGGAGACACTTGAGGCCCGCTACAAGGGGAAAACGATCGCCGAAGTGCTTGACATGACCGTCAATCAGGCGTTGGAATTTTTTGGAAGAATCGGCAAAATAAAGACCATCCTGCAAACGCTGGTCGAAGTCGGCCTGGGCTATATCGAGATCGGCCAGCCGGCCCCCACCCTATCGGGCGGTGAAGCACAACGCGTGAAGCTCTCCAGAGAACTCAGTAAAAGGGCCACCGGCAATACCGTTTACATTTTGGACGAACCCACCACCGGATTGCACGCCGATGATATTCAAAAACTGCTCAGGGTGCTCAACAAACTGGTGGACCAGGGCAATACGGTGCTCGTTATCGAGCATAACATGGATATCATTAAGACCGCTGATTACATTATTGACCTGGGTCCGGAAGGCGGGGATGAGGGTGGATATATTGTGGGATGCGGTGCACCTGAAGAAGTTGTCAAAATCAATAACTCCTATACCGGTCAGTTTTTAAAAGAAGTTCTGTAAGAACCTAGTGTGGTGTCTCTTATGTAATTTGCAAAACACGGTTTTATTTAAGGTGTCGGGTGTCAGGCCCCTGGCTTCTGGCCTCTATCCTAACCTTCGGTTTCCAGGAAAAATTCGTAGGCGGATTCGATTTCACCGGTCAGGCCGGAATACCAATCACCAACATCTTCCATCATATCCATCATAAATTTTACGACTTCCGGATGAATTTTTGACAGATCCAGCCGAAGTTCCGGATCAATGTCGTAGCTGTTGACGATGATATTGGCCAGATAAATGTTCTGGACAAAGTTGGCACTCTTGCTTTCGGGCTGAAAATCGTGATGCCAGCGAATCGCATCCACCAGCCCCCGGGGCAGTTGCCATTTTGCAGCCAGATGAGCGCCGATTTTGCAATGATCAATGGGCAGCTTTCTTTGCTCGGCTTCGTAGAAGGTTAAATGCTCATTCTGCAGCATTGACCAAACGGATTCAAAAAGGTCCGGGAAATATTGCGCCAGAATGATTTTGCCGGTGTCATGCAGCAGACCGCCGACAAAACAATTATCGGGAGATTCTTTTTTGGAAAGCTGGGCGATGCTTTTACTGGTTACCGCCACCGCCAGGGTGTGTTTAGCCCGTTTTTATCATTTTTTATGGTATTATTCGATGCTACATCTGATTGTTGATTTACAGGGCTTTAGCAACATTTTCATTGTTTTTTGATATATGATTTTTTACCATGTATTTGGATATTATGGTAGCAAAATGGTAGCAACCAAATTGATTTTAACCCAACGATAATATTAGAATCCGGGGATAGGGAGTCGACCCCGAACGGCGGTTTTCCTGGCCGCTTTCCCCGGATTTTTACCAGGTCGCAACAGGAGGCGCTATGCTTCAAAGCAATACATATCTATACGGTAATTTTTTGGTTAGCCTTTTGAAGCTTCAGCAGAGTAATGAGAGTCTTCTCGAATTTTTAGGCATGTGCAACAAAATCGTTCCGGTAGAAAACATTGAAGATTGTAAAAGGCTTATAAATTCATATTCTGAAAAGGCAGATGCAGGCCAGATATATAGGGAATTACCAACAAAAGCTGAAAAACAGCCTGGCAAATTTTATCAGGATGAAAATAATAAAAACTATATATTTTTGTATTGGAATATTGGTGTAAAGGGCGAATATTTTACTAAAACAGAAAGTGGTATCCCTTTTCCTGCAGCTCTAGCGCAGCTTATTGATGAAATAAAAGAATATAAAGAAGATCTAACATCTTTCATTAAAAAAATGGCGTCTTGCAGTTGTTTATCTGATTTGTTGACCGAAAGCTATTTAATACACTTAGCAGAAGCATATCCAGGTAGAAAAATATCTTTATCAGAAAATGCTATACAATTCAGGCCAGATTATCCAAAATATTGGGGCCTTAGGAGTGGTTATATAGAAAATTGTATATCCTATGCATTTTTTGAATTTTTCCGACATAATAGGAATTTTAAACGAATCAGGTTGTGTCAAAAATGCGGTCTCTTTTTCATGACTCAAAAAATTGATAGAAGAATTAAATATTGCCCCATATGCTCTCGCAAAAGTAAAATGACCACAGAAGAACGAAGAAGGTATCAAAGAGATTATAGAAAAAAAAGGCGTCATGAAAAAGCAGCTATAGAACGTGAAACAAAAATTGAGAACTTGATGAAAAGAACTGGTTACTCAAGAGCGGAGGTTATCGAAATAATCGAAGCAGATTCAAAAATGTAAACCGACCAAAATGGGTAAACTGCCAAACTTCTCAGTTTACATAAGTTACTAAGTTTATTTGTTATTTTTGACATACTTTATTTTATTTACTAATATAGGCCCATCTACAGAGTTTGATTTAGATGGGTTTTTTTATCTCTTAACCATGGAGGGTTTTTATGATTCAAAATTTATTATCGGTTGATGAATTGTCAGAAACTTTAAATGTCCCGAAATCATGGGTTTACAGCCGAAGTCGAGAGACAGGTCCCGGGGCCATGCCATGCATTAAGGTGGGCAAGTATGTCCGATTTGAGCTCGAAAAGGTTTTTGATTGGCTAAAGGCGCAG
>Ga0255053_10001531_pt1 | contig 12739 bp, 12 predicted proteins | sample JV7_2_22_MG_FD_188635 | JGI IMG/M metagenome (GOLD analysis project Ga0255053, IMG submission 188635) | Seawater microbial communities from Jervis Inlet, British Columbia, Canada - JV7_2_22 | ecosystem: Environmental > Aquatic > Marine > Inlet | place: Canada: British Columbia | collected...
CTCACGGCACTGCACCGGTTTGGCATTACTTTCGCGCACACTCACCACCATGACATTACCCACTGGCTCGATCAGCACTTTGACCGGTGGATCGCAGTTGCGGGCAATATCCTGAATGCGCGACCGCAAGTCGTTGGAATCGTTAATGCCAGCTACCGATCCATTATCGCGCACCCCGAGCAGAATCCTGCCGCCCAGGGTATTGGCCAGGGCCACCAGTTCTCGGGCAAAGGCAGTAGACAAGCCCTCCTTATACTCCAACGTGGTGCCTTCGCCTTCCTGTAAAAAGATGTCAAGTTGATCGGGTGTCACGGAACACCCCCTAAAACACCTTCTGCGCTGCAAAGCGATTTCAGATCACATTCCTTACAAAACTTGGTTTCCGGAACTTGGGTGACAGCGAAATTCTGCGCTTGAATGCGGGAAACGACGCGGTCGAACCGGCGCCCGGCCGCTTCAACTTTTTCACGGCGATAGGGAATTTCCATCAGCGCGTCGGACTTGTCGGCTTCGGCGGTCCAGTAGAGCAACAGACGCTCGGGGTGCTTGCCATGGCGCTGCTCCAGCACGTGGGCGTACGTACAGAGCTGATCTTCGTAGGTGGCTACTAGGAAAGGGTTGGTGCTCCGCTCGCTGGTTTTGAAGTCAAGGAGTTCCAGCTTGCCGTCACTTCCCAGCAGCAGATCCACTTTGCCGATCAGAATGTACCCGTCCTTTTCAAGCGACACGTCTACCTCGGTCTGGATGACGCGCCGCATTTCTGCCTGGTTCGGCCGAAAGTAATTCATCACCTGAGTGAAGGCGCCTTCCTTAGCCGCTTGGCCGATGGGGCGCACATCGGTCAGAGTGAGAAACCGAAAAGTGCGATCAAAGATAGAGCGAATGCTGGGCTCATTTAGTTTGGAGAGTTGACCGTCCAGGGCAATGCAGTGGATCTCCTCGATGGTTTGATGAACCAGTAAACCGAAAAAGATCACCGCCGATCGGGAGGGTGTAAAGTCGTATTCTCGGAAAAATTGGTATTGCCGTGGGCAGGTCTCGTAAATCTTCAAATCGCCGGTAAAGCTGTAGCTTTTCTTGACCGGCATGCGATCTCGCAGGGCAAAGCGCTGGGCCGTCAGCAGCTCTGTTTCCACATAGGGCCATTGTGGCAGCCCCTGCCAAATGGGCGCAAAATGAACCTTGGGCGGTTCGTGAGCGGTAAGGACCAACAATTTTTGCGGCCGGGAAATTGAAGAGTGGATACGTCCTTTAGTAATTCAAAATGCCCCCAATGATAATCATCCGGTCTTCTAACAACCCCAAGATTTAAGGTCGGCACCTTCGCGTTCCCGGAGCCCTTAAATTTGCAGACCCCAAAACAACAAAACCCCACCTCTTTTTTTAAGAAATGGGGTTCTGATATTCATTCCATAGCAGCCTTTCAGTTAAGGTTGTCTGGATCTTGAACTGTTTTAAATAATGCGCTTCTCGATATATATCTGCATGCGAATTTGTGAATGCTAAGCAATAAGAGAACGTAGAGCTTTATTGACTGATTCCGAATCAGGAAAATGTTCCTTTACATCAGGATCAAGCATAACAGAGCCATCTTCGTGTGTGAAATATTGCACAGATGTTGAACCATCATCCTTGTGGACAATGACGGTATGTCCTTTCCTGAAAGCCTTATAATGCTTTCCCCTTACACCGTCCGAGAAATCATACTCATCTCTCATATCTGAATTTTTAGAATTGGGCATCTTTTTCTTCATATTTCTTCCTTTCAGATCTTGTTGCTTTACGACATCCGATTATGCGTATCGTTTCGTTTCTTTCGGTGTACCATACAACTAGAACTGCACGCTTCGAGGAAAATCCAATATCAACAAAACGGTATTCACCCTCTGAATGATCAGGATCATCGATCGTAATTGCAAATGGATCGTTGAAAACAGTTTTGGCTTCCTCGAATGTAATGCCATGTTTTTTTACATTTTTCTCAGATTTATTTTGATCCCATTCAAATGCAAGTGACATTGATCAAATTCCATATTTTTTGAACATTTTAACAAAATTCTATCATTTTCAAAACATTAATTATAAGGCAAATTTGCCTGATATCAGTGTATTTAGCATTTAAACAGGCAAAACTAAGAAACTAAAAGTGAAGGATCATCTCCAGAAGAGTTGGAGTAATTCTATGACCCCCGAACCCTTTTCACCATTGGAAACTTACAGTAAAAATACCATATTTTCAAATTGTAGCCGCCCGTTTGTCACACGCACTCGACACACGCTGACGGAAACCGACTTTTGTCTCCGCGACTTGCGGAGACAAAAAAATTCATCGCTTTGCAACCTTGCAACACATTCGGGGTCTTACTTAAGGTTGTCTGGATCTCGAACTTTTTTAAATAATGCGTTTCCCGATATATATCTTATTGATTCGGTTTTTTATCATAAGTGTCTAAAAAATCAATACTTTTTTTATGGGGAAATAATACTTAGTCGAATTACCTATTATAGAATTTTCAGGAACACGGATTTAAAGGATCTCATGGATTTTTTTGTCTCTCGCCCGCTTTATCCGCCTTTGGAGGGTTCGCTAGAGTCCACAGAGAACGCAGAGTTAAATCTTTTTTCTCCTTTATCAGTTTCAGATGAAACTGATAAAACACAATCGCCTGCGGCGAAAAAAGGACCCAATAAACAGCCGTTCACCCCCCTGTTATTTCTTTCGTGTTTTCCTCCTGTATGCCTTTTGTTTTTCTTTTACGGCGAAACCGATCTCATCGGTTAGATCGTTGTTGTTACAAATTTAGAAGAATTCACCGGAAAACAGCGCTTTGACAAAATCTTTCACCGGATAAACCTGAATCTCACCGAATCTGTAACGTCTTTCCCCGCAGTAAACGCCAATCATGCGATCCACTTTGACACCGGCTGTACCTGAAAAGTTAAGCATCGGTTTACCCCACTCCCGGTGCCAGCGAACGGCCCGCTTGACCTCGATGGCCACTACCTTGGGCTGTGTTTTCGGTCTTTTGGGAGCGATTTCAACAACGAAATCGATTTCGACACCCGCCGGTGTCCGGTAATAGGCGATAGGACGATGTTTACGGCTGATTTCATTGTAGACCCGAAGTTCATGATACAACAGGGTTTCCAGGGCCGCCCCCTGCCAAATCCTGTCGGGCGGATCCCTCAAGAGGCCTGCTGCACCCCGCGCCACTCCAGGATCAAACCAGTAGAATTTGGGCTGGGCAGCTTCACGAACCTTCAGCCCCGGTCTCCAGGCCGGCAGCATATGTCCTACCAGGGTGTCGGTGAGGATAGAAAAATACGTATCCACCGTACTCCGTGCCACGGCAGCCTCCCGTGAAATGTTCTGGACGTTCAGCGCCTGTCCATTGACTTGTCCGGCAACCGCCAGAAAGCGAATAAACGGCGGTACATTGCGGATAAGCCCTTCCGCCTGAATCTCCTCCTTCAGGTACGTGTTGACGTAAGCGGCCAGGATGTCTGCCGCCATTTCCGGCTCTTCGTGAACCAAGGGGAGTGTACCCCAAGACAGGGCAAAGTCCAGGTCGAACGTATCGCTCAGTTCCGTAATGGAAAAGCTTTCCATGGAAAACGTCAGAGCCCTGCCGGCAAGAAGATCAGCCCCGCCCCTTTTCAGTTTTCGAGCAGATGAGCCGCAAAGGACAAATCGCCAGCGATACATTTCCATGAGCCGATGGACTTCGTCCAGCAGCGCCGGCACCTTCTGGATCTCATCCAAAACCACCCAATCCCGCTCCGGCAGATTTCCGATAATGGCCTCCAGGCGATGCGGGTCGCGTGAAAGTTCAAGGAAAAGAGAGGCATCCAGCATGTCCAGATATAGGGCATTAGGGAAAACATGCTTCAACCACGTGGTCTTGCCTGTTCCGCGGGGTCCGAATAAAAAAAAGGAACGATCGGGTCGCTTGAGTTGTCTTGGTATCTGATCTTTATACATGTTTTGAATTATGACAACTATATTGTAACTTTACAATGGAAATTTACAACATGGTTAGCAAATAGAGTGATAATCATCCGGTCTTCTAACAACCTCCGAGATTAACGATCCGCACCTTTGGGTTCCCGGTGCCCTGGAATTTGCAGACCCAAAACAACAAAACCCCACCTCTTTTTTAAAGAAATGGGGTTTCGATGTTTATTCCATAGCAACCTCGTTCTCTAATCGAGTTTTAACTCGATTAGATGTTATTCGTTATCAGTTATCCGTTATTGGTTTTAGCAAAATTTCAATCAAAATTATATCTCATCAATACAAGGAATACAGGTTAGTGAAATGGGTTAAAACAAATAACCATTAACATTTAACCAATAACCCCCCGGTTGAGCCTTTTTTCGCTCAATTGGAGTAAGACACTATCTTATTAATTGTTTTAGAGCAGTTTGACGTTGGCTGGTAGATTTATTCTTAACTGCCATTGCAAAGGCATTTCTGCCCCCTACGATGACGGCCAATTTTTTTGCGCGTGTCAGGCCGGTATAAATTAGATTGCGGTAAAGCATTTTAAAATGTTGAGTAAATAAGGGTATAATGACGGCGTCAAATTCACTTCCTTGAGATTTATGAATTGTAATTGCATACGCCAAATCTATTTCAAAAATGTCTGCCCGGTTATATGAGACCGTTTTGTCATCGATTGGAAAATATATCTTGCATGTCATTAAATCTACATTAATTTCACGAATTTCACCTATGTCACCATTAAAGACACCTAACTCATAATTATTTCGACAATGTATAACCCGATCTCCTTCCCTAAATATCTTTTCCCCAACAATAATTTGCTTTTTCTCTTCTTTTTTAGGGTTCAGAAAATTTTGGATTAACATATTCAGCTTTACCGTCCCCAGGGTACCCTTTGTCATGGGTGATAATAACTGAATTTCGCAATTTTTACCGAAATTGTTTGGAATTGACTTTTCGAAAAGATGTTTGATCATATCTGTGGCCGTTTTATTATAGCATAGAGATGAGAAAGGGTGGATGGTTTTCAAAACAGCTTTCAACTCTTCCACTTCATTTTTAGCTTTAAGGATTTCGATTAAGTCGATATGTTCAAATTCTTCCGGAATTGTAGTTTGATTTTGGAATTTAGTTAGAAAAGAATTATTATTGGGGATGATTGAGAGATTTTGATCTTTAATCTCTGTGTTAAAAAATTTTTTAACTTTATTTATAAAATTGGCTTGCTTCATAGTCGCAACTTCTGAATCGATAAAGAGGCAATCAATTTTGTTTGCAAAAAGTTCAGGTTTTTCAAATGGTGATTTTACAGGCGGATAATCTCCATTATTTATTTGATGGGCATATTGAACAAGCATAGATTTTTTCGCCTGTCTAAATATCTTTTTAAGCCTGCAGCAAAAAACAGCGCCTGATGAAATTAAGTCTTTTAATACATTTCCTGCTCCCATAGATGGTAATTGATCCGGATCACCGATAAAAAGTATTTGGCATTTTGCTGGTGTGGCCTTAAGCAATGCCGCTGTCAGGCTTATATCCAGCATTGAACATTCATCAATTATTAAAAAGTCGGCTTTCAATTGATTTTCTTGATTTTTTTTGAAGCCCTCCCAACGCCATTCCAGTAGTCTATGGATGGTCTTCGATTTTTTGCCGATAATCTCTGTCATTCTTTGCGCTGCTCTGCCAGTGGGTGCAGCAAGCATGACTTTCAGATTCATCTCTTCCAACAGCTTTACCAGAACAAATAAGGTAGTGGTTTTTCCACAACCGGGACCACCTGTTAGGATCGAAAAATTGTTTTGGACAATACCTTCTATTGCATTTTTTTGTTCCTCGCTCAGGTTAATAGCGATCCCATTACATATTTGTTCGATTAATTTGGGGACTTTTACGATATCTTTATGAGGCTCTAACGGCGTTGGCCCAATTGTTCTAATTCTCTGGGCAACAAAATTTTCATCATAATATAGCGTTTTGGAGTAATAACATTTTGAATTTACTTCATTGGATATGTTTAAATTTCTGACCTTTAATTGGCCGACTTGTTCCAAATCTCGCAATAATCCGGCAATTTTATCACTGATATCCAATTCTATTTTTATTTGCACTTCCTCGATTATTTGCGATTCGGTCAGATAACAATGACCATTTTCATGGCTGGAAGATAGTATATCATGTATTGCCGCTTTGATTCTTTTAGGGCTGTCATGTTCAATTCCTATGCTCAGTGCTACTCTATCTGCGGAAATGAATCCGATTCCATAAAAGTCTTTGGCTAGGATATACGGATTTTCTGACACGATATGAATCGCCCTATCGCCATATTCCTTGTAAATTCGAGTGGCAAAGAGGGTACTGATGCCATGATCAAACAGAAACGTCATCACCTTTTGAATCATCCGGTGCTTATCCCAGGATTTCACAATTGCATTTGAAATTTTTTTACCAATACCAGGAATTTCAATGAGTCTTTCGGGTTGCTCATTTAAAATAGTGAGTGTTTCAGCACCAAAAAACTTTACAATTGTCCGTGCCCTTTTTGGACCGACATTCTCGATTAATCCAGAGCTGAGATATTTTTCAATAGCTGCCGCAGATGCTGGTTTTTCTAAAGTGGCTTCCACCGCTTTGAACTGCCTTCCATATATAGGATGACTGTCCCAATGGCCCTGGAACTCCATTGTTGCTCCAGGAAATATGCTTGCGTGGTGAGTGGTAACGGTTATTTGCTGGTTGGGGAAATCAGGAGATTTGACTTTTAAAACAAAATACCCTGATTCAGGACTGTGAAAAGTGATTATCTCAACGACACCATGAATGGTTGCTTCAATTCTGTTTTTTCTACTGGTGTAGTTTTTCTGCACTTTTTGGACCCAATTGGATTAGCTTTAGGGCAAGGCACTCCTAAAAATCATTCAATTGATCTGTTATCAATTTTGCCATTTCTAAATTGACCTTCGTATATAGTCTCACCCGCAGGTGAGATAATTTAGGCATACCATCAAATTCTCCGTTTTTATATTCACATCGATATTTTCCATCTAATCGGGAACGCGAATATCCGAATCAGCCACACTGGGTGGGAAAGATGAAGAGATGTAATGACGAGTTACGCGAGACCTCGTTCCTGTTTTATCCGCTGATGTAACTCGGTAAAACTCTCTGGAGATTGCTCCTCTGTTCGCCGTTTGAGAGAAATGGCTTCGGTGGGGCAGGTGACAGCGCACACCCCACAACCGATACACCAGTCAAGGTCGACTTCAGCGTGGCCTTCAACCACAACCGATGCGTCCACCGGGCAAATATCTTGGCATGCGCCGCATCCGATACATTCTTCGATGTTGGTCTCACGGGTAAAATAGACAGCCATTAGGGCATCGCGTGGGATTTTCTTGCGCCGGATAATCCCGACATTCCAACAATAGTGGCCACAACAGTTGCAAGTATGTTTGACTTCGCCTTGGGCGTTGTCCACCATGTGGACCAGCCCCTCCTTTTCACAGTTGCCGAGGATATGGAGGGTCTCATCTTTGGACACCTCCCGGCCAAGCCCTTTGGCAATTAAAAACTCGGCCAACTCGTTGTACTTAAAGCAAACTTCCAAACTGTGCGGGCAATCTGTCCGGCCTAGCACTTGGGCTGACATCCGGCAGGGGCAATGGGCCAATGCGATTTTTGTTGAAGCATTGACGATCGGGCCCATTTGCTCGTTTGGCATGACCCCTTGCATCGGAATGTCGATGGACATATTTGCGGGGCTGTATTTATAGGTTTTTGTAGCCACACCGCCATAAATCTTTTGTGTAATTGGAACGGTGAAGTAATTGAGCACCAGTTTGGCCATGCGTTTTGCGGTTTCATCTTTTCGGCCTTCCCAGAAAAAAGTCTGGGGCATGCCGTAGCCGACCTGAAGGAGCGCATAGGCCTCTTTCTGATTGCCATCAGCGGTGCTGTATATCAAATGCCGTTCGGAAAGAGACTGCAGCCCCTCCTCCACCGTCGACCGGGGCAGGTCGGAACGGGCGACGATCGTTTCCAGGTCGGCTGTTTTGAATGGTGCTAGATTGTTAGGAATTGCCAGTGCGATTCGAGCCTCCTCCGGCGTGAACATCTCCTGGAGCAACTTGAGAAGCGCCTCATTAAAAGGGTACCCCATTACCAGGTTTTCCAGATGCCTGGCCAGTTCCATGTAGATTTCCATTCAGAACCTCCTAACCCGGACAAGCCGGAAAATGAATATTGACGAATGAAAATTGACGCTTAGTGGATGTCGGCCGCGTAGCGCAGGCGGACCTTAAATATTCAATTATTTGAAGACAGGGAAACCGCAAACCCAAAGGATGGGTGAAAACTATTTGAATTCATGGACCAGTATAAAGTCGTTTTTCACCCTTGTCCCGTGGCACCCGATGCAGCCTTTCACTTTGCCGGAAGGCTTCCCTTTTCCCTTGAGCGAATATTTTACCCAGAACCAGTCACCATCGTTGGGGTTATATCCCTTTTTCACCTTGTACTGCACGGTAATCGCGACGAATTTTTTGGCTTTGTTGTAACTCTCCTTTACCTCTATGGACCCGTACTGGACCGGTGGGGCAGGCGAGTTTAACAATATATCATTGACGTAGACTTTGTGGAACGGGCCATGGGGGGCGCGTCCCGGTTGCATCCCCTGGTGGTCCGGCCAAAAGGACCATTCTTGATAGGGGGACACCTTCGTGATATAATTCCACAACTCTTTTGCATTCGGGCCGGGCATGTCCGCAAGAGCCATTGGGGCCAAAACCAGGCTGGTGGCACATAAAACAGAACCTACAATCATCATTATCTTTTTCATTTTATCCTCCTTTCCGGATAAGCATCTATAACCTCAATTAATCACTTGCTAAATTAAGATATAAGATCATTGATACTATATATTAGGACACATTATATAATATTTACCCCATTGGGCGGTAAAATGTCAAGCCAAAGCAATTTACAGCTTTGTTTTTACCACCGCTTCTTTGAGATACTGAAAAACCGAAGGTCCTTCAAGGGCAGCCTTTTCCTTCCCCATCACCACCTGGTGCATCCAATCCAATTTTTCTTTATCAAAGCTTTCAATCTGATCCTCTATGAGTTTTAACTCATTGTGATTATGACTATATATCACAACAGGACCGTACAAAACTTCACCGATCTTTTGATGAACGGCAGCACCGATGATGAAGCAATCATTGATTTCCATGTTTTTTGGGAGTCGTCGATAAGAGAGTATTTCTGCAAAAAGGGCCAGACTTTCAATTACACCTTCGCTATACGCTTTATTGAGGGAGGTCAATCCATCATTTTCGATATCATCAATGTCAGACATCTCAAAGGAAAGATCGAGCATATCGATACATTCTTTTTGAATGGTTCTGACAGATTCTTCCTTTCTGCTGACGACCACATCGCCATCGTTTAAGATTTTGATGACGTTGCGAATGCTAAGCATCTCCTTAATGGTGGGGCTTTTTCTCATTGCCACATCTTCAACAGTTGTGTCATAAATTGTCAGATCATTGTCCAAAACCAAAATCCTTTGCCTACCCTTGTCTTTTTCAAGTATAAAAAGATCGAGATCCCGTTCTCGTTTGAACCTGTAAGGCTTTATTTCAAGTAGATCCCGCATGGCTTCCCTATCGATCTTTCTACCGCTGTCCGGAGTTTCGATGGAAGCGAGTACCTGCTCTGAGATCTTATCAATTTTTATTTTTTCCAGCAGATTTTCTTTGAAAATCATGATTATAAATCCCTTTGAGGTAAAACGGCTTCACCAAACGCTCTGATGAACTCGCTTTATTTTTTTAGAATGAAGGTGGACATTTCGACAAAGAAAAGCAAACATCGATGGTTGCGTCATTTTGACTTGAAAAATTACTTCGTAAACACATAAAATAAGCCTTTTTTGATGTAAATCAATTTCCGGATGCGCTATAACAGGTATTCTAATGCACCAGACAACCCTACACCCAGACGAAACATTTTTAGAGCAATTGGAAGCCGACGGTAAATTTGATACCAACGCCTGCTTTCAGTGTCGCAAATGCACCAACGGTTGTCCGGTCACTTTTGCAATGGATCTCTACCCCGATGAAGTGATTCGACTGGTTATCCTGGGTCAGCGGGAAACGGTTTTGAAATGTCGAACGATTTGGGTCTGTGCCGCTTGTGAAACCTGCACAGCACGTTGCCCAAATGGGGTCAAAATCGCTGAACTGATGGACGCCATCAAAGAGAGAACCCTTTTAGAGCGTGTCCCAGGACCCCAGCCCCAGATTTTAACACTCCATCGAACATTTCTAAAAAATGTAAGAAAATGGGGGCGTGCTTTTGAAGGGACACTCCTGCCTGCTTACCTGCTGCAAAGCGGTCAATTTTTACATAAATGGCGCGAGGGGTTATGGGGTTGGGACATAAAATTCGGGTGGCGGTTGCTTTGCAAAGGAAGATTCTTTCATTTCCCAAAAAGAATAAAAGGGAAAAGAGAAATCCGTAATATTCTCATTCACCATAAAAAATAAAAAAACCATGAAGATCTCCGAGTTGGCCTATTACCCCGGCTGTTCGCTGCAAGGAACAGCAAAAGATTATGCAGAATCGATCATTGGGATTTGTAAATCTCTGGGCATTCAACTGACAGAGGTTCCGGATTGGAATTGCTGTGGGGCAACCGCGGCTCACAGCATTGATCACCGGGCAAGCCTTGACCTGGCTGGACGAATTTTGCGCCTGGCAACTAAAATGCCACAATCGGAGATGCTGGTTCCCTGTCCCATGTGTTTTAATCGATTAAAAACAGCTATTTTAGCGCAGCCGTTCGATCAGAAGGCTGAAGATCCATATCGGATACCCATCGAAAAGGGATTTCCCAAAATCTGGGATACAGCCAATTTTTTCGCTACCCAACAGATGATGGAAACGATTTCAAATAAGGTTCAACAACCACTCAAGGGCTTGAAAGTCGTTTGTTACTACGGTTGCATGGCCAACCGACCGTCTGAAATCAGCTATGAAACCGATTTTGAAAACCCCCGGAGTCTGGATCGAATCGTCATGAATCTTGGCGCCACACCTGTCGTTTGGCCTTTTAAGACAGACTGCTGCGGAGCGACCCAGGTGCTATCTCGCCCGGACATCGTTTCCCATTTGGTCGGCAATCTTTATGACATGGCCATACGGGTTGGAGCCCAGGCTGTTGTGGTATCTTGTCAGATGTGTCACGCCAACCTCGACATATATCAGGAAAAGATTGAAGCGGATTGGGGAAGGCGTTTTAATTTGCCGATATACTATTTTTCTGAGCTGATCGCGCTTGCAAGCAATGTAAGCGGGGTCGGGAAGTGGCTTTCTAGTCACCTTACAGATCCTTTTCCCCTTCTAAGGGAACTTGGCTTGTGGAACCAGCCATAGAATTTGCTTTAGAGTTTTATCTTGTACAACGAATAAATAAAAATGACAAAAGTGAATACAACGAAAGGATCCGGTCAAACCCTTGCGGAGCTCCACTCGAAATAAAAATAAGATCGGTTCGATAACCATTGCGGGCGGAGGGATAGCCGGTATTCAAGCCGCTCTGGATATAGCCAATTCCGGCTTTAAGGTATATCTGGTTGAGGAAAAACCCGGCTTGGGCGGGGCAATGTCCCAGCTTGACAAGACTTTTCCTACCAATGATTGTTCATCCTGTATGATGGGGCCCAAATTGGTGGAACTCGACAATCACCCGGATATTGAGATTCTTGCATATACCGATATCATCGGCCTGGCCGGCGAGCCCGGCCGCTTTCAACTGACGCTCAAAAAGAAGGCCCGCGCCGTAGACCCGGAAAAATGTATCGGTTGCGCCGTTTGTGCTGAAAAGTGTCCGGTAAAAGTGGCAGATCCATTCAATTTGGGCCTTAGCAAACGAAAAGCCATTTATATTCCGTATCTCCAGGCGGTCCCGTTTGTTTACACAATTGACAAGGAACACTGCCGTTATTTTACCCGGAAGAAATGTCGGATTTGTGAAAAGGTTTGTGAGAGCAAGGCGATCCGGTTTGATCAAGAAGATGAGGTGGTAAAGCTTGAAACCGGGGCGGTAATTTTAGCCGGCGGGTTTGAGCCTTTTGATGCGAGTTTAAAGGGGGCATATGGACACGGGCTTTGGCCCAACGTGGTCACCAGCCTGGAATATGAGCGGATACTTTCGGCCGCAGGTCCTTTTCAGGGACATATTCAACGTATCTCTGACAATAAAACGCCTCGAAATATTGCATGGATTCAATGCGTCGGTTCACGCGATCCGGCCTTTGGACAGGATTACTGTTCCACAGTCTGTTGTATGTCCGCCACCAAACAAGCCATGATCACCAAGGAACACGACAACAGCATTGATACCGCCATTTTTTGCATCGATATCCGGGCTCAGGGAAAGGGGTTCGATCGTTTCTACGAAAGGTCGATGTCGGAAACCAACACCCGCTATGTTCGGTCCATGATCTCCCGCGTGGTCCCAAATCCGGAAGATAATACCCTTTGTATTTCATATGTGACACCCGAGCACCGAATCCAGGAAGACACTTTTGATATGATCGTGCTTTCCGTCGGCCTTTCGCCAAACCCTTCTGTTTTAAGGCTGGCAAAGGAGATCGGCCTGAAAGTGGACGAGTGGGGCTTTATCACAACAGATCCCCTCGATACGGTGGCTACCTCCCGTCTGGAATC
>Ga0255053_10001532_pt1 | contig 12738 bp, 12 predicted proteins | sample JV7_2_22_MG_FD_188635 | JGI IMG/M metagenome (GOLD analysis project Ga0255053, IMG submission 188635) | Seawater microbial communities from Jervis Inlet, British Columbia, Canada - JV7_2_22 | ecosystem: Environmental > Aquatic > Marine > Inlet | place: Canada: British Columbia | collected...
CGGTTCAATGTAGGGTTTTGGTGAATTTGTGCCGGTAATCGAACGGATTAAAATCATTGGGGAAATGGAAGGTATACACGGGATCGAACTTCATCTGCCGACCGAAATCGACGAATCTAACGCCGATGAGATCAAAACCGTACTAGATGATTACAATTTGCAAATGGTTCAGCTTTGCGGCCACACCTGGACCGAGAAGCAATATAAAAATGGCGCCCTGGCGGATTTAGATCCGAAAATCAGACGGAATGCCATCGACCGCGTCAAAACCGCCCTTGATATGGGAGCCCGTTTTAACGTTCCGATCAGCGTTCTCTGGCCGGCAACAGATGGATCTGATTTTCCCCTGCAATCTGATTACCTGAACCTATACAAATACTACATTGACAGCGTTAACCAGATCCTGGCGTATATCCACCAGCAAAACTACACTACCAGAATCTGTTTGGAGCCAAAGCCGTTCGAACCTAGATCCCACATCCTGTACGGCACCACGGGTCAGGCTTTATGTCTGGTAAACGAAATTAATGACCCATCCTTCGGGATCAACTTGGATATCGGCCATAGTTTGATTGCCGGTGAAAATCTTGAAGATCAAGTTGCATTAATCTGTCATTATGGCAAATTGTTTCATACCCACTTTGATGATAACGATCAGCAGGCAGATACTGATCTACCACCGGGAACCGTCAATTTTATTCGATTGGTTTCGATTATGTATGTACTGGATCAGGTGAACTATGACGGTTGGTATGGTCTGGATCTCTTTCCATACCGTGATGATCCGATTGAGTTTATGAAGCTTTCTGTCGAAAATCTGAATTTAACCCAAGCAGTAGTTGAAGTGATGAAAGAAAAAGATGCCGAAGCGCTTCGGTCTCAATCCGGCAAGGGACCGCAGATGGCAAAGTTGATCAGGGACTGTATACGCGAAGCAAGGTAAAGGGGGTAGATATGAAAACGATCAAAGGTCCAGGAATTTTTTATAGCACAATTTTTAAGGGACGAAGAACCGTACAACAATCTTAAAAATATTTCAAAATGGGTCACCGACATGGAATTCCCGGGTGATCGATTTGGATCGATCTTTAGAGCATTGGATACTGATTTTACGGTTGCCCCATGTGGCAGATAAGGTAAAATGGTCCACCAAAATTCAATGAATATTGAACAAAAAAAACCTGTGATTGCGCTTGACTCCGGTAAGGTCTTAATTGATTATGATTATTCCATTCTGATCAACAGGCTTTCCGAGTTATCTGGACGTCGTATTGAATCGGGAGCTCTGTCAAAAATGGAAGAAATAAATGCGTCCATGCAGCGCGGGGAACTGGCATGGGCTCAAGCGATTAAAATCTTGAATCGATCCCTTTGTATCAGCGTCAGCGAAAAGGAGTGGATAGATTTGTACAACGGTGTTCTGACGCATGAAATTGTACGTATGCGCGAGGTTCTTTCTGACTTAAAGAAAACCTACCGTCTGGTGGCTTTAAGCAACACCGATGAGATTCACTGGTCTTATCTTCTCAAAACCTTCCCCATATATGCGCTCCTCGATGGATGGATCGTTTCACACCAGGAGAAGGTGGTCAAACCCGGTCCTGCCATATATCGAATATTTATGAAACGTTATTGCAACAACGGTTTTCCGGCTTTTTTCACTGATGATATGCCTGAAAATGTTGAAATGGCACGAAAACTGGGATGGCGGGCCGAAATTTTTGTGGATGCTGAACATTTTATTGAACACATAAAAAGCATCCATCGCTAGTGTCCATCCATAAATGGCCCTTTTTGCCCTGTTCGGCGTTCTCCGCGTTGTTTCTTACAATCGCCTCGGTTTGATTTCAGCGCTGACACAGTGGTTAGGTGCAGTCGGCAGCGCTGAATTTAGTCTGTTCCAGATCGATCCAGAGGACCTTTCCACACGGCATTGTCTTTGTCCCATTGCCAGCCAGGTTTGGGGATGCTAGTGTTATGGCGTTGCCACCCGGATTGAATCCTATTAAACACTGCTTTCAAAGAAGGTATCCCACTCGTTGCATCTGAAGTTTCAGTGCTGCAGGCACCCACGCCAACCGCCGCTGTTAGGGCAGCAATAGGGCTGATTCCGGTTAGCAGACCGGCCAGAAGGCCTGCAATGGTGCAGTCCCCCGCTCCGGTGGTCCCGGCCACATGGGTGCGAAAGCAGGGTGCAAGTAATTGCCTGTTGGCCCACTCTGTGATGTTAAGATTTGTCCCTCCGGCATAACTCAGTCGGTCAGCATTGGCCCCGGACCTCAAATAGAGTCCCTGATTGCCCAATTTAAGAACCACAACCAAAGCCCCCATATCGATCAACCTGTCGGCTAAATTGTCCAATAAACGGGTATCGATCCGTGTCATAAATCCCTCGTCGCTAGGAGTATTGTTAAACGACTTAAGGGCCTGGCGGTCTATCATATAGAGAATTTCTTCTAAACTTGGCTGAAAGATATCTACATATGGCAGTACACGTTCTAAAATTCGATTCCAGTCCTTACGCCCGCCTTCGGATGTCGGATCCGGTTTGGCCATGTCGAGGGAAGTGGTTATTCTTTTTTCTCGAATGCGTTGAAACAGATCCCTGAGTTCCTCTCCCCCGCGACCATACATCTTACGCATAAGGGGTGGATATCCAAAATGAAAGAGACGAATCCCACCCAAATGCTGGTCATCTATATCTGCGTTGCCAAATACATCATTGGCTCCCGAACAGTGAAAAAACATTCGATCTTTTTTTGGCGGATTGATCACAATGGTGTAAGAGGTACTGCTGTTATCATCAACAATCATTCCCTTGGCAAGGCCTGGGCCATGGCTCCTTAACACGTTCAAAACCATATCTCCTAAAAAATCTCGTCCAACTTTTCCAATCATAACGGTCGGCACGCCCAGGCGGTGAAGGGCGAGGCCCGTATTGCTCACGGCACCGCCTGTTGACACCACCGCAGATCCAACCTCCACCAGCCTGCCAGGCTTAAATAGATCCCCAAAGTTTCGCTCTTCTGACCCAAATGATGGAATGATATCCAGACAAATATGGCCCGCAACAGCTACCATCGCTTGTTCTTCATCAGCGGCTATTCCTTTTCCGTTTTTATTATCTGTTTTTTGCATAAATTTTTTTTCTTTGACTTCCAAGTGCTTCGAAACAAACCACATTATATCATACTGAAGCTACTGTACATTATCAGTTTATTTTTGCATATCAAGAACTTCCTGGGCCCTCTCATATAACGCATCTATTTTTGTTTTGATTTTGGTCATCCGATCCGGGCTTGTGTCGCGGCACTGTGCCCGATTGGGGCTGCGAAACTTGAGTTATTAAAAAAACCTTGTGAACAACAAAGGAAAATGTTAGATAAACAAGTTATCAAGTTATACAAAAGCTAATATAAAGCGAGTTGGGTAATGCCGGCTTTTTTTATGACCGGTTTTTAATAATTTTTACTGAAAACGTGTCGGGGCAGGGTCTAAAGAAAAGAAGAGAGGCCCTATAAGAAAAAGGAGTTTAGATATAATGAAAAAATTTACAATATGTAGTGTTGTTTCATTGACGCTGCTTTCGCTGGCAGATCCGTCATATGCATATCTGGATCCCGGGTCAGGGAGCATGATCTGGCAATTTATTCTCGTCGGCCTTGCGGGTGCTGCAGTTTTTTTCAAGTTCTTCTGGCATAAACTGACTGAAATTTTCGGATCCGTTGCTAAAAAGAAGAGTAATTCTGAACAATCAGATACTGAAAGGTGATAACCTCTCTAACCTTCCGGGGATCGCTATTTGTGTTAATTTAAAACTCAAGCTTTGCATCCCCAATTCTCCAAAGCATAGCTACGGCATAGGGCGAGTCTCCGTAAAATCCAAGGCGTAATTTGAGCCTGTTCAATATTAGATGTTGAGGACATCGCTCCACTTTCCTGTTTTTGCATGCTCAAAGATGATATCTAAAGTGGTAACGATATCATGTTCGATTACATGAATAAGGACATTATCATGGCCCATATAAGTGTTGTTTGCTTCCATGTGATATCGGTTCTCCTTGGTGAGACATAGTAACGTTCGATGTCGTTGCGAAGTTTTTTAAGCCGTCTATAGATTCTTGAGCCTGGCACAGCTGGCCCTTTTCTCCGATAGTCATCCAGCCGAAGCGGCAAAGAGGTGTTCCTGTTTTACTCATCATCGACCCCCATTTCATAGATGGCTTACGGATGATGATCGGCAAAAGATTCAGTTCGGTATAGATATCTCGAAGGAGCTCTTGTGCATCATATCCTGCATCGAGAATCACGCAGGCAAGGGGAAGATCGGGATAGGTATCTATAGCCATTTCTAAAAGGGGCATTATATAAAGAGTCTTGGAACCGATCTACGAGGTGGCTTTTGAAGACAGCAGTCATGGATATCCTCCTGGTCGTAGTCAGCATAAATGTCCGGGCGTATTGGGACTTATCATACAGCAAAGAAGGGTCAGCTACATAGCTGAAGCCGATATCAGCGGATCCTTCGACAGAGTTAATCATAAATTGATGTTGAAGTTTCTATGGCATCGGATCAGTGACCCACGCATAATTTTGAACGATTAACCGATGAGCCGGATGTATGGGAAACTGCTTGTCCGGTTTTGTGAGGGGCCGAGTGTTGCTTAGCCCCTCCCCATCTCGATTTGCAGAATTATTCGTTTAAAAAAGAAAACTCGCTGATTCTGAGCGATAGGTCGGTTAACTGGATTTCTAAAGAAACATTCTATGGTGTTTGTTTAATTTATTTTCGATTTGAGATCTTTGTGATAACGAAGCTCAGATGCGACTTTATCACCCAAGACCGCAAAGACACGCAAATCATCATAAGATATATATTTGATCATTCGTTTCGGAAATATATAATAAAAACCGGCACGTTCGAGTCTTTTGTTTTTGAAATAATTCGCCACGTCTGGGCGATCTCGATTCAGGGATCCAGAAAAGAAGTAACCTTCTTTTGAAAACATGACAATTTCATCGGGAAGTCGTGATTTCTCAACATCCGCCGCCCAGCCGTAAACGATGACATGGCTTTTCTTGAGTTCAACGCCATCTAAATACCCTCGCATCGCATCAGGCTTGATCGGTATATTTTTTCCTTCTGAGGATTTTAAATTATTTCCAGAGGCAAGGGAATAGCTAACGGTTAAGCGGTCATTTGTCTTCAACAGGATAGGTTTTTCATCCGGAGTTTTTTCCACAACATACACATCGACATTGTTCCTTCCTTCATGAAAACCCGATTCGGGTATAATAAACGAAAACATGGTTATCTTTTCTTTGTGTCGATAGGTCCTGGACACTGCGGCGATCCTGTCGTTGACAGCGACCGCCAGCTTGATTGGTTCAATGATTTTTGAATTCGATAAAACCTTTCCAGTTATGTGCGTGGGTACGAATCTACTATCCGGATCTACATTTGCAAACAGATAGGCATTATCGAGTTCGATCTTAAGGGCTGCCCTCCCAATTTCCCCAAAATCACTTACTTTCCGATCGAGAAGGTCACTGTGTTCTCTGAGCTTGTAAATTCCTTCAGGCCTGGTTGATCCCGTACCGAACAGATCGAGTTTGCGCTGAAGTGAGAAAAGGCTATCCTTTAACTGGGGATCGAATACAAATTTTTTGTAGCCGGGATTATAAATAACTTTTTCTGTTCTCTCGGGAAACGATAGGTCGAGGGCTGAGTGCCCATCAATTTTCCAAGGCAGCTCTATATCGAGGATATCAGCCATAGTTGGGAGAACATCAATAGATTGCACATTCCGGTCGCTGATGAAGCCCTCTTTTTGATAAGGCACTTTGATAAAGAGAGGCGCCAGTAATATATCGGCCGGTCTTCCATTCTTCACATTTCTCCTTCTCTTATTCGGCCAGAAACTAACCCCATGATCTGCTGTAATCGCAACTAATGAGCGGTCATACATGTCGATTGCTTTCAGGTGATCGAGCAGGTCACCGAGTAATCTATCTACAAAACCCACCTGAAGGAGATGCCGTTGATAGCCCTGGACAACCAGTGTATCATCTCCTCCCCAAAGTTCTCGTTTTATATCCAACCCCGGTATTTGCAGACCCCTTTCGGAGTATTTTTTCCCTGAAGGTAAGTAATCATAGGGAACGTGGGGCAGTTGGATGTGGATGAAATGAAAAGTTGGTTTGTCTGAAGCATCGATTGATTCTATGAATTCAGAGAACAGCCTCATCCGGTTCACATTCGTCCTGACCCTCATTTGTTTAAGATATTCGGGATCGTGCGTTTTAGAAGGTGGAATTTTGTGATCACCTAAGAAGTTTCCCCAAGTCATTGTGACCGGTGGCAGAACGGAAGTCATGTCTGAAGGAAGGACGATATGCAAATAAACAATCGACAGGTCCATAATAAGTGAAGACATTCTTTCACGAAAGGTCTGATCCCTCTCCTGATTCCCACAGAGCTCTTCAGGGCAGAGCATGGAGACAACTTCAATCGCATTTATTTCATAGGTACCACCTAACAGGCTGAAGATGTTCTGTGGATACTCATCGAATATTGGAATACGGGGACGGTCCGCATAGGAACCGGTCAAAATTGCAGGAATGGCAGCATCAGTATGCTCTGCGACGGTGGTATGGTTTCGAAACCAGTAAGCATTACGTGTAAACTTTGCAAAATTAGGATAGCGAATCTCATCGATCCGACGGTTCTTATCCATTAAAGAAATGGTAGGAAATTCATCGAAAATGACCATGATAACAGGTGTGTCTGAATCGATGTTTGGGTAAATTGCCTGTTGATTCCCTTTTTCAATGATTTTATAGACAGGGGAATTAAATAAGAACAATAGAGGAAAAACGATAATCGCCGGAGATAAAACAGTCAGAAAGAACCGCATTAGTTTGGTTCTGAAATATGCGACGGTAGATGCCAGCGCAAGAATAAATGCGCTCGATATTATTAAAAAACTTGGCAATACGGATATCTTTTTGAGTATCTGGATTGAAAAGATTGTAATCAAACTCAGAATAGTGAAGCCATGAACACATTTGGATATTCTCCGATCTATCAAACCTGAAATGGCCTTGATTACGACAATGAAAAGGGGCATGATAATGGTCAGAAAAATGATAAAGAAAATAACGTCAATCTGCTTTGATTGACGCGCGACCAAGAACGCTGCACCCTTTGAAAGTACATCAAATATTGGCTGTGCAACAGCAAACTCGAAAAGCACAAAAATATGCAGCGTATAGGTAAGAAATGATGAACTGGCTGATTTATCTTTCAATTTTTTTTTCTCTTCTTCAGTCTTGAACTATCAACTGTAAATTTCACTCTATTTTTTAGCCGTATGGCATTGTCATTTGCGCCTTTTACAATAGGCTTTCCGAGGTGTCAACTGAATTAGGCTAATTAATCATAGGTAAGCCCCCGGCTGTGCAAAGGGACTCCCAGAGTCTGACCTTTCCGGGAGTATATGAAAGCCCCTCATAATGTGAATCGCTCAAAATTCACAGAAAGAGTGGCTTTCAATGAAAAACGAATATAGTTTAAGCCATAGGAAACGGGAATGCAAATATCATCTAACCTGGATTCCGAAATATCGAAAAAAACAACTTTACGGTGATCTCAGAACATATCTGGGGGAAGTGTTTAGAGAGCTGGCACAAAGACGAGAGTACGAAATTTTGGAAGGTCATCTCATGCCCGATCATGCGCACATGTTGATATCGATTCCATCCAAGTATGCAGTTTTGCAGGTAGTTGGTTTCATTAAAGGAAAAAGTGCCATTCATATAGCCAGGCAATATGCTGGTCTCAAAAAGAAATTTACAGGTCAACACTTCTGGGCCAGAGACTATCATGTTTCAACGGTAGGCCGAGACGAGGAAGATATCCGTAAATACATCAGAGAACAAGAGAATGAAGATCCAAGAATCGATCAGCTAAACTTGTTTAATTAGGATTTTGCCACCTTTGAGGTGGTTCATAGTTTTTAACCGCTTTGAGCGGTTCACACTTTCAAGCCCCCGGGTATGCCGGTGGTCTATGACTCGACATATATCGATATATAACTCCCCCAGGGTTTGTGTCAAGGATAACCGACAATTCAGGTTTTGCATCTTTGATTTTAAGAAGATCTATATCCGGCGTGGGACGAACAGAAATTTTTTGCATAAAATATGTGATGCCGAGGCCTTTAAAAACGGCACCAAACATGTACTAAGGGTACTTTAGGAGACGCTCGGATAGATTGGAGGCGCGAAACTTGAGTTATTAAAAAACCTTGTGAACAACAAGGAAAAATGTTAGATAAACAGGTAATTCAAAGACTGATATAAAGCGAATTGGGTAATGCCTCCTTTTTTTTACCGGTTTTTAATAATTTTTACTAAAAACGTGTCGGGGCAGGGTCTAAAGAAAAGAAGAGAGGCCCTATAAGAAAAAGGAGTTTAGATATAATGAAAAAATTTACAATATGTAGTGTTGTTTCATTGACGCTGCTTTCGCTGGCAGATCCGTCATATGCATATCTGGATCCCGGGTCAGGGAGCATGATCTGGCAATTTATTCTCGTCGGCCTTGCGGGGGCTGCTGTTTTTTTCAAGTTCTTCTGGCATAAACTGACTGAAATTTTCGGATCCGTTGCTAAAAAGAAGAGTAATTCTGAACAATCAGATACTGAAGGGTAATTTATTTGAGCGGAGTATAATACAAAAAGATTTGTTCAATAAGAGGTCGTTTTGATATCCGGGTAGAACTTTTCAACAGGATAGGATGTATTTTTAAGCCGTTGCCCGCAAAATGACAGTATCTTTTCCCGAATTTCATCCGGAACATTTTTGTATCTGTCGATTTCTCCGCTTTTAAAATACGTGCCGGAAACAGAAAACAGGTTCGGCGGAATCATTTCAAAATATTCTTCATTTTCCTTCATATATTGAAAACTTGAGTGGGTAAGTATGCTTTGGATTTCCAGCCCGGTTAAATCTTCTTCTAAAAATCGGGAGACCCGTTCAACGACGCCTGACAGATCCTTTTTCATTTCTTCAAACTGGACAAACAAAATATTGTTTTTCTCTTGGGACAGCTCCCACCACCCGACAACATGCTCCGGCCATGACAACCACCACATTCGATTGCTGCAATACCATTTAAGGACTTTGGATACTGGCGGGACAAATGGCCCTGTTGTTAATTGAAAGTAATCGATTATGCTCTGAAAACAACTCACCGGATGCCGAATGATGTATATATATTTTGCAGTATCATCATATGGACATAGACCGGCCGGCAAGTGAGTTTTGATAATTTTTTTGAAACTGGAACCGATAAGGGGCGCTTTTTCAGTCGAAACATTGTCCAACGACTCGATCCAGGGACTTATTGCGCACAAATGAACATACCCGCTATCATTAAAGCGGCCGTTTCCCTTTGTCAGAATCTGGAAGATTAACTGCAACATCCAGGTGGTACCGCACCTCATTTGTGTTACAACGAAAATATCCCGCTCCGATGGCTGGTAATCAGCGGCTTTTCGGAAGCTTTTCTGGCTACAGCTGAAACTAGGTCCGTACACCTCTTTATATTTTATAGAAGCAAACTCATAGGTCCCTTTTGCCTTACGCAGCTTGGCTTCAATCCAAATGAAAGGTTTCAGAAAGAAAGCGTGTATTTTTATTTTTTTTCTGAAATCTCTCCTATATTCAAGTGGTCTGCCGTAATAATTAAGTCCTCGCCGGTGACTGAGCTCCCAGGAAAAATACCACTTGAAATATAAGCTGCCAAAAACCAAAAGAACCAAAAACAAAACGACTAGAGAGCCAAGAACCCAAAATAGGTAAACAAAAATAGATCCGATATGTATCATAACAGCATTATTTTTCGAGTTTTTTCAAGTTTGAGTTTGAAACTATTTTTATTTATGGTAATGAAATATCGAAAAAATTGGTATCCAGATTTTGATCCGGAGAGAGATAATTATAACATGCATATTTTAGACGCAACAAACGATTTTTTTTAAAGACGTTATTAAAATCTGTTTAGACCAAATATTTTTACTCAAGTTTCACAACCCAGATTTTACGCTGGCTCACCTTTGCCCAAAGGGCCGATTTATCTGGCCATTGCAGTTAACGGTGCAATATCAGCTGTATCCCGGACCTGTCAGGATGAAGGGAAGGAGACCAGATTCTCATTTATGGTATCGGAATCTGCTTTCAAGTCGGGAAGAAACCCGGTTGAGGTTTTTTCCGTCTCCGAGGAAAATAAAGATTTGATCGTGTCCCGCATCACAAAATCAACATCATTAACCTATTCACTTGATTCAACGGGGGTAATCAGGTCTGCTGAGGGGCGGACATTGCAGATCGTAAAAGACGCTTTTTCCGGATCACTGGATAGTGCCGGGGTTGAAGGTAAAAATGTTCTTTTCCACGGCGGGGCTGCGGACGTGAAAGGTTCGAGACTTCCGGATGCGATTGTAATCTTTGTTAACGGAGATTTTTTATATTCAGGTCCATGTAACAGGGACCGTCCGGATGTGGTTGAACATTTTGGAGATAAAGCGTTGAAGAGGTCCGGTTTTCAGTATATGTTCCCCTTACGGCTGGTTAAAGATATTGATAATGCTGAAGTGCGGGTTTTTGCCGTATCCAAAGACGGTGTAGCGTCCGAAATCAGCAATAAGAGTAAAGGAAAATAATTTTTGCCATACTTTTATGGTAAACAAGGAGAAAAATTATGATCCAAGTTGAACATTTGACGAAATACTACCATGACTTCTGTGCCGTGGATCAGATCAGCTTCGATGTTAAAAAGGGAGAAATTTTAGGGCTGTTGGGCCCCAACGGCGCAGGAAAGACCACAACCCTTCGAATGTTGACCGGTTACTTTCTTCCCTCATCGGGTAACATCCGTGTAAAAAATTATTCCATCGGCGAAAATTTGCTGGCGGTCAAAAATCTGATGGGGTATCTGCCTGAATCCGCACCACTCTATCGCAACATGCTGATCTACGATTATCTCGACTATGTTGCTAAGATCAGGGGACTGACACGGGATGAAAGATTGACCCGAATCCGGCATTTGGCTGATCTGTGTGGATTGGATGAAATTATGCACAAACCGATTGATGAACTCTCACGGGGTTTAAAGCAACGGGTGGGTTTAGCCCATGCCATGATGAGCGATCCTGAAATTCTTATACTCGATGAACCGACCTCAGGGCTTGATCCGAACCAGATTGCTGAAATTCGGACGATCATCCGACAAATAGGAAAAGAGAAAACCGTCATTCTTTCCACCCATATCCTCAGCGAGGCTGAGGTGACTTGTGACCGCGTGGTTATTATCGATAGGGGTAAAGTTGTTGCAGACGACTATACGGAAAACCTTATAAAATGGGCCGGTCGAGATCATTTCATCTATCTTTCTCTTTTAAAAGCAGCGTTTCCCGAGGTTGAAAAGGAGTTGACTGAAATTGACGGCATTACGGCCATAAAGCATCTGGACGAAACAGAAGCCGATATGCTCAAGTTGCGTCTAACCTGCAAGGCGACCATGGATATCAGGGAAAATATTTATCAAACGATCAAAAAATCCGACTGGATTCTGATGGAATTTTATAAGGAAACCCAAAATCTTGAAACCATCTTCCGCGAATTGACCAAGGAGAACTGACATGAGCCAAATTGTAATTATATTCAGCAAAGAATTAAGAGATTATTTTATCTCCCCCATTGCCTATATTGTCATATCGGTTTTTCTTCTGGTGACCGGCTGGTTTTTCTTTTCGACCTTCTTTCTCTTAAATCAGGCTGATTTAAGAAGCTTCTTTAACCTTTTACCGATCACCTTTTCATTTGTCATCCCTGCGGTTACCATGAGACTCTTTGCCGAAGAATTGAATGTGGGATCTTATGAAACCCTTTTCACTCTGCCGGTAACACTGCAGGATATAGTGATCGGAAAATTTCTGGCCGGCGTTGCATTTGTTATCGCCATGCTTTTGCCGACACTTTTCTATCCCATTTTTGTGGCTTTTTTCGGGGAACTCGACTGGGGGCCGGTTTTCGGAGGGTATGTCGGCGCAATATTTCTCGGCGCCGCATTTTCCGCCATCGGATTGTTCGCCTCGGCTTTAACACGAAATCAGATCATCGCCTTTATTGTCGGGATGACGATCTGCTTTTCCCTGACAGTGATCGATAAGATGCTCTTTTTCTTTCCCAGGGTTTTGCTGGGTGTGGTAGGCTATCTGGGGATCGATCAGCATTTTCAGAATATTTCAAAAGGGGTGGTCGACTCACGGGACATTGTCTATTTCCTGAGCATTATTTTTATTGGGTTATACGCGGCACACCTGGCGATGGAGAAGAAGGAATAAGGAGAGGAACACGGACATGAAAAGCAGATTTGGAAAACATATTAAACTTTTTGTCTACCTGATAATTATCGTATTGGTCAACGTGGCTGGGATTACTCTTTTTTTCAGATTCGATCTGACATCAAACAAGATATATTCTCTTTCCCAGGCCAGTAAAAAGGTGGTCTCAACACTTTCGGAACCATTAACCATCAACGTCTTTTTTACCCGGAACCTCCCGCCACCGCATAACCAAACGGAACGGTATTTACACGATCTTCTCGAAGAATACTCGATCCATGCAAATAGATATTTGAACTACCGGTTTTATGATGTCAGTTTCGAAGGG
>Ga0255053_10001535_pt1 | contig 12722 bp, 10 predicted proteins | sample JV7_2_22_MG_FD_188635 | JGI IMG/M metagenome (GOLD analysis project Ga0255053, IMG submission 188635) | Seawater microbial communities from Jervis Inlet, British Columbia, Canada - JV7_2_22 | ecosystem: Environmental > Aquatic > Marine > Inlet | place: Canada: British Columbia | collected...
GGGGGTAGTAGTAGTCATATGAAAATCCACCCAGGAGCGCCTCAGAGGCTGCAACATTGCCAATGACCTGCGCGGACCGGGCGCAAAAAATTCACGCGAATTTTATGGCTGGTGCAAAACCGACTTTTTCAACACCATTGGTCGGTAGGGGCCCCTCACCATCCTACCAGCCCAGCGGCCGCTAAGGAGCGTGAACCAGCCGCTCGATGCGCAATTTTCGATAGCAAGATTCTGAATGTCGGCTTACACCTGCGCAATATCAAGATTCTGAAGGGCCGGAGTCGGCCACTTCCGGTCATTCGTCTCCAAAGAAAAACCCCGCCGGAGCGGGGTCTTTCATCACTTAGTGTTAACTGCCAAATCGACAGCGTTTCCCTACTATTGGTTCACAAACTCAACCCAGTCATCCATGGCAAAAAAATGTTCCCGCCTTCGGCGGGCAAAAAATAGTTAAATAGATAAATAGTTAAAAAGCCCGAACAGCACGCACCCTGTAAGTGAAGTTCTTGCTGTAGTAGGCCTGGAAGCCATTGCCGAAGACCTGGCCCCACGCGGAGGCGAGACTGAACTCCGAGGAACTCCAGTAGACGGCACTGGCAAAACCGCCCAAACCGTTGAAATCTAACTCCGTATACATCTTGTCTAGCTCATCTTTTGACGGCAAGTACCAGTCGTAGTAGCCACTCGGCGATACATACCCGTCCGCTGCCGCTGCCGCTATTCCAGCGGTTTCGCAGCCATGAAGGATATCGTCTGTATTGCGCGCTCCCTTGCCGAGTGCTACAGCATTGGCGCCAACGATATTCGTACCGGCGCATCCCCATGCTGCGCCGATAGACTGATCCACCGGTGCGGCTTCCAGCCCGTGCAAACCATCATCAGTCACGTGAAACACGAAGCCGCCGGCAGGCCCGGTTTCGCCAATTGCGTATATTTCTGGTGAGGCTGCGGTTGTCTGCACGGTGCCGTCTGGGAACACCACACCATCGTTCGATATCCCCATTTGTGCGTGGGCGCTGGGCACGGTCAGCATCGCGCCGATTAGCAATCCAGCAATCAGCATTATTCTAGTGTTTTTCATAGCTAGCCCTCCACCTATTTTGGATGGCAGCCCGGCGGTCTTGGGGTCCTTCGGGAGGTCTTCCATGGCTTCTCGGAGGAAGCGAGGACCCGTGGCTTTCCGTCCCCGTCTTTGGGCGGGTTTGGCTTTGTCGAATGTGACTACGTTTTATGCAAGACAGAGGAAATCGCGTCAATTCGGGGATGTACTTAAACTGGAGTCAGTCTAAAAAGCGTGAGGCGGAATGTCGCCTTTGGGTCGGCTCCAGCCGTTCAGAACTTTACCACTTCACGGGCAGCTAACGAAGCCTAAGCAGACGCTCAACAGAAATTCTGCGACAGCCACATCCCGACGGGCCGCTTTCACCAGAAGCAGTCATTCAAACCTCCGAAAAATCGGTCCAGCGAAGGGCGGGAGTCGGCCATGAGCTGACATGCAATGTTATTTTTCAGTCTTCATCCCCCAATGCCCGGCCTAGCGGGGGAACTCATTCCAGATACCGGTCGATTTGCCGGACAATGTCAGTGATCAGATCTGTATCCTTCGAGCGCACGTGTCCCGACTCGGTCCAGATCATCTCTTTCGGTTCGCCTGCTCTGGCATAGAGCTTCTCGATGGTCTCAAGGGGCAGCATCGTGTCGTGGCGGGCGGCAATCATGACGAGTTTTCGCGGTGCGATTCGGTCGATGTAACATAGAGGTTCAAACGAATGGAACAGAATCGCGGCCATAATGCTGGCAGGAGTCGCAAGCCAGCGAGGCTCGTGCACAGCTCGAACCTGGGCTGGAAGGTCACCGCCACCATGGATCAACACGACGCTTGGCACTCGCTCGTCTAGTGCGCCATGCATGGTGGCAAACGGCACTCCCACGCTAACGCCGATGATGGTGAGCCGGCCGATGTCGAGGCTTTCTTCCACGTGTAGAAAGCTCAACGCGAGCATTCCTCCTGCCACAGTGCGAAACGCCGCCTGCCTAATATGGTGAGGCCAGCGCAAATGCTCCAAGGGGCCGTCTGGCGAATCATAAGGATATTGCACACTAACAAGCACCAAGTCGGACCGCTCCGGAATCAGTGTGAGGATCTTGTCCCGTGTCTTGGCACCGGCGTAGATCAGAAAGATCCGATAGTGAGGATCCAGCTCGAGGGGTCGGCGAAAATACACGTTTGTTACGGCATCGCCACGATGATTTCGAAGCTGGAGCAGTCGAACCCTGGAATGTGCAGACGCCCATGAATCCAGAATTACGAAGTCCTGGTACATTCCCCGCACTTCGCGAAACACGTCTTCCTTGTCGAGACGAAGATATGCAGAGCCAAATGCCAGCGAAAGCAGAATAAGGCCAAGGGCGACTCCGGCAATTCTGATGATGCGCCTGAGCCAATGCATGAAAGTTCCCCCTGGTCACGAGAATTGGAAGGATAACGCCCTTTGTCGCATCATCGAACGTCTATCGCTTTGGTTCGGAACCACTTAATCAACGCTGCTTGGCAATTTTCACTCGAGCGCGCACCTCTTCCACCCGAGTGACTTGATCGTCCGATAAATGTAGTGGCGTCGCCCATCAATAAAATGCGGCTCTACACTGCGGTCAAATGTCATCTTCTCCGTTGACTGGTTGATAACGTTTACCAGTGTGGCACTTTGATGCCGATGAGGGGAGGAGGAGTCCATACCATTGCTTCGGGTCGACAGCGGCATCTCGCCATCGTATCACTTGATCGGCAGCTCCTGAGGGCATACCGGATGCTCGACAAGAATTTTCGGGAACCAAAATCTGAACGGCAGCTATTGTCAGAAGCAGCCGTTCAAACGACTACAAAAATCCCGCTACGAAGGGCTCAAAACGGCCACAAGCAGGCATTATAATGAGTCAGTTCCCGCCTGACGCTGCAAACCGTTCGCAGGTTCCCTCGGCGGGTCGCCACACGGCCTCGTACGGATTGTCGCTGCAGACGATGGCGAGAATCCTTTCGCGCTCGCGGACCTGTCGGGCTTCCTGCCGCGCATGAACGGGGGCAAAACCAGGATCATCATATATCGCTTGCAGATAGGCCTCATGTGGCGGCATGAAAACTCCACCTTCCATCCCCTTATCAAGCAGAGCGAGGCCCCTCTCACGGTCGCCCGAAAGATACGAGGCAAGGCCCTCTTCGTAGTCAACGCCAAAGGAACGACCGTCCCCGACGATGCCAGCTTTTTTGTAGCGTCGCACATTGTCCCTTATCGCCGCCACGAGTTCGCCGACTTCGGCCTCTTCACCAGCATCGCGGCGGATGGCGATCAATGCTGCCGCACTAGCGGTATGAAACAGGTCGCTGCGTTTGGCGATCCTACCACCGCTCCGTCGCCACATTTCCTCCAGAATTGGCCGGGCGCGGGCGTAATCGCCGGCACCGGCCAGGGCCAGCCCCAGATCGTGGCGTGCCCCTAGCGAGTTCGGGTCCTCGGCAACGCGCGCCTCCGCCATTGTGACCGCGTATCGGGGTTTTCCCAAATAACTCATTACAAAGGGCGGTGGCTGTTCCGATATCGCGAGAGCCTCTTTTTCGAGACCGAGTGCGGCTAAATGATAGGGCAGGCCGACCTTGACCCGTAAATACTCCGGGTTGATTCTTAGTGCATCCAGGCTGCCAAGGACCGCATCGGCCATATTCCCGCCGCGGGACGTGCGGGTGCCGCGCCGATACGCATAAACGTGCGGGAAGATGGAAGCGATCTTTTCCAATTCCCGGTCGGCCTCAGCGAGTCGGTTCCTTTCAATCAGTGCTTGTACGTAATAAACGATAGTCGGTATCGATAGTGGATCGAGCCGCATCGCCGTCGCTCGCATCTGAAAGGCCTCGTCGTAGCGTCCGAGATCAAAATTGAGGAGGTTACCCATCCAGACATAGACGATGACATAGTTGGGGTTGATCTGAACGGCATGCCTGAAATGTGTCAGAGCATCTTCCAATTTCAACTGGCGCCACAACAGAGCACCGGTGGCTGCGTGGGCCTCGGCGAGTGTCGGATCAAGGGCCATCGCCCGCTCGACATGGGGTGCCGCCTTGGCAACGGCCTCTGAGGAATTACGTATCAGGAAAGCGGTGGCAATCGCCAGTTCCGCATGGGCAAGTGCGTAATCGGGGTCGTGCGATAGCGCCCTTTCGAATTCGTGAATCGCTTCTTCAGTGGCGGCGGGCGTACTCTGAACGACCAGATGTCGGCCCCTCAGGTATGCCTCATACGCCTCGGTATTTGCTGCTGCAATCACCCGGGGCGCTGCCTCAACCTGGAGTCCCAGATGATCCTTCAGCGCCATGACGATAGCCGCCGAAATCTCGTCCTGCACCGCGAAGATATTCTCGAGTTCCCGGTCATAAGTCTCAGACCAGAGATGGAAGCCGCTTCTGGCGTCAACAAGCTGAGCAGTGATGCGTACTTTAAGGCCCGCCTTCCGGACGCTGCCTTCCAGAACGAGACCCGCATTCAATTGTTGCCCGATATCGATGATGTCCAGGTTCTCGCCCTTGAACTGAAACGAGGACGTGCGTGCTGACACCCGGAGGCCGGGAATCTTAGAAAGTACGTTCAGCAGTTCTTCGGATATGCCGTCTGAGAAATACTCCTGCTCGGGGTCGGAGGACATATTGACGAAAGGAAGTACGGCAATGGATTTATCAGCAATTTCTGCGTTGCCGGTCTCGCCGCCCCACTGATACGTGCTGACAAAGAAAACCAGCGCAACCGCAAGCACAGCGATAATGGCGAAATCGAGTTTGCGCCCGGTAATTTGAGTAATGGACTCCGCGCGATCGATGTCCTTTTCTTTTTTCAGGCCCTCCGGCGTCAGCTCGAAGGCCCATGCGAAAATCAGCGCCAAAGGAAATCCGATAACGAGCAGGAGAAACACGAGCCGGTCCACCCACTCGGGTAAGCCTAGCAAGGGCATTAACAAGTCCGTTAACTGCAAAATCAGCCAGCTAACAACGGCATAGGCGACCGCTACCCGGACGACATTGCGTCGTTTTAACTCCCCCCAGACTGCGGCCATGCCTCTCCCCCGTATACGAGAATCAGAGTCATGCCGGATTCTACCTAGATCGGCGCTCTCGAAGGCCAAAATTGCACGAAATCACAGCAAATAGAGGTCGGATTCAGTCCACCGAGGGGAAATTCCGTGTTGCAGGATAAACGAATAGCAAGAATGCGACGGCTGCAATCGCAATTCGCTCTCGGCTTGATTCAAATGCGGTCATCGAAATGATATGAAAAGCATCGTCGTGACAGGCAGCTTTTGTCCGTCAATTTCTGCGGAACAAGACTGTTCGGCGAGTATCCGGTGCGGTAATCTCTGATTAGCCACAATGGCAAATAGTAAGCGATGAGCCGCCGGAACCCCCGATGACCGTCGCCTTCAACATGTTGTCGATCTGCCGATCTACTGAGTCGATAGAATAGCTTCCAGAGCTGGATCCCGACCCGAGAAATAATCCTTGGACGATAGTGGGGCCAAGAGTTGCGGCTCAATAGTAGTGCGATTATCCCCCGGTGCATCGTTATGATAGAGCGACGAAACTGCCAGTGTCAGGTCGCTGTGGGGGAGCTGCAGCTTGACAGAATCGCCAAAGTGGTTCGGACTCCCACCGGTCGGTTCTCCAACCAGTATTACATCGGTGGTTGCCTCCAGGCGTGTCACTAGCGTCTGCGCTGCAGAAAACGTTCCGCGCCCAATTATCACGTAAAAATTTCCCTTGGAGCCCTGCATGGATGATTTCACCCACTCAACTACCGGTGCGTTTAGGTAGTTGTTACCCCCGCTATTGAAACGGACGTCCAATACGATACTCTTAATCGGCAGTTCCGGTATACGCTGCGAAATGCGTGTGAAAAACTCTGCAATTGACTCGCCGGGCGCATCCCGCACACGGTTAAATTGCACGAAAAGTATCTGCGAATCTTCCAGGTATTGATGCCAATAGTTATCCTTCAGATGTTGAAGATAGAGCGGTTGCTTGACGCCAGCCGATGCGTCGATCCAGTCAAGTGGGTCTTCGAATGGTAGCGGTGCAAGATCCAAAATAAGTTCTCGCCCTTTCCGGTCGGCGAACACAAACCGCGCCCGGTCGCGGTCGGTAGTGATATCTTGAGCATGGAGGAATTCAGGACTCACCATGTTGGTTGGCGCCCAGTTCTTGAGCGTCATGTCGTTATCATGAGGAGTTGTGGAAGCAACCCTCGCGAACGCTTCATCGACGTCTACCTCTCCCAGACTCATCAGTCGTGCCCCGATCGTTCCTTTCAACGCACGTGGTGCGCTGCGAACAAAAATGCCATCGTCAAAAACTTGCATTCGAAATGGATACTGGCCGGTAAGGAATTGACGACCACCCTGAATCTGCGTATGGCCATCCTGCAGCATGGCTACCAGAGCGGCCATCTCGACGATAATCTCGTAGTCTTTAAGGTCTGGAATGCTCTCGTGCAACCTACCAACTCGGGACCTAAAGGACTCTTCGCTGATTGCATGGAATGGATTCGGGTGCTTGCTACTAATCGACAACGACAAGAACGCCAGGTCCTCTCGCCATTGCTCAGGGGTCAATGTCTGAGCATCTACGTGAGAGATGTTCCCAGTGAACAGTATGCCCGCCAAAACGGCAATGAATAGCCGCCTCATAGCCTCAATCCGCACATCTGAGCTATGGGAGCCTGACTGGTAAGTGTTTTGTGAATGTGCTGCATCTTGTGCCATGAAGTATAAATCGTAAATACCCGCTTCGGATCGTCAGCAGCTATTTTTACCAATGTCAGCGTAATGGCCGCTGTTGCGGTGAAGCGGTCGTTCAATCAATCAAAATAGTGCTTCGAAAATACCATATGCGTCTTCGCAGCGCGCGCGAGTAAACGATGTTTACAAAACGTGATGGGCCACACATGGAACTCGATTTCGAGGCGTTACGTTATTGCCCGGCGTAACGGTTACGCAATAATGAAAGCGTTTCGGCAGAGATTGACGGCGCGAAATTTGTCATTACATTGCCACTTGAAGTTGAACGCGCTGTTGCTTTGGAGCAAGCATCATGAATATCCTGATCGCAGACGATGAGGTCGCAATTCGCGAACTGGTTGGCGAAATTCTCGAGGCCGAGGGTCACGAGATCACGCTGGCTGAGGACGGCGAGGATGCCCTGGAAAAGTTCAATCGTTCCTGGCATGAGATTGTGTTCAGCGACATTCGTATGCCAAAATTAAACGGCATCGAGTTGTTGGCCGCCGTCAAAGAGATCAATGTGAATACACAATTCGTCATCATGACCAGTCATGCGTCGATTGATAATTCCGTCGAAGCGCTCAAGCTAGGCGCGTTCGACTATGTCCTCAAACCCTTCGAAAATCTGGATGTTGTCGTAGATGCCGCAAATCGCGCAATGGCAAACCTGTCGGGCATTCACCGGCAGCAACATTTACTCAAAACATTGTCCCGGCAGAACGAGGAACTCGACAGCCTGAGCAAGGAATTCAGGGAGATGGCAATTCGGGACGGACTTACCGGTTTATTCAATCGGCGCTTTGCGCAAGAACAGTTGGATAAAGAATTTGATCGGGCAACGAGTTTTGGACGTAAGCTCTCCGTGTTATTTATGGATCTGGATCATTTCAAATTCTTTAATGACAGGCATGGACACCAATCTGGCGACGACATTTTACAGAAGCTGGCCGAGATAATGTCGCAGGCTGTTATTGAGTCGAGTACTCTGGGCCGATGGGGTGGCGAGGAGTTTATTGTCATCGCTCCCGAAACCGGTGAAGAAGAAAGCTGCAAGCTCGCCGAGAAAATAAGAAAGGCAGTTGAAGAACACCCGTTCCCGAATGCAGCACAACAACCGCTCGGTATCGTTTCTTTGAGTATCGGCGTTGCTTCGAGATCAAATGGAACGGAGAATTCTGAAAAACTGCTTCGTTTAGCCGACGATGCCATGTATTACGCCAAAAAAAGCGGCAGAAACCGCACCGTCTTCTGCAGCAGCCCCGAGCAGATGAACCACGTAGTAGCGTAAGCTGCCCCGTCAATGCGACAGTTCAGCAGTAAAGTTTCTGGCGTTTTCGACCTGCCGGCGGAATATAGCAGTCGGTATTCTTCCTACGCTATCGTGTGATCGTTTTTCGTCGTATTCAGTGATCAAGTTTCGTGTAATTTCCCTCGCCTGACGCAGTGATTCAAACACATAGGCATCTAGCACCTCGTGTAGGTAGGTTTGATTGAAGCGTTCGATGCAGGCATTTTGATTCGGTTTGCCTGGCTGGATGTAATTGAGCTTGACGCTGTCGTCGCTGCACCAGTCGGCGAAGACCCGTGGCTTTCCGTCCCCGTCTTTAGGCGGGTTTGGGTTTGTCGCTATTATTTCCTAAGCGTCGTATAAGATTGGACGGATTGATTGACAGCTAACCTAATAAGGGCAATATCCACGCCCGAATAATGTCCTCGTCGGATAATCCTTAACAATAGCGGACATTCATCGCAAGCGAGCAATATCTTTTTCCATCACTGTTACGGAAAGACCTTGCGACACGGTACGCTCCTGGACACTCCAACTAAGTTTAGAATAATACTTTTCTGCGTCGTCTGTGACGAGGTATAATTTGCTCACTCCTAGTCGAGCTGCCAGTTTCTCAATTTCGTGAACAAGTTTTGTTCCCACCCCTTTTCTTCTGTGCGGTTTATCTACATACAGTCCCGCTAACCATGGACTTAGATTAGGGCGGGCTTTAAAGTCACTTGCTTTGAGCGAAATCATTCCGATTACTTTGCCGTTATCTATGGCTACTAGAGAAATAGGAATATGTTCTTTATTGCTTATCTCCGAAATCAACCGTTCAACGTCTGAAAGTGTTCTTTCTGGATGAAGATATGACCATTCTTCGTAAGACCATCCAGCTAAAGTTGGAATAATATCCTTATGATCAGCTAAGTACTCAATTTTCATTGCGGCCTTACGTTACAGTTGCACGCATTAATTACTGTCAGCTTCGATCACCATCCAGAAAACGTGACGGGATGACTATATTGGATCGGCAGCGGCCCTTCAGCACTCCAACATTCCAAGGGCCGCTTTCGGATATGAAGCGGAACGTAAAAATGCTCGAATTTCTAGATTCTAACTTCCGCGGTCGACCGCGGCTGTGTGAAAAGGCAAATTTACAAAAGTTGGTGGTAATTACGATCTGTATTTTGAATGGAATTAAACCAAAGTGGGCATCAAGCTATTAGTTCCGACAAGTACACTGCCAAAGTGGTGCGCTGTCCCATTGACATCAAAATCAAGGCTCTTTTTGCACAGCCTCGGCCAAGCGGATGCTCACAGCGACGATACGGTTTCACATATTCTGGATGGTTCGCAATAACGTGATTGAGATCATCGCAATATGGCCAGATGTACGTATCGTCTTGGATACTGCGTCATTGGGAGTATTCGATGAGAGAACACGAGCGCCAAAGCAAAGTAGCCAATCAGGAATTTGCTGATTTCGTTGCAACCGACTCCGTGGTCTTAGATGAGATAGAAGTCGCCAATGATTTGATACGAAATCAAAACGATACTCACGACGACGATTTAATCGATGCTTTAACCATCATCGCAGGCGTCTGGATTATTCTTTTCTTACTAATCCACATGTTCGTCCAGTAATCTCAGCATATCCCACTGGCCGGTCTATCGTGCAGCGTTGGACGTGGCGGAACTAACTCAACCGCCCTCTAAACCGAGGCAAAGCCAGGTAAAACCAATCGGCCAATACAACGTAGTGTCAGTTGCCGAAGAATCCCTCAATGTGCTCACCCTCGCAGCGGGAGCAAAAACGGCTGTCAATGAGTACTTCATGGAACGTGGCGACTGGCCGGAAAACAATGACGAGGCTGGTCTGGCCGATAAGCACGACATCATACGTAAGTACACAGCATACATTAGCGTTAAAGATAACGTCATAGAGATACAGTTTGGCTATGATGCCCACACCGACATTTTGAACGAAAAGATTGGGCTCACAGCCGTCGATAATGACGGTAGTATTAGTTGGACATGTGCAAGTACCGGTATTATTCAGGCAAATCACCTGCCGGCTGCCTGCCGAACGGAAAAGGAAAAGAAAAAGAAATAGGTCACTAGCATTCCTTTGCTGAACGTTTAATGTCAGCTTCGTCGGTTGCCCCTCAGAACTCTCGCATCCCGACGACAGCTATCGGTTGCAAAGGAGACATTCCCCTTTTGTTTTCGTAGCGCCCCAACAGAGATCACTGTGCCCCGGAGGTACCTGGTGCCGCTGGAGTGGATTTCTTCATGCGCCTTCCTTTTGTTTCGAGACAGTTCCCTTCTCCGGCCTCCAATGGAGGTACTTGGAATAAGCCCCTTCTTCATCCCGGTATTCCGGGTACTCACTCATCCGCTCCGACAGCCATTGGAACCACTCGTGAATGGAAGGGCGGCTGAGCCTCTCCCGTAGCCATTCCGTGTGGGGCCTCAACACCCGCCAGCTGGCCTGTATCGTGCCCCCCATCAGCTGCTGTACCAGACCAAATGGGACAATCCTTTGATAAACCATGAGACCGACGGACTCGAGTGTGGTACTGACCAGCATCGCCGCATCCTTCAGTTCCGGTGATATGGATTCGTCACGGACCTCACGGCACTCCTGCTCGAATTCCATGACCAGTCGCAAGGCGCTCGTGAAGACGGGGCTCTGGAAAGCACGCATGATTTCCATCGCGGCCGTCTCCCGCCTTTGCCGACGGTGGTGCCGTATTTCAACCAGGGCGAAGAAGACGCCGACGATTACCAACAACGCACCGAATATTTCGGCAACATTGCCCACACTTTGCAAATCCACTTCGAACATGCCTCGGCCCGGAAGATAGTCTCCTTGCATGATAGACCCTTCCGCCCCCGGAACGCAGCTTTTCCCAGAAGCGGCCATTCAAACGTCGGCGATTTCGCAAATTTGACAGGTCGCTAACGGCCACTTCCGGTCATTCGTCTCCAAAGAAAAACCCCGCCGGAGCGGGGTCTTTCATCACTTAGTGTTAACTGCCAAATCGACAGCGTTTCCCTACTATTGCTTCACAAACTCAACCCAGTCATCCATAGCAAAAAAATGTTCCCGCCTTCGGCGGGCAAAAAACAGTTAAATAGATAAATAGTTAAAAAGCCCGAACAGCACGCACCCTTTCTGGGCTGTTCTTGAAGTTGCCGAGCTGGAAGCCACTGAGGAAGAACTGGACCCACGCGATGCTGACAGTGACCTCCGAGGAACTCCAGTAGTTGGCAAAGGTAAAACCGCCCAAACCGTTGAGATGTAACTCCGTATACATCTTGTTTAGCTCATCTTTTGACGGCAAGTACCAGTCGTAGTAGCCACTCGGCGATACATACCCGTCCGCTACCGCTGCCGCTATTGAAATGTCTTCGCAGCCATGAAGGATATCGTCTGTATTGCGCGCTCCCTTGCCGAGTGCTACAGCATTGGCGCCAACGATATTCGTACCGTTGCATCCCCATGCGGCGCTAGACTGATCCACCGGTGCGGCTTCCAGCCCGTGCAAACCATCATCAGTCACGTGAAACACCAAGCCGCCCGCAGGCCCGGTATCGCCAATAGCGTAGAGTGCTTGTGAGGCGGCTGCCGTCGTTTGTACGCTGCCGTCTGGAAACTCCAGGCCATCGTTCGATATCCCCATTTGTGCGTGGGCGCTGGGCACGGTCAGCATCGCGCCGATTAGCAATCCAGCAATCAGCATTATTCCAGTGTTTTTCATAGCTAGCCCTCCGCCTATTTTGGATGGCAGCCCGGCGATCTTGGGGTCCTTCGGGGAGTCATTGATGGCTTCTCGGAGGAAGCGAGGACCCGTGGCTTTCCGTCCCCGTCTTTGGGCGGGTTTGGCTTTGTCGAAATAAGCTACTCGTTAAGACATTTCGCCCAAATTGGACGGTTGTCTATAGGTGGAAATCACCGCACCATAAGTAGAAACCCCTTCGCCAGACGGCAAGCAGTCTTTCGCGAAACTATGTCGTCAAGAGAGGAAGTGATGTCCGCTTGGGGTCGCCAGCGGCCCCTCAGCATCGTATCAGCTCAAGGTCCACTATGGCGGGCAAAGTGGAAGTCAAGAATGCTGAAAATATTGGATTCTGACTTCCGCAGTCGACCAATTGCTGACGTTTGCGATGTTTTAGCAAATAATACGGCTTCCCATCGAATGCGGAATTTCTGCGGGTGAGTGATAGTTGTTGCCAGAGCGATTTTGACGTCTCCGCGCTGCACACGCGCCAACGCCGCATCTTGATCATCGTCCTCGTAATCAACGCGGCCACCTTCTTGATGATGGTCTCTGCGGCGATAATCAGTGGTTCGTCTTCCTTGTTGTCTGGCGCGTTGGACAATTTCGGTGATGCAATAACGTACGCACTGAGTCTGTTGGTCGTAGGAGCAAGCGGCGCAGCAAAAGCGCGTGTTGCGGTGTTTAAGGGATTCTTGATTTTTGGTGCTGCGCTCGCCGTGGCTTTTCAAATTGGCTGGCGCATATTGCATCCTGAAACCCCCGTCTTTGAAGCCATGGGTATTGCGGCACTCCTGAATTTGGCCGCGAATTTGTTATGTCTTTGGTTGTTAACGCCGTTTCGCGAAGGT
>Ga0255053_10001538_pt1 | contig 12706 bp, 10 predicted proteins | sample JV7_2_22_MG_FD_188635 | JGI IMG/M metagenome (GOLD analysis project Ga0255053, IMG submission 188635) | Seawater microbial communities from Jervis Inlet, British Columbia, Canada - JV7_2_22 | ecosystem: Environmental > Aquatic > Marine > Inlet | place: Canada: British Columbia | collected...
CGTGCTCCTTGTGTGGGCCCTGGAAGTACCACTTCACCGGCCCCTCGTTCACCAGCGCCTTGGCCAGCTCGTCGAGGAACTTACACTCAGCCTTGATGAAGGGGATGAACTCTGCCTGGAGGGCTGCTTTTACTTCCATCAGAATGCCTCCGTCGCTTCGCGGATCTTCGTGGCAATCTTGAGGCTACGCTGACTCACGCGCGCGGGCGAGATGCCGAGCTTGGCAGCGATATCCTTCTTGGCCATCTTGGCCTTGCCTCCGTAGCCCGTGGCCAGCTCCATGATCAGCTTATCCTTGGGAGCCAGGTCGTGGTAGACGAGATCCACCACAGGGTCGTAGGACTCCTGGTACGGGTCCGCAGGGTCGTAGAGCAGATCCTCTGCTGACACCTCGCCCCGGCTCTGTCGAGCCATTCGCTGTACCTTAGGCAGGGGCCAAGCCAAATCCTGAGCGAGCTCCTCTGCGGTTGCTTCCCGCCCTAGCTCGTTCTGGAGATTCTGCTGAGACCGCTGATACGCACCCACGCCTCGCTGAAGTTCCTCCGAGAGACGAAAGGCGCTCTGGGCCTCGTAGTTCTTCCGATGCAGCTGTTGGAGGCCATTGACCACGTGAGTCGTCAGCTTGGCCCCCTTCGTTGGATCGAAGTTCCGGACGGCCTGGATGGCGAACTTCTTCGCCTGGCCTCGGAGCGCAGCCGGGGGCAAGGTGCCCTTATAGCGGCCAAGCTGGGACTCGATAAGAGGACGCATCCCCTTGAGGAGGGCGGCCATGTCCTTGGGCTTCTGGGTCTCTTTCCACTTGGTGTGCAGAGGCTCGATGCCGTGTGGATCCGCAGACACCTTCGGAGCCTCCGGCACCTTCGGCACAACCGGCAGGGCGGGAGGCTGAGGTGCAGTAGGTGGCTTAGATCCCGAAGGCATTGTCTTTCACAATGAGAGAGGCGTTCTCTGGGCTGAAACTGGGGTAAATGGCATTCTGCTTCAGTTTAGCATCCGTCAACTCACCCTGGTACCGCAGATGTGAGACAGAGACGGTGGTCTGGGCCATCGGCGTCGTGTACGAGAGATTGTGGGTGATCTCCATGAACACCCCATCCACCGTTGCCATGGGCTTTCCGTTTGCAGTAATAGGGTCAATCAACCGCCCAGGAAGCCCAGGGATCAAGTAGGGGTTGAACTTCATGACCGCCATCCCGGTGCGCTGTCGGAACTTGCGCTTCATCAGGATGTACCTGGCATAATCGTCGAAGGTCTGCTTGGTCTTCTCGTTACCCTCGCCGAGCTTCTTTCGCAACGACTCCGCCGCTGCCTTGACCTCTGCCCGCTCCTTCTTCCCGCCCTGGGCCTTGGCAGACTGTCCCTTGTCAACAACAGGCTTCCGGCGAGCCGCCAGGATGTTGGACATGAAGGCGGGCGCGTGCACGATGATCGTCTTGACGCCGGTCTTGGCTTCCTGACCAGAGAGCTCTTCAGCATCGGGGTAGATCCCCGCCTCAGCTTCGGGGGACCCCTCCCTGTCCGTCCCGAGCAGCGCGCGCGCAATCACAATGCAGCGAGTGGGAGACTGGAAGGGGTAGTCCCGCAGGTCGAGGTACCCCATGTCCTCGGCCTGGATGATGTTCGCCTTCACGGGATCGGCCAACGGCGACTTGGGGAAGACGAAGCACTTGTCCCCCAGGCAGATGATGTCGAGCCCATACGCGTCGAGCGTTCCCACAAGGAAGTGCCAGATTGAGATCTGGGCAGACCCGAAGGCCTTCCGGGTAAGGTCCAGGATCGCAGAGTCCTTTACTTCGCCCTGGAAGAGCTGGTTGTCGGATGTGGAAAGGTCCTCAATCTTGTCCAGGTCTGCCTGGACCTGAACCGCGGACTCGGGGCCCAGAGCATAAGCCTTGCGGGCGGCCTCGAACGCAATCTCACTCAGGGCGCCCGGGGCAGAGAAGCTAGCCTCCCAGCTACTCAGTACCGCCCCAACCAACTTCTTGAAGGCCCCGAAGGCAGACGTCTCACCATCAAGATCTCCGAGCAACCCCATAGCAGTTTGCTCTGGCCCACTCCCGCCTTCGCCTGTGCCTGTGGATGTCCAAGCCCGGACACCCCAACTTTCGGCAGCACCAGGGTGCATCCCAGGAGCACCCATGGGGATCTGCCCAAGCTGGTAGGGGCCTCCGAAGGCGTTGATGATGAACGAGATGTTCCCCGCCTGCTTCTTGTGCGAGAACCCAACGATGAAGCCCTTGAAGAAGGGGAGTCCCCCCGCGCGCAGGTAGCTCAGCGGGCCACCATCCTTGAGGAAGATCTGGACCTCAGAGAAGTATGCGCCCTCACTTCCCTCCCGGGGAAAGAGAGCTAGGAGCGCGGAGAGGCCAGCCGGAGTCTGATACCCCAGCGAGATTGAGGCCTCGGAAAAGTCGTTCACCCGGAAGGTGACCGAGAGCTCCGACACCACAACACCAGCGCCCTGGGAGCCTGCGGTGATACCTGCGATCTTGACATCAACATCGACCGCAGTCAGGGTGAAGCTGGGCTTGCTCACTTGAGTTCTCCGAGCACATTGGCGGTGTACATGATGAACATCAAGGCCACGGCTCCTACTCGGAGAACAGGGGTTTGAGCTGACCGGCGGATTGCTGCAAGTCCCCGGAAGGCTTCCTTCTCCAGGGAACTCTTCACCGCACGGGAGAAGGGGTCGCTATCAGTCACGCGGTTGAGGGCGGCGTCGATCCCCACCAGAGGGAAGGTGAGCTCAGCCGAGAAGTGCTTCTCCGACTTGGGGTTGAAGGTCAGGATATCCCGGACCAGCTGAAGATAGGCCTCGAGCTCGGATGAGCGGGTGAGGCGCACGACCTGGAACGCATTGAACGCCCGCTCGTCGTCCGAGTTCCCTGGGACAAGACGCTGGCGGGTGATCTCGATCGCGTTGGGGTGGGTGAGTGCGGTGAAGGTGCTGGGCACAAGCTCGTGGAACGCCTCCGAGACCTGTTCCTCTTGCTGTGTAGCAGAGAGGTTCAGGAGCGAGGTCCGAGAGAGGTTCAGCATCTACCCAACTCCCAAGGTGCTGTCGACGATGATCAGAGGGAGGGTGAACTGGATGATGTTTGACTGGGTCCCGGTAATCTGGAACTGGAGCCCATTGGCTACGCCGGCGATCGCGAGGCCAGATCCGGGACCAGAGATCTTGACCAGCTTCCCCGCCTTGGCAGCAGCGAAGGCCCGGTACTTGCTCTCGTAGGCGGCGAGCATCTGGGAATTGAACTTGGAGTGCGCCTTGTTCTGCGAGTTCTCGAGAGACATGCCTTCAATAATCGCCTGGCCTACCGCGCGCCCGAAGGCGTACGCGTGGATCTTCTGCTTGAAGGCTTCGAGGACGTGGGTCTTCTCGTTCAGGTTGACCTGATAACGGGTGATGATGATTGGGAACCCGAACCCCGCAGGGTCCACTGCGATGTAGCCCTTAGCGTCTCCCCCATCCTCATCGGCCGCGAGAACATTACGCCAGTTATCTTCGAACGGGATTGCCATCGATCGTCACCTCGGTGTCTCGAACTCGGAAGAACCCGCGTCGATCCACGACCCCCTGTGCATCGGTGAAGAGAGCCTGCTTCTTGACGGTTACCTCTTCGTTGTGCTCTGCGATCCGGAGCTCCATCAGCCCCCGGCTTGTCATTGATAGATCGGCCATAGTTATCTACCCCCCGCCTTCTTGGTCACCGTGGGATCTCCGCCTTCGTCCTTGCCCTTCTTCTTCGTGTTCGCAGCGATTTCCTTCGCGGCCACTGCGGTCTCCGAAGTATCCGTGAAGAGCTTCCCGAACACCGACTCAAGGATCTGGGTGGGGTTCATCGCCTCACGCAGCTTACCCTGGTCCTTGAGCTCGAGCAGCTTACCCAGGGTCTCGGATTTACCTCCGCCCAGCCGGAGCTCCTCTGGCTTGGTGAGTTCCTTGCCCGACTCCTTCTCGAACCCACGGATAGCACCGACGGTGGCTGCCAGATCCTGCTCAGATGGAGTCTCTCCAGTTTGCTTGGCGATCATCGCCGCAAGACCAGAGATCCCTTCCTTCTTGAGGATCGCGCGCGCGGACCCGATGTTGACACCCTTGGCCTTGAACTTCTCGAAGATCTGCTTGCCTCGGGTCTGCCCGGCCTCGTCCAAGAAGCGAGACGAGATCTTCTTCATGATGTTAGCGCCGGAACCTCGGTCCTCGAACCGAGCCCGTGCCATCTCCGACTGCTGGACACGCTCTGCGGTAGCCCGCTTGAGGCCACGCTCAATCATGCCGGTGGCCGCCTTCTTGGCATCCTCCGAGCTGACGATCTTGACTCCGAGGTTGTTCTCATCCGAGAACTTGCGGAGCTCCTCGATGTCTTCGGGGCTTCCCTCTCCTTGCGAGATACGGCGGAGCATCTTGGGGTCCATCCCTTCGATGCCCTTGGCCCAGATCTCCCGCATGAGATCCTGGTTCTCCCGCTGCCCTGCGAACTCAGTCCGGTCCCGGAAGTCGGATGCGTGCCGAACCTTGGCATCCTGAGCAATGCGGAGCGCCATGCCTGAGCCGGCTGCACTCTTGGCTGTTTCCTCATCCATCCGGAGCTCTTTCTGGGCAAACTCCTGGAGCGACTTCTGGTTGACCCCCCGGTTGCGGAAGAAGTTCTTGGCCTTATCCATGGCCTCCTTCTTCGTCCCCGTGAACTGCCCCATCTCGGAGAGCTTCACCGCGAAGTCCTTGACGTCCTTATGCTTGTCCGCAGCTGCGACCACGCGCTGAGCCTTCTTGATGAACCCCTTCTCCCCGAAGGCATTGTCCATAGAAGCAAACCGATCGCCGGTGATCCCTGTCATCAAACCCTGGAGACCCTGGGTCTGCTTGTTCCGGCGGAAGATCACCTGCTGGGCATAGTGCCGGGCCAGGCGCTGAGGCTGGGTTGCCTTCGTCGCGAGGTCCATCAGCGCTTCCTTCTTGGCGGGGTCAAGCTCCTTCCCTCCGGCCACACGGCTGGAGATGTACTGCTCCAGCTCTGAGCCCTCCCCCATCAGCGTGGACTCAAGTGCACCCATCAGGGAGGCTGGATCAACTCCATCTTCTCCAGCGACAGCCACACGCAGGCGGTCTACGAAAGTCCCACCCTGAGCCATGTTCTCGAGTGCCTCGTCACCCAGGACCTTCATCTGAGTGACCTTGGCTGTGCGCTCGACCGCGGCCCGACGCTTGTCGCTAGCGATCCGCTGGGGACTTCCAACCTTGTTCCTCTGCCCAACATCAAGAAGGAGCATCTGTTCCGCACGCCCCTTCAGGAAGGCACGACCCTCTTCCTTGGAGAGCTGCCGGCCGGTCAGAGGGTCTCGGACAATACCCCGCCGAGCTTGCATCTCAGCCTGGACAATGTTCGCGATCTGATCCTCACGGCCTCGCTCTGTGTCAGCAACGCCTCCCGCTAGACTCTCGCGCAGACCTGTGCTGTTCCGCTCGAGCTGAGACAGGCGGAAGCCGCGAGCCATGCGATCCAGCTCGTAGCCCTTCCCCTTGCGCTGCTTGTCCTCCATGAAGTTCTCAACTTCACGGCCTGAGTTCATCCGCATCAGGTTTCGGATTTGTCGCGGGGTTCGGTCACTGTCTGCCGCGATCTTAGCGATCAGCTTATTCTGCTGGCGTGAGCTGATATCGCCCGAGCCGATGCGTGCTTCGAAAGCCTCGGCCTCCTTTGCCGTGAGGGTCCCGGTCTTCTGCGCCTCGTCCAAGAGGAAGATGTTGGACTTCATGAACTTGGAGCCGAACCGCTGAGCCTGAGTCTGCCGGATGAATGCACCAAACCCGCGCTGACCTCCAGGCATGCGTCCAAGAGTGTCCTGGGAGACGATGGGATCCTGCCCACCTAGACGACTGGTGGTGAGCTGAGCCATCCGGCTCCCACCAACAGCCTGCATCGCACCGGCCGTCCCACCGATACCCATCTTCTTGTAGATCGCAGCACCTTCGGCCGCGGTGCGCTGCATGATCTCAATGGACACGTTGGCTTGCTTGGCCATCGTGGAGATCTGGAACAGCGCCCGGTTGAGCTGCCCTGAGTTAGACATTGGGACGGTGCCCGCCGTGAGCTCCTGGATCATGTCCAGGACCTTCTCCTTCTTCATTGACTTGAAGACGGCCATCCCAGTCTTGATCGTCCCCGCCATAGCCTCCGTGCGCTTGGAGACATCGCCTTCCCCAGCCCCTGTGAAGAGGCCGCGCTCTGCTCCCAGGTTCTGGGCATCGAAGAGGTCCCGTGCCTTGAACTTGCTCGCACGCATCAGGCCTGGGGTCTTGGCCAAGCCTGTCATGCGCTCGGTGTGAGCCTGGATAGCCTCCTCAGACATCCCGAAGCCGCCCTGTCCTCCGGTTTTCCCGAAGAACACGCCCGACATCACATCTCGAGTGACATTGGCCCGACGGGCCTGGTCCGCATAGGGATCACCCAGCGCACCTCCTGCGAACTTGTTGTACGCCTGGGTGGCCAGCATCCCCTTCCAGGTGAGCTTCTTGGTCTCGGGGTTCTGAAACTGATCCAAGATCCCTGCGCCCGACATCATCCGCTTCAACGACGGGGCCAGAACGTACTTCTGCTCGGTCTGAGTTTGCTGGCGCTGGCGAAACTGAGAGTCGCGGAGGTCCGCCTGGGTCATTGTGGGCCCGGCCTGTGCCTGCATGCCCGGGAACATCCCACCCATCATCGACGACATCATGGGGGTCTGGAGCTGCCCTGTATTCAGCTGGTTCATGTGGGACCCATAGGGGTTGTGCCCCTGCTGTCCCTGGAAGGTGCCACCCATGAGCATGGGAAGCATCTGCATGATCTGCTGAATCAGTTTTGGGTCAGGCATCAGACTTTTCCTCTGCCGCAGCCTTCTTCATTGCGTCGCGCTGAGCCACCCGTCTGGTCTTCCACTCCGCGTAACCTTCGCCCCCGGGGAGCTCACCAGAGTCCACCATCTTCTCGTATAGCTCGAACAGCTCGTCCGTCCCTGTCATGACACGGTCGCGTTCCCGCCGTGCCTTCAGACGGGGATCCATTTCTTCCTCATTCCAGCGCTCGTACGCTGTCCAGGGGTACACAGCCTCGGAGAAGCTGACGGCAGCACTAGCCAGCTGCTTCACTCCATCCGGGAGGCTCCCAAACACTTGCGCAAGAAGTTGCAGTTGTGTCCCCCAGTATTTCTCGGCCCGCTCGAAGCCCAAGAAATTAGTTACCCACCTCTCCCGCAGACGGTCGAACCGGGACGCACGGTCAAAGGTGGTGTGGCCCCGAATCCAAGATTCGAGCTTCAGGAACCGTCCACGGGCTGCCAAAAATCCGAGTCAGCCGCCTTTTCCGAAAAGAAGTCGACCAACACATCAAACTTCCGCATCTCTTCCTCAAGGATACGGTATTTGGGGTACGGGAACGCGTCTACTCGAGCGAGACGCTCCTTGAGATCCCCCACGTCATACTGGTGAACGACTCCATCCTCTTGCTCGATGTCGACCAAGGCATAAGCCAGGTGGAGGCGAGCGAGCTTCATCTGGAAGAGGACCAGGATGTTGCCCTCCCCTTCGTCCGAGGACTTCTCGACGATCTCGATCGACTCAGGCGTGCTCCGGGTACGGAGCTTCACCTTCAGCTTCCCCCCGAGAATGGACACCGTTTCGAAGAAGGGCTTCCCACTACAGATCGACTCGAGGAAGCGTTCCTTCTGGTCCTCAGTGAACTCCGGCTCTCGAGGAAGCTCAGCGAGCTCCTCGTCGGTATAAGCCTCGGCATCAGCGCTTGCCTTGTCTGCGGCGGCGTTCTCACGCCAGTTGGGATCGTCGGACCCCGTCACCGAGGCAGACCCAGCGCCGAATACCTCCTCGTGCTTGGCCGCAATCTCCTCAGCAGAGGGCGCTTCCGGCGAGCTGAAGTCGCTGCCGGGGGCGGTTTCGTTGGGCATTTATAGTCTCCTAGCCATCCAAGGGATCGACAGACCCAGAGGCCTGTTCTTTTGGGACAACGTATCGTGCTGTTTTCCCGAAGGACCCAGCCTCCCCGGAGGGGGGCGTCTTCTTCGGGTTGGATCGGGTGTACTGGGAACGAATCGACGCGAGATCTTTACCGGGGAAAGGTGAGGTCCCGAGGACATCGTCGTCCAGGAGAGGCCAGTCATCGTCCTTCCCGTCCTCACGCAGTTTGTTCTCCCACGTTGTCTCATACCAGGCCTCGATGTCATAGCGGGTTCTCCAGTCGAAGACCAGCTCAGTCATCTGGGCGGGGTCGTGGGGGTCGGTGTTCTTGCGGTACGTGTCGTCAGGAGCATCCTGGAGTGGGACCGGCTGGAAGCTGTTGCTCTTGATGATGGTTGTCGTGAAGATACCGTGCGCATCCGGGGCGTAGACGAACTCACCTCCGAAGTGAGTGTGTGCCACATCCACCCCAGGCCCAGGTGCATGGAACTTAGCGAACGACCCCGCACTCAGGGAGATGAACGGCGCCTGCACGCCCATGGCTCCACCTGAGAGGTTGACCAAGAACGACCCATTGGCCTTGACCCGGAAGGACTGGTTCAGGTCGTAGTCGACGAAGTCCCCCTTCACGGTCATCGACTTGACACCGGAAGTGAGATTCACGAAGAGCTCTGGCCCCTCGAAGTAGAACTTGGAGCTCTCGTCCAGCACCTGGAAAGCCGTGTCCTTCTTGGACGACACGATGACCCGGTCCTCACGCGACTCGAGGATGATTGGACCCTTCTCCTTCAGGGTGCGTAGAACGATACCTGAGTTCTCCCGCTCGTTAGGCTCCCCACCTGTAGCTGACCCTGCCTCCGAGTTGGTCTCGAGCAGGATCGCACGCTCATCTGTGTGGAGGAGCATCATCTGCTTGGCGTACATCCGGACGCTCTCCTCCGAGGAGGTGATCTCCGTGTTCTTCTTGGAGCGGATATCTAGGTCGTTGGCCGAGAAGAAGTGGGTGTTCCGTCCTGACTCCACGAACAGGTCCCGCGCAGCGTGGATCTTGATGTCCCCATCCGCGGTTAGCTCAATCGAAGAGCCGGCACTAGTGGTGATAGAAGCCCCACCATCATCTCCCAACTGGAACGTGACCTGCTCGTCTCGATACTCAAGCTCACCCTCCTCTTCTACTGGGGGATCCGTGTCCTCGACCACACCCTCGAAGGGATGGAACTCATCGCTCCCTGGGATGTTCTTGTCGTCGTAAACGTTCTCCTTGTAGCGGTCCCGGTCCAGTTGCTGGAGCGCACGGGCTGTCTCTCCGTCCGACCCCTCTGGGACCCACTTGAACTGCTCGGTCTCATCCCCTGTTGTTTCCCCTGTGAAGGGTTCAGCCTCGAAGGGGTGCTTCATCCGCTCAGGTACGCGGATGCGGCTCACCTTGCGGAAGGTGAGAGAGCGGGTAGAGAGAACCGAGACCTCTCCATCCCGCCCGATGTGGATCTTGGCGATACCCGGGTAGAGGCTTGAGTCCGTGTGCTTGGCCTCTCCCTCCTTGTCCTTGCAAACGTAGATCGTGGCCAGGTTTCCCTGATGACCTACTTGGACGAGAAGCCGCTTCCTAAGGTTGGGATCATCATCGCGATCCTTGGTTTTCTGGAATAGGTCATCCTCGCCTCCTGCCTCGGCGATAGACGTTCCCGATTCCTTTTGGCCAAGAGCTCCTGGCACGGTGTCCGCAAACATGAACTCATAATTGACACTCTCTCCTGCCTGGACGAGATGAGACCGGCTGCCGCCTGTCCAGGTCTCCATGTTGCGGCCGATGAGACGAAGAAGATCGTCCTGATGGAAGGCTTGGATCTGAGCGCACTCAGAGGCCTTGAAGACCGTCACGCCCTGGAGCATGGCAATGACTTCCCCGAGGGCACCCATCCAGCCCATATCTCCAGGGAGGGAGTCGAGTGGACGCCCGCTGTTGGCGTACCCCATGCCGAAGAACTTCTGCTCAAGCTGGAAGCTGTGGCGCTTCTCGGTCAGGGCATCAAACGCCTTGGCGATCTTGTTGCCGCTGACGTAGCAGATGTCCATCCCAATGCCGAACTCATCGGAGGGTTCTCCGTAGGTCCCCATGATGAGACCCGGACCCCCCACAGGCTTCCAGAACTGGACAAGAGATCCATTGGGAGGAACCCAGAGATCGGCCACCCCGGTGTACTGGTTGTGGTTGGAGAGCCACGTACATGCGGAGGTTCCGTCACGGTGGGCCACTAGGCAGACGCGAGAGGCAACATAGACCTCGATGACCCGCCCCCAGCGAACGGCCCCTGTTTGGCTCAGGAACTGTTCGGTGTAGCGGTGCCCCATGTTGTTGCGGGGATAGTCTGTATCTTCAGACGAATTCCCGTCCCCGTAGCTCGCGTTACGGGGGAGGCCGTAGTTCTTGTCGGTCTCGTTGACGTTCGTCATGGCCTCACCATAAGAAAACGGGACCTAGGGCACAAGCCTGGTCCCGTTCTCCCGCGCAGTGCCCGGTTTACCGGCTAATGCCGACAAGGGGCCTACTTGAAGTTGAGGCTCGCGAACTGGATGGTCACGTTCTCCTGAACCAGCAGGCCGTTTGCATCCGCAGCGAAGCCGTAGCTCTCGACCACCGCGCCCGAGATCTTGTACTCGACGGTGACAGCGCAACCTCCACCGAAGGTCGACGTTCCCTTGAGGGTGATGTGTCGATCGCCGGCCGTGATGTCTTGGGTGGTCCAGAGCTTGGTGCCCGTGGGACCCAGCACCTTGCTGATGGTGTTCTGCCCGATGATCCGGCCCAGCTGCATGGATCCGATCGATCGACCAGGTGCAAAATACACCTTGTTCGAGCCGATCTCGTAGATCCGGTTCAGCGGCTGGTTGTACTGGACCGTGACGTTCTGGATCAGAAACCCAGTGGCATCCTTCCCCAGACCGCCTTCAACGATGATGCTCATCACGTCAGCGGTGAGGATCGACGTCTTCCCGAACTCTGTGTTCTTACCGTAAATGTCAGCCATCTAAGGCTCCTCTGTTAGCTGGCCTGGACCTACACGATCAGGTTCAGGGTCAGGTTGTTCAGCGGGAAGGGGACCTCGATGTCGAGGTCCGCATCGATGCGATCCTTGAAGGTCTCGTTCTGCTCGAGGCGAAGCAAGTCGCCAGAGAGCAGCTGCGGACCAATGCGCGGATAGTCGATGTTGACGAGCGTGTCCACGCCACCGTTGATCGTTCGGCGGATAGCGTCCAGCGTCCCAGGGACCACGTTCCAGACACCGATGAACGGAGTGAGGAGGTCCTTGAAGAAGTAGCTGATCGAGTCGACGTTGGTCGTGATCGACATCTCCTGGAAGGTGACCGAGGAGTTGTCAGTCGACAGCTGGTGCCGGACGAAGGGGACGGAGCCTCGAACCTCCTGGGTTCCGATGTACACACCCGAGCCGCCCAGGATGTTGAGCTGGTCTCGGTTGAAGTACTCGAAGGCCCGGCTGAAGTCGTCGAAGCCCTGGATCTGGAAGTTGGTGAAGCCCTGGTGCGGCGGAAGAGCTGCCTTCATGCCGGCCGTTGCCGCGCAGAAGTAGAAGCCCTCGACGAACTCGCCGCCCCGGCCAACCAGGTCCGGGTAGTGCAGGAAGAGCCGGCGGTCCGCAAGCGAATCCGCGATGGCACCGTGTGTGGTTGCCTGCTCGGTCTTGTCCAGGTTGCGGAAGATCTCGAACTTGCTGGCGAGCGTGACCGGAGCAACCAGGCTCTCAGCCAGGCGGAGCTCAGTCGAGCTGACCACCTCTTCGACCGCGGTCTCTGACCAGGTCGGCTCCCCATCGAGATCGAGCATGAACGAGTGCCGGACCACGTTCCCGGGGACCACATTGTCCCGGAAGAAGTCGACATCCTGGCCGTCGTCAGCGACGAGCAGCCGGTAGTCGGTGGCAATGGTCGTGGGGTCGTCGATGATCTTGGCGAAGAGGTCGACAACATCGCCTTCCCCATCAACACGAGTGGTGTAGATGTCCTCGGTGGTGACCAGCGACCGGCTGATGAAGCCAACCCGCCAGCGGCCCTCCGCAGGGGTGCTCATCTGCTGGATGTGTGCGTCGAGCGCCTGGTGGACCAGACGGTCCAGGGTGAGCGGCACGAAGCTGTAGACGTCGTCGCACTCCTTGACGAAGTCCAGGATCTTGCTGTAGGCGAGGACCGAGTCCTCCTCGAGCGCCATCCCCTTGATCGGCCGGTTGACCGCGTTGAGGGAGCAGAGGAAGAAGGCGAAGGCCATCGGGTTCTTTGGGTCGATGCGACCGAGACGCTGCTCGATCTCCTCAACGTAGTCCGGACCGGAGATGGTGAACTTCGCACCGGAGTTCTCGAGGCGCAGGGCCTCCCAGCCAATGAAGACCCGAGCATCTCGGATCTCAAGCGGGAGCACACCGGAGCCGTCGAACCAGCTCGGGTCGGTCGTCTTGAGCGCAGCCTTGATGGTCACGATGTCGGAGCCATCAAGGGGGTCCACACCGACAACCCAGGCTTCGACGCTTGGCACGTCGATCTTGAAGCGCGGGATGTCCTTGTTCTGCTGGACCAGATGGAGCCGCAGCGTGAGCGCCGGGGTACCTGTGATCAGCAAGATGGGCAGGGCCTTCTCGAGGATCAGCGTCTTGATCTCCCCCTTCTTCACGGAGGTGACCACGACGGTCCACTTGTCGCCCTTCATCAAGCCGCCCTGGGTGTTGGCCGCGAAGGAGATCG